>SXGS01419800.1_pt1 | contig 25624 bp, 20 predicted proteins | sample 3174681 | NCBI WGS metagenome assembly SXGS01 (sample SAMN11356861, study PRJNA531348) | freshwater metagenome | isolation source: freshwater sample F1-80 | place: China: Fuxian Lake, Yuxi | collected 2017-12-25 | reverse complement strand
GCTAATCTACCCCGGATCATCCTTCGCGGCGGGCGTGGATAACTACCTGCGCATGACATTCCTTCAACCTGAAGATAAGTTGCGAGAGGGACTTGCTCGGACTAAAGTTGTGATGGAGAAGGTGTTTGCAGAGAAGGCTGCTAAATGACTGGAGCCGTGTGGGAGGGGATCGAATGCGGAGGGCCCAAAGGCATTAAATATAGTTCGGCCAGCATACCTTTGGTCATCTTGAAATGAGTGCACCTCCTGTCGGGCTGAAGCTAGGATGTTTAGTCCACCTGTTTGCTAGCGCGATTTACGGCGGCGAGGTAATTGGCAAACTCGACCACGGGACAATTCTTAGCAATGTCATTGGCGTGGCGCCCGAAAAAATACTGTAATTGATTTCAGAAAAAATATTCTTGGAGCCATGAACAAGATTAGAAAATCCACCGTAAAGTTTGTCCTTGCCGCCCTTGAAGCACTGGGCGGAACAAGGGATGGGGAGGCTATTAGTGCCGAAGGGACCGAGACTGTTTCCGTACGGTGCTATCCGACCAAAGGTCATGGGACCGAAAAGCGTTTTGTCAGTTGATGTAGGAAGAGTGGTGCTAGGGGCCCCGTTGAAGATTCTGCGCGAGACCCCGGCCACTGCGCTGGTGGATGTTTACAAAGGTTTTGGCTATGTGACTTGCGGATGTGCGATGCGTGTGGCTGTTTACAATGCATAGATCGGTGCCGGTATCATGGCTGATCAGGTAAGTAACCAATTCGGTCAGGCCAATTACCACTCCGAGGTAAAGGTCAAGGCGGTTATGCTAGAATGGGTCATGAACAGTGCCACTGATGAGATCGTGCCTTGAGGGGCATAGACTGCTGTTGTCGGGTCGCCAATATGTAGTGTCGGCATCGCTGGAGCGGCAGTAAACCCAATTCTGCTCGACAAGGCGCATTGGGCCGAGGCGAGGCATGTTTGGGAAATTTTGCAGACCGGCGGATCGCTGTCAATTTGTTCTAGTGTCAGACAGTCGGAGCACCGAAGCTTCTAGTGCTTGCATTGTAGCAGATAGACGGATTCTTTGTGGCACCAGTTTATTATTGCCTAATTCAAAATTTTTGATCTCAGCCTTCTAACCGATATCGCCACTGGTGTTCTCAGCGGCTCACTGTTCGGTACTCGGATCTTCACCCATCTTAGCCCTTACGACTTTGGACACTTCATGCCCGCGATCACTCCGAAAATCCACATTTACTGAAACGAGTTTGACCGCTAAACCGAGGAATAGGCGGCGAAGATCTGGGCGGCGGGGCCGATCGATCCGACTGGGCCCCTGTTTTCCAGACTGAATTGGAACACTTTGGGAAAACAACAGTGGATGGTGAGGGGTGGAATACCGGTGGATAAAGAAATAGTCGAACTTCTACGGCGGCTCGCGCAGGAGTAAGCTCTTCCCTGCGCATAATGCTCGTCCTCGGAGGTAGCATGCATCAAGGATACAACTTCCCTACTGATGACTACCGGTAGTGGTGCCGGCCGCCAATGGGCGGAAATGGTGCGACGGGGTTTTGGTGCAAGGCGAAGTGCCCTGCGATTCGCGTTTTCCGCTAAGCAGTCTTCTTTGTCATGACACATATTGCTGTTTGCTACTTTGGCTGTGGTGAGGGTGAAAATAGTGATGTTACTTCTTGCGCTCTCCAGTATTAGCGTGCAGGTCATCCACCATGAAATTCGTATTCTAGCTAATAGTCCGCTAACCATTATTATTGGACGGTTGGGTACCCAATCTGCCGGTTGACAACTGGGAGCGAGTGCGTTACTTCGCACCGACAACCGCTTGCCAGCGCTCGGCCCGTTTCCAAGCCGCCCCATTCGCGCTAAACGGCTTGCTGCGCACTCTATGTTGCAAGACTTTACGCCGAACTAATATCTTGCCTCTGATAGCGATATCACTCAGGAATGCCCGGGAGTGTCGGTGTACTTGTGTCGGTTTTCCGCCGCTTGGGCACTGGTTGAGTGGAGTTTAGCGTTGGCGGGTGCTTGACAACTGCAGAGGTTTAGTTTAATATAGAGAAACTCATATATTTCTGTGCAGGTAAAATCGCGAGCAAGGCAAAATGTGAGTGTATCTCTCCGACATGTGCCGCTACTCTGGCGCACTGTTTTTTTACATTTTTTACTTGAGCTTCGATTAAATTGACCTGTTGGACCTGAGGTACCTGCGGTCGATGAAAAATCAAAATTAGGAAAACGGCTGGCTAAAGCTTGCTCGGGCACATACTGGAGAAGATAGATGGCCGAAAAAGATGGGTGGGTTTTAGCTAGCCGGGGAGCTTTAGCATAACCACGCTTCATTACGGCATCAGACGATCTGGTGACAGTCGGTAGCGTGGTAGTGACTATCTGTGCGGCAGTTTTGTGGCGATATCTGAATGGGGTCGACTTGTTGGTTTGGCGGTGTATCCCTTTTGGCTAATACCTTGGATACCTAGGCACAGAATAGTGAGACGCCTGAGATCGCGCCGCCAAATACTATGGCAAACAGCGTCGCCATGGGCGATGCGCGCCAGCATTGGCGGTCGGACACGGCACCAGAACTACAGCCGGTGTTAAAAATAGCTAAAGTATTTTGCTGGGTGGCGACGAAGAGTTCCGTTCTCTGGTCTTCACAAGTATAGAGGCTTGCTATGAATGACATTCTAAACCGCTCAATCCGTGGCTTGGTGCCAGAGGATATCCTCCTCTTTAGTTGGCTGGACGAGCTGGCCCTTGCGCCTTCGGGTTCTGCGCTCGCCTACACAGTACGGCGTCCTGACGCGGAGCGCAACGGCTACCAGATCGACGCTTATCTCTACCGCGTCGCGAGCGGAGCTACGGTCAAGTTGACCTCAGGCTCAGGGCGGGCGAGTGCGCTGGCTTGGAGTCGAGACGGTCTCCAACTTGCATTTGTCTGGGTGGTGCCAGAGCGGACCTCAATTGAGATCGAATGGTCTGATCGCGCCACAAAGCAGTCATTCACCATCTCCGGCGAAGCACCGGCGCAGCTCAATTGGTCGCCGGACTGCCACCGACTGGTGTTCACCCGGTGGACGGAGGTTAACCGCGACAAGCGGGTCCTACGCTGCGGCGTCCCCGCGCCGTCAATACGCGTGGTGCATCGATTGCGCTACCGGCAGGACGGCGTGGGCTGGGTAGATGATCGTTTTCGGCAGATTTGGGTCTTGGAGCTTGCCACTGGCGAGCTGGTGCAGGTTACCGACGAAGAGTGTGACTATAGCGAGCCTGTGTGGAGCTGGAGCGGCGACCAGATCGCCTTTACTGGCGTGGCGCGCGAGCAGAACATTCCGCTAGGGCAGGGACAAGTTCTGATCAACGACTTTGCGACCGGCCAGACCCGAATGCTAATCCCCGGGTGGCGCGGGCAGGCAGTCTGTCCGCAGTGGCGCGCAGACGACCGGGCGATCGCTTTTGCCGGCTACCCCGAAGGCACCCCCACGAATCGACGCACCTTCTCTCAGGCGTGGATCTATGACCTTGACAATAGCGAGGCGAGGAACCTGTCCGGCTCGATCGACCAGACAATTGGAAACTATGCCGTCGCCGACCAGCGCCCGGGGTTGACCAATGTCACTGTGAAGTGGCCGGGTGGCACCGGCCGGATCTACTTCCTGCTTACTGACCAAGGTGCCACCCACCTATACAGCGCAAGCGAAGCCGGAGACCCACGCGTCGAAGTGGACGGTAAGTGCGTTGTCTTCGAGTATTCGCCTGCGGCGAACGGAGCAGTGGCCTACGGCCATTCGACCTCCAAAAGCCCTGGGGAGCTCTTTCTCCGGCAGGACGGCGACGGCAGACAGTTGACCCACCTCAATCGGTGGCTGAGCTCGCGACAACTTTCGCCTCCTGAAGAACACTGGTACACCGGCGTCGACGAGGCAAAGGTACACTCTTGGACGCACCTGCCGGTCAACTTTCAGACAGGAAGGGTTTACCCAGCGATTGTGTACGTGCACTGCTCCATGTTCTCGTGGAGCTTCAACCACGAGTTCCAGTGTCTAGCCTCGGCTGGATATGTCGTGACCTACTTTAATACCTTAGGGACGACCGCTGGCTATGGCCAGGCGTGGACCATGGCCAGTGTGGGCGATCAAGGAGGGCGGGACTTCCACGAGACCTTGCTTGGGGTGGATGAGCTTGTAAAGCGGCCCTACGTGGACTCCAGCCGACTCGGTGTAACTGGGGGCAGCTGTGGCGGTTTCATGACCAACTGGATCGTAGGCCACACCACCCGATTCAAAGCGGCTGTGACCCAGCGTTCTATCTCGAATGAGATCAGTTACTTTGGCACTTCCGATATCGGTCCCGAATCCGGCGAACTGCGCAATCATAATCACACCCCATGGAGTAATTTGGAAACTTTTTGGAGACAATCGCCGCTTTCTGCTGCGGCGAGCATCAATACCCCACTTTTGATCCTGCACAGCGACGAGGACTTCCGCGTCCCACTTGGGCAGGCCGAGGAGCTGTTTACGGCGCTGCGATGGCAAGGTCGCGAGGTCGAGTTAGTGATCTTCCGTGGCGAGAACCACAGTCTGTCAACAGGAGGGCGGCCGGGCAATCGTATCGAACGGCTCCACCGCATCTTAGGTTGGTTTGAAAAGCACCTAAGAACCCAAACATATGTATCAGAAGGGCTGGCAACACGGAGGTAATGTGAAGATTGTCAAAATCGTTTCCACAATCGCATCGGTCCAGCGGCAGCGGTTATTGCTACCGCATACTGTGCAAACCCCTACACGACAAATGTTGTAGCGCAGGTTTGTTGCGACGTTGCCATTACCGGCATTGGGCAGACGGTCGCTGACCCCCCTAGTACGGCGAGTCGGCGGAAGCAATTAAGTCCAGTATCAACGGGTATCTTAATTCCGCTGTAGTGGCAAAGGACCCGTTCGACACCGAATCATTAAACAACTTTATAAATGAGGCAGTCCGTCGCGGGACCTCTACGATTATGGCTATCGAGTACGCGCTCTGGGACATCAAAGGCACGGCACTTGGGTGCGCCTGCTTGTCAACTGCCGGGTTGCAAGTGCATGCCGGGTGACCCACTGTACGCCATTGACGAGCGCTAGGACGCTATCGCAATGGCCGCGCGCGTCGAAGAAATGCTAGCCTAGGGCCGATGCTGGTTCAAGGTCAAGATTGGCTTCGGTCGCGAGTTGGGTCTGGCGTGGTAGCGCGACCTTCGTACGGCCACAGGGAACCGTGTCCGCTTCCAAATTGATGTTAACACCGACTACACCCTCGGGAAGGCGGTCCAACTCCTTACGTGGCTTTATCGAATTGGACGGCTCGGCCTCGTCGAGCAGCCTGCGCGGTACTTGGATGAGATGGCGGAGCTTTGCGGCGCCTCGAGACCCTCGTGCAAGCTTACGAAGCAGTCACCAGCCCGCGGTCGGTCTTCGAGACCCCAGAACCTTGGGCGGCGCACGTGCTTCGCTATTAGACCTATTAATTTGGCGGGCTTCTCTCGGCCAAGTGCTTGACAGCCGTCGCAGAAGCGGCCGGCATCGAGCTCTCGGTCGCTCCATACTTTGACGTACTGGTAGTAGCAGCCTGCCACTTCGGAGCCGCAACGCCAACCGTAAAGTGGCCGGCAGGCGCGTCGGAAATGCAGGATACGGCTCTGCAAGGTCCGCCCGTACCTCAAGGCCAACTCATGGGTCCGCCGGACGGTCCCGAAATGCGGGTACAGATCGACGAAGACATACTGCGCTGGGTATGGTGCCGAATAAGTGCTGAGACGATGCAAGGGGGTGGTACGACAATTCGGGTGGTCTGACACTTATTAGAATGTCTTAAGTTAGTTGCGTCTAAGCGGTGACTGCACTGAGTCTTCCCTATCCATCCGCCATGCCGCGCTGGATCTGACTCCACACTCTTGGTTTAGGGGGTGATCCACGGTGCAGATGTCAGTTACTCCGTGGCGATTCCGACCTGCGTCACGGAGCTCGGATTTCGAAACATTCCTCGAAACCATATTTCCGTTCCAATCCTCAGCTAACTTGGCCAGCAGTACCTAGCTGGGGTGCCTAAAGTTGCCCGAAAGATAATTATGCCGCACAAATTACAAAGTTGAAATCTTAAAGACGCGTGATAGGCAGTTGTAAGGTGTGGTTGGCAATGGTCGCCAGTTGAGCTGTTGGGTTATGGCTCGAGGGGCAAGCGACTGTAGCTGCTCGTATTTCTGGTGATGTTCACAAATTGCGCAAAGTAAAGTGTCGTGATCTGCGCGATCTTCGTCGCAATCTCAGGCAGTTGCAGGTAGCGCATCCAACCTGAAACTTAGTAGCACGACAAGCGTGCTCCACTATCCCACGTTTATTCGCCAGCCAGCGCTCCGTCTGGTTCCGAGTCCTCATCATCTTTACATGTTTCCAATTCCAGGTGCCCACCGGGGTGCTAAGTACCATGACAGACAGGTGTCACTCGCTGCGCTTACTCACTCAGAGTTGACCACATTTGCGTGGGTGCCTCGGGTCGACGCCCTACTTCTTGTCAGCTGGAGTTGGCAAAAACCTTGGCTTGTTCGCTGTGTGCCAGCGTCCGCGCTTGCGGTCTATCATAAACTTTTGCAGCGGTCCAAATTAGCAATCAGCATCATTTCTTCCTTTCCCGCATCTCGAGACTCCCCTGCGGACCGGTACTTCATCGAACTCGCTAGTGAAGTGATTTCGGCGCCTGGGGCGCTCCTTTGGCCGATGAGCAGAACACGGCTGTGCATCAAGACAATGATCGTCTCGTGAACTTGGTACACAATGTTCACGCCCAAAATGAATGCATGGACATTAGGCATTACCCATTGGTCTTAGCGCCCGAATTAGGGCTCAGGTAAATTGCTATCCCAAAATGCCAACCCCGGGCCGGTGAAGCTGAAGTATCTCAAGAGCTATCCACTCGGCCTCTTGTCTATCACGGTAGGAGAGCTACTCCAGAGGGAAAGCTTCGCCCGTTGAACATATTTGTTTCTTGCAATCGACTGAGACAAGCTCGGGATATTTGTGGCGGTGAAGCAAAACAAGACAGCCTGCAATGTATGCAGTTACCTCAGCATGATGCACAAGGCATATCCGGTATTCAGCGTCAGGTAGGAGTAACAACGACCAGAAGTGTATGGATGGACTATTTACCGCGCGGGAGCGCCACCACAGTGGACGTGATCAAATAGAAATGCTGTCCCGCAAGTTGGGCATTGATCACAGGCAACTAAACACATTGCCGATGAGGGCTGGTGGCTGGTTGAGCGCTTTTGTGGGCGGATTAGCGACGTTCTCGACTGCAATTGTTGTAACTCAGTAATGGGCCTGCAACAAACCTTGCTATGCTATGTCTCTCTGTACAACCACAAGGTCCGCCAACTTTCTTTGAATATACAACTTCCGTACATATCTTGAAAGATCAATCCCGATCTCGGCAAATCTATGTTAGGCACGGTCATATGATGAATTGGATTTTGCACCTAAAAAGAGATTGAGTTGAGATGAGGATAAATATACATTTGAGGCTAGCGGCTTGATTATGTAACACGTACGCAACCGCAAAGGTTTGATTTTGTTACCGATAAATCTTAATGAACTTTTTGGAGTAATAGAGCATTAGGCGGTTGGTAAGCTTTTTCTTGGAGCAGATGAGCGTGCAGGCGCATCCGGCCTTGGTATACGCTTTAGTTGAGAATAGGGAAGTTACCCACCAGCACTTTCTGCACCTCCGTGGTGTTAACCGGTACCTGGCTGTGACGCTTCACACCCTATTTGGGATTGGCAGTGTCACCAAACTACTTACTGCTGTCGCGATTGTGCAGTTGCGCCAGTGTGGACTTCTTGATCTCGACGACCCTGTCGAGGTGCATATTCCATGTGCTTTCACGTCGAATGGCGAGTCTTTCCGGTTGCGTTATCTCCTCTCCCATAGCAGCGGTGTCCCCACTCGTGGCCCAGTGGAGGAGCGTCGTACGGCAAAGAGGTTCAGACTGGGCTTCCCCGTAGCGCATGACAGGGATGTCATTACTTAAATGCAAGGCTGGAAAGATTGGACTCACTTCCGATCCGGCGAGCGCTGGTTCTACCTGAGCGAGGGATAGATACTGCTAGGAGTAGTGATCGAGCAGCTGTTTGAACTAAACAATGTTGACTACGTTATAACGCATATTATCGACCCGCTTGGTCTCAATCGAAGCGTATCCTTGCGTGACCAAGTTGAGGAAGACCCGGACCGCGCAATTCCTTACTACGCGGTCCGTGCAAACTAATCCTTGGTTGGTATGAAGCCCGATTACGGCCTCCTGACGGCGGGAGGGTGCTCACCTCGGTCAACGACCTCGCCAATTTTTGGCGGCTGTTCGTCAACGAAGGGCGCACTTAAGATAGTTAATTAGTGTTAGATACAGAGCCCTTGCGATTGAAGATTGTGCCCTCCATAGCTCTTCCGTTAAATTCTTCCCCAGAGCGTATGCCAGTTAGCCAATAGTGCGAGGAGTTCACGGGCGAGCTAAATGGTGCTCATGGCTGTGGACCACAGATCTTCTGAGGTTTCTTCGGTCTCACCCTCGTAGTCCATAGAGGAGGTGTTCGGGAGCTAGCGCTTACCTGAAATTTTTGCCGGCCCGCCGTTTGGGAGCTGTAGTGCTTCCTAACCTCAACAACGTGGCAGTCGACCAATTGGTGCACGCTGCCCTAGCGACGCTACCGCGAAGGAAATTACAGCCCTTCCCCCTTCCGGCGTGAGCACTTTCTCGATAGCGTGGTCGGTACAGATGACCCATTCCGTGATACTATTGGGGTGGAAGAAAGGCGCGCGGGAGAGCCGCTTGTGCTTGGCGTACATAATCAATAGCAAGACCGGGTTGTTCAATTCATCCCAACGCCTGTTCAAGCATGGCGTCTGCAATTTCTAGGATTGTCAGCGGATCTGTCCTTATTAGCAGAATTCATTCGTATAGAAAGCGTGGTCGATATTATATTCGTGCGCTACACCTTCAGAAAGAGACAATGAGGCACCCATGTATGACATAGGCAATCCCATCACGACCTTCTGCATAGTGGGCTACGATCCTCAAGGACCATCATGGGGCATTGCCATTGCATCGCGTTTTCTGGCAGTTGGAGGTCAAACCTGCTGGGGTGCACCCGGGGCGGGAGTAATTGCAGTACTGGCTCACCTTAACACGAATCATGGACGGGACGGTATCCCCCTGCTGAAGAATGGTTTGGACGCGGAAACGGTCATGGGGCAATTGCTGTCGCAAGATCCGCAGCGGAACTTGCGACAAACCGCGATCGTTGATACTTCCGGTGGGGTGGCGACCCATACTGGCCGTGACTGTACGCCGTGGGCTGGTGGCGTAAGCGGTCGCTACTGCGCCGCCCAAGGTAACATGCTTCTCAACGGCGCTGGCTGCGAAGCGATGGTGAAGCACTTCGTGTCGTCTAGTGGCTCCCTAGCGCGTCGGCTTGTCGATGCGCTGACACTGGGCGACGAAAAGGGAGGTGATTTTCGCGGACGTCAGGCTGCTGCACTGTATGTCATTTGCCCACCATTTGCGGAACCGTCAGCTAGTGTCATGGACCCGATCATTAATCTGCGTGTGGATGATCACGCAAATCCATTTATGGAACTTGAAAGGCTGCTCGATCTCTGGGAGTTGATGTACTTGCCAGCAACCCCTGAGGAACAATGGCCGCTCGAATGCTCCGTGATCCGCCGCTACCAGCAGGTGCTCGCGAAGCTAAACTATTACGGGGGGCAGCCCCATGGGATTTTGGACGATGCAACCAGCGAGGGGCTTTCGAAGTTGTCCGTAATGCAAAACCTTCGACGCCGACTTGTCAGTCCGAAGGCTTGGATTGACGGCCGACTACTGGAACACCTCGAATCTAAATTGGGGCTGAGCCCAAACGAATAGACAGTGCGCATTCTATGCCAAGAATTCAGAAAACAGTATCTTCAGCAATGTTATGAACCACCTGCTTGGTTAGGACTGGCTAAATATACCGACGTCAAATAGTAGCGATGCTCGGAGACTGATGGTCTGCATATGTGCAGTGGCTTTTAGCGCAAGGGGTAGTTGTTGGAGCATTGCGTTTTCTCGCAAGTGTCTATAATTGTCATTACGAATATTGTTGAAAAAATTCTTGGCGCTGCTGGAGCTAGAAGATCGGTATTGCGTTGCGCGCTCTATGGTTGTGCAACCTTTAAAGGTTATCCCTAGGTAGGTTGGGGACAATAAGTAGTGGTGGTTTTGCATTGATTTCGCGGTGCGGGCAATGCTTGGTTCACATATGGGTCCACTTTGGAGCTCAGCAGCGCACTTGTCGGAGGAGCTATAGTCTCGGGCATCTTCACATTCTGCTAGTATAGTTTCTATGAAGCGTTCAGCTTTGCCATTAGCCCTTGGGGAAATGGTCTTGTGCAAATATGGCGCAGGCCGAGGTACTTCTAGGCAAAACGGAAGGAGAAGGCTTTGTAACACGAGCCTTTATCGGTCATCTCCCTGGTGGCAGTTACCTCAAGGCTGTTGAAATTAGTGACTGCGGCTGCGGGGAAGGCGCTGGTACTTGTTTCCTTTTGGTCGGTAAAGCTGGTGCGTTAAGCATCATTTAGGCAGACATGAACACATCTGCAAACGCCCCACTGGTTGAATTGGCTTTTGCAGTTCCCGCTGATGCGGTAGCCCACTTACTGCAAGCGCGCCAGTGTCCTGATTTCTAGATGGATCAACTCGCTCGGATGTTCGCGCAAGTAGAGCCGCGTAGGTTGGGCTTGTTCGTAGTGCGAAAGTTGGGCCAGCCTGACTTCGCTCAGCACCCAGCTCACAGTGATTGAGGATACACTGGCCCGCAACGCCTTGTGGTAGCCGCATAGTCGCTGGCGCTGCTACTCGATGACCGACCGAGCCATCTCCTCTAGCCGCAGCTAAGTCAATTGGTTATTCTTATGAAGACTAATTGGGGCGCTCGTGAGATACCCTTAGGTCGGGTTGATAGTCTCCGATATTCACCCAAAATAGCTAACCTGTTGAGGGTTCACAGCGAGGAACCTTCGAGTACGGTTCCCCAAAAAAATTTCTGACGTAACAAGCTTTGTGATAAAGCTATTTTATAGGCCTTACCCGAATAACGGACTGGTTGGCACCCAATCTGATAGTTGATAACCGGGAGGGAGAACTCCACTTCGCACGGACTTACATTTGTTAGCGCTCAGCCTGTTATCGAGACTCCCTATCTGCGGCAGATCTGCCCAACCAATTTGTTGTATGCTCTATGTCGCAAGGAAGAATGCCAAACCTTTTCTCCCTGTGGGGCGCTATCTCACTTAAGCTTGAGTCGAGTGTAGGCGGATTCTAGTGGGCGTTCCACCTTCGAGCCCTTGGTTGGGCAGAAATTGTTGCAATTTAGCCTTTGACATAAGCGGAGCTTGAGGTTGCTTCAGGCTATTCAGCGTAAAAATAGCAAGGGTAGAAATTAGTGGAATTTTGCTGTTGACACAAGCAAAGGTTTCGGTTATTATTGTGGGGGAGTGTAAAAATTGCACGGATAGAAATTAGTGCAATTTGGCCCTTGACACAAGCGGACATTGGATTGCTATGTCTATTCGGTGTAAAAATAGTAAATGTAAAGAAATAGTTTTAGTGGGAGAGTAGCACTGATGAGAAATCTGAGGGTTGGTAAGTTAGAAGCAAAAGCTGGCGAGCATACATTTGGCTATCTCGAGATGGCGGCCTCGCGTTCTGGGCTGGCTCCGGACGTTCCGGTGCACCTATTCGCGGGCGCGCACGCGGGGCCAACCCTGCTGGTTCAGGGTGCAATTCACGGCGGCGAAGTGATCGGCTCAATTGCTATCCTGAACTTTATCGGCAAACTCAACCCCAAAACTATTCGTGGCAACGTGATTGCCGTACCGGTTGTCAATCGCGCAGGTTTTGAGTTTGGGGAGCGCGGTTCGCGCATAGACGGCAAGGACATCAGCCGCCTTTTCCCTGGCAAGAAGGACGGTAGCGTCTCTGATCAAGTGGCGTATACATACTTCGAGGAAATTATCCGGCAAGCGGACGTCATGGTCGATTTTCACGCCGGGGCGCGGACGGCCTATGAGCGTTATGTTCTCTTTGGCGCGGAGGAAAATCCTAAGAAACCGACCGAACTCGAAAAGAAGCGTCGAATACTGGTTGTCGCCTTCGGGCTGGATCAGGCGGCTTTTTTCCCGGCGGGTACTTTCGGCCCTAATTCCACCAAAGAAGCCATTGAGAAGGCTGGCTGCATTCAAGTCACGCTCGAATTCGGTGGTGGCACTGGCTGGTACAAGAACGGTGCCGACAACGTGCGCGATGCCGAACGCGGCATTTGGAATATCATGAAATCGATGCGCATGATTGACGGTGAATTTGAGTCCGACGGGCCGCTCTGCACGGTCTACAACGCGGGTGTGGTAATCTGGAAGCCGAAAGTCGACGGTATGTTTGTTCGGTTGAAGGGTTTCCGCGACGCACTAAAAGCTGGGGATGTTTACGCTCATCTAATTGATCCCTACACCGGTGATTTGCTTGCCGAGATGAAAACACCTAAAGACGGCATCGTGATTCCGAGCGGTCAGGAGTGGCCGACGGTCGGCATGACCTCCATCGGCATTCTGGGTACGGTTGACCGCGTAGAAGACCGCCGTACTACTGACCTCTATGTTTCATTCGAAAAGGAGTACGCGCAATGAAGTTTGGTGCGATTGAAGCCCAGCGAGGATCAAAAGCCTTTGGCTTCTTCAAAACGGGCGAGACACATGGGCGTTTCTCGACGCATATCCCACTTCATCTCATTAGCGGTGTACAAGACGGTCCCCTGCTGGTCGTCCAGGCAGGGGTCAGCGGTTTGGAAATCGAACCGGCGTTGGTTTTGCCTGAAGTTGTGAAGGAGCTTGTCCCCGCCACCATAGCCGGAACGGTTGTGATCGTCCCGCTCATGAATACTTCTGGTTTTGAGTTCGAGCAGGTCAATAGCGCTTGGGACAACAAAGACCTAAACAGCCTTGGGCGTGGTGAGGCGGATGGTACGGTCAGTGATCAGATGATTTACGCATATTACCAGTCAGTGCTGTCCGAAGCTGACGCAGTGATCGAAGTACGTACCGGTGCGCAATGGAGCTACCATCATTATGCGGGAGTATACGAGACTGGAAGCACCGATCAATCCAAGGCACTTGCTATTGCGCTTGGATTGCCGCACGTGCTACTTGGTCAGCCAGCCGATCAGTCAATGGCTTACGAGGCAGCCACCGACCGAAAAACGGTAGTCGCGGCCTATATTGGCGGCGGGCCTGGTCTGCGCGATTACCGCGAGCAAGACTTGGGCCTGGTGCGGAGTGCTGTTCTCAACGCTATGGTTCATCTTAAGATGATACGTGGCTCGGCAAAGGTCGGTAAGGTCGCCGTAATACGGGCGCATACCTTTCTGACCGCGAGCGGGGAGCGCGGCTTCACTTTCATGGACTCAAGCAAGCGCGGCACGCAGGTCAAGGCTGGCGAGCAACTTGGTTACGTGCGCCACCCCTTCAGCGGCGAAGTCGTCCAACTCATTACCGCGCCGCGTGACGGCTTCATGGTCGATGCAGGAGTTGCGTGGCCGGTGCCGCTCGAGGGACACGTTCTCGCCATACTGGGTGATCTGGCTTAGGTCACCACAGTTGATTGACCACCAAAATAACTTTGAGGAGATTGAGTTTCTATGTTGACCCATGACGGACTCAAAAGAGACGTAGCGCGTCGCGTTGAGCGCATCCAAGCCATGCTGAAGGAGAAGGACCTTGGTGCTCTGATTATTGTCGGGCAGGCCGCGCCAGGCGGATTAGGCGCGATGCGCTATATCAGCAACGCCCATCTGTGGGGGGGGGCAGGCTACGCCGTACTGGGCGCGGAAGATCCAGATCCCTGGCTCGAAATCTGGAGTTCCTATCAGGCGGTGTGGAGCCGCAACGAAACCACCACGGTGCCAGAGCGCGTTGAATCGCCGGATGGAGACATTCTTGGCCGCGTTGCGGAGATTGCTAAAGGCTATTCGACACGCAATAAACGTATCGGTATTGTTAACATGAATAAGCTACTAGCGGTTAGTGATCACAAGAAGCTCGTCGCCGCACTTGAGGGCTACGAATTGGTCGAAGTTACGGGCGCATTTAACTCCATACGTCAGATCAAGACGCCCTTCGAAGTTGAAGCTGCTCTCCAGAACGGCGTGATCCTGGATGCCTCGATGGACATTTTCTTGAAGGAAGCGCATGTTGGCGCACGGTACTGGGACGTATGCGCGCAGGTTGAGGCTTTCGTCAAAGCGCAGGGCGCTTTCTGGGGACGTACGAAAGTGTCGCTCGACTTAACGCCTTTCACTGTGCCGACTGCCAAGGATCGGCGCATGACAGAAGACGACATCATCAATTTTGAGATCGTCTACGAATGTCCCTGGGGCTACTGGCTGGAAATGACGACTATTTTTTCATTTAGGGAGCTTCCCGGCGATGTGCAGGCCATGCTTGACGGCTATTTGCTAGCCGTAGAAAAGTCGTCCGCTGCCGCCAAAGCAGGTGCGACATTCGCCATGATCTCGGAAATCAACGACAAGACGCTGCGCGATCTTGGCTTTCCGGTAGTTGGTAAACACACGCCGGACTGTCACAGCACTGGGCTGGACGGCAGCGACGGCCCTAGTTCCGAAGGTGATCCGAATTTTGTTCTAAAGTCCAATATGATGCTCTCTTATCACCCTGGCACGGTACTGGAGAACAATCGAGGTTTTCTAGTCTCGGACAATTTCCTTGTCACTCCCGAAGGCGCGGTTCGGCTCTCGCCTCACAAAGCGAGCCGCTACTTCATTCGTCTACAGAAATAAACTAGTCGCGATGCGTGGATATGAAGGAAGGGCAAGATGAGGGTCGTAAATGGAGCACAGATGCAAAATGCGGTCGCGCATATCGCGGACTATGCCTCGCGGCTAAAGTTTAATGACCTGCCAGATATTGTCGTCCTGCGCGCTCGGCAGGTGGTTCTAGATACGCTGGGTACCATGCTCGGTGGGTATCCTACGCGCCTGGGCAAGCTGGCTGCCGATTACGCAGCGCAGATGCACTCCGGCGAGGAAGCGACGATCGTCGGTGATGGCCGCCGCTCCACAGTAGAGGGCGCGGCTTGGGCTAATGCCGTAATGGGAAAATACCTAGGTATGGATGATTCGCACCGCATGGCGGGGCATGTCGCTGCCGAACTGGTACCGGTCTTATTGGCACTGGGAGAACAGGTTGGCATGAGCGGTCAGCAGTTGATCGTGGCACTGTCTGTCGGTTACGATGTATTTATACCGATCCAAACGGCGGTCAGTTCGTGGCAGCGCGAGCGCGGACTCGATCACAAAAGCCACGTTGGAACGATGGCGAGCGCTGTCTCGGCGGCAGTTGCCCTAGGACTTAGTGAGGCGAAAATTGCGCAATCGCTTTCGCTGGCGATGGACATGGCGAGCGGCACCGAGCAGTACGTCTACGACGCGGGAAAGTGCGATACCAAAGACTTGTTGGCAGGTTACGCCGCCCGCAACGGAGTCTATGCTGCCAAACTTGCGGGCTTTGGCTTTGAGGGGCCGCCCGGTGCGCTAGACGGGCCGTATGGTTATTTCCATGCTTTTGGGCCAGGTTACTCCCCAACTGTGTTACAAACTATCGGCACGAAATTTGCCCTTACTGAAACGGGTTTCAAGCCGCATGCTGGCTGCCGTCATGTGCACTCTTGCGTAGATGCGACCCAGGAATTGCTTATGCGCAGCCCCCTCAATTTGGACACCATCACCTCCATAGAGATTGGCACCTATAAAAAAGCGATTACGCCGGAGTTTCGTGTCAACTATCAGCCCGAAACGGTTGGGCAAGCTGGATTCAGCCTTCCGGTCACGGTCTCGGTCGTTCTTACGCGCGGAGGCTGGTATCGCGAAGACATCGAGACCTTCGAAACCCCAGAAGCGCGCCGCCTGCGCGGTTTGGTAAGGGTTTATCTGGACGAAGCAATTGAGGCGGAATTCCCGCGTAAGAATGGTTGCGTGGTGCGCATTGCTACTAGTGATGGCATGAAGTACGAAGGTCGTGTTGACTATGCCAAGGGCGAACCAGAAAACATGCTCAGCGACGCCGAATTTGAAGCAAAATTCCGAAAGTTAGTTGGCAATCAATTGCATCCGGGACAGGTTGAAAAACTTATAGATTCCATTAGCCGACTGGAAAAACTTTGCGACGTGGGCGAGCTAGTTCGGCTGACTGTGCCGGCGCAGATCATGGGTAAGGGAAAGTCTCCGAATGTCCAGCAGCTCTGACGGCGACATGGCATTCTTTGCAAATCGCTCAACTTAAATTAATTTGGACTGGTCTTGAATAGCCGTGAAAGTTCAGGGCGACGGAGCCCTACTCATCACGATGTTGGCAGGTTATGCGCGGATTTTCCTCGTCGGCTTCATCCCCCCGGCTTTACTGCCGAAGAGCAAAGTTACCGCGTTTCTATAGATCGTAATACAGTGTCCCCAATTTACCTTGCAGTGGTGAAACCACCGACCTAAACAGAACTAAAGGTTACACTTACGACTATTTCTTCGCACATTCAATGGCTTTGGTCACGGGTCAATCACGATCTGTGGTCTGACAATAACATTAGGTTTAGACTAACAACTTGAAAGTGTTGATCTTGGTGGATATGGAAGGTATCAGTGGCATCGTGTACTGGCCGCGGCCTCAGCTTGGAGGGCGCGATGCTAGAGACGACTGGCGCCAGCGGCAGGCAATGGCCGGCGATGTGAATGCAGTGGTGGAGGGCGCTCGCCGCGGTGGCGGAAAGGATATTTACGTCATCGACTTCCACGGGTCATCTCCAGCCCGCCCTAATCTTATGCTCGAGGACCTGGACCCGGAGGTCATGGTCTACAGCGGACACGGGCATATGGGAATGCTGAAGCCACTCATCAATCCAAGCTACGACGCGTTTATGCTCGTCGGTATGCACGCTCTGGACGGAGTCCCAGATGGCGTGCTCAGCCACAACTTCACCAGCAGCTACAAGGAAATCTACGTCAACGGTCTCCGTATTGGCGAGCTTGGCTACTTCGCTCTCTTCGCCGGCGCCCACGGGGTTCCGTTGGTTCTGGTGACCGGGGACGAGGCAACCTGCCGCGAGGCCCGCGAGTTGATAGGTAAGGTGGAAACGGTGCCCACGAAGGAAGGCATTGCCCATGGATTCGCCTTGCTCTACCCGCTTTCCAGCGTGCGGGAAGCTCTGATCGCCGGAGCCGAGAAAGCGATGCAACGGCTGTCCGAGTTCGAGCCGTACCGCATGGAGGGTCCCTATCGGGTGGAGATCGTGATGGGAGGGGGGAACGAAACTCGCAAAGCCGATGCGTGCGCGCTGTTCCCCTTCGTCGAGCGGCTGGGCGGAAGTAGGATCGGTTACACCTGTTCCTATCTCAAGGAGGCCCTGGCGAACCTGCGGGCGTTGCATGTGATGTCCGAGACACAGCGGGAGAGATAACAATTTCTGTGTGGAGTGACTGCGGGGTCAAGTCTTGGGCCTGAGTACAAGGTTGACTTGTTCTGTTGGAAAGCTTTTTCAGGTAGTTTTATTGTGGTTTATCTTGAAAGGCAGGTTGGTTCTTTTGGTGTGGCGGGCGTAAGAGACTTCACGTTCCCCGCGCCTTGGTGCCGCAAACACCGGTCCAGATCTGAATGCGAAACAGAAGCACGTGGGAATTCCTGCTTAACCACCAGCATCTTATTCGGCGTCAGGAGTAAGGTACGCTGCAAGTGCACCGCGCCAGCTTTGCTGGCCTAGGGTAAGCGTGGTCTGCAATCGGTGGGCTGTATGTGAGCGAGGATTAATTGTATTACGCCCGTGCAGCTTCAAACTGTGCCTTGGCAACACCAAAACGGCAGGCCTGCAATCGGAAGCTTGTCAGCTATACACTGATAGGGTACAATTATTGGGAAGTAAAGGTGACTAAGCGCGGTGTGCAGACCGCCAAAGTGCCGATCTTGGTCGATATGTGGTAGACTGCCGTCTAATTGAGTGAAAGATAAATTGTGAACATCTACATCACCATGGACATGGAGGGCATATCTGGTATCACGACGGGCGACATGGCGCGCTCAGGCTCTGCGGAGTGGGCCCACCGCGGCCGCCAACTGGCCACCGATGACGTCAATGCTGCCATCGAAGGCGCGCTGGCGGCCGGCGCCAAGCGCATCTGGGTACAGGACATGCACGATTCGGGCGAGACGATCCTGCGTGAAAGGCTGCACGCCGCCGCTGAGCTTATAACGGGATGTCACAATGTGGTCGGGCATATGCCCGGTCTTGATTCGTCTTTTGACGCCGTGTTCCTGGTTGGGTTTCATGCGATGATGGGGACACGGTTCGCGCATTTCGATCACACTATCAGCACAGCCTGCATCAGTCAGGTGCGATTCAATGGACGGCCTGTGGGTGAGTTAGGCATCTTCGCGGGCTATGCCGGGTTCTGCGGTGTTCCGGTGGCTCTGGTGACCGGCGATGTCGCGGCAACCAAGGAAGCCGCCGATTTTCTGGGCAACGTGACGTCCGTCGCCGTGAAACAAGGGCTTGGTCGTTTCGCCACGCGCTCGCTGCGTCCGGAGGGAACTCAAGCTCTGATCCGCGAGGCGGCCGAGCAGGGGCTGAAGCGGCCTAACAGGGTCTGGAAGCCGGACGCACCCTTGACCATTGCGGTGGATTTCCTGCGTTCAGCGGAAGCCGATCTCGCTGAGATCCTGCCCGATGCGCAGCGCACCGGCGCACGTACAGTAGAGTACACTCACGATTCGTGGCAGATGGCCTTCCGAGGGTTGCAGACTATTGTCAACCTTGCAGGGCTGGCAGCGTCCCGTTGGGCTGCTGCCCTTTACAGTAAAGGCAATCCGGCCATCTAACAAAGGAGAAAGCCTGATGCCTTGACCATGAATTGTTTTTTCAGTAGGGAGCTGCTTGATGTATGTTTGTAAATAAAATTAAGGAGATTGAAAAGTATGTTTGGAACTCGTTTAGTAATGTTAGCGGTGCTGGTGGGCTTGTTCGTGTCCGCCTGTGCCCAACCGACCCCAGCTATGGCACAGCCAACCGCTGCTGCGGAGCTGCAGCCGGTTGCTCCGGATCCGACAAAAGTGCCGGAGCCGACCAAAGTGCCCGAACCCACGGCTGTTCCTGCGACTCCCGAACCGAGTCGCTTTGTTTTTGCTCATATAGGACCAATTCGGACTATGGATGCCCCGGTGACATGGTTTGGGTCAACACACTGGCTCACTAACTCGCTGTATGACTGCTTAATTTGGCGCAAGGCCGACGGTAGCGGTTTCGACGGGCAGTCTGCAGAGCGGTGGGAGAGTATCGACCCTGTGACTTGGCGTTTTTACTTGCGACCGGGAATCACCTTCCACAACGGCGAGCCTTTGGATGCAAGTGCAGTCAAGTGGAACATTGATCGAGTTATGACCGATGAAAAGCTCATGGTGCAGCCGCAATGGCAGTTCATCGATAAGGTGATCGTGATTGACCCCACTACTGTAGAGGTAGTCACCGACAAGCCGCATGCCTACACAGAGTATGATATCAGCTACAATGGTTGTCAGCTGTTGCCGCCCAAATACTATGCCGAGGTGGGCGCGGCAGGGTTTGCTCTCGCTCCAGTCGGCTCTGGGCCGTTCAAGTTGGCGGAATTTGTAGAGGGCGAGAAATATGTTTTTGAGGCTTGGGATGGTTATTGGGGAGGTCGGCCTGGGGTAGACCAAGTGATCTACCAAGTAATCCCGGAGGTTTCCAGCCAAATCGCCGCACTGCTGGCTGGACAAGTCGATTTTGTTACATCTATTCCAATCCCCGACCGGGAGCGGCTCGAGGCGGCTGATGGCATCGGCCTGTTGTATGGTCCGGCCAATCAGCAGCATCTGCTTGAAGCCCGCTTTGAGAACACATCTGGTGGTTTATTGGAGAAATATCCTGGCTACAAGCCTACGACCTTGGACAAACGCATTCGGCAGGCTATAAGTCATGCACTGGACCGAGAGCTACTAGGCGAGATACAGGGCACAGGGCGCCCCAGCCTCTTGCGGGTGGACAGCTTTAATGCAGAGGCTGTAGGCCAGTGGGCGGGCCTCGAGGCGGCTGTGAAATGGTACGATCCCGAGCTCGCGAAGCAGCTTATAAAGGATGCCGGATATGATCCGAGTGCCGGGAAAAAACCCTTGGTCCATATTGATTCCCCCGCTGTTTCCAGCGGAAATGAGAAAGAAGTTGCTGAGGCCGTTAGAGTAATGCTTGAGGATGTTGGCTTTCAGGTGGAACTCAATATTTTGGATCGCGCTGCATACAGTGAGCAGGTTGTTCAGCCGGGTAATTGGCGGGAGCTTGCGCTCAATGGTATCGGCGGTTCAGCCTCTTTGGTTCCTGTCTTCTACAACTGTGATTGGAAATCGAAAGGCGAAAATATTTGTGCGGTCGCGGAAGGGGAGTGGGACGCCCTCAGTCGCAAGATTTTGGTGGAGACTGATCCGAAGGCGCGCCTGTTGCTTTGGGAGAAGTTTTGGGATTTTTACGTTGAAGAATCGGCCGAAATAACTCTGTACTTCATGGACCGCGTCATGGCGATGAGTGACAAGTATGAGTGGACCCCCCGCGCCGATGGATGGTTTACCTTCCGTGACTTGAAGCTAAAAAAGTAGCTTTGCACAGCTAGGGGCCCTGCTTGGATTGCAGGGCTCCTCGCTGTAACGCGCAGTGGGCTGTGGAGTCAGAGCTGGCAGTCCTTCAAGGTCGGCGCTGACAGGTTGGTGTTGTACCCGTCAAATTTGGATTGCAGATTTTAGACATAGTTTCCGTTGAAGTGTGATCCAAAAGCATATCTTACGAGGTTTCCTTAGCTAAATTGTAAAACTGTGGGGAGCGCACCATGCTCGGTCAATCCCCAACCAAGAGTTGAGATGCAAAGATATATTTTCTCGCGGCTTTGGCAAATGGTGATCACAATGTTTGTTGTATCCGCGGTTGTGTTTTTTCTGGTGCGCCTGAAGGGAGATCCAGTTTCAATCTTGGCTCCAGAGACGTTTAGCGCGGAACAGAAGGAAGCGCTTAGGCGTGCATGGGGATTTGATCGCCCTCTGTGGGTGCAATACCTTACCTTTTTGCAGAAGGCGGTGACCGGGGATTTTGGCAATTCAATCGAATATGGTATTCCAGCGATGAACCTCGTACAGCAACGGCTTCAGTGGACTTATCTACTTGCAGCCGCATCGGCCGCGATCGGTTTGATTGTTGCCTTGCCACTGGGCATTCTTTCAGCTATTTACCGCAACGGTTTCATCGATCTCATTGTTACGATTTTGGCGACCTTGGGACGAGCTATGCCGGGTTTCTGGATTGGTTTAATGTTGATACTTGTGTTCTCTGTGCAGTTCCGAGCACTGCCGGCTTACGGTGCTGAGTCACCGCAGTCAGTCATAATGCCGGCTGTCGCCTTGGGCTTGGGTTTGGCCGCCATGCTTTCTCGGCTCACGCGCTCCTCCATGCTAGAAGTGATGAGGCAAGACTATATTCGGACTGCGCTCTGCAAGGGTCTGCGTGCACGAACGGTGATAATTCGCCATGCGCTGCGCAATGCCTTGATTCCAGTGCTTACCTCCTTTGGGCTTTCGTTGGGGTGGCTGCTGGGTGGAGCTGTGGTTATTGAGTCGGTGTTCTCGTGGCCGGGCCTAGGCCGACTTATGATCGATTCGATCAACGTCCGAGATATCACCATTGTACAGGCTGGGCTTATGTTTTTTGCCGCATCTTTCATGGTGATAAATCTGATCTTGGATATTGCTTACACTCTTCTTGATCCGCGTGTGGCTTATGAATAATGTTGATTGCGTCCCTAGGAAAGTACGTTCCCGACGCGTAATGGACCTCGGGATGTTCCGGTCGTGACTATTTCTCGACGAGCTGGTCGAAATTCACTTTTTGACCGCATCAGCTATATACTTAGTTCGTTAAGGCGTAGTATTGTGGGTGTTGTGGGGGTTGCTATTGTTAGTTTGGTGATCCTAATGGCTGTTATTGGGCCGTTTTTATCACCGTTTGATCCCGGAAAGCCTAACTTACGCAATCGCTTCAAGCCACCTGGGTATTCCACGAAGGTTGGCACGCATTGGCTGGGTACGGACCAAATGGGCCGCGATATTTTCAGCCGGATTATTCTTGGTAGTCGAATCACTGTTTTTATCGGTCTATTCGCAGCGCTTATCGGATCAACCGTAGGTACGGTGTACGGTATGGTCTCAGGTTTTTCAGGGGGGCGGTTAGACGCGGTCATGATGCGAGTTGCCGATGGGTTCTTAGCAATTCCGTTTATTGTGTTAGTGGTGGCGATTTCTGGAGTGGTGGGCCCAGGCTTGCTAACATTAATTTTAATTCTGGGTCTTACCGGGTGGGTGTCTTACGCGCGCATCGCGCGCGCGCAGGTTTTGGTGATCCGTAACATGGAGTATATGATAGCGGCGCGTGTCATCGGTCAACGGACCTCATCCATCATGTTTCGTCATGTTTTACCTAACATAATGCCTGTAATTATTGTGTTGGCGGCGGTAGAGGTGGGCGCGGTAATTCTGGCTGAGTCTTCGTTGAGCTTTCTTGGCTTGGGGGTCCAGCCTCCCACTGTAACATGGGGTTTAATGCTTGCGGATGGCCGTCAATATCTGAGCAGTGCGTGGTGGATGACTACTTTTCCAGGGATCGCTATTAGCATCACGGTATTGGGGCTTGTATTTATGGGTGATTGGTTGCGAGATGTGCTTGATCCGCGAATGCGAGGCGTCGATTAGGCGGAAATCGGTAAAATGCTCGTTATGTATGACGCACTGGCAAGCGGCGGAGCGCCTACCAACCGTGTCCCGCGTTCGCGTGCACATATCACACATCGCACCATGGCTGAGCAGTTCCGTGAGCGGTGGTGGCCAATCCTTTTCGAAAATATTGCGCTGGGTGCCGTGGAGGTTGATCAGTTCGAGACTGAGTTTGCTGCAGCTGTTCAACAGAAGTATGCAGTTGGTGTTCATTCGGGAACGCTTGGATTATTTCTTGCTTTGCGGGCAGTCGGCGTCGGTCGGGGTGACGAGGTGATTACTGTTGGAAACTCCGATATCTCAACCACTGCTGCGATCTCGCATTGTGGTGCTGTTCCGGTGCTGTGCGACATATTGCTCAGCGATTTTACTATCAACCCCGAGCTGGTCGAGGAACTTATTACTCGATCTACGAAGGCGATTCTGCCGGTTGATCTGTACGGCCATCCTGCGCATACTCAGGCTTTGCGCCAAATTGCTGATCGTCTCGGACTGAAGATCGTTGAAGACGCTGCGCTGGCGTCGGGCGCTGAGGATTTTGGGCTTCCTGTCGGGGCATTTGCGGATGCAACAGTTTTCAGTTTCGCACCTTTCAAACCCCTTGGTAGCGTTGGGCATGGTGCCACGGTGACCACAAATGATGAGGCCATAGCTACCCGCTTAAGGCTCTTGACAGGCTATGGCCAGGGGGTACATTCTCCGGCAGCTGCGCCAGGGCACCAAACGCACGTGGCAGAGGGCTATAACATGCCACTTGACCCCTTGGAGGCGGCTTTGCTGCGTGTGAAGCTGCCCCGCTTGCGAGAATGGACTGCTGCCCGCCGTGCGGTTGCGGCGGCGTATGCGCAGAAGCTAAAAGGTGCGAAACTACATCTGCCAACCTTTAGGTCGAGCACGAGGCCTACTTTTCGGTCCTACACAATATTAGTCGAAGACCAAGCGCTAGTCTATCGAAGACTGATTCAGTCGGGAATCGAGGTAGTGCTGCACTATGTGCCGCCGATTTATCGGCAACCGGTCTATGTGAATAATGCCCTCCGTGGGTCTGAGCGGCTACCAGTCACTGAGTGGGTCACTCAGCATCTGATCTGTCTGCCGGTATCCGTGGAATTGACCGGGGCTGATATTGAGTATGTAATTGAGTCAGTGCGCGAGATCGTGCAATTAAGGCCCTGAACCGAACATATTGTGTACCGACCAGAATCGCGACAATCTGTTGGGTATCGAAAGTTATTATGGGCCACGGACCTCTTTAGTTGCACCTCGTACAGCCAGATGGGGACCTATAGCATGGTTCCCATTTCTTACGAATGTCTGGTAGGATTGCAATACCCGTGCGTTGATTTGTCTGATATCTGAAATGCTTGCAATTGCTGAAGACGGTTGAGTTCTCGGCTGAGGGGTAAAGGTGGGTTTACCTCATGGCTTAAAAGCCTGCTATGGGATTTGGGATTGACGTGCAGTTGCAATTGCAACGGCATCATTTACCCACTCCCTGACAAGTAGCGGCTGCATATAAGTGAATAAGAAACAGAGGGAGGAAATTTTTGATGTCAACATCTCAGACTGTGCAGGATATAGCTCGCCGCCACCAAGCCAATTCTTGCTTATGTACTCGGTTACCGCATCCCATGCCTGAGAAGGTGGGCTTCGATCTTTCGACTGATCAACCGAGCTTTGCACTTGATTACGCGATGGTAGAGAGTGCGCAGTTGGCGCTGGAGTCGGGTCAAACCCACTATGTAGATGTGTCAGGAATCGCTCCCCTGCGTGAAGCTCTAGCGACTTACTTGACTGAGTTTGGAGTAGTGGATTACCCAGCGAGCGCACTGTTGGTATCTGCTGGAGTCCAAGAGTCGCGTTTCCTTACCGTGCAAATGATGGGGGCTTTTGCAGAATGTATCGGGATCCCTGAAGTAGTGCACCCGGGCGTACAGAAGGCCATCGGAGTTCGCCCGCTTGCGGTGCGGAAGATTCCGGTCCTCAGGGAGCGGGGATATTTACCTACACCTGAAGCGATCCGTGTGGCGCTGGAAGAGGGGGCGAAGCTGATTTACTTGGAGTCGCCAGTTCGTCTCACTGGTGCTATCTTCGCTCCGGAGGAGGTTCATCTAATCGCACAGATCGTGCGTGAACACGATGGCTGGGTCGTCTGGGATCAAGGTCTGGCACCGTGGGTAACGTCGGGGCAGACTGTCTCGCTGGGTGCACTTCCAGAGATGGCTGAACGCGTTGCACTCATTGGTGAAGCATGGCCTGGCACGGGGCTGGATAGTCTCATGGTTGGCTACATAGCAGCTGGTGGGAAGTGGTTGGATGCGATCCGTTCCCAGAAACAGATCATGGCGATCTGTACCAGTACACCTTCTCAATATGCGGCTCTGAAAGCGCCTGCGGCCTACAAGGCAGTTCACCACAACCAGCGTGAATTGCTTGGCGTAATCCGAAAACAAGCAATCGAGCGTGCGCAGCAAGTCGGCTCCCAAGTGTTAGTCGGCGTCACCGCGACTGTTTTGGCGGTCGCTCCGGCTGATTGTGCGGTGGCACTCAGCCGCTTGCAGGCTGCAGGCTTTACAGTGGGCGATGGCGCTGACTACGGTGCATCGGGCACGATGCGGCTGGCGATCACCTTGGACAACTGCGTAGCCAAGGCGCTTTGCTACCTTGGCTGATGATAGCAAATTATCTGGCAAATATACG
>SXGS01487938.1_pt1 | contig 25665 bp, 28 predicted proteins | sample 3174681 | NCBI WGS metagenome assembly SXGS01 (sample SAMN11356861, study PRJNA531348) | freshwater metagenome | isolation source: freshwater sample F1-80 | place: China: Fuxian Lake, Yuxi | collected 2017-12-25 | reverse complement strand
TCGAAGTGGCGCATGTTCAAGACCCGCTTGCCGGCTTCGCGGCAAACGGCGAACGCCTCGATCAAGAGGTCGTCAGGCGTGGCCCCTTGTTCGATGCGCTGCTTGAACTCGACCGTTTTCGCGGCGAGCTGCTCGTCCGTGAGTTGCTGGATCTGAGGTTCGAGGTCGTTGATGGCGGCCACCAGGGGGACTATCTTCTTGAGCTCCCGGTCGTTCTTGGTGCCGAAAATCTTTGCCAGTACGGAGTCGAGCATAAAAGCGAGAATCGCTGTCTATCAGTCTACCGCACACCGCTATAATTGAAGCCATATGACAGCGCTGGTGACACTGGGCGGACCGCCGCCCGCGCTCGACGCGGCCCGTCTGGAGGGCAAGCAGGAGCGGCTGTTCTCGATCCTGCGGGACCTCGGCGAAGTGCTGGTCGCGTACTCGGGCGGAACCGATTCGGCCTACCTGGCGTGGGCCGCGCAGCGGACGCTCGGAGACCGGGCGACGGCGATCACGGCGGATTCGGCCTCGATACCGGAATCGCACAAGCGGGACGCCGCCGAGTACGCGCGTGTGTGCGGCTTCCGGCACGAGTTCATTCCGACGTTCGAGTTCGAGAATCCGGACTACGTGAAGAACGACAAAGACCGCTGCTTCCATTGCAAGGACGAGTTGTTCCTCCGGCTGGAAGAGATCGCGGCGGCGCGCGGCGTCGGGAACATCGTATATGGAGTGAACAAAGACGACCTCGGCGACTACCGGCCGGGCCAGAAGGCGGCGCGCATCCATGAGGTGAAGGCTCCGCTGGTGGAGGCCGATCTGACCAAGGCCGAGATCCGCGAGCTTTCGCGAGTCGCGGGGCTGCCGTTTTGGGACCGGCCCGCCGCGGCCTGCCTCAGTTCGCGCATTCCCTATGGGACTCCGGTGACCGTGGAGACGATCAAGACCGTGGAGGCGGGCGAGGAAGCGGTGAAAGAACTCGGCTTCCGGCAGTTCCGCGTTCGTTATCACGGAGAACTGGTGCGGCTCGAGATCGATCGCGAGGAGTTGCCGCGCGCGCTCGACATGCAGATGGCCGGAAAGCTGACGGCGATTTTCAAGCCGCTCGGATTCCATTACGTCACCCTCGACCTCGAGGGCTACCGCCAAGGATCGCTCAACGCGGTGTTGCGGCAGGCGAACCCGTAGGCTCGCGGGTCCCGAGCCTTAGGGCCGCTCCTTCATCACGTCGTTCAGCGAGTCCATCTGCCGCGCGAGTTCGGCGCGCAGGCTCGCGACGGTGGAGGCGTGCGCGGCGCTTCCGGAGAGGTCGTTCAATTCCCATGGATCCTTGACGACATCGAAGAGCTGGAATCTTGGGACCTTCGGGTACCAGATGAGCTTGTGGCGCGAGTCTCGCACCATGCGCTGGACATCCTTGTAGCAGCCGAAGGCGTGGCCGCGAACCGATTTCGCCGAGCCGCGCACGACGGGCATGAGGTCCTTGCCTTCGACCGGCGCGGGAATGGCGACGCCAGCCATCGAACAAATCGTGGGGAACATGTCGTGCATTTGCACGAGCGCGTCCGACTTGCCGCGGCGCACGCCGGGACCGGCGATCACGAACGGCGCCTTGAAATGCTCGTACATGTTCTGCTTGCCCATGAGCCCATGACGTCCGCCGACGGCGAGCCCCTGATCGGAGGTGAAGACCACCATCGTGTTGTCGAGTTGGCCGTTGGCCCGCAGGCTGTCCAGCACGCGGCCGATGTGATGGTCCAGGCACGAGATGCAGGCGTAGTATTCGGCGAGGTGCTTGCGCATCTCCCCGGGCGTGCGGGGAAAGGGGGCGAGCATCTCGTCGCGAATGCGGAGGTCGCCGTTGTCGAACGGATGCTCCGGCATGAAGTTGCGGGGAAGCGCGATCCGCGCCGGATCGTACATCTTCATGAAGCGCTCTTCGGCCACGCGCGGATCGTGCGGAACGGGAGGCGCCATGTAGGCGAAGAACGGCGCGTCGCGCTTTTGCGACGCGAACTCGATGACGGCGTCGGCGTGGAGCCGGCTTTGCGAGACGCGGTCTCCGCCGAGTTGTTCGGAGAAGAGGCACTTCTGGAACGCGAGGCTCGCCGGACCGTACGTGTTGCCGCGCTTGCCAACGTGGAGAGTCGCGTAGCCGGCGGCCTCCATCGTCTTGGGGAGCAGAGGCCGGTCTCCTGGCTGTTCCTTCGGGTTCGGAATGCGAAAGACGGTACGGCCCGTCATCAGCATGGTGCGGGAAGGCAGGCACATCGCTCCGACCAGACCGCCCTGCGAGTAGAGGTTGGTGAAATGGAATCCGCGGTTGGCCAAACCGTCGAGCGCGGGCGTGAAGATCTCGCGATTCCCGAGCGCGCGGATGGTGTCGAAGCGTTGATCGTCCGCGTTGATCAGGAGGACGTTGGGGCGCACGGTGGCGCTCCGGAGGAGGGCCGGGAAGCCGGCCAGGAGGTCGCGGCGGCGGATGTTGGTCATGAGCGAATCGCCATCGTATCATGCGCCGCCGTCACACTCCGCGGGGGCGGAAATTCCAACGGGCCGGCCGCCTCAGCGGATCACCTTGGCTCCGGCCCAGGAGGCGAGCGAGAGCGCGGTGAGGAGGTCGTCGTTCGTGGCCTCGTCAACGGGCGCGAAGCGTATGCCTCCGTTCCGCTTGGGGGCGCGGCGGTATGCCGCGAGTTCGTCGAGAAGATTGCGCGCGCCCGGCGTTCCCGATGGAATGCGGAGACGCTCGGTCTGGATCAGGAGTTGTAAGCGCTTTAGTAGGTCGGACTTGGGGATGCGGTCCACTCCGTTGGCGTACGACGGCATTCCGCCGGATGTGATCGAGACCGGGAGAGTCATGGCCGGCAGACGCTCCCGCCGGATCGCGTCCAGCACGGGCGCGCCGACACCGGTGGCGTCGACCACCGTTCACAAAGCGCAGGACAGCCAGTTTCCACGTGTGATCATTCCGGTGCTCCCGAGCCTGCTGCTCGACCGCGCTCTTGTCTACACGCGCTCACGCGCGCAGTCGATCCAGTGGTGTTTGCCGGCGACCGGAATGGGCCCTCGAACGCCATCATGGCCGCGCTCGTTCGCAGATGCGTCAGATTGGGTTCGGCTTCTGAGACCGCGGCGCTTCGCCTTCGAAATACAACTCCACACGATCGGTGGTCCAGGTCGCGATGCCGCTGCCGAGAAGTCCTGATCCTCCGTCCAAATCGGAACGTCCAAGAGAAGGGCCACCGCGACCACCGGCCAGTCCTCCTCATCGCGCGTCGCCACTCGCCGCCGCGCGAACTGCTCCAGATCCTGATACAGCGCCCGATGCACCGGCGTCACCAACGCCCGGATCTGCTCGAGCACGACCGATGCCACGTCTGGATCCTCACCCCGACTGGTGAGCACGCCCGGAATGTACTTACGGGCGTCTTCGAAGCAGACATCTGGCGCGTAGAAGCCGGTGGAGTCTTCGTACGTTTCAAGTAGCGACCGGACGCGCCGCCCGAGGACAGCGCGGATGAGAATGTTCGCGTCCAGCACGAGCCCCTTGCGGGTGTTCATCGACGCTTGCCCGCTCGCCAGTGCTTGAAGTCCGCGGCGAGTTCGTCTTCCGTGATGCCGTTGGCGGCGAGAAGCGTATCCAGGCGCTCCGCAGCTTCCTTCAGCGCTGCCCGCTCCTCATCGGTACGCTTGCGCCGGGCGGGGATGAAGTACCCGACGGTAACGCCATGCCGTGTGATCGCCACCGGCGTGTCGCTTTCCAACACGTACGTCGCGAGCTTCTCGCGGAACTCCCGGATGCCGACTCTCATTGGCTCCATGACATGCGCTCCTGTGTACCTACCTGTACACAATTATACGCCAGCCTCCGGCTTCGGGCCAGGCAGGTCCTCATCACGAACCTCGTGGAACTCCGCAGGGGCGGAAATTCCAACGGGCCGACCGCCTCAGCGGATCACCTTGGCTCCCTCTACGCGCTCGGCCTTGCCCCGCCAGTAGAGGAACGCGATCAGGGCCGTTCCCAATGGGAATAAGCTCATCGCGAGGCTGACGATCGAACTCCGGTACATAGTCAGGAGTTCCTGCAGGTAGGCGGCGGAAACGCTGCTCCACGACCCGATCACCGGCTTGCCGGCGATGCCCGGCCCGGCGACCGCGCAGTTGACCCGTGCGGCGATGTGCACCGTGTCTCCGCAACGAATCTGGACAGGCAGCCGGAGCGGATCCACCAGATCCCGCCGCTGTCCATACCAGTGGTCCACCGAGCCATAGTTGCCCAGCTTCTCCCATGGGGTCCCGGCACGTCCGGCACGCGCACCGTCATGCGGTAGCACGCGAAGCCATCCAGACGCCCCAGCGCCGGCTCATTGCGCCACGCCGAATCATCGAAATCCGGCTGCGCCCAGCGCGGGTTGTCGCCTGCCTGTGCCTTCCAGGGGGTATTGATCTCGAAGGCCTGGCCGAGCGGCGTGAGGGCGAACGTCCGCGACCCGCAAACCGGCGTCAGTAGCGCCAACAGTAGTAGGATTTTCATCTTGGGTTGCGTCTTTCCACCTGGAAACCTTGGGTTAAACTAGGGCCATGGCGTTCGCAATCGATCGGGAACATCTGCCCGCCGTCCTCACTTCCCATCCGATGACGGACGCGGAGTTCGCCGCCTTGTGTTCGGAACATCCGGATTTGTCCTTCGAGATGACCGCCGAGAGGGAACTCATCATCATGGCCGCGACGTTCTCGATGCCCAGCCTTCGAAACGCGGAGATCGGCAGGCAACTTGCCAACTGGGCGATCCGCGATCGCCGCGGAGTGGTAAGCGACTCCTCGGGTGGCTTTGTGTTGCCCAATGGAGCCCGCCGATCGCCCGATGCGGCCTGGACGTTGAAGACCCGCGTTGAGCAACTGGAGCCGGCCGAGCGGGAGGGCTTCTGGCATCTTTGTCCGGACTTCGTCATCGAATTGCGTTCGCCCAGTGATCGTCCCCGGGCGATTCGCGAGAAGATGCACGAATGGATCGCCAACGGCGCCGCACTGGCGTGGCTCATCGAGCCGGCGGATCGCACCATCACGATCCACCGCCCCGGCCGCGATCCCGAGCAACTGGCTGGCCTCGACGCGATGGCGGGCGAGGGTCCGGTCGAGGGATTCGTCCTCGAATTGCCCGATGTCTGGGATCCTTTGCGAAAGCACTGACATCATGCGTTCCTCCGGACTTCGCTGGAAGCGATCCTTTGGATCGTCACCACGGTGATGTCATCGTTCTGGCCCCAGGCCTTGGCGGCCTCAGCAATTTCAGAAGAGGCGGCTGACGTTCATGATGTTGGACGCCAACATCGTGGCGGTCAGGTTGCCCAAGGCGCCACATCCCGAGTGGAGGAGGTGAGCAGCCGCTGCACTTCCTGCGCGGCCAACATCTCGTTTGCTGTTCAGCGCGTTCGACGGAGATCCGGCGGTAACGCGAAGCGACCATGAAAAAGATCGCGATCACCGCTGGCGCGGAGACCCAGGCCTGGAAGTTGCGGGCGAAAGCCAGCGCGGATTGGGGAAAGACGCGTAATTGGACGATTGCGTTCGCAACCCTCCCGCCATCCACAGCAGACTGAAGCCCGCCAGCCATCGTTGCTCACCGGAGGCCCCAGTAGGGCCAAAATGCAACCGCCGGGGCCATTTGTGACGCTAGCCGCAGGAGCGTTGCCGCTGTGGCCAGAACCGCCTCCCACTGTTGCTCGAATTGCGGGACATTGGCGACAGCCAATAGGGATAGGACAGTATAGTTGGCAATACTGAGAACTCAGGCACGGGCTATCGCCCGATTCGTCCTAACCCCTGTGACCAATGCGAGTTAGAGCCGATTCGGTGGCTCATTGGATCATCCCCATCCATCATATAATCGACCCATGCGATTCTTCTGGTTGCCACTGGCCGCCGCCCTGCTGCGCGCCGCCGAACCCACGGTGGACTTGGGAGACGCCATCGAGAGCCACGTCATGGTTCCGATGCGCGACGGAACCAAGCTGTCCGCCTATTTGTACACGCCCAAGGACGGCAAAGGTCCGTGGCCGGTGCTGTACGAACAACGGTACGCTTCCACGCGGTCCGACGGGACTCGGAAGCAGTACGCCAAGCTGGCGTCGCACGGGTTCGTGGTGGCGGCGGAGAACTTTCGCGGAACGCAGCTTTCCGAGGGCGTCTACAACGGATACCGTGCGCTCGGATGGGGGGAACTCCAGGACGGTTACGACACGGTGGAGTGGCTGGCCAAGCAGCCGTGGTCGACGGGGAAGATCGGGAGTTTCGGCGGGTCGCAGGCGGGATTCGCGCAGAACTTCCTGGCGGTGACGCAGCCGCCGCATCTGACCGCGCAGTACATGACCGACACCGGGCTCAGCCTGTTCCACGAGGGCTACCGGATCGGCGGGATCACGCGGCCGCGGCGGTTCGACGCGATGGCGGCGGTCTGCCGGAATCCAGCCGACAACCTGCGCTGGATGCGGGAGATGTTCCAGCATCCCACCTACGACGACTATTGGCGGGCCGAGGATTGCACGCGCTTCTTCCACAAGATGAACGTGCCCTGCTACACGGTGGGGAGTTGGTACGACTTCATGAGCGTGGGGTCGATCCAGAGCTTCCTGGGGCGGCAGCACAGGGGCGGTCCGGCGTCGCGCGGCAAGCAGCAACTGCTGCTGGGACCGTGGCTGCACGGGGGAAACAAGCTGATCACCAAGATCGGCGACCTGGTGTATCCCGATAACGCCAAGGCCGACGTGCAGGCGCACATGGTCCGGTGGTTCGACTTCCATCTGAAGGGAAAGGACACGGGGGTGGATCGCGATCCCACCGTCCGGTATTACGTGATGGGCGTTAACGAATGGCGAACGGCTCCGGACTGGCCCGTTCCCGCGGCGGCGACCAGCTTCTATCTGCACGGCGACAAGTCGCTATCGACGGTGCGTCCGGCGGGCGCGAGCGGAGCGACGGCGTTTCTCGCCGATCCGCAGGATCCGGCTCCGATCCCGGGGCGCGGCTTTCCCGGAGGGCAGGACGCGCGGCGCTTCGAGCAACATCGGGACGTGCGCACGTTCACGAGCGGCGAGTTGCAGCAGCCCGTCGAGTGGACGGGAAAGGTCTCCGCCGAACTTTGGGTAACCGCCACGGCGCCTGACACCGACTTCATCGCGCGCATCACCGATGTGTATCCGGATGGCCGGTCGATCCTGATTCTCGACTACATCCGGCGGGCGCGCTACCGGGACGGGTGGGATCGCGAAGTGTTCATGAAGCCTGGGCAGGTGTACAAAGTGGCGTTCGATCTCGGTTCGATGAGTCAGGTGTTCCTGCCGGGCCACCGGATCCGGGTGTCCATCGCGAGCACCGGCGCCGACTTTTACGAGCCGAATCCCGGCACGGGCGAGGCTTTGACGATCGAGCCGGCCACGCGGATGCTGGTATCGCGCAACACGGTGGAGCACAACGCGCGGCACGCGTCGCGAGTGATCGCTCCCGTGGTGAAGCGGTAAGGCCTACATCGCGGCGATGGGAGTTTTGTCGCGCGGAGCGCCGAGGTTGGCCAAGGCGCGGGAGATCGCCTTGTTGAACACGGGCTTGGAAGGCGGCTCCGGAGCGGAGGCGGCGGCTTCGGCCGCCGTGGCGGGAGCTTCCTTGATGAAAGGCTTGATCTTGGCCAGATCGGGCGGATTGGCGGCCAGAAAGTCCATGCCTTCGGTGGTGATGTAGAGGCTGCTTTTGTCGTCGGCGGCGATGTACATTTTCTTCTGGAGATACCAATTGACGAAGTACAACTGCTCCTCGGTGATCACGAGGAGCTGATCCAGGATTCGCATCGGGATCGCCGGAGAACGCGGCGTGATGCGGCGCTTGTTGTAGAGCAGGCACAGCAGGCACATCCGCAACGCGGTGTCTTTTTCGAACGCTTCGAAGAATTCGTTCGCGTCGAACCGGAAATTGGTGTCCTGTTGCGGACCCAGTTTCACCGCGTCATAGGCGCGGCGCGCTTCCGGGTTGGACAACACTTGATACGACCCGGTGACGTCCTCGTACTTGGCTTTGTCACCCGTCTTTTCGTTGTTCGGGTGGTACATCGCGGCGAGCCGGGCATAGGCGGTGTGGATCGTCTGAGAGTCGGCCTTGGTGTCGACTTCCAGATTCTGATAATGATCGACGAACGCGAGAGCGGGTGCACCCATGACATTCCATCGGCGATCGGAGGCGGCGGCGAATTAGGGTGTTCCCCCGAGCGCACACCGTTTAGTCCCCGAGATGAGCGATTCGGGTCCGCCCCCCACGTGACCGCGGAGCCGCTTCCGCCGGTTCCCGGCCGCCGCATGGTAGCCTCAGAGGAGTGTCCCTGAAACCGAACATCTTCCGTGAGTACGACATACGCGGCATCGCGGACCGCGATTTGAACGACGAGGGCGTCCGTGAGTTGGGCCGCGCGTTCGGAACCTACATGCAGCGCCATTCGGGCAGGCGAGTTTGCCTGGGACGCGATATCCGCCTGTCGGGGCCGCGGTTGCGCGCGGCGCTGCTCGAGGGCCTGATCGCCAGCGGTTGCGAGGTGATCGACCTGGGCGTAGTGCCGACGCCTCTGGTCTACTATTCGGTTTTCCACCTGAAGACGGACGGCGCCATCCAGATCACGGGCAGCCACAATCCGTCCGAGTACAACGGCTTCAAGGCGGTGTGCGGGGCCAACGCGCTTTACGGCGAGTCGATTCAGGAACTGCTGCGAATGATCCAGTCCGGCGATCTGATGTCCGGACAGGGCTCGGTGAGCGAGGCGGACGTGGTCACTCCCTACGTGGAGGAGATCTCCTCGCAGTTCTCGTGGAAGCGGCGGATCAAAGTGGTGGCCGATTGCGGCAACGGAACCGCGGGTCCGACGCTCGATCGTCTGCTCGAAAGACTGAACTGCGACGTGGTGAAGCTGTTCTTCGAGCCCGACGGCCACTTCCCCAATCATCACCCCGATCCGACGGTGGAAGAGAATCTGCACCACCTGCAGGCCGCGGTGCGCGAGAGCGGGGCGGAACTCGGCCTCGGTTTCGACGGCGATTCCGACCGGATCGGCGCCGTGGATGAGAACGGACGTCCCGTCTGGGGCGATTATCTCATGATGATTTTCGCCCGCGAGATCCTGAGCCGCAAGCCCGGATCCACTTTCATCGGCGAGGTGAAGTGTTCGCAGGTGATGTACGACCAGATCGAGAAGCTGGGCGGCAAAGCGATCATGTACCGGACCGGCCACTCGCTGATCAAGGCGAAGATGAAGGAAGAGCACGCCGAACTGGCGGGCGAAATGAGCGGCCACATTTTCTTCGGCGACCGTTACTACGGCTACGACGACGCGCTGTACGCGGCGGCGCGGCTGATGGAGATCGTGGCCGATTCCGGACGCCCGTTGTCGGCGCAGCTCGAAGGGCTGCCGGAGACGATCTCCACTCCCGAACTCCGGGTCGATTGCGGAGACGACGTGAAGTTCGAGGTGATCCGCCGGGTGGCGGATCGTTTCGCGAAGACGCACCAAGTGGTGACGATCGACGGCGTTCGCGTGCTTTTCGAGCACGGTTGGGGGCTGGCACGCGCCTCCAACACACAGCCGGTGCTGGTGCTGCGATTCGAGGCCACCAGCCACGAGTTGCTGGATTCCTACCGGAAGCAGGTGGAGACGGTGGTGGCCGAGGAACGCGCGGCGATGGGGGCGTAGCCGCGCAAGCCAGCGGTCCTGGGCGGTCTATGGACCTTAGGGCGGCGGCCACGATGAGTCTGAGCAGCGAGCAGGAAAAACGGGTTCTCGACGCGGCGATGTCGCTGGCGGGCGAGCGCGAGTTGTCGGCGATCGGGCTGGACGACTTGGCCAAGGCGTCCGGCATCGGGGCGATGAGCATCGCGATGCACTATCGCTCGAAGGAGCGTATTCTCGAGGCGGCGCTCGACCGGGAGTTGGCGCTGATCGCGGGCTCGGTGGCTCCGCCGGAGTTGCGGTTCCCCGGCGAGACGCTGCGGGACGAAGTCGGCGTAATCGCGAAGATCATGCTCGAGGAGTACCGGCGGCGGCTCGGGTTTCTGTCGCGCCTGCTGACGGAGGCGATGCGCAACCCGGAAGCCGGTCAGATCTTCTACAAGAGCTTCATCCGGCGGGGGCGTCTGCTGTTCGTCGACTTCCTGAACGAGCGCAAATCGCGCGGCGAGTTGCGGGACGACGTGGACATCGAGGCATCGGCGGCGATGTTCCTGGCGGCGCTGACGTCGGTGTTCCTGGTAATGGAAGTAGTGGGCGGCAAGCATGTCGAGCCCATGGACGACGAGCGCGTGGTGAAGGCGTTGGCCGACGTGTTCCTGAACGGCGTGGGACGCCGGGATTAGGCGAAAGGACGCACTCTATCCCTTCATTACGGTTGTGGAAGATCTCGGTGGGTGTGTTCCTGCTGGGTTGGGCGGTTTTCGTGTTCGGGTTCGGGTACTGGCCGCTGGTCCGCGAGAATCTGGCGATCGCGGGTGTGATGATCGCGGGATCGCTGGTGGCCGGATCGACGCCCATGGGCGGTGGATCGGTGGCCTTTCCGATTCTGGTGTACGCGTTCGGCGAGACGCCGGAGAACGCGCGCAACTTCGGGCTGGCGATCCAGGCGCTGGGCATGACTTCGGCGCTGCTGTTCATTCTCGGACGCCGGGCTCCCATCCAGCGCCGGATGCTCGTCTGCGCGTGCGCGGGCGCGGCGGTGGGGATCGTGGCAGGGACGTTCCTGCTGGCTCCGGTGGTTCCGCGCGGAATCGTCAAACTGCTGTTCGCCTGCCTGTGGATGAGCTTCGCGATGTTCACGCTGGCGAGGGCGCGCGAGTTCTGCTCGATGACGGGCGTGCCGGACATCTCGTGGAGCCGCTCCGCGCGGATCGCCGTGCCGCTGGGATTGGCCGGAGGCGCGGTGGCGTCGATGATCGGGGTGGGGCTCGAGATGATGCTCTACACGGTGCTGGTGCTGCGGTTCCGCTGCGACCTGAAGGCGGCCGTGCCCACCGCGGTGTGCGCCACCGCGATCGCGTCGATCGTGGGAGCGGCGCTCCATCTGCTGATCGGCGACATCCCGCGGGCGATTTTCGGCAACTGGCTGGCGGCGGCTCCGATCGTGATTTTCGGGGCCCCGGCGGGGACGTTCCTGGTCACTCGCATCCCGCGGATCAAGCTGTTGTACTTCGTGTCGGTGCTCTGCGTATTCCAATTCTTGTGGACGCTGTGGGCGACTCCGATGTCGCGCAACGAATGGCTGTTCGCCGCGGCGGCCCTGGTTGCCGCCAATGTCGCGTTCGTGGTGCTGTACCGGGCCGGAAAGGCCGGAGCGCGGACGTGAGCGGGCCGCCTCCCCGCCCTCCGTGGCGCCATCTGGGGCTGAGTTGCCTGGGCGTGTTCACGGCGATTTCGGCGGTGGCGTGGAGCACGTTCGACCTGGGAGTAGTGCTTCTGGCGGGCTCGTTCGGGTCGTCATCGGTGATCCTGTTCGCGTTCCAGGATACGCACTACGCCCAGCCGAGGAGCCTCATCGGCGGCCACTTTCTGTCGGCGCTGGTGGGCGTGGCGGCGCTGATGTTGCTGGGACCTTCGTGGTGGGCGCTGGGAATCGCGGTGGCGGCGGCGACGGCGGTGATGCATTCGACGCGATGCATGCATCCGCCGGCGGGATCGAACCCGGTGGTGGTGTACCTGGCGAAGGCGCACTGGACTTTCGCGTTCGCGCCGGTGCTGGCGGGCGCCACCGTGATGGTGTTGATCGCGGCGGTGTACTTCCGGTTGATCCGCCGCCGGTACCCTGTGTACTGGTGGTGAGGCCGCGGGTGCAAACCGGAGCGCCCGGCCTGTCTACAGAGATTCCACTATATGCAGCCCGCCGTTAGTCCGCCGAAGCCCCAGGAGATCGGGGCCGTGCTCGACGATTTCACTCTCACCAGCGTCCAGACTGGGCAACCGGTGCAGCTCTCCGCCGTCATGGCGGGCAAAAAGGGCGCGGTGGTGATGTTCTGGTCGGGGATCTGCTCGCACTGCGTCCGCTACGACGGATACGTCAACGGCTTCGCGCGCCATCACCCCGATATCGGGCTGGTGGCGGTGGCATCGCGGCACGGCGAGGTTCCAGAGATGATCCGCGGCGCGATTGCCGAGCGCTCGCTCGAGTTCCCCATTCTTCACGATCCGGGTGGCGCGACCGCCCGCGCCTGGTACACCCAGCAGACTCCTCGCGTGTTCCTGCTGGACGCGGAGCGGCGGCTGCTTTACCGCGGCGCGATCGATAACTTCAAATATCCCGAAGACCCGCAGTACGACGGGTACCTCGAACCGGCCATCGCGGCGTTCTCCGCCGGCAATCCGGTTCCCCGGACCGAAACGGCGAGCTTCGGCTGCGCGATCACGTCCGTCTACTACATCCTACCCAAAGCCCTATGAGTTCCCCCTGGCGCGCAATGATGAGGATGCCGATCGGCGCCCTCGAGACCGGAATCGTAGCGATGCGGACCGGCGCACGCACGATGCACGACACCATCTCCGCGTTCTCCGGCCACAAACGCGAGGCGGGCTTGTCACCGGCTCCGGTGAACGGACCGCAGGACGTCGACACGGCGGTGTCGTACTTTATCAACAACCTGATCCGTATCGGACGTCTGACTAGTCCCGACGGGGAGGCGCTGTCCGACTCGATGCGTCAAGTGATGAAGGCCGCCCAAACCAGCTTCAGCTTCGTCAACCTGCGGGACCCGCGCGCGGTCGCGCTTCCCGTGGAAGCCGCGCTTTCGATGACGACACTGCTGGCCGAGGTCGCCTTGCGCGCGATTTCGACGCTGAGCGTGGTCCGGCCCGAGCGCATGCCGCGATTCGTGGCCGACACGGCGGAGATGTTCAGCGAGGTCGGGATCTTCACCAGTCTCCAGTACCGCGAACTGATCGAGCAGCACAAGGACCGGCTGGCCAGGGCTCCGGAAGACGCCGGCGTTCGGGCGGAACTGGGGCGGACCTACATCAAGTGCGGGCTCTACGATCACGCCGTGCGCGAGTTGGAAGAAGCCGCCAAGGATCCGGCGGTTCGAGCATTGGCCATGCACGAAGCCGCGGTGGCTCACTACCGGGCGGGCCGCTTCCTGGAAGCGATCCGGACCGGAACCGAGTCGATGAAGGCCGACCCCACCAACGAGCGAGCCCGGTCGTGGCTGTGGCTGGCGTCGCAGTCGGCCAATGGGTACCCGGATTCGGTACCCGCCGAATTCCGCATGGAGTTGAAGGCCGGCCACGCGCCGACCCGCCTCCGCTACGAGGACATCTCGATCAGGATCGGCTTGGACAAAACGAGCGCGGGACGCGGAACCGCCATCTTCGATTACAACAACGACGGGTACCTGGACGTGATGATCGCGGCCGCGCACGGCGGGGCGAATCTATACCGCAACAACGGCGACGGCACGTTCACAGACGTATCGATCGAGTCGGGGATCGACCGCTGCATCAACGGTTTCGCCGTGACGGCGGGCGACTACGACAACGACGGCAACACGGACCTGTTCGTGACGCGGCTCGGCTTTTACGGCGGCGAGGGAACGCTGTTCCACAACAACGGCGACGGTACGTTCACCGACGTGACGGAGAAGGCCGGCGTCAAATGTTGGGGCCCCGCCTTCACGGCGAGCTGGGTCGATTACGACTGCGACGGCCGCCTGGACCTGTTCGTCGCCAACAACCTCGGCGGCTTGTTCGACCGCCAAATCCAGAACCGCCTTTTCCATAACAACGGCGACGGCACGTTCACCGAGGTGGCCGCCCAGGCGGGCCTGGTCGCTTCCTCTCCCACGATCGGCTCGTGCTGGGGCGATTACAACAACGACGGCTACCCGGACCTGTTCATCTCGAGCGGACTGGGCAAGCCGCAACTGTTCCGGAACAATGGCGACGGCACGTTCACCGACGTCAGCGGCGAGGCGGGGTTCGACGACTATATCATCGGCAGCACCTGCTTCTTCTGCGACTACGACAACGACGGGTGGCTCGACATCGTCCAGTTCGCGTGGTCCGATCACGAAGATGTCGTCCATACGATGCGTCATGGCGAGGCGCCGCCAGACGGCAAGGTGACTCGCGTGCTGCACAACAACCGGGACGGCACGTTCACGGCGCGGACGCGGGAGATCGGCCTGGTGGAAGGATGGGGCACGATGAGCGGCAACTTCGCCGACCTCAACAACGACGGCCGCATCGACTTCCTGCTGGGCAACGGCAGTCCGCGCATGGATCGCGTGGAGCCGCTGGTGCTGCTCGAGAATCAGGCGGGATCGTTCCGCAACGCCACCTTCTCCTCGGGACTTCCGTTCGTGGGGAAGAGCCACGGCACCAACGCGGGCGACCTGTTCGGGGACGGCCGGCTGTCGATCATCGTCGCCGCGGGCGGCGCCTATCCGGGCGATCTGCTGACTTCGCCGGTATACTATCCGACCGAGCGGCTCGGCAACTACTTGAATGTGCGCCTCGAGGGGACCAAGAGTAACCGGTCGGCGATCGGCGCGCGAGTCACTCTCCAAGCGGGCGGGCAACAGCAGATGCGCGAGGTGGGCGGCGGCACCAACTTCGGGTGTCTGCCCCTCGAGCAGCACTTCGGCTTGGCGGAATTGGAGCAAGCCGATTCACTGCTGATCCACTGGCCGAGCGGCTTCAAGCAGATGATCTCGAATCCGCCGGTCAACGACACCATCAAGATCGTGGAAGGCCGGGACGGCTGGGAGCGCGTGTACTCGAAGGCTCCGGCCTCGCCGGCTCCCGCTAAGGCATGATACCGACGGCATGGCTGCGTCCGGCGGCCTTCCTCGCCGCGCTGCTGGGGATTTGGGAGTTCGCCGCGCAGCGGCAGAGCGTCCACCTGTTGCCCGGACCCTTGGAGGTGCTGGGAGGCATCGCCGAACTGGCGCAGCGTGGACTGCTGTTCCGGTACATCGTGGCGTCGCTGTTTCGGGTGACCTGGGGATTTCTGGCCGCCGCCCTGATCGCGATTCCACTAGGGCTGATGGTGGGCTGGTACCGGCGCGCGGACATGGCGCTGAACCCGCTGCTGCAGATCTTCCGGCCGATCTCGCCGTTGGCGTGGATTCCCATTTCAATCCTGTGGTTCGGAGTGGGCGATTCGGCGGCCGTGTTCCTGATCTTTCTCGCGTCGTTTCTACCGCTGATGGTCACGGCGATCAACGCGGTGGGCGGCGTCGCGCAAGTGCACATGAACGCGGGGCGCAACTTCGGGCTTTCCGGCGCTCAATTGATCTACCGGGTCCTGTATCCGGCGGTGATTCCGCAGTTGATCGTGGGGCTGCGGATCACGCTCGGAATCGCGTGGCTGGTGGTGGTGGCGGCGGAGATGATCGCTGTCAATTCGGGGTTGGGGTTCCTGATCGTGGACGCTCGCAACGCCGGGAATCGATACGACTTGGTGGTTGCGGGGATGGTAATGATCGGGGTGATCGGACTGCTGCTCGACAACGGCATGCGGTCGCTCGAGAAAATCCGGTCGCTTCGTTGGGGATATTCGGAAGACTGAGAAAATGTTGCAAACGGCTCCGGTGAATATGGAGAAGGCGCTGTCCACCAAGCTCCGCGCGCGCGGAATCAACATGACGTTCACGCGCGACGGCGTTTCGACGAACGTTCTCGAGAACGTCGACCTCGAGGTCAACGAAGGGGAGTTCGTCTGCCTGCTGGGCCCGTCGGGCTGCGGGACGTCGACGCTGCTCAACATCGCCGCGGGATTCCTGCGCCCGACGTCGGGCGAGGTCACTATCGACGGCGACGCGGTAACCGGTCCCGATCCGCGCCGCATCTTCGTGTTTCAGGAGCGCGGCGTGTTTCCGTGGCTGTCGGTGGAAGGCAATATCGACTTCGGACTCTTCAAGCTTCCCGGGGAAGAACGGCGGCGCCGGATCGCGCACTATATCAAGATGGTGGGGCTGCAGGGATTCGAAAAGGCATATCCCGGCGAACTCTCCGGCGGCATGAAGCAGCGGCTGGAGGTGGCCCGCGCGTAGGCGGTCCAGCCAGACATTCTGTTTCTCGACGAGCCGTTCGGCGCGCTCGACTCGATCACGCGCCTGATCATGCGCGGCGAGTTGCTTCGCATCTGGGAAGCCGAGCGTAAGACGATCGTCTTCGTCACCCACGACATCGAGGAATCGGTGCAGTTGGCCGACCGCGTGGTGGTGATGAGCGCGCGCCCGGCGCGGATCCAACGGATCGTCGAGATCGACATTCCCCATCCCCGCGATATCAGCTCGCCCCGATATCTCGAATTACGGGACGGCATCTTCGAGGAGATCGGACTGGCGCACAAAGTATGAGCGCGCTTGCCCAGCCGCGTAAGTGGGAGCCAGTGTTCTGGCCGGCTCTGGCGGCGTCGATTCTGTTGGTGGCCTGGTGGTCGTCGGTGGCGCTTACAGGCTCGACGATTTTTCCGTCTCCCATGGATGTGCAACGAGGCTTGGCGGAACTGGTGCGCAAGGGCGTGCTGTGGGGATACATCGCGGATTCGCTCGGCCGCGTCGGCGCGGGTTACCTGATCGCGGTGGCGCTCGGCGTGCCTTTGGGTCTGATGCTCGGCTGGTACCCGGAGGCCGGGCAAGTGGTGAACCCGGCGATCCAGATGCTGCGGCCGATCAGCCCCATCGCGTGGATCCCCGTCTCGATCGTATGGTTCGGGGTGGGTAACACGGCGGCGATCTATCTGATCTTCCTCGCCTCGTTCTTCCCGATCGTGGTGGCCGTGATGAACGGGGTTCGCAACGTGCCCTCGATGTACCGGCGCGCGGGCCGCAACTTCGGATTGTCGCCGGGCGCCTTGCTGGCGCGGGTGGTCTTCCCGGCGGCGCTGCCGAGCATCCTGGTGGGCCTGCGGATCGCGCTGGGCATCGCGTGGCTGGTGGTGGTGGCGGCGGAGATGATCGCGGTGAATTCGGGTCTGGGCTATCTGGTGATCGACTCGCGGAATTCGGGCAAGCGGTACGACTTGGTGGTGGCGGCGATGATCCTGATCGGGGTGATCGGCCTGGCGCTCGACCTGGGCATCCGCCGGCTGGAAAAACTGCGGTCGGTTCGATGGGGGTTCCGCGAATGAGCGTTTTGACTCGCATCGTGATCTTCACGTCGCTGTGGGTGGCCACGATCTCCGGGCTCCACGCCTGGCTGAACGTCAACTGGGCGTCGATCTTCAACGACTACCTGCCGGAGGAGAAGCGCCGCTTCAACGTGGCTTTCATTCCCGTCACGTGCCACTTGGCGTGCCCGGTTACGGACTACATTTCGAAGTTCTCCAAGGCCGGCGAGATCTTCCTGCCGCGCATGTTCCAGGGCTTCCCCGAAATCAAGGAAGCGCTGATCTCGAACAAGATGCAGGCGGGCTTCGTCGTCGCGCCGCTGGCGATCGCGCTCAAGTCGCAGGGCGTGCCGATCCGGATCGTGTATCTCGGACACCGGTATGGGAGCGCGTTCGTGGTCCACAAGGATGGCGGGATCGACAAGTTCGAGCAGGTGCGCGGCAAGACGATTGCGATTCCGAGCCGCTTTTCCGACGAGCGCCTGATCGTGTTCCGGGCGATGAAGAAGCATGGCATCGACCCGAAGGAAGTCAAGATGGTGGAAATGGCCCCACCCGACGTGGCGGGCGCTCTCGCGGCGCGGGCCATCGACGGGTTCTCGATGGGCGAGCCGTTCCCGTCGCAAGCGGAAATGGGCGGCTTCGGCCGCGTGCTGTTCCACGCCCGCGAATACTGGCCCGACTACATGTCGTGCGTTTTGGTGGTGCGCGAGGACATGATCGAAAAGCGCCCCGACGCCGTCCAAGTGTTGGTGGATGGGGTGGCGCGCTCCGGTCTGTGGCTCGAGGGGGGACTGCCGTATCGCGAGCACGCGGCGGACTTTGTCGGGCGATTCTACTACAACCAGAATCCGGCGCTTTTGCGCTGGGCGCTGACCAAGCCGCTGACGCGCGTGATCTACAACACGCTCGAACCGCGCAAGGCCGACTTCGACCTGGTGCGGGACTTGATGATCGAGACCGGAGTGTTGGACAAGAAGATCGAATTCGAGGAATATACCGATTCGCGCTTTTCCGACAAGGCCACGATTCAAACCGCGTGGAAGTACGAGCCGGGCTCGGCGAAGGCCGAGTAAGGAGAACCGAGTGGAACGACGAGACTTCATTCAGAGGATCGCCGCCGGAGGCGCCGCCACGGCGGCCCAGGGAGCCGCGGACAAGACGGCCGTTTTCCAGGTGAAGGGGTTCACGTGCGTCACCTGCGCCATCGGATTGGAAGTGGTCCTGAAAGGTCTGAAGGGCGTTCGGACCTGCAAGGCAACCTATCCCGAAGGCAAGGTGACCGTCGGCTACGACGCGGCGGCGGTGACCGAGGACAAGATCCTGGCGCTGATCGGGAAGACGGGATTCAAGGGCTCCCGCGCCTGACTTATTGTCCCGCGCCGGACACCGTAAGACGGGTGGGCGATGTGGGATCGTTGCTCTGAATGAGGATGACGCCGGTCTGCGGGCCGGCGGAGCTAGGCCGGAACACCACCCGAAGGTCGAATAAGGTTCCCACCGGCAGTGTGAACGAGGTCGATGCGGGGAGCGTGAACCGTCCGTTGTCGGACCGGATCGACTCCACCACCAGCGGAGTGTTGCCCGTGTTGGAAATGGTGATCGTCCGATCGCTGGTGTCGCCCACCTTGACGCCGCCGAAATCGATCGTCGATTCGCTCAGCCGAATGCGCGGCGCCTGCTCCACTCCGGCGGCCGTTCCCGACAGCGGAACACGCAGCGTTGGGTTCGCCGGATCGTTGCTGGTAACCACCAGGGCGCTCGAGTACGAGCCCACCGCCGCCGCGCTGAAGCGAAGCGTCCACGAAGCGGACGACTGGGGCTGGATCGTCAACGGGACAACGACGCCGATCAACTGGAACTCGGGAGCCGCGATGGCGACCGCTGTGATGGTCAAGGGCGCGGCGCCGGTGTTACGGATGGTGAGCGGCTGCGTGGTCTGCCCGGCGGGCGCGATTGCGCCGAACCCGACTGCCGCGGGAGACGCCTCGATCCGAGGCGCGCCCGCGGGCGGAGCGTGCGAGCCGGAGCCGGTGAGCGGCACAGCGACAGCGGGTAGCGCCGGATCGTCGCTCGCCAGCGTCAGCGTCCCCGATTCCGGCCCAGCCGCGGTGGGCGCGAACCGGACGGTTACCTGCTGCGTGGCTCCGACGGCGACAGTGAACGGCGCGGCGGGAGAAACCAGGCTGAACCTGGGATTCGAAATCGTGAGGGACCGGATCGTCAACGTCACCGTGCCGGTGTTTCGTACGACGACGCCAAGATCGCGCGACTGGCCCACCGTCACCACTCCGAAATCGAGGGGAGCCGTGCTCACCGGTGGCGTTACGCCTGGAGGCGGCGCGGATACGGTAGGAACCGGCTGCGGTAGGATCGCCGCAATGTCGCCCACTCGATCGGCGCGCCCGAAAAGCACTAGCGGAATCACGGGCTGATCGGCGGTGATCGTCAGGTAGCCTTGGCGGGCCGCCGAACCCGGCACGAGCGTCGTAAGCGGATCGGTCCGGCTGCCGTTGCCCGGGATCGGGCCGGCGCGGTCCCGAGCGCCACCCCGTCCGGACCCGTGATCCGGACCTGCGCGCTTGCCGCCGCCGCGGCCGTATTGTGCAGGACGAGCGTGGTCGCGAAGCCGCCCGCGTTCGAGGCATAGGGGATGATCCAGGTCATGGACGGCTCGAGATCCAGCGGCACTGCCGTCCGGTAGCGCGTCCCGAGGACCGGATCCTCGAGGACGACGTTGCCCACGACGCCGCGAATGTTCGAGTCGATCCGAAGAGCGCCGAGGACCGGGGCGTCCGGATCGAGGCCGAAGATCGCGGAGACTGCGCGGCGGTCCTGCCGTCCGGCGGGGAGGCGGATGTCCGTGGGTGGGGCGAGCGCGACGCCGTTGGGTCCGAGCGCAGTCACCGTCGCCGTGGCGTCAAGCGTCGTGGGTTGACCAGATTCAGAATCGTCACCGGCGCGCCCGGGCCCAGCGACAAGTACGGCGAGTGCAGCCGTACCGCGGTTCTTGACGGAGCGGGGATCGGCTGCGCGCCCAAAGCGGCCGCCGAGGCGTTGCCCGTGAGCAGCACCGATGCGGCCGAGATGCCGGAGTCGAACTCCGCCGTGATGTATCCGGTGAACTCCGCCGGCATCTCTGGAAACAGGGCCTGGGCGGACTCGGCTTGGCGCGCCTGGGGACCGAGCAGCCGCGTGGTGACGCCCACGGCGGATCCGGCGGCGTTCCAAAGCCCGAGCCGGGCCTCGCCTGGGCAGCTCGATCCGTTGGCGAGGTGGATCTCGGTCGCGGCGTTGGCGCCTTGGACGATATCCGGCAGGACCACGACGGCGGCGGTCGACTTGGTAAGCTCGACGGACTCCACCTGCGCTCCGCCGAGCAGCACCACTCCGGCGGTTCTCGCGCTCGTCCGCGCCTGGGCGCCGGCGCCGGATTCGAGCGTCACCGCCACGGCCGCCTGGCCCGACGCGGGAATCGCCAGCGGCCGCTCGCCAACGACCGCGGTGGCCGCTGGGCCCGTGTTCACCAGCACCAAGCTCTGGTCCGGCTGTCCGGCCAGGGACACCGGCGAGGTGAGCAGCGCGTTCTCGAACGGACCGGGGACGGCCAGCGTGTAGCTTGGGGCAAGGCGGTCGAGCCGCGGGGAAGCGGTGCGCCGGGCGCGGTCGAGCGTGGTGGGCAGGACCGTGATCCGGCCGGTGTCCGGATCCAACGACACGATGCGAAGCTTTGCTTCATCGAAGTCCGGGTGATCGGGAACCTCGATGGGGTCGTATTGCAGGGTCAAGTCGCCGGAGAACGTTCCGTCCGCGGGGATTGCGGGGCTGAACTCCCAGGTCCGTTGGATGCCGAGGAACTCAGGCGGCGCGAGCAGCGCGGCGGCCTGTTTCGGCGGAGTCTTGATCAGCGGGTTGCCGGCGCCCTCGCGAAAATCGAACGTTTTCTGTTTCGCGACGGGCACGACCACCTTGTCGGTGAGGGTGCTGCGGGCATTGGCGATCTGCCCGCGTCCGAAGTCGATCAGCGCGTCCACGCCGCGGCTGATGGTGGTTGGGGGGGCGGCGGACTCACTTTCCGCAACACGCGGACGCCTTGGCCCGGGGTTTGTGCAAGGATCCACGTCGCGGCGGCGAGCATGACACCCGCGCCAAGGGTGATTCTCAGAGTGCTCATTTCTTCGTCCAGACGGACCCGTTGGACCACTTCAACTCGTAGCGGTACGGGTCGTGTACCGCCTCCGCGCCCCAGCTCTCCACGGTCACTTTTTGACCCGACACGCGTCCCTCCGCCTCGCGGTTGGCGCTGTCGCGGAACGTCAGCTTGTCGCCGGACTGGGTGATGACCACCGTCTGTGCCACCCCGCCCACCGTGAAGGTCCAGTCACCCGCGAATTGCGGGGGGATCCTGGTCGTTACGGGGGCCACCGGCGCCACGGGTTCGGGTGGCTCGACGCGACCGGGAGCCGAGGCTTCACCGCGGGGAGTTGGCGTCCTGATCTCAGTGGGAATGGGCCGCATGACCACCTCGGCGCCGCCGCCCCGGCCTTCAAAGCGCTCGCGGATCAGCTTCGCAATGTCCGGAGGCAGGCCTTGCCCCTCCTGGACCTGGACTACCTCACGCGGCGGCGGCGCGCCGATCGGAGGGTCCACCGGAGCCGCAGCCTGCATCTTGATACCGGAGGTGAACCCGAGCTGGTTGTGCCGTTCGGTTCCCACCGCCCTTTTCAAGTCGCAGGTCCAACCGGATCCGCCCGGCTTGGGAGAAACCGTAAACGCCGAACAGCCCTCGTCCTCGTCGCAAAGGGACTCGCAGGCGCGAAGCCGGGCTCCGGCGACCTCCACCTTCCGATAGGTCGCGCCGGTGAGAGCGCAGTCACCCAAAATCCGGATGGCGCCTGGTTCTTGTGCGAGCGCCAGCACGGACCCTAGCAGCACGCCGATGGCTTTCATGCCGAATCCTCCCTCGATTCCCTCTGGCCCGCCCCGCAGGCAGGCCGAACATGCTCTTATCGTGCCCGGCTGGGCAACGGCAAGTCGTGAGAGGAATCTGAAACTGTTGTGAGAGACCGCCATCTGCTTGAAAACCCAAGGCCGCTGGATGCCGGGGCCGGGACCGGCGCCGGTGTGGCGAAGCGGCCCCTGACGACGGCTCGCGGGTGATATCCTGTTGTTGGCAATTCCCGCATGCAGTCCGCGCCGCGAGTAATGAGAGCGAACGGAGTCGAGATCGACTTCGACTCCGGCCGGATCGTACGGCTTGGGGAACACGTCTACCTGCGGCAAAAGGCGCATCGGGTGCTGTCGCTACTGGTGGAGCAGCGCGACCGGCCGACTCGACCGTGTTTTTCCGGTACGGCGCGCCGGGTCCGGCGCTGGGCAGTGACGCCTTCTTCCTGATGTTGCACGAGAGCGGTCAGGCGGCGTTCGGACACGGCATCTGGTACGCCTTGGGCAAGACGCGCGTGGAGAACGGACGCTGGCGGCACATCGCCGGCGTGTTCGACGGACGTTCGGCGGCGCTTTTCGTGGATGGAGTCCAGGAAGCGGCGAGACCGATTCCGGCGGAGGAGCTCGGGCCGGGAGGCGATACGCTCTGGTCGATCGGACGCTCGAATTGGGGTGGGACGCCGTTTCGCGGACAGGTGAATGATATCCGGGTCTTTTCGCGCGCGCTGCGACCCGCCGATGTCCAAGCGCTGTACCGGTGCGCTTCTCCGGCCGGCGACCTCGACGTGCCCGGCCGCGGCGCGCACTATTTCGCTCCGGTATTCGGCATGGACGTCCGGGTGTCGCCGACGGGCCAAGGGGAAGGCTCCGCCCGCATCCAGAACACCGGAAAGGACTATGCCGGGGCCGCGTTCGTGCGCCGGCAGCCGGACTGCGCCTGGCGCGACACGCTCGCCAGCGACATGGGGCAGGATCTCGACATGGAGATGGAGATACGCGTGGGGGGACTTGCGGAAGGTCCGATCGCCTCGGGCGGACCTTACTTCCGGAGCCGCCGGTCCGTGCCCGGCGACGGTATCGTCGGGGGAACCAGCGCCGGTTATTGGGTACAGTTACTCAGTGCAGGCCAGGTGCGCGTGAAGCGGTTGCATCCAGCGGCGGCGATCGCGTTCAGCGCGCGGCCGGACCGGTTCGATCCGGACGCATTCCACTCGCTGAAGGTGTCGGTTCGCGGGGCGGCGATGGAGGCCGCCTTGGACGGCGGCGCGCTCGTGTTCGACCAAGGCGGAGTCCAGCGTCCCACCGTGGACTTGCCGCCCGCCTGGGAGACGGCCTCGCCCCCGGGCAAGAACCAGGGCGCGGCGGGCGTGGCGTTTGCCAGCGAAGGGTACCGCAACCAAGTGGGCGGGCAGGAAACGCGGAACGTGCGGGTCCGGCCGGCCGCGCGATGAATCTACGGCTTTTCCAGAAACCGGCGTAGGCGCTCCACCGTCCGTTCTTTCTTACGGCCGTCGGTCTGGCACGCCCACACCACCAGCAGCCTCCATCCGGCGGCGCGAAGCAGGCGGGCGTTGCGGCGGTCGCGCTCCTTGTTCCGGGCCAGCTTCGGCTCCCAGTAACTTCGCCTGGTCTTGGGAATGTGCGAGTCGATGCATCCCGGATGTCCGTGCCAAAAACAGCCGCGCACTTCCACGATCTTACGCGGTCCGGCGAACACCAAGTCTGGCTTACCCGGCAGATCCTTGCGGTGTAGCCGGAAGCGGTAACCCATCGCGTGAATCAGGCGGCGCACGGCCAACTCGGGCGCGGTCCCCTGGCTCACGATGCGGCGCATGTTCTCGCTCCGCCGGGCGGAGTCGATTGTGTCCATGGGTCAGCCGCCGATTTCGGCGCGCGCCTGGCGGAACATCTCCACCGCGAACTCGAGATCCTGGCGGGTGTGGGCCGCCGACATTTGCGTGCGGATGCGCGCCTTGCCCTTCGGCACCACCGGAAACGAAAACGCCACCACGTAGACGCCCTTCTCGAGCAGCTTCTCCGCCAGGCGCACGGCCACCGACGCATCGCCGGTCATCACCGGAACGATCGGATGCTCGCCGGGCAACACGTCGAATCCCGCCGCCGCGATCTTGTCCCTGAAGAACGCGGCGTTGTCGCGGAGCCGCTCGCGCAGATCGCCCGCGCCGGCGATCATTTCGAGCACCTTCAGCGACGCGGCCACGATCGGCGGCGGCACGGAATTCGAGAATAGATACGGCCGCGACCGCTGACGGAGCATCTCGACGATCTCGCGCCGGCCCGACACGTAGCCGCCACTGGCTCCGCCGAGCGCCTTGCCCAGGGTTCCGGTCAGTATGTCGATGCGCGGGGAGACTCCGAAGCGCTCCGGCGTGCCGCGTCCGTTGGCGCCGGTGAATCCCACCGCGTGCGAATCGTCCACCATCACCATCGCGTCGTGCTTTTCCGCCAGTTCGCAGATGCTGTCCAATGGCGCCAGGTAGCCGTCCATCGACAACACGCCATCGGTGACGATCAGCCGGAAGCGCGCGTCCTTGGCTTGTTCGAGTTGCTCCTCGAGATCGGCCATGTCGCGATTCCGGTATCGGAACCGCTGCGCCTTGCACAGGCGAATCCCGTCGATGATGCTCGCGTGGTTGAGTTCGTCCGATACGATCGCGTCCCCGGCATCGAGCAAGGCCTCGAAGACGCCGCCGTTGGCGTCGAAGCAGGAGCCATACAGGATGGTGTCGTCCGTTTCCAGAAACGACGAGATCCGCTCCTCGAGCTGGCGATGGATCGTCTGCGTGCCGCAAATGAACCGGACCGACGCCATGCCGAATCCCCACTGGTCCAGCGCCTGCCGCGCCGCCGCGATCACGCGGGGATGGTTCGCCAGGCCGAGGTAGTTGTTGGCGCACAGGTTCAGCACCTCGCGCCCGCCGCTCCGGATGTGGGACCACTGCGGCGATTCGATCAACCGCTCGCGTTTGTAGAGTCCTTCCGCGCGGATCTCGTCCAGCCGGGCCCGCAGGTGTTTTTCGAACGCCACGCCCATGTCAAACCGTCCAGTCCAGCACTACCTTGCCGCAATCGCCGGACTTCATCGCCTCGAATCCGAGTTCGAAGTCGCGATAGGAGTACCGGTGGGTAATCACCGGCGCCAGGTCGAGACCCGACTGTAGCAGCACCGTCATCTTGTACCACGTCTCGAAGATCTCGCGCCCATAGATGCCCTTGATGGTGAGCATGTTGAAGATCACCAGATTCCAATCGATGGCCATCTCCTTCGGCGGAATACCGAGCATGGCGATGCGTCCGCCGTGCGCCATATTCTCGAGCATCTGGCGGAGCGCGGCGGGACTGCCCGACATCTCCATGCCGACGTCGAAGCCCTCATGCATGTCGAGCTCGCGCTGCACCTGCTTCAGATCGCGGGCGCGCGGATCGAGGGCGGTCTTGATTCCGTTGGCTTCCGCCAGTTGGAGCCGATAGGGATTGAGATCGGTGATGACGACGTGGCGGGCGCCGGCGAACCGCGCCACCTTCGCGGCCATGATGCCGATGGGACCGGCGCCGGTAATCAGCACGTCTTCGCCGAGCACGGGGA
>SXGS01612950.1_pt1 | contig 25677 bp, 22 predicted proteins | sample 3174681 | NCBI WGS metagenome assembly SXGS01 (sample SAMN11356861, study PRJNA531348) | freshwater metagenome | isolation source: freshwater sample F1-80 | place: China: Fuxian Lake, Yuxi | collected 2017-12-25 | reverse complement strand
TTCTGGTAGCTAAGGTAATAAGCGTGCTCCCAGACATCGACGGCCAGAACTGGCGCGCCCTTGGCGGCGGCCACATCCATCAGCGGATTGTCCTGGTTCGGGGTCGAGGTCACTTTCAGGCCATCTTCGGTCACCACAAGCCACGCCCAGCCAGAACCGAACTGGCTGGTAGCGGCCTTGTTGAATTCCGCCTTGAAGGCGTCCAGCGATCCGAATGTCGCGTCAATATCCGCCAGAAGTTCAGCCGAAGGCGCGCCGCCTTCACCCGCAGGCGCCATCAGTGTCCAGAAGAGAGCATGATTGTAGTGCCCGCCGCCGTTGTTGCGAATGGCAGGAGAAAGGGTGGATACTTTTGCCAGAAGTTCTTCCAGGGGCTGCGCCGCAAGGGCAGCGTCTTCCGCGAGGGCTGCGTTGAGGTTGTTCACATACCCGGCGTGATGCTTGCCGTGGTGACTTTCCATGGTCTTGGCGTCTACCGCGCCTTCCAGGGCGTCATAGGCGTAAGGCAGGTCGGGGAGGGTATATGTGATCGCCGAGGTTGATGTTTGTGATGTCGCGGGCACAGCAGGTTCGCTGGCGAGCGCAGCCGGGCCAAGGCTCGTGCAGGCGGCTGCGCCCAAGGCGGCCGTGGCGATGGCGAGTGTCTTGAACATGATGGTTTCTCCCGTTCCATTAGGCGTGGTGATGATGCCCGGCTGGTGCGCGGGTCTTCATGCCTATCCATATAGGTGCCTTCGCCAGCATTGAAACCGGCAGGTTAGCGCCGGTCTCGCTGCCCGGCGCGGCCTCAGGCATCCGTCCACAAGCGGATGAGGTTGGACTCGATCTTAGACAGGCTGAGCAGTTCCGGCGAATCCGGCTGAAAACTGCGCGCCAATCCAGCTTTCAGATTGGTGACATCGAAGAGGACCGCGCGTTGCGCCGCGTCCTGGATGGCGCTCTGAATCCAACCCACAAACACGAACCGCTCACCGGAGATGACGGGGGCAACCCGGTGGAGCTCCGTAGACGGATAGATGACCATGCTTCCGGCAGGCAGCTTGATCGACTCGGTCTTGAACACGGTCTCGATCTCGAGTTCGCCGCCTTCATAGGTTTCCGGTTCGGACAGAAAGAGTGTGAATGACAGGTCTGTCCGCAGCCGGGCAGCGCCTTTCCCCATCACCGGATTGTCGATGTGGAGCCCGTAGGTATCGCCGGGGCCTGTGCAGCTGATCAGCGGCGGTGCAAATTTCAGCGGGCGGGCATAGGCTTCCACCACCGGGTGGCGCGTCACGGTCTCGAGCAGAACGTCCCGGACTTTCGATCCGGTCCGGCTTGTAAGGTCGGCCTGCTGGTTGCGCTTTACCCGGCGCGCTGTAGCACCTGCCGTCTTGCGGCCGTCTTCCCAGCGCAATTCCCGCAAGGCGGGCAAGACCTCCGTCAGCACGTCGGGGCTCAGAACTCCATCGATGACAATCATGTGCGACCTTCCGCGCCTGCGGCCTTGCAGCGTGCCCGTCTTTGCTTTAACTGCAACTCATTCTCAATCACAAACAGCATATCCGGAGAGCATGAATGAGCAAGTCGTATAGAGCCTGGACCGGGCTGGGTCTTGGCCTGGCAATGATTTCTACCGGACTTGGCGCTTGCGGAAAGGCCGAAGCCCCTGCGGCCGATGCGCCCGAAGCCGCCGCAGAGCAGGCCGCCGATGCAGCGGCAGCGCCGTCCATCGAAGAGGCGGTGGAAGCTGTTGCTGCTGGCGGTGAAGGTGAGGGCGGCATTTCGCTCGACCAGGCTGCGACCGACCCGGTGATCTACGGGTCCGCGCTTGCCGTGACCGAGGCTCACATCATTGCCGCGCGCGATGCCTATGCGCTCGGAGAAACCGATGCGGCGGCCGAAATGTTCGCCCACCCTGTCAGCGAAGTGCTAATCGAGCTTGAAGAGCTCTTCACGGCGAGAGGCGTGCCCCTGTTCGACGGCCTCTTGATCGAGGCCTCACAGGCCGCGATGGCAGGCGCGACGCCGGAACAGATCAATGCCCATGCGGATGGCATCATTGCGGCCCTGCGCAACGCCGGAACCAAGGCGCCGGACTCAGGCCGAAGCGCCGTTTCGATCCGCGCCGCCATTGCTGCGGACCAGGCAGATCGCGCCGCAACAATGTACCGCATCGCCAAGGAAGCGGGCACCTACGAGCCGTATCTGGACGGCTATGGCTTCTACAAGGCCGGCATGGACCTCTTCAAGGAACAGGAATTGGAGATCACCGCAGCTAATCCTGCCGGCGCGGCGGCGCTGAACGAAGCCTTCACCGAACTGGGAAAGGCCTATCCCGATGCCGGGCGCCAGGCAGAGCTGAATTCGGATCTGTCAGCATTGACGGTGTCCGCTTCCGGCGCGGTTCTGGCGAACAGCCACTGACGGGAAGTGGCCGGAAATGGCCAGTTTTGGCCAGCACTTGACATTCAAAGGCCGGGGAATCCCCCCCGGCCTTTTTCTATTTTGCGCCATAATAATCGCAGAGCGTATCTATCATGGCCTGGGCAATGCCGGGCCTGCATCGATAATAGATCGTCTGGGCATCACGCCGGCTCTCCACCAGTCCCGCAGCCCGAAGTTTCGCCAGATGCTGCGAAACCGCCGACTGCGATTGCCCCGTCATTTCCGCCAGCTGATTGACCGGTTGTTCGCCCTCGCTGAGCGCGCACATGATCTTCAGCCGGGTCTCACTGGCCATCGCCTTAAGGACACCCGCGGCTTCATGCACGCGCTCGGTCACCACAGCGATGCTTGTCGCCTTTTTGCGTTTGGCGATCGCCATGAAATCAACCTCCTCGACAGGTCCGGCCGCTGAAATCAACGAGGTGGGGCGCTTCTTTGCGACTGTCCAGCCCGGCAGGTGGGAAAAGTCAGAGGAAGCCCGCAGTTTGCGCAGCCAGCCAGATACCGATGACAACAAACAGGGAAGCCGCCAAAATCCGGACAGTCTGCAGAGGCACTCGCCGGATCAACTCGTTGCCCAGCAGCACGGCCGGTACATTTGCGAGCATCATGCCCAGCGTCGTGCCCATCGTAACCATGATCAGGTCGTTGAAGCGGGCACCCAGCGCCACGGTCGCCAGTTGCGTCTTGTCGCCCATCTCCACGAGGAAAAATGCAACAACAGTCGTCAGGAAAGCGCCAAAACGTGCCGGTTTGTCTTCGACATCGTCGAGCTTGTCCGGAATGAGGGTCCAGATGCCCATGACAATAAACGACAGGGCGACAAGGTATCGAAACCAGTCACCCTCAAGAAACGCAGCGGCCTGGGCGCCCACCAGAGCGGCCAGAAAGTGGTTGGCAAGTGTGGCCACAAGAATGCCGAGGATAATCGGAACCGGCCGCTGGAAACGGGTCGCGAGAACGATCGCGAGCAATTGGGTCTTGTCACCGATTTCAGCGAGGGCAACGACGGCAGTCGATGTGAACAGGGCTTCCAAGGCAGCAGTCTCCGGGCCGGGCAGATAAGAATCCAACGACATCTCATCCTTGCCCGGCTTGGCAGGATGCGATGTCATTGGTCTCGCCCGAACGGTATGACCGCTCCTTCTGCACCATGGCCTCTCGACCAAGCATGTTGACACAGAAGCCCGCCTTTCGGCGGCTGGCTACTCCCCAGATGACGACGGCGGGGTAGCGCAGAAAATATTGGGGCGCAAGTCTGGGACATGGGCCCTTGGAAGCTGCTCTGCGTGACCTTGCTGGCAAAACCGGGAATCTGCTGAATAGTGCGCCGACTGCTCGACAGTCCCAAAAAAGTAATATTATAACAATTATAGCCTGTTTGCACGTACGAGGGAGTTCATTGGTGAGGACCACGCTGGCAGCATCCATAGCCCTAGGGCTCGTCGCATGCGGCGGGGCTCCCGATACCGCAACTCCTGAGGCAACCGCAGCTTCGGCCGCTCCGCCGCCCATGCCTAAGGATGCCGTATCAGAGCAGTTTGAGCGGCCATCGCCGTCTGGTTACGTCGATGAGACGGCCACGGAGACGCCGTCCGTTTCCTCTGCCGGAAACGGCTACTGGGGCGTGAAGGAAGGCGAAGCATTGCCCATCATCTGGGACGATCTGATGCCTGCCGGTTCCGGCGAAGCGTTGGAACAGGAGTACGCAGATTTCTATAAGGCCCTGGAAGCGCGCTATGCCCGCCAATCACCGGAGGAGGGTCTTGAGGCCATCGAGGAAGGGTCAGATCTCGACTACATGCCCCAACTCGGCGGGTTTGATACTGTTGATGAACTCGATGGCAAACTGATCCGTATTCCCGGTTATGTTGTCCCTTTCGATTTCGACCTGAAGAACAAACAGTCGGCCTTTTTGCTGGCGCCCTACATGGGGGCCTGTATCCACACGCCGCCGCCACCGCCCAACCAGATCATCCATGTCGAAGCAGACCCTGCTGTCGTCATTGATGACATGTGGGTCGCCTACTGGCTGGAGGGGACGCTGACAGCAGAAAAGAGGGAAAGCGAACTGGCCGCAGCTGCCTATACGCTCAAGCTGACCCGGATCGAACCGTACGGCGTCCCCTGAGCAAGTTTCACATTGTGCTGACCTGAAACGCGCTTATCCTGCGCCTTGAAAGAATGAGGGCAAGCGTGCCCCGTCAGGGCTGATGGCCGGCCAGGAGAAACCACCATGCTGCGTGCTTTGATTGTCGTTCCGCTGCTGATCATACCGATCATCCTCTACCTGTTGGTATCGATGTCGGCCGGGGAGGGCGGGACCGCTTTGCGGCTTCAGGCAAATCTTTTCAGCATGCCGATGATGTCGGGTGGACGATGGGCCTTTTCGATTGGAGATCTGATTCTCTTTATCGGCCTTATCTTTCTCTTTATTGAAATTCTGAAAGCTGCCCGAACCAAAAGCGATGCCATCGTCAATCACTCGCTTTCAATGGTCCTGCTGCTCTTCTGTGTCATTGCGTTCCTCGCCTTCCCAGGCTTTGGGACATCTGTCTTCTTCCTGCTTATGGTGATGGCCCTGCTCGATGTGGTCGCCGGCCCGATTGTCAGCATCGTTGCCGCCCGTCGCGACTTTGGCGTCGGAGAGAATATAACCGGTTAGCCTGAATTACAGGCCGCAGGATGCATCCAGAAGCGGCCGGATCTTGTCTTCTTCCCACCCAGTCTCGGGATTGCTTAGGGCAGCCTGGAGATCAAACTTTTCCCCGGCCCGGCGAACCAATCCGCAAGACCAGGAATTCTGTGGGTCGCGGATGTCGAATTCAGCTGCCTGGGACAGCACATAGAGCAATCGGACCTCATAGAAAGTATCGCCCGGGAACTGAGCAACAAGATTTTCCGACAGTTGGGCAGCCTCATTTATTGCCGCTTCCGCAGCAGCCAGATTGCCGGAATTGAACTCCGCTGTCGCGAGCTTCTGGAGCATTGCTGACAGTCCTTCAGGGCCGCCGGCATCTTCCGGGTCTGCTGCCATGATCTCACGGGCGAGGCGGACGGCCGCTACGGCGCTCTCGCGGCTTTTCGTCATTTCCCCAGCCAGACGCGAAGCTGTTGCCATCTCGCCCTTCGCCACCATGAGCTGTGTCTTGAAATAATAGTTTTCGGGAGCTTCACTCAGTTGCTGTGACCGAAGTGATATGGCCTTTTCTAAAGGCTCGAGCGCGTCCTTGCCGCGCTCATCGCCAATCAGCAGCATCGCTTCCTGCATGGCGAAGTAAGCTTCCATTTCGCCGCCACTGCCGATCCGCGCCACCATCTCCGGCGTCAGTTCAGACCGCCATTGGCGCACCTTCGTGAGCGCTTCTTCGGTGCGTTTTTCGGCGTCCAGAAGCTGAAGCTCATCTGTGCGAATGCTCCAGAGGTGTTTGAGAATGGGCTGCTCGCCTTCAGGCCCCAGCGCCAGGCCGCGCTCAGCCAGTTCACGTGCCCGGTCATTGGCCGCATGGGCCGCAACGAGATCATTCTTGTGATAGTAGTGCTGCATCGTCAGCATACGCTCAACCATCAGAAGTTCAGCGATGGCGATCTTGTCGGCCGGATTTCTGGCGAGTGCATCGTCAAGTTTTTTTTGCGCCTCAATGAACAGGGCCATGGACTGTTCGTTTTCGCCAAGATTGGCAATGCCCACGCCGCCATAGAGATCAGCCAGGCGTGAAGTGATGATGCCGACTTCAACGAGCACATCTTCCGGCGCAGTCTCGTCCAGCTCTAGACCGGATACATAATCCCTGACGACGCCGGCGAGCGCCTTGCGCGCTTCCAGGGATCCGGAAATCTTCTGCGTCTCGTCATACACATCGAACACGAGTGTGCGGCTGAGTTCGCGCGCTTGGGTGAAGCGGTCATTGGCAACTGCCAGGGCCGCCTCTGCGCGATTGTACTGGATCACCGTTGCCCCAAGCGTTGCGCTCAGGCCAATGATCACAGCCGCAATCGAGGCGACAGCGATCCTGTGACGGCCAACAAATTTTCTGAATCTATAAGCAGCGCTGCCGCTGAAGGCAGAAACTGGCTTTCCAATGCGGTAATTGCTGACATCTTCGTTCAGCGCTTCGACCGACGCGTAGCGGGCGTCCGGTTCATCCGCAGTCGCACAGCTTATGATTGCGGCAAGTTCCGGATTTGGCGTTTCGGGTTTCAGGACATCCGAGAGCAGTTTGCCAAGAGAATAGACATCCGACAGCGTATTGGCCACGGCGCCACGGGATCGCTCGGGCGCAGCATAGCCGGGCGTATAACTCATGGCGGTCTTGCTGCCCGGCGGATTGAATCGCGCAGGGGCTGTCTGGTCAGGCGATCTGGAGATGCCGAAATCTATCAACTTCACCTGGCCGTTCTTGTTGACCAGCACGTTGGAAGGCGTGATGTCCCGGTGAATGATCAGGTTTTGGTGGGCAAACTGAACGGCGCCGCAGAGGCTCTGGAACAAATCGAGCCGCTCACGGAGGGAAGCCCCGGTCCTTTCGGTCCAGTTGAGCACAGGCTCCCCGTCGACATACTCCATGATCATGTATGGAGAGCCGTCATCCATCTCGCCGCCATCATAGAGGCGGGCAATGTTGGGATGGTTCAGGGCCGCCAGGATCTGCCGTTCGCGTTGAAATCGTTCGATCAAAGCTTCGGAGAGCACGCCCGGTCGGATGATCTTTATGGCGACGGTATGGTCAAAGTTGCCGCTCGCCCGTTCACCCTTGTAGACAGCGCCCATGCCGCCCTGACCGATCGTCTCGATAATGCGGTAGGCGCCGACCTGTGCGGGCGCTTCCGGTTCGGTTGCGTCATGGCGTGCCCCGCCGGTCTTGAGTGCCCCGGGATGTGCCCGTTCTGTCGCGAGCAGGCCCAGTACGCGCTTTTCCAGCGCCGTGTCCCCGGCACACTTGCTTCGTACCCAGTCCTCGCGCTGGTCTGAGGGCATGTCCAATGCCTCGGACAAAAGCTCCAGCGCGAAACGGTCAATCGATCCGGTGCTCATCCTGCCTCGCTTCATTGAGGCAATCTAGCAGCCAGGCACGCGCGGCGCGCCAGTTGCGTTTGATGGTTGCCTCGGACACGCCCCTTATCTCCGCTATTTCCTCCAGCGTCATACCGCCGAAATAGCGCAGCTCGACGATCTCGGCTTTATCTTCATCAATCACGCTAAGCCGGATCAGGGCCTTTTCCAGGACATCCATCTCGATCCGCTCCGAATTGCCGTCCGACAGCCTGGACACGAGGGTGACCTTCTGGTGCTGGCGCTTGTCAGACCGCTTCTTGCGCGCATGATCAATCAGCACCCGGCGCATTGCGCGCGCAGCGAGCGCCAGGAAATGTACCTTGTCGGCCCACTCAATCTGATCCACGCGCATCAGGCGAATGACCGCCTCATTTACAAGGTCGCCGGTCGAAAGCGACAGGTTGCGCTCGGACCGGATCAGCCCGGCAGAGATCTGGCGAAGTTCCGAATATAGCTGGGTGAATAGTTGATCGCGGGCGGCGAGGTTCCCCCCCCGCCAGGCATCCAACAGCTGCTTGGCAGTAATATCACCCGGTTGGCTCATCACCCACCTCCCAGCGCGAACCTGTCGCAAATTCCGTGCCGCGACAAGGCACAAACCCTCCGGCAAATTTATTTTTCCAGGTCCGTGACCGGAAATCCCGCGATCCCGCGCCTTCCATAACAGAAGCGAATTAGCTGAAGGCGCCTCAAATGGAACAGACCCTGCAACAGATCCCACCCGAAGCGTGGCCGATCATTGAGATCCTTTTCAACGTTACAATGGCGCTGGCGGGCATCTGGCTAGCCCTGACGGTCTTTGTAATCTGGCGGCGGCATGCGTCCAACCTGACGCCGGTGAACGCAACCAGTAAGAACAACAAAGCTCAGCCTGACTTTCTGAAGGTGGACCAGAAAGCCCGGGCAGAGGCGATCAAGCGCGGGGACCTGCATGAACAGGCGCTTGACCGGCGCGACGCGGAAGAAGCCCGGGCCGAAGCCCGTGCCAACTCTGTATCGCGCCGTGAGCCTCTGACATTTACGCAGCGCCTGGCGGGTCTGGTGACCTTCATAATGTCCCTGTTCACGCTGCTTTCGATCGTAACCAGCTCGGTCTTCACGGTCTCAAACATGGGCAACATGGTCGGTGAATATACTGCGGTCGACAGGATCACCGCCATTATCATGGCCCATCCAATCGCCTTCACCGTCTGCGCTTTGATCATACTTGCCCGCGTTTACACCCAATTCTTCATGACCCCTAAGAAGGAGGGCTGATCCATGGCCTCTATGCCTCTTGTCCTGACCGACCCGAACCTCCTTGCAGAGTTTGTGCGGGAAGCAGAATTCAAGACATTCTTTGAAAAGCGTTTTGCAACGCCTCCCGACCTTGCGGCCCTTCTTTTCAAGAATGGCCAGCTCATGGACAGTTTCCAGGGTGCCCATTTCTCCGTCGGCGGACTGGCAAACGCGATCAAGGGTGTTGTCGGCGGCTCCACGCACATCGCCATTCTGCTGGCTGACCTCAAACCCTTCCAGGTCAGCATGAGCTTTGAAGGTGTTTCGCGCGACAATGTAGAGATTGCCGGCCTTTGCACCTTTGAGCTTCAACTCAATCCGGACAAACCCTCCAACATTCTGGGCCTGATGCGCGGCGTCGCCCGCAATGAACGGGAAGCTGAGGAGGAAGGTGACCTGCCTGGCCGCAAGGTCCTTTCCACGCTCGACGTGCTGGAGCGTATCGCCCCGCACGTATCCGACCGTGTTCTGGAAGCGGTCATCAGCCGGACAGACGCCGCCGACATTCGCGGCAATACCGGCATGCAGGACAAGATCCAGGCCGACATGATGAAAGAGGCCGAGCGCGTGCTCGGCGATCTCGGTGTCCTCGTTCGCGCTGTCTCAGTCGAATGGGCTCTCAACAAGGTCGAGATCGAAGCTTTCAAACGCGCGCAGATTGCCCGCGATCAGGACGCGCTCGACTATCAGCTTGGGCTTCTCAAGCGGGAAATGTCCCGCGAGGCTGAGGCTACCCAGTTCAAGCTCGAAACCTCAGCTGACCTCGCCAAGATCCAGAACGCGACAAACGACGAGCTGGCGATGATGGTACTTGAAAGTGAGGTCCGCTTTCTTGATGCGCGTGAGGCAGTTACTCGCCGCCACGAAATGGAAGTGCTTGCCCATGAGGTCGAAATCCTGCGCACCGAACGCGCGGCGAAAATGGAAAACGAGATTGCCGATGCTGGCCATCTCATTGACCTGACCAAGGAAGCCTCCCGCCTGCGCAAGACCGAGATTGAGATTGAGGAACTTGACGCACGCCACGTTCAAAACCTCAAGAAAATGGGGGTGATGACCGACCTTGAGCTGAACGAGCGCCGCCAGCGCATGGAGCTTGATATCGCCCGCCTGGCGCAGGAGCAGGCCGCGAAAAATCTCGAGATCATGATGAAGCTCGAAGCCACGGGTGACGACCGGACGGCCGACCGGGGCATGCGTGTCAGCAAATCCGAGACCGAGAACAAGGTCGCGCTAATGAAAGCAGAGGCCGACGCCCGCACGGCGCAGCTGATGGCCGGCTCGAAGATGAGTCCGGAACAGATCCTTGCTATCAATGCCGGCCTCTCGCCTCATGTCGCCGAAGTCCTGAAAGAGCAGGCGCGGGCGCAGTCCAGCAATAGTCAGGAATCGATGGAAATCATGCGGGAGCTGATCAAGGGCGCCTCTGACGAACGTGCCGTTAGCCGCCAGCATGAACTCGATATCCTCAAAGCAGGCATGACCGGTGCCACGGGCGTAGCTCACGGGGCAGGCGGAAAAAGCGGCGCCATGCCTGACGCGTCCAGCAACGACGCCGCCAAGGTCGATTGCCCGAAATGCGGTCGTTCGATGCCCGCCAAGGCAAACTTCTGCACTGGCTGCGGCCACAAGATGCGGACTTGAGGTCTATGGCCATCGCGTCTTCCCGTCCTCCTGGGCTTCAGCGCACACAGGCAGAATGCTGCTACAAATCGGCGCTCGACCGGGACGCGACCTTTTGCGGCGATTGCGGCAAGCCGCTCCTGCGCTGCATGGCGTGTGAGGAGTGCGCGGGACTGCTGGATGACCGAGGGCTGTGCACAGTCTGCGTTGCGCCGTATTTGCAGGTGGATGCAGGCGCGCTGACTGCTGCCAAAGTGGGCAGCGCCGTCGCGCTTCCCATGTCAATCGGCAACCTCTCAGGCGTCGGGCGTCCCCTGTTCGTCACGGGGCTCTGGAGCCGTGAAGGCTCGGGGAGCTGGCGCGAGGAAAATCTCGGATGGGAGCGTCTGGATGCAGGCGAATCTCGCCCGATAAGCGTCGTGGCAAACCAGATAGAACGCTCTGGCGCTCATGGCCTGCAGCTCCTTGTCGCCCTCGCTAGCCGCTGGCGCTGGCGCCAGGAAAACTTCGCTTTCACTGCCAACCTGACATTGATGGTTGACGATGTCGGATCAGACAAAGGTCCGGTCGTTAATATCGGCGGCGAGAGCGCGGGACACGGAAACCTTGTCTACATATCGGGCAAGAATGATACGAAGCCAGACGTTCAGCGTTCGGACGAAGCCGTCCAACTCACGCTCATAAGAGCCGAAAGGGAAGAGCGCCGCCTTAGTCTTCGGGGTCTGGATGCAGACAATTGGGTTCCCCGCAACGCAGAGTTGGTCTGGAAGGATTTCGGAGAGGGCGACGCGCCCTTCAATGGTCCGATCATGACGCAGGACGGTGTGCTGGCTGCCGGACGCAGTCGGACCCGCCGCCAAGGCGGGGAGGGGGATGTCAGGCTTCTGATGTTTGATGCCGCCGGTGGGCTCGATGAAACAGCCAGCCGCCTTATTTCCCGCCGCCATTTCGAACTCTACATCGAGTCAGACCGGCTTATCCTCCGCGTGACGGCGGGCAGCGGCTTGCGTGTAAACGGCAACGCTTTCGGAGAAGGCAAGACCGTTCGCCTGGCAGATGGAGACGTGATCGCCCCCCTGGTGTCGGCGCCAGATACGCTCGGCCTTCGCGTGAACTTCCGCACCGAACATGGCAGCGCGCGCCAGATCACGCTTCAGCGCCTCATCCCACTTAAAAAATAGGGCCGTCTCATGACCAAGTGCAAAAATTGCAACGCGCAGATGGCAGAGGGTGACCGCTTTTGCCCCGAATGCGGCGCCGACCAGCAGAGTGGGGGCATGGAAGCCCTTATGACAATCGGCGGACTTGAGACCATGGATCCCGCCCAGATCCGGCCGAGTGATCGCGGAGGCATGCCCGACATTGCGCCGGGGGCCGAGTTTGCAGGACGATATGTGATTGAAAGTGTCATCGGCAAGGGCGGCATGGGCGTTGTCTACCGCGCGCTTGACAAGCTGGCCGACAAATCGGTGGCCCTGAAGCTCATCCGCGCTGACAGGCTCTCGGGGCAGAGCGCGGTAAAGCGCCTGATCTCGGAAGGCATCACGACGCGCGATATTCGCCACCCCAACATCGTCGCCGTATATGATGTAGGCGAAGCGGCCGGCCAGCCCTTTGTCTCCATGGAGTTCATCAAGGGCCAATCCCTGCGTGACTGGCACCGCGAAAAGATCCGCCAGCGTCTGGATGTGCCCTTGCGTGTTGCGGCGCGTATCATCGCCGAAGTGCTGGACGGGCTCGCCGCGGCGCATGCCGCCGGGGTGATCCACCGCGATCTCAAGCCCGAAAACATCATGCTCACCGAGGAGCCGACAGAGACGGCCGCTCCGCTCAAGATCCTCGATTTTGGCATCGCGCGAGCGACATCTGGCGCAACCGATTCCGGCACCGGAACCGGCCTGGGAACGCCGCGCTACATGGCGCCCGAACAGGTCACGGCCGCCGATACAGCCGGCTCAGCCGCTGACATCTATTCGCTGTCGGTTATATTCTACGAACTGCTCGTGGATGTCCTTCCTCAAGGCCACTGGCAGCCTCCCTCGGGCGGCCGTTCGGATGTGCCCCGCACGATTGACGAACTGATTGAGCGTGGCCTCTCCAACCGCCCCGCAAACCGTCCGCAGACGGCAAAAGATTATCGCAAGCAACTGGTGGATGCGGTGAACATCGGAGGCGGTTACGTTCCTCCGGTCAAGCCTGACACCCAGCCCGCTCAGGGCCTGAACAAGAGCCTCGTGAAATGGGGCAGCATCGGCGCAGCGGCTGTCGTCTCTCTTTTTGTTGTCGCCGCGATAACAGGCGGTAGTGGCGGCGAGGAGCCGGTCAGACCGGTCGACCCGGCCATTCCTGCAAATCCCGTCAAACCGGTAGTTCCGGATGTTCAGCGCTCGATGTATGCGGATCTGAATGGCCGTTGGGATGATGGTCTTGGAAATGTGTACAATATCAGCATTGGCGGAAATGGCGCTTTCAGCGGCTCGGGCCGGAGTGGATATGGCGACAATCTCCAGATATCAGGCGTCCTGAGGGGAACGAACGGCGAGTTTACCCTTACAGCGCCTGATGCCGGGCTGATGTTCTCCGGGCGCATGCAATGGGATCGCGGCTGCCACATCGGCTTCCAGACCTTTGACATGTCCGGTTCACCGGCCGGGCAGGGGCAAATGCACGTCAACCACGCCCCCGGCGCTCCGTGCCCCTCATGATACCGGCCCCTCATTCTGCCCTTTCCCTCAAATCCTTAACGGAGACGTCCCATGTCTGGTAACTGGTCTGGTTTCAGCCTGAATGGCTGCCGCTTCGAGAACAAACCCTCTGCTGCGCCCACTCTGAAGGCGCCGACAATCCGGCTGCCGGACCGGGTCGATCTGCGCGTGCATTGCTCGCCCGTCGAAAACCAGTTGAAAACGAACTCCTGCGTGGCCAATGCGGTCATCGGCGCCATGGAATTTCATCACCTGAAATCCGGCCGTGCTCTGACGGATCTTTCCCGGCTTTTCGTGTACTACAATGCGCGCAAGCTATCGGACTCGACGCATCTCGATCAGGGTAGCTTCATTCACCACGGCATGGCTGCCACCCTTGCTTACGGGGCGTGTGAAGCGGCGATGTGGCCCTTTGACGAATCCCTGGTGACTACCCAGCCAACGGAAGCTTGTTATCAGAACGCTCGCAACTACGAAGCTGTCCAATACGCCCGCACGCCGCGCGGCATCCCCGCCATGACCGCTCTTGCTCATGGCCTGCCTGTTGTCTTTGGCATATTTGTACCCGGAGAATATTACGATGCCGCCGCGCAGGGTGGGCGTATGCCGCGTCCGGATCAGGTCGTGCCCCAGCGTCCCCCATCGGGCCATGCCATGCTCATCGTCGGCTATGACATGAATGAGCGCGCCTATCTTGTCCGCAACAGCTGGGGTGCGGGCTGGGCCGAGCAGGGGTATTGCTGGATCCCGTTTGAAACGATGGACGCGTGGTCGATGGAAGAGGATTTCTGGGCCATCGGCGCCATCGAAGAGGCTAAAGGCTTTAGCCTCATGGGGCCCAGTTTGAACGACTCGATGAAGGGTGTCGGTGTTTCATCAGACCTGCTCGAGGCGCGTGCCCAGAAACTGGAGGCTCTGCGCTCGGGCCTTCGCGGCCAACTCAGCGGAAATCTCGACGCTGCCAAGCGTGACTTCCGCGACCGTCTCCGCGGGAAATAGTCTGACTTGCTGGGCAATACGGGCCGCGTCGGGTTAGCCTAGCGCGGCTCCCCAACCACACCTGGCAGATCGGTCACCGATCCCACATCCAACACAGGCGAGGCATCAATCTCGGTTGCCCCAAGCAGGGACACCAGCCGGACCAGCGCAGCATTGATGTAGGCCTGCTCCCATTCGGGCATTTGGGCGAAGCGAGCGCCGAACTCCGCCTGCAGAAGATCGGGGGCGCTGGCGAGCATGCCGCGCCCCTCTGGTGTTATCTGAACCAAAACTGTGCGGCGATCCGCGTCGCCCCGGGTGCGCAAGATCAGGCCGCGCGCCTGAAGCTTGTCGAGCAATATGGAAATTGTCGCCTGTTTCAGGCCCGCCGCTCTCGCCAATTCACTGGGCTGCGCGTTTCCGCGCTGCGAAAGCTCCTTCAGCACGACGAGCTGGGAGGGGGTCAGGCTTGTATCCCGCGCGAGAGATCTGGAATTTGCGTCGACCACCTTGAGGATGCGCCGCAAGGAAATGAGCGCCAGCTCAGAGGGCGCGTGCTTCGAATCAGGATGAGTGGTCTCGACGATCATGTGCCTCAAACTAGGCCATTTGCATTGAGGAATAAATAATTAGAAGAACAAATTAAAATCCGAAACGCATGGAACCAACTAGGCTTTAGCATGTTTGTATAGCTGGATGTGCGGGTGTTGGGGTTGACATTCCTCGCCAAATAGCAATTTGACGATCAAAATAATAAACCACGGGAGCCGTCATGCCTGATGAGGCCACCACCACGAATGGGACAGACATCGTCCCGGACCGAAGTTTGCCCGCGGGCACCGTTGATATTCACATCGCGGTACCGGGGCCAGAAGACGCCGCTGAAGTTCACGCGTTGATCGCGGCATGTCCGCCGCTCGACACCAATTCGCTGTATGCGAACCTGATCCAGTGCACTCATTTCTCCGCTTCCTGCGCCGTGGCGCGCATGGGAGGAAAGGTTGTTGGCTGGATTTCAGGACACAGGCCGCCCGGCAAGGACGAAACCTATTTTCTCTGGCAGGTGGCGGTACACCCTGAGGCCCGCGGCAAATCCCTGCCACGGCGCATGCTGCGTGATATCCTGCAGCGCCGCGCCCAGGCAGGTGTTTCGCAACTCGAAACTTCGATCACCCGCACAAATGACGCCTCCTGGGGTCTGTTTCGCAGTGTTGCTGGCTGGCTGTCAGCCCCCCTTCGGGAAGAGCCGTGGTTTGATCGCAATCGCCATTTCGGAGGTCAACATGACACCGAATTTCTCGTGACCATTGGCCCGTTTGAGGCGCCGAAGGCTTCTGGCTGACCTGTCAGCCGACTGTCGAAAATCAGAGCAAAAAAGGAGCCATCAATGGCCTATGAACATGCATCTGCACCCGCAAATATTTTCGAGCGCCGCGAGTCCCGCGTCCGCAGCTACTGCCGGTCCTTTCCGGCAGTTTTCAAGGCTGCACGCGGCTCGGAGCTGATCGCCGAAGACGGCACGCGCTATATCGACTTTCTGTCCGGCTGTTCGACACTGAACTATGGGCATAATCATCCCGAGCTCAAGCAGGCCCTGCTTGATTACATCGCCGATGACGGCGTGGCACATGGTCTCGACATGCACACGCGTGCCAAAGCGCGTTTTCTCAACACGTTTGAGCGGCTTATCCTCAAGCCGCGCAGCATGGATCACCGCGTGCTATTCCCCGGGCCAACAGGCGCCAACGCCGTAGAGGCTGCGCTGAAAACGGCGCGGAAAGTCACGGGACGGACAAATGTGATTGCATTCACAAATGGCTTCCACGGTATGACGCTAGGCGCGCTCGCTGCGACGGGCAATTCTGGCAAGCGTGGCGGGGCTGGTATTCCGCTCACGGGCGTAACTCACGAAGCCTTTGATGGGTATTTCGGCGAGGAAACTGATACCGCAGACCAGCTTGACCGCCGCCTTTCTGACCCATCGTCTGGTCTCGATAAGCCGGCCGCGATTATTGTTGAATCCGTACAGGGTGAGGGCGGATTGAATGTCGCGTCCGATGCCTGGCTGCGCAAGATAGAAAAGATTGCCCGCAAACACGGCGCCCTCTTCATCATTGATGATATCCAGGCCGGTATCGGCCGCACGGGTGGTTTCTTCAGCTTCGAGCGTGCGGGTGTAAATCCGGACATCGTCACACTCGCCAAATCCCTTTCAGGCATGGGCCTGCCGTTCGCCGTAACACTGATCCGCCCACAGCATGATATCTGGAAACCTGGTGAGCACAACGGCACCTTCCGGGGTAACAATCATGCGTTCGTAACCGCCACCAGGGCGCTTGAGCTTTTCTGGGCCGATGGTTCCTTCGAACAGGAAACCGGGCGCAAAGCTGCTCGGCTGCGTTCCGGATTGGAAAAGATCGCCGCGACAGCGTCCTTTGCCGGGCGCCTGAAAGGGCGGGGCATGATGTCTGGCATTGAGATGGAAAGCGGCGAGATTGCTGCAGAGATCTGTGCCGAATGCTTCCAGAACGGTCTCATCATCGAAACGAGTGGTAGCCAGGATGAGGTGGTCAAAGTCCTTGCCCCCCTCACCATCAGTGACGGCGAACTGGACGCCGGCCTCAAGATTTTGGCGGATGCTGTTCGCGCCGTGAGCGCGCGCCGGCAGAAATCCGCAGCCTAAGGAGACAGAACGAATGATTGTCAGAGACCTCGCCAAAGAAATCCTCACCGATCGCCGCGTAGACAGCGATGGGTGGTCCTCTGTCCGTTTGCTGCTGAAAGACGACGGAATGGGATTCTCGTTCCACATCACCACGATCCACGCCGGTGCCGAACTCCACATGCACTACAAGAACCACCTCGAAAGTGTGTTCTGCATGGAAGGCACTGGCTCCATCATGGATATCGCCACCGGTGAGACCCATACGATCCGTCCGGGCGTCATGTACGCCCTCAACAAGAATGACAAGCACATCCTGCGCGCAGATGCGGGCGGGCCAATGATGATGGCCTGCGTCTTCAATCCGCCGGTGACAGGCAAGGAAGTGCATGGCGCTGACGGGGCCTATCCCGCAGACGCCGCTCTAGAAAACTCTGCCTGAAGGGAGATACTCCATGATGACGGATACAGAACAAGACCTTTATCCTTCGCGACAGAAACCGAAACCGGAATGGCTCGACCGCCGCGACCCCGTTGTGCACGGGCAGGCGGGCCAGGAGCCGCCGGTAGACCGTGAACTGATCGAACAATTCGTGCGCGATGGATTTGTCGTGCTGGAAGACGTTTTCTCGCCCGAGGAAGTCAAAGCCCTTTCCCGTGAGGCCAATGCCCTGCGTGAACGCGGCGGACTGATCCCTGAGAGCCGGATTACAGAACGCGGCATGGAGGGCGCCGAAGCCGTTCGCTCCGTCTTCGCGCCGCATCGGCAGTCCGACGTATTCGAGCGTCTCGCAGCAGACGAGCGCCTGTCAGGCCTTGCGCGCTTCATTCTTGGTGATGAGGTTTATATTCACCAGTCCCGGATCAATTACAAACCAGCCTTCCGCGGTAAGGACTTCTACTGGCATTCGGATTTTGAAACCTGGCACACCGAAGACGGCATGCCCCGCATGCGGGCGCTTTCGATGTCTGTGATGCTGACAGACAATCATCCCCAGTCTGGCCCGACCATGTTCATGCCGGGAAGCCATATGAACTATGTCACCTGCGTGGGCGAAACGCCCGACGACCACTATCGCGCATCCCTCAAGAAGCAGGAATATGGCGTCCCTGATGGGAAGAGCCTCACCAGGCTGGCGAAGGAGGGCGGCATTGTTGGCCCGGCGCCCAAGGCAGGCTCGGTCGTGATCTTTGATTGCAACACGATGCACGGGTCCAACAGCAACATTACGCCCTATGAGCGCATCAACGCCTTCTTCGTCTTCAATGCCTGGAGCAACCGGCTGGTGGATCCGTTCGGCCAAACCAAGCCGCGCCCGGAATTTGTCGCCCATCGTCAGGTGAAAGAGCCCATCCGGCCCTTGAAGGCGCTGCCGCCGCTGCCCCTGGGAGGCCGATAACATGAAACGCACAGTCGAAAAGATCGGCGGGACCTCAATCTCGAACACGAAGATCGTGCTCGAGAACGTCCTGATTGGCGGCCGCAAAGGGGCTGATCTCTATAATCGTATATTTGTCGTGTCGGCCTATTCCGGCATGACAAACCGACTGCTCGAGCACAAGAAATCTGGCGAACCAGGCGTGTTCAGCCTCTTCGCTGGCGCTGGCAATAAATGGGCGTGGACAGAGGCACTTGCCTCGGTTGCCACAGCCATGGAAGCGAAGAATGCCCAGATGTTCGGCGGCGAACCCCAACAGTCGGTCGCCGACAATTTCGTACGTGAACGCATCGAAGACGTCCGAAACTGCCTCATCGATCTTCACCGCCTCTGCTCCTACGGCCAGTTTCGTCTCGACGAAAATCTGACCACCGTGAAGGAAGTGCTTTCCTCTCTCGGTGAGGCACACTCGGCCTTCAATACCGCGCTCCTTCTCCAGAAGCACGGTGTCAACGCCCGCGCCGTCGACCTCACCGCCTGGCGCGACGAGCGGGATATGACCATGGAAGAGCGCATGCAGGATGCCCTCGACGGGATCGATCTGGCTTCAGAGCTTCCAATCGTGACCGGATATGCCAGCAGCCGGGATGGTCTCGTCCGCCAGTTCGGACGCGGTTATACGGAAGTAACCTTCTCGCGGCTTGCGGCCCTGGTGAAGGCAGACGAGGCGATCATCCACAAGGAGTTCCACCTCTCCAGCGCTGATCCCAACCTGGTCGGTGAGGACAGGGTACGGAAGATCGGCCTCACCAATTTTGACGTGGCTGACCAGCTTTCCAACATGGGCATGGAGGCGGTTCATCCCAAGGCCGCCAAGATCCTCCGTCAGGCGGGCATCCCGCTGCGCGTCAAGAACACCTTCGATCCCAAGGATGGCGGCACTGTCATCTCGGCAGACTACGCGCCGGAGAAGCCCCGCGCCGAAATCGTCACGGGCCTCAAAGGCGTATTCGCGCTGGAAGTCTTCGATCAGGATATGGTGGGCGAGAAGGGCTATGACGCGGCCATTCTCGATGCGCTCACCCGTCATTCCATCCGTATCGTGTCGAAATGTTCCAACGCCAACACGATCACCCACTATGTCGAAGGCAGCCGCAAGGCGCTCAAGCGAACAGCGGCAGATATCGAAGCGAAAATTCCCGGCGCGGAAGTCTCCACCAGCCGGGTGGCCATCGTCTCGGTGATCGGCGCGGACATCAATGTGCCCGGCATCACTGCTAAAGCGCTGATGGCGCTGCATAACGCCGAAGTACCGATCATCGGCCTGCACCAGGTTTCGCGGAAAACCGATATCCAGGCCGTCATCCAGGAGGATGATTTCGACAATGCCATCTGCGCCCTGCATGAAGCGTTGGTGGAGCAGGTGAGTGTTGCTGCCCCGCGCGCTGAGGTATTGCGCCCGGCCGCATGACGCGTTTACTCGGCAGGCCGGGGCTGGTCCTGTCCGGACACGGCGGACTTTCAGTCTACCGGAACATTCTCGTTCTGGTGGCCGCCTTGACGCTCCTTCAGGGCGCCATGGCGGCGCTCGCCATGGTGATGTCGCTGAAGCTGCTCGCCAATGGTGTGGCGGAGGCCGGCATTGGTCTCGTCGCTTCCGCGTATTCTGCTGGATTTCTCGGCGGCACGCTCATCGCACCGCACGAAATCCGCCGCATAGGGCACATCCGTACCTTTACGCTGCTGGCAGGCATCTGCGCGCTCGCGGCGCTCATGCTGCCCATTGCCGGTCCGGAGATTGCGATCTGGTCGCTTCTTCTCGCGCTGGCCGGGGTAGGGGCCGCCGGCATGCTCACGGCCGGGGAGAGCTGGATCGCAAATGCCGCCCCGCCGCAACAGCGCGGCGCGATCCTTGGCTTTTACCACATGGTCTCCAAAACCGGCGCGATTGCCGCGCCTTTTCTGGTTGCGGCTGCTCTCTCCGGGCTGGGCGCGTTTATGGTCGTGGCGGGCTTGTTCGTCGCTGCGCTCTTGCCGGTCGCCGCCACCAATCGCAGCCAGCCCGAACTTGTCGCCGCTAAACCGTTCGGACCAAGACGATTGCTTGCCCTCGCGCCAGCATCTGTCTTCGCCGCCTTCTGCGCCGGCGCGGTCAACAATTCCGTCGCCCAGCTCTACCCTGTCTTCGCCGCTTCCATACGCCCGGAAAACGCGGCAGCCTTCTCCGCCCAGCTCAATGGCGCGATCCTCGCAGGCGCCATGATCGGCCTCTGGCCGATTGGCCTCCTGTCAGACCGCCTCGACCGCCGCATCGTGATTGCCGGCGCGGCCGCCATCGGCGCTGCAGCAGCCATCGGTCTCGCGCTGACCACGGCGATCAACATTCCGCTCCTCACGCTTCTCTTGGCCGCCCTCTTCGGTGCGGGCTCGCTCAGCTACTACGCCGTAGCGGTCGCCAATGCCGCCGACCGCGCGGCTCCCGAAGAAATCACCTCCATGATGGCGGGCATCCTTGTTGTCTGGGGTATCGGCTCGGTCATCGGCCCCCTCATCGGGGGCGCCTTCCTTCAGCTTATCCCTGGGGGTGGCGGCCTGTTTCTGTTCGCGGGTCTTGCCCTCACCGGTCTCACCATCGCCTGCCTCTCCCGCGCTGCCGTCTCGGCGGCCGTGCCCACCGGCGCCCGTGAACCCTTTTCCGTTTCACCAGCCACCAGCCTTGCCATTGCGGAGTTTGATCCGCGCGGCGAGCCGGAGCAATCCGACCAGCCAGACCTTTTCGCCGGGCCTTTCCCTGCCGGGCCGCAGGAGACTGCCTCATGATCACTGCCATCAGCTTCGTCCTTATACTGCTCTCCTTCGTTGCAATTGGCCTCGCTTCCGGCCGGAAGGCGACCGGCAAGCGGAAGGACTATTACCTTGCCAGCAGCAGCGTGAGTCCCTGGCTGGCCGGGCTTTCGGCCGTTGCCACCAATAATTCCGGTTACATGTTCATCGGCGTCATCGGTTTTACCTACCAGACCGGCCTCGCTGCCATCTGGCTGATGATCGGCTGGATCGTGGGTGACTTCATAGGCTCCAGCTTCATCCACAAACGCCTGCGTCAGGCCACAGCCAAAACCGGTGAGGCCTCATTCGCCGGCGTCATCGCGCGTTGGTATGGCGAGACATTCGGCATCTGGCAGAAAATCGCTGGTGTCATCATGATCGTCTTCCTGATCGCTTATGCGGCCGCGCAAATTTCAGCTGGCGGCAAGGCGCTTGAAGGCGTCCTCGGCATCAATCCGTGGACCGGCGCGGTCATGGTTGCAACCATGGTGCTGATCTACTCCATCGTCGGCGGCATCCGAGCCTCCATCTGGACTGACGGGGCCCAGTCGATCACCATGATGATTGCCATGGCAATCCTGCTGATTACAGCCTTCACCGGGGTGGGCGGGGTCAGCGGGGCCATTGAACTTTGGGGCGCTATCCCCGGCTTCCTTGATCCTTTCCCGGATGATCTTCTCTTTCCGGGCGCGCTCGGCTTGGGGCTCTTCATTGTCGGCTGGTTGTTCGCAGGGTTCTCCGTGGTTGGCCAGCCGCATGTGATGGTCCGCTTCATGGCGCTCGACCATGACCGCAACATGGGCCGTGCCCGTGCCTGGTATTATGGCTACTTCACGATTTTTTATCTCCTTGCCACAGGCGTCGGGATGCTATCGCGCCTTTACCTGCCGGATCTTGCGGACATCGATCCCGAACTCGCTCTGCCGATGATGGCAACCGAGCTTCTCCCGCCCGTACTTGTCGGTCTGATCCTCGCAGGCATCTTCGCGGCCACCATGTCCACTGCAGACTCTCTCGTCCTCTCCTGCTCGGCGGCCTTCACACATGATCTGGCGCCCGAACGGCTTGAGACCCCGCTCATTCTCAAAACGGCGACCGCCGTTTCCATCCTGATTGCGCTCGGCCTCGCGCTTTCGGGAAACCAGAGTGTGTTCAGTCTTGTCATTCTCGCCTGGTCGACGCTCGCCGCCGCTTTCGCACCATTGCTCACGCTCTACGCGCTACGGCGCCGGGTAACGGAACCCGTTGCCATCGTGATGCTGGTGACCGGCGTCGGTGTAGCCCTGTTCTGGCGCTTCGGCCTTGGCTGGCATGAAAGCATCTATGAGGGGCTGCCCGGCATCCTTGTGCCGCTGATCCTTGGGGGCCTGCTGTCCAGGCCGCACGTTCCGGCGGCCGCGCCTGGAAACCCCGCTGCGGTTCCCGCAAACCGCACAGGCTGATCGGCCGGATCGCTCAAGTACCGGTTGCGGCCCATTCATTCAGGCTTCTGTTTACTGGCATTCCTGCTCCTCAACGGGCAGGAAACGCCGCATTTTGTGTCAACTCGCCAGGAATTCCCGCAATCGTGAGAATAAACTGTCAGGGGAAATCGGCTAATGCGGGAAGTCGCGGGACAGGAAAGCTGTCTTCTGGCAGTTGCTCGCGACGGAATACGCCCGCGGCCGCGTTATAGCCCCGGATACCCAACGACACCTTTTGAAGCTGAGCCACAATGCCAAATACGCAATTGCTGAAGACACGCTGGACCTGGATCATCATCGCGACTGTTGCCGTGGTGGCCGGCTGGTTTGCGTGGCAGGCCATATGGGGCGGCGAGAAAACGCCGGAATACCTGACCGCCGAAGTCACGCGCGGCGATATTGAAGTGTCGATCTCCTCGGCTGGCAAAGTGGCGCCAAAGGACACTGTAGCCGTGGGCGCGCAGGTTTCCGGCCAGCTGACAGAGCTGCTCGTCGAAGCCGGTGACCTTGTCGAGCAGGGACAGCTTCTGGCCCGCATCGATGCCACGATTGCTGAAACGAACGTCGAAGGCAGCCGCGCCCAGCTTCTGGAATTGCAGGCCAGCCGCAAACAACAGCAAGCCACCCTCGAACTCGCCAAGGCCAATTCAGACCGCGCAAAAATGCTGTTCGATAACGATGCCATTGCCCGCGCTGACTTTGAAGCCTCTCAGGCCGAGTATGCCGTGGCTGTCGGCCGCCTCGATGCCATCAATGCCCAGATCACGCGCCAGAGCTCGTCGCTTCGCGCGCTGCAGGCAACCCTCGAATTCACGAACATCTACGCCCCGATCTCCGGAACGGTTGTGTCCCTGGAGGCTGTCGAAGGTCAGACCCTCAACGCCAATCAGACCGCGCCGACCATCCTGACGCTGGCTGACCTCACAATCATGACTGTCGAGACCGACGTGTCGGAGGCCGATGTCCTTCGCGTCAAGCCGGGGCAGGTCGCCTGGTTCTCTACCCTCGGTGATTCCGCCCGCCGCTGGGAAACTTCCGTGCGCCAGATCCTGCCGACGCCGGAAGTCCTCAATGATGTGGTCCTCTACAAGGCGCTACTCGACATCGAAAATCCGGAGAACCTGCTGAAGCCGGAAATGACGGCGCAGGTCTTCTTCGTCACCGGCTCGGCCAAGGATGCCGTGCTGGTGCCGGTCACTGCCCTTCAGGCCAATCCCCAACGCCGCGAACGCCCGCAAGGGCAGGGCGGTGAGCGGGGCGAGCGCTCTGCTTCGACAGGCGGGCAGCGCGATGGGCGCCCGGGCGGCTTCATGCAGGCTGAAGCCAGCGAGCCGGCCGGGGAACCCCCACAGGATGACGGGCGCCGCAAAGCGTTCATGGAAGCCCGCAAGGCTTATCCTGACGCTGAAGTCGCAACCGTCCTCGTCATGGGCCCTGATGGCACGCCGCGTCCTCGCCCTGTCCTTATCGGCCTGAAGACCCGCACCCAGGCAGAAGTCCTGTTCGGTCTTGATCCGGGTCAGACGGTCGTCACAGGCGAGGTAACCGCTCAGCCCCCGGCGGGAGCGGGACAGCAGGGTCCTCGCGGTCCAATGGGGCCTCCCGGCGGCATGCGCCGCGGCTGAGCTGACCGGATCACGATACCATGACCACGCCCCTGATCGAACTGAAGGACGTGACCCGCTATTACGGGTCCGGCGATACAGAAGTCCGCGCCCTGGACGGCGTCTCGCTGACCATCGAGACCGGCGAATTCGTTGCCATTGTCGGCCAGTCCGGTTCCGGCAAGTCCACCCTTATGAACCTCCTCGGCTGCCTCGACCGGCCAACCGGCGGAATCTATTCCATCCGGGGGCAGAACGTATCCGAGCTTGACCCGGACGGCCTTGCCTCCCTCCGCCGGCAGACATTCGGCTTCATCTTCCAGCGCTATAACCTGCTCGCCAGCGTCAGCGCATCTGAGAATGTCGAAATCCCGGCCGTCTATGCCGGCATGACCCTTGCCGAGCGCAAGGACAAGGCTGCGGGCCTCCTCGCAAAGCTCGGCCTTGGCGAACGCATCCACCACAAGCCTGGCCAGCTCTCCGGCGGCCCGCAACAGCGCGTCGCCGTCGCCCGCGCGCTCGTCAATGACGCTGAGGTCATCCTCGCCGACGAACCTACAGGCGCCCTCGATTCCGGATCGAGCAACGACCTCCTGAACCTGCTTGAGGAACTCCACGCCTCCGGGCGCACCATCATCCTCATCACGCATGATCAGAAAGTCGCCGCCCGCGCGAAACGCGTCATCGAGATCCGCGACGGCCGTATCATCGCCGACACCGGCAACAAGCAGGAGGCTGCCGAAGAAGCCCCGCAATACCGCTACACACGCAAGGGGCCATCCCCCGTCGCGCAGGTGATCGAGTCGGTCAAAATGGCCTTCCGCTCCCTGCGGGCAAACCTCTTCCGCACCGCGCTCACGCTCCTTGGCGTCGTCATCGGTGTTTCCGCCGTTGTCGCCATGCTCGCGATCGGTGAGGGCAGCCGCGCCGAAGTCATGGCGCGGTTTGAGTCGATGGGCCCCAACCTTCTCTTCGTCCGCCCCGGCGCGCCCGGCACCCGCATGCGCGGCGGTGCGATCGCCACGCTCACCCTTGAAGACGCGCAGGCCTTGGGCGAACTCGAAAACATCCTCGCTGCCGTGCCCTCCCGCTCCACCAGCGCAACCCTCCGCAATGGCGGCAAGGACTATTCCAGCTCTGTCGAAGGCGTCTCGGAAACCTGGCCCATCGCCCAGAACCGCGACATGCTCCACGGCACCTTCTTCACCAAGGAAGACGTAGACCGCCGTATCGGCGCTGTCGTCCTCGGCACCACCACGGCCGGCAATCTCTTCGACGATATCGACAGCGCGGTCGGCCAGTATGTCTTCCTGGGCGGCGCGCCGTTTGAGGTCGCCGGAATTCTAGAATCCAAAGGCGCCACCTCCTGGGGGCAGGACCAGGACGACATCGCCCTCGTGCCCATCACCACCGGCATGATGCGCCTCTTCGGCCAGAGCTATCTCTCCTCAATCACAGTCGCCGTGGATGACACCGACCGCATTACGGAAACAGAGGCCGCGGCCCATGCGCTGTTGCTGGCCCGTCACGGCACGGAAGACTTCCAGATCCGCAATACGGCCTCGATCCTCGCCTCGGTGGAGGAAACCCAGAACTCCTTCTCGATCCTTCTCGGCTCCGTCGCGGCGATTTCGCTGCTGGGGGGCGGCAGTGGCGTGATGAATATCATGCTCGTC
>SXGS01041004.1_pt1 | contig 25679 bp, 22 predicted proteins | sample 3174681 | NCBI WGS metagenome assembly SXGS01 (sample SAMN11356861, study PRJNA531348) | freshwater metagenome | isolation source: freshwater sample F1-80 | place: China: Fuxian Lake, Yuxi | collected 2017-12-25 | reverse complement strand
GCAGTGCACACAATTCGGGGTTCTGCAGAGCGGAGGTCAAACGCCGCATGTTCCGAGGCGACCATGATGGAATCGGTGTAAAATTGCGATTTTGGAATTTCGCCGCTTCGTGCGCGGATTGTGGCTCCGTCGCCTACGGCCGCCTTCCACTGAATGTTGTCGTTTCGCGACTCGTCCGGGAGGCCCACTCGGCACTCTCTCGAACGTCCAACACGGTATTCTCCGCCCCAAACCATGTAATTGGATGATGCAGGCCGGCGAATTTCCGCCACATAGGGCCAACCATCCGCCGTAATGGTGCGAAGATCGCGATAATCGAGTTTTTGCGCTCCAACCTGAATGGTGGTGTTGCTCTCCAGCGGAATTTCAACCCCGACGGGCGCCGAACGGCCGCCCACCGAAACGCCGTCCTTCTGAGCCACCAGCGCCACCGTCCGCCGGCGCACCTTGAACGTCGCTGCGATATCGTCGACCACCGTGCCGAGTTCGCCCCTTGAACCCAAGAAAACGTCGTATCCCTCCATGAATTTCTCGAAGTGGACCCGCTGCAACAAGGCGCCGCGCTCCTGCAGAGTAAAGATCCTCTCTGAGGGGGCATCTGGAATGATCGTGCGACTGTTGTGCAACCCAGGCTGGACCGCATCTTCGATCAACATGGGTGGAGGAATGGTCGCGGTCGCCGTTCGGCCGGTTTGTTGCGGCATTTGAATGCCTGGCTTCTGGTCAACCGGAGGGTCGATCACCGCCAACACCATGTACGCGATCGGCGCCCCCTCTCGGGTCGCCAAAGTGAGCACCGAAGCCCCCCCTTGATCCGTGGAGGTGACCTGATAACGATCTTGAAGGTCGGGGTTGATCACATGGACAAAACTACCATCTGGCGCTTGCTGCAGCCGGTAGAGCGCCCCCTCTTTCAACGAGGGGTGACTGTAGTTGTCGAGCCAATGGTTACCAACGGTAAACAGAATTTGGTCGCTATAAAGGCGCCCAACTTCCTTATAGCCCTCCCATGCATCCGGGAGATTGAGGTGAACCCCGATCACGGGGTGAGAACCCCGGACCGGACCCGTGTACAGGTTCGGCAACAACCCGGTAACAAATTCTCCGGCTTCTAACCCCAATGCCTGACCTGACATGTCCGCTGAGCCGTCGCAGAGAATTCGCAAACCAAGTTGACGATGTGGAAAACGTCGTTGAAACGCCTCGTTGCGGCAAAAGTCGTCGAACTCTTGCAACAAGACGCGCATGGCGCGCCCAAACCAAGGTTCCGGCGTCACATTTACAGCGCGCGAGTAGTCCGCATGCGACAGGATCAATAACACGTCAGTGAATAGTGCGTTGCTATCGCCCTTTTCCGAGGCAATGTGCACCCCCAACCCGCCTCTGCGTTTGACCGACGCAGAGGTATGCCACAACAAGTTCGGGTTTGCGACCAAGTCGCCATCCGCCTTGTTACGACGTAAACGGTAGTTGTAGTACGGGTTTGCGTCGTCCAGTGCGACCCCGGTTGCCGAATCGCCGGACAACCCCCGCGCCTGTTCGGACTGGAACAGGTTGGAAATCCAGTCTAGGGCCATGACACGCGCTCCATTCTACCCGCGCAACTTACCCCGGTGCGGTCCGCTTGATCCATCCCCCCCGCACGGCTAGTCCTCCGAAGCACTGGAGCACTCTCCCATGGCCGACGTTCGACCGTTTCGCGCTCTCCGACCCGCAGACTCTCTCGCTGGTGAAGTGATCGCTCCACCCTACGACGTGTTGTCCGAAGCCGAGGCGCGAATGCTGGCCACGCCAAAGAGCTTTCTCCATATCACAAGGTCTGAAGTGGATTTATCCCCGGGTACCGACGCCCATTCTGCGGCGGCATATGCTAAGGCCCGCGAAAACCTCGACTTCTTCCAAGATCAAGGCTGGTTGCTCGAGGACACGGATCCGGCCTACTACCTTTATACGCTGAAGATGGGCACGCATCTCCAGTCGGGATTCCTCGCGCTCTGCTCCGTCGAGGAGTACGACAACGGCCGCATCGCGAAACATGAGTTTACACGACCCGACAAAGAGGACGATCGGGTCAAGCACATGGAAGCACTCGACGCCCAAGTCGGGCTTGTGTTTCTGGCGTATCGGCAGTCCGACACCCTCGCCGCCGTGATCGAGAGAAGCCTGTCGATCCAACCACTGTGGACCGTGACCACCGACGACGGAGTTCAACACACCCTTCGCCGCGTCACCGCCAACGATGAGATTCGTACTGCTTTTTTGCGCATCGAACGCCTGTACATTGCCGATGGACACCATCGGTCGGCAGCCGCCTCCCGAGTCCACGCCGCCCGCCAAACCGAAGCCTCCAGCACTTTTCTCGCCGGCCTCTTTCCGGAAGATCAGTTGCAGATCTTGGCTTACAATCGAGTGGTTCACGACTTCAATGGTAAATCGGTTGACGATTTCATTGCATCCGTGGAACAGACGTTTGACCTCACCCTCGGGGAACCCCGCCCGCAGCGCGCCGGCCAGTTCTCCATGTTCTTGGGCGACCGATGGTATTTTCTGACGTTAAAACCCAAAGTCAAAGTGCCTTCGGATCCCGTCTCACAATTGGATGCCTCGGTGCTTCAGGATCACCTGCTCGCGCCCATCCTGGGGATCGAAGATCCCCGACGCTCCAACCGAATCACGTTCATCGGCGGAATTCGCGGTCCGGAGGCGCTGGAACAGTCGGTTCGCCAGGGAAACGCCGTCGCCTTTCACTTGTTTCCCACCAGCCTAAGCCAGTTATTCGCAGTGGCGGACGCTGGTCAAGTCATGCCGCCGAAATCCACCTGGTTCGAGCCAAAACTCCGCGAGGGCGTTGTCAGCCGCAGGTTGTAGGCTCGTGAGTGAACGTTACACCAGACTAACCATGCGTGCGCTCAAACTCCTGCATCTCCGCAACCAACGCCGCCACCGCAGCGTCGGTCTGCGCGTTGTACAGGCTTGCGCGTAGGCCCCCCGCGATCCGATGGCCCTTCAGCCCGACCAGTCCATGTTTCGTTGCCTCCGTATGAAAGGTCGTGTCCCAATCTGCATTTCCGCTAGTGAAAGTGACATTCATCACCGACCGGGAACCACGCTCGCACATTCCCCGCCAAAAACCGGTCCGATCGATTTCCGCATAGAGGGCCCGCGCCCTCCTTTGGTTCGCGGCCTCAATCGACGTGAGTCCGCCTTGACCCTCAATCCACGCACACACCCGCTCCAGAAAGTAGATGCCCCAGGTGTTTGGCGTGTTGTACATGCTCTCGTTGTCGGCGTGAACCTTGTACCGCATCATCGTCGGAAGATCCGGATCGCACTGCTCAAACAGGGACTTGCGAATCACCACGACGGTCACCCCGGACGGCCCAAGGTTCTTCTGTGCGCCAGCGTAGTACAGATCGAACTTCGATCCTTCGATGGGTTTGGACATGACATCGGACGAAGCGTCACAAATCAGTGGCACGGGGGAGTCCAACACCTCGGTAAACTGGGTACCATAGATGGTATTGTTCGATGTATAATGAAGGTAGCGGGTATCTTTTTGAACACTCCACTCGCTGGGCTTAGGGACCCGATCAAAACCGGTCGACTTTCCAGACCACACCACGTCCACCGTTCCGTAGCGTTTCCCCTCGGCGATCGCCTTTTCCGCCCAATGTCCCGTCTCGATGTAGGCTGCCCGACCACCGCGCAACAGATTCGCCGGCACCATGTAAAACTGGGTAGATGCGCCGCCTTGCAGGAACAACACCTCTTGATCATCGGTGAGTTTCATCAACCTTCGGATACGGTCCCGCGCAGACTGCACCACCGCCTCGTACAGCTTGGTCCGGTGCGAGCACTCCATGATGCCGATGCCCGACCCCTGATAGTCCCAGAGGGCCTCCCGCGCCTCCAGAAGAACGGATTCCGGGAGCACCGCAGGTCCCGCTGAAAAGTTGTGATTCCGGGTCATGCGCCGCCCTCCGTCGTTGCCGAATCTGTATTCCGGTCTCGCACACCCCACCGCCGCGGTCGCACGCAGACCATGGTAGGGTGAACTGAAACTCCACCGCAGGTGCGGGAGGATCGAATGAAACACCGAATTCTTGTCGTGGACGACGACGCGCTCGTACGGCGAAGCGTAGAGAGAATTCTGGTGCGCGCCGGGCACGAGGTGCACGTCGCCGCAAATGTCGCCGAAGCGGTCGGGCACGCCAACCGGGTGCCGATCGAAGTCGCTCTGGTGGATTTCGCCCTCACCGAAGAAGATGGCCTTCAGGTTCTCGCTCGACTCCGCGAAATTCAGCCAACCTGCTTGCGAATTCTGATGACTGGACGCACGGATTTTCCAATGGTGGTCGACGCGGTCAACCGCGGCGAAGTCTTAAAAGTCCTCCGAAAGCCATTTGATGCCCCATCGCTCGTCAAGCTTGTGGAAGACGCGTTCGACTCCGCGCGTCGCATCGTCGAGCTGGCAAACGCCCAACAACATGCTTCCAACCTAACCGATCGCTCCATGTTAGAAGATGCGATCCGAGACGACCTGCTCCAACTCGCCGTTCAGCCCATCGTGGAAGCGGGTGGAAAGCACGGCATTGTCGCTTTTGAAGCGTTGTTACGGAGCCGGCATCCGGTTCTGGACGGACCGGCGTCTCTGCTTCAGGTGGCCGAACGTTCCCATCGTATCGAACTTCTGGGCCGACATGTGGTGGAGCTTGCCGCGCGAAGACTTCCCGGCCTGCCCGAGAATGCCGGATTGTTCGTAAATTTGCATCCCCAACAGCTGTCCGATCAAGGTTCGCTGGAGGATGCCTTCGCTCCGTTGATCCCTTTCGCCCATCGGATCACGCTGGAAATCACAGAAAGAAGCCGCCTTAACGACATTCAAGGCTGGGATCGCACCATCGATAGCTTGGTGCAACTTGGGTTTTCGGTGGCCATCGACGACCTTGGGGCCGGTTACAACAGCCTGGCGATGCTGGCGGATCTGCAGCCCAAGTACATCAAGCTGGACATGTCGCTGATTCGAAATGTCGATCGCGAGCCACGAAAGCAGCGTCTCGTGCAGCTGATGGCCACCTTCGCCGACGCGACCAACGCGACCCTCATCGCCGAGGGTGTTGAGACAGCCCCGGAAGCCAAAGCCCTGGTCGACTGCGGGACTCATCTGCTTCAAGGCTACTTCTTCGGACGGCCTACCCTGGAAAAATCGTAAAGCTCTTTACGATCAACCCGTCAGTGGGCGTAGGGCGTGCCATGAATCGCCGCCATCGCCCGGTACAATTGCTCGTACAGCACCACACGGGCGACCTCGTGGTTCAACACCATGGATGAAAGCCGGATCACGCGATGGGCGCGGACACGGGTCAAGGCGCCGTGCCCATAGGCGCCGCCGATCGCAAACACCATACGGGGAATACCTGTTTCACGGCCCTGTTTGATTGCAGACGTCAATTCAGAAGTATCCAGATCGTCGCCGCGCTCGTCCAGCACCCACAGCCGGTCTCGTTCACCTAGTGCTTTCAACGTCCGCTCAGACTCTGCATTTCTAACGGCTTCCACATCGCCACGAAACAGCTCAGCTTTTACCGCCATTTCCGAAATACCGCCCCAACGTTTGGTACGCCGGGCGTAGTCCTCCACCGCTTCGTCCGCCCAGGCGCAACCGCCCTTACCGACTACGAAAACAGCGAGCTTCACAGGTAGATCGACGTCTCGCCTTCCACCGCAGGAGTCTCGGGCGCCGGCAGACGAGGGGCATCGCCCCAAAGACCATCGAGATTGTAGAAACCTCGCATCGGCTCGTCAAAAACGTGCACTACCACCGCGCCAAAGTCCACCAACACCCAACGTGCGGCCTCCAGACCCTCCGCACCCTTGGCGTAGAGACTGTACTTTTCTTTGGCCACCTTCCGAACTTCGTCGGCGATCGCCTGCACTTGACGCCGGTTTCGGGCGCTACAAATTACAAAAACATCCGTGTATGCGACCAAACCACGCAGATCTAGAATGGTAATATCGAACGCTTTCTTCTCGGCAGCAGCCTCGGCCAACGCCCGGGCTAGAACTTCGGATTGTATGACGGCCTCCAAAACCGGATCCAGCCTCATTGTGGCTCTCTGCAACGCCGCCGGCAAGGCCCATCGCTGCCCACTCACTAGGCCGACCCGGCCTGCTCATCACAAAATACCACGCATAACCGTTGTTATCAGCTGTTCTCAGGGCGGTATCGGGTCACCACAAAATATTTCACACCCTCGACTTCCAGGACGCGCCCCTCCAAACCAACGCGGCCGCCATGGGCTCCTGACGAAGTAAGGGATTCGAGCACCTCATTGGCGATGACATTGACCTTTTCCGGACCAACGACAAAGGGCGCCGCAACGTGACTGTCGAGTCGTCCACCGCTTTCCACCAACGTTCCGGTGAAAGTCCACGGGCGACCTTCCGACAACACCCGCTGGGCCATCATGCCCGTAGAATAAGAACAGGATCCACCAACGAGCTCCGCCTTCTTTGCGCAAGCAGCCGGATCGCTCGCGGCCTCCGCTTCATCGGCGTGTGCGCAGTCCTCGCAGTTTTTTCCTGGGCAAGCCAGCGCCACCTGCGGAACCAACCATCCGGCGCCAATCAACCATAAGGCCCTCATCGCAACCTCCGTACCCAAGAGCCCTAACGATACGGCCATCCGTCCGCATCCACAATGCCCTCGACAACCTTTGACCGACTCGCCGAGGCCTACAGGGCGTCGTCGGGGAGCTCCTCAGTGCGCTCCGCCACGCGAAACGTCTGAATTTCGCGCCACACCGCACGCACCAACTCTTGGACGCCTTGGCCGGTCACCGCCGAAATCGCAAACACGGGTGCTCCAGAAGCCTTCTCCAATGCCGCGATCCACTCCGCCTGTTCGTCCGGTTGGAGGAGATCACACTTCGACAGCACCACAATCTGCGGGCGATCACGCAATTCCTCTGCGTAAGCTTCAAGCTCTTGGTTCAAAATATCGAGGCAATGCACCGGATCCCCGTCGGGCTGATGAGGAGCGACCAAGTGTAGGTACAAGCTGCATCGCTCGACATGGCGCAGGAATTGATGACCTAAACCGCGACCTTCAGCCGCCCCCTCAATCAATCCGGGGATATCCGCAACAACGAAGGAATCTCCGAGGGCAACCGAGACCACCCCCAGCTGCGGGTGCAATGTCGTAAACGGATAATCTGCAATCTTCGGCTTGGCTGCGCTGATTCTGGAGATGAGCGTCGACTTTCCTGCATTGGGAAAACCCAACAATCCGACATCCGCCATCAATTTGAGCTCAAGCCGAAGCCGCATCTCCGTGCCTGGCCCGCCTTCCTCGGCCATCAGCGGCGTCTGACGAGTGGAAGTCTTGAACCACGGATTGCCGCGTCCACCCTTTCCACCCGGAATCTCGTAACGAGCCCCATGCTTATCCAGATCGGCGAGCCATTCGTCCGTCTCGGCGTCGTAGACTACCGTTCCAATCGGCACCAACAGCGTGACGTCCGTCGCTGCAGCGCCGTACATCTTCTGCTTCATCCCGTCCTGGCCATCCTCCGCGCGCCAAATCCGCTTATATCGATAGTCGACCAGCGTATTTCGGGCGTGAGTCGCCTCCAGAATGATCGCGCCGCCGCGACCGCCGTCCCCGCCATCGGGACCGCCACGCGGGACGTGCGCTTCTCTCCGGAAAGAAACAAGGCCGTCCCCACCTTTTCCGGAAGAGACGACCACATCAACTTCATCGACGAACTTCATGGTTCTACCGGCCGTTCGTCGAACGGCGAAATCAGGCCGCCGCTTCCGTAGGAACGACGATGATGTACGCGCGGTTATTCCGGCGGATGAACTCGACCTTGCCAGGAGCCAACGCGAACAGCGTGTGATCCTTGCCAATGCCAACATTCTTGCCGGGATGGAATTTGGTACCTACCTGCCGAACCAGGATGTTCCCTGCGAGAACTTCCTGTCCTGCAAATCGCTTCACGCCACGGTACTGTGGGCTGGAATCGCGCCCGTTTCGGGAGCTGCCCTGACCTTTTTTGTGCGCCATAGGGGGGTCCTCCGACTAAGCGTCGATGCTGACGATGTGAAGTTGAGTGAGCGACGCACGAAAACCGACCCGACGACGGGAACGATGACGGCGGCGATACTTGAACGTGATCACCTTGTCGCCAAGCTTGTGGCCGACAACCTTTGCGGTGACTTTCGCGCCCGCCAAGGTAGGAGCGCCAATCTTAACGGAATCGCCGCCGACCAGCAGAACGCGATCGAGGGTGATGGTGGAACCTTCTTCAGCTTGTACGCGATCAACGGTGATGGTAGCACCGGGTTCGACGCGATACTGCTTGCCACTGGTCTCTACGACCGCAAACATGGGAACTCCTTCATTGACGGTCGGCGTCGACCGTCGGCCCCACTGCAGAAAGCAGGGGGCCAGCCGTTGCCACTTATGGCATCACGCCTTTGCTGTCAACGAAAACCCGACCACCCGTCGTCGGATCCACTACAAGATCGCCCGCCGACCGAGCTGTTCGCGTAGCACATCGAGCCGCTGAAGCACCTCGTCCGTCGAGAGCCCGCGAAAGCGCTCTGGCAGCATTCGTCTCGAAGAAGACTCAAACACCGCCAACATTTCCATGAATGCCAGCATCCGAGCGTCGCGGGAGGGGACCACGTCCGCCACCGCAGCATCCACATCCTCTTGACGAACCGCATCGAAACCTGCTTCGGTCGCCTTGTTTGCTCCAGCGAGCAGCACGGCTTCCAGTTCCGCCGAAGAGTACCCTTCGGTAGCTACCGAGGCGGATTCCAGCTGCACTCCGTCCTGGAACACCAGCTGATTCTTACGACCAGAAGCCAATAAAATCTTGTGTCGCTCTTCCGCCGTCTCGGGGAAAAAGAACGGGATCTTCATGTCAAACCGGCCCGGTCGTTTGAGATCGGTATCCAATTTGTCCGGTCGATTCGTCATCATGAGCACGACCACCCGACCGCGATGCCGGGTATCGGACATGAATTCCTTCAAGCGGGCGATCACCCGTGAACTCGTGCCCCCGTCGCTTTCTCCGGCGGATAAACTCCGATCTGCCTCGTCAATGATCAGCAGCACGTACCCCAGGGCATCCACCAATCCGAGCACCTTCTCCAAATTGGCTTCCGTACTACCCACCCACCGATCTCGAAAGTTCTTAAACTTCAAGCACGTCAATCCAGATTCCGCCGCGAAAGCCTCGGCAACATAGGTCTTTCCCGTCCCCATCGGACCAACGAAAATCATACCCATCGGAACTCGATTTCTCTGGCCAGACTTCACGGCCTCAGCCACCCGCATCAAATCGGCTTTCACTCCCTCCATTCCACCGACATGGTGAAAGTTGTGCTCTGGATCCACAAACTCCACCAGTCCATGGCATTCTTGTTCGATGATCGCTTTCTTTCGACGAGATACCGTTCGGAAGGTCACCTTCTCCTTGGTTTGCCGCGCTCCTCGAAGGATCGAACGAATTTGAATTGCAGATAATCCGGCCGTTACCTGCGCTAATGCTTCAATCGGCATCTCGAATTGAAGGCCCTCCAGATCCTCCGATTGCAGGAATTGTAGGCGTTCGGCCTGTTCAGGAAAAGGTACCTGAATCGCCATGAGTTGCGCCGATGAAACCACCCGACGTGCAACATCGGCGATCTGTTCGGTCACCAAGATCACCAAATTGTCCGTCGAAAGAAATGCCGGATCGGACGCCCACCGTTGCATTGCAACCAAATTCGCTTTTTCGTCCGCGCCCATAAAAGACACATCGCCCCCGGGGGCGATCATCTCGAAAAAGTCGATCACCACGCCAGAACTGTGGGTGGGGTCCGTGATCAGCTCTTCCAAAAGCGGAATAACCGAGGTCGGAAGCCTGGGAAGCGCCGTCAGCGGTTCCTCCCCCTCCAACATTCGGCGCGCCGAAATCGCACGTTCAAACCTTTTTTCTTGTGTGCGGTCCGGGAACAGCAGTCCCTGAGAAACGTTGTAGTACAGCACGATGTCGCGCGTTCGGCCCAGAAAACGCTCCAGGAATGTCCGAAGGGACACCCATTCGGTTTGTCCATTTCCTTTGTCCCAAGGCTGTAGATCTCGCACGTTCCCATGAACGAGGAACATGCTCGCCTCCCCCGAGAGGTAGCGGTCGCGAAGCTCGCCGGCCCATGCGGGCAAAAGAGGGGCATCGGACATTCAACCTCCTGTTCATCGTGGGATTGCCGGCGCCGGCACAGTGTGGTCCAATCGGTTAACGCGGAACCGCCCGGGGAGAACACGATATGAGACGCCGTGAAGACAACAAAGCCCGCAAACGCGAAAAGCTCGAAACCGAGGGGTTAAAGTTGTTTTTAGAGCACGGCTATGATCGTGCCTCGATCGAGCAAGTGGTCGCCGCCGCCGATGTGGCACGAGGCACGTTCTACCTCTATTTCCCCGATAAATTGGCGCTGTTCGAGACACTCATCGATCGCTGGTTCACGCCGATGATCGCCATCTTTGAGGAGGTCGATCAGCAGCTGGAAACCGCCATCGATCGCACCGCGAGCTTGATGATTTATTCCGTCATGGCCCAGAAGTTTATGCTCACTGCCGCGGAGCATCGCGACGAATTGTTGCTCTTCTTCCGCGAGGTTCGCCGTGCAGGTGAAGCGGGAGACCGGCTCCGCGCTCGAGAACTTCAGGTCCTTGAAGCGTCCACGGGCATCACGCTAAAGGCCTCTCAGAAAGGGTTGATCACCGTAGAAGACCCGCGTTTGGCCGCACACATTATCATTGGCGCGAGCGAGCGACTCCACTATGAGTGGCTGATCGGTGGAAATGTCGGTGAAGAAGCATTCTTACAGCAACGGCTCATGAAGATCTTCGGCCGCATGCTGGAGTTACCTTCGTTCTGATTGTCCCCGGGCCCAGAGTGCCGCCGCTACGGCGAATCTCAGCGACGGCCGCTCCGACGTTCGCCAAAGCGCCAAATCGGTATCTCGAACCAAGTTTGGTTCGTTGGCCAGTCCCCATAGCGCCGTTTCCACCACGGTTTGATCTTCGGACTTTAACGCCGACTCTAGAACCGATTCGCGGAAGAACTGCCGCTCCGCCAACATCGGCACCGTCGCGGCACGCACGGCGGCACGCCGCAGCTCCGAGTCCGTCGAGGTGACCGCGAGAACCCATTCTTTTCCGTGCTTTCCGGTCCGACGCGCCTCCAATAACCGAGCGACCTTTCCGCCCAAGTCCCCCTTTCGCTCCAGCGCCCTCCAAACTTCCCGGCGGGTGCTCACCCCCGCCAAACGCTCCGCCGCCTCAACCCTTTCGTCGGCAGAAGCCTCCAACAGCTCATCGGCGTTTCCGGTAGGCCCCGCCGCCATGGCGATCGCCCAAGCCAAACGCCACTCGGGTTCCGCCGCTTCGTACCCATGCAATAGCCAGGCTTCTGTTGCGGGCAGCATGCTCAAGGTGTCGAACAACATCGGTTCTTCCGGAATTTCGGGCGCCTCCCCACCCCGCACACACCACCGTCCCGCCGACGTCCACCACGACGGAGATGCCGACGGCGAATCCAGGTGCAGCCAACAGATCGCCTCGGTCTGCACCGCCGGGTCCGCCCGTTCGTCGCTCCGAGCGGTGTACGACTGCACCCATCCGCGGACTTCTGCGGATACCTCCGCACCACCCATGGCTCGCAGTGTCCGGCGTTGAACCCAGGGATCAGGGTCGGCAAGGCCTCTTTGCGCGTACTCGGCCGGACGAAAACGCACGGCTACTTCCAGTGCTTTCCCGCGAACCGACGGATCATCTGTCGCCAACGCCATTTGAAACGCTTCTTCCACCTCGACCAAGGCCACCGGTGCAGGTTCGTCGGTGACGCCATCGATGAATGAGGCCTCATTCACCCGCACACAACCTAGGAAGAAATAGACACTCCAGAGCACCTACCCTCCCAGTCGTTGAAGTCGGCGTTTTGCGCTCACATTGGTGGGGTCTTGGGCTAGCACCCGACGGTATGCACTACGAGCCTCGTCCACATTACCCTTTGTTTCAGCTAAAACGCCAGCACGCCAGTCTGCCGCGGTCAACAACGCAAGGCCTTGGCGCGCGGCCGTGCGGCCTTTGAGCGCGTCCTCGCGCACAGGACCCCGACGCGTATCCACCAAAAGAGCGTCCAAATCCACCAATCCGTCGGCCCACTTTTTCTCGGAGAGCGCGCGCAACGCCCGGTCCAAGCGTTCACGTTCACCCAAAGCCACCTTCGAATCCCGCCAGCCCATCGCCTTCATCACCACGGGATCATCCGCGTAGTCGCGCTCCAACTCTCTGGCGGCATCCTTCTTCGTGCGTCGCCCGAGCAGTTCATCTCGTCGCCGTTCACGAAGCGCTTGCTTTGAGGCCGCATCCTGCAGATCTTTCGTGAGCCGCTCCAGAATCAGGTATTCCCCCGCCGCATAAGCCAAACGCTCCGCCGCAGGTTTGCCCGGCTCCTTGCCCAGGGCTCTGTAGAAGCTCATCAACGCCGCACGATTATCACCGCTTTTCAAGGCCTCCAAGCCCGTTTGCAGAAGCGTGTGCGCGTCTGCAGTATCGTTGGATTCCGGAGGCAGGGTAAGCGTCCATCGGGGGCCCGCGGGCTCCGGAAGCGCGGCCACCTGATGGTGCACCTTCCACTGCCAAACACCGATACCAACACCGCCTATCAACAGCAGCAAAGCAAACAAACCCGCACAGACGCCCGCGGTCACGGCCATCCAGAACCACCCAGGGCGCCCCGCCTGGCGAGCCACGGCCACCGGCGTGACCGAATCTCTCACGCGCACCCCACCCACTCTGTGGGTGGTCGAGTCTGTTAATCCAGCATCTCCCACAGTAAATCTAAATTCTGTGTTCCCAATCCGAATGCGATCGCCGTCCGCAAGTACCACCTCGCGGACGCGGGCCCCGTTGACTGAAACGCCGTTTGCGCTCCCCATGTCCTTTAGGAACCAACCGTTGTCTCGGGGCAATACGCTGCAATGGTGGCGAGACGCCGCCGGGTCCGGGACGACCACATCGCGCGTTTCCGAGCGCCCAATGCTGAGCCCACGCGGCGGAACCGGGAAACTCGACTTTGAAATACCATTTCCCGCCACAACCTCGAGCCGAGCAGATACGCCATAAGTGGGTGGTAGAGTACTTTCTCCGCCTGGTTTACGTACAACACCTCGAACCTTTACCTGCAACAGAAAGGGGTCAATCCAGAGTTCGTCGCCGTCCTCCAGAGCTTGATTTTGGACGCGAAACCCCTTGTGTAAAGTTCCATTTCCAGAGCCAAGGTCCTCTACCCGGACCTGATCCCGCGACACCACCACAAGCGCATGCCGCCGAGAAATGCCGACATCGGACAACACAATATCGTTGTCCTCCGCTCGACCGATCCGCGTCACGCCCTCACGCAGCCGAACGACCCGCTCAGGCTGTCCTTGTTGGCGTATCAGCAAGTCGACGGTCTCGATCAACGGACTCCCCAACTAGGAAAAGGGCCAAAACCACCTTCGTTTGCCGCGCTTATCTTCGGCGCTCTCCGCCGACTCGCCCTGCTCATCCTCCGGCTCATCCCATTTCACTGCAAAGTTGTGGTCCGCGATCGCAATCGAGTCGCCCACTTTCAACGCTTGGTGCGCAACAACCCGGTTTCCGTTGACAAAAACCCCATTGCGGGAACCCGCATCTTGCAACCACAGCGATCCGTTCTGATAAATCAGCTCAGCGTGAAATCGGGAAACGCCCTCATCGGGGATCACGACGTGGTTTTCGTCGGATCGGCCGATCTTCACACCGCCGGTTTCCGGAACGTGAATGCGCCTTCCCCGGAGCGCACCGCTGGTACATACCAGCACCGGAATGTCCGCCATCTGGCCTCCAGACCCCCAAGCTTACAGGAATGAGGCAAGCACCGGCGCGGGATCCACGCGAAGTCCCGTAAAGAGCTCATAGGACAAGGCGCCCTGATGAACCAACATCGGGAGGCCGTCTTGCGTTCGCACGCCTTGGTGGCGCGCCGCACCGAGCAACGCTGAGGACGCATCCCAATAGTTCAGGTCGCACGCGATCACGTCAGGTCCGCACCTGCCAAGATCGAGTGCGGGGGCGGCCAAGGAAGACGCCCAAATGACGATGTCAAAACCGGCCAACGGTTCGTCGACGGAAGCCACATCCCAGCGAGCCGTCGGCCAGAGTGACGACGCCCGTTCACGAAAATCGGCCGCTCGGCTCACATCTCGCGTAAACAAGCCCAGGCGTTCGGCGCCGTAAAGTGCGCAAGCCGCCGCCACCGCCCGGCCCGCGCCGCCCACCCCCATCACCGCTACCCGTCGGCCATGTAGGGCGCCGAATTCCGCTTCAAACCCAGAACAAAATCCAGCGCCATCCACGTTGTGTCCGATCCAACGGGCCCCGTCTCGCACCACAACATTGACCGCCCCGACGCCCTGAGCCATGGCCGTCGAGCTGTCCAGACGGTCGATAAGCGTGGACTTATGCGGCACCGTGACATTCGCGCCAGAAATGTTCAGCGTGTCCAATGCTCCACGAATTGCCGTAGACCGATCGGGCGCAACGTCAAAGGTGACGTAGACGCCATCAAAACCCGTTTCTTGGAACCACCGGTTGTGCATCGCCGGCGACAGCGAACGAGCCACTGGATGGCCGATCAGACCAAAAACCCGCGTTGCTCCGGAGATCATCCCTGCAAGAGCTCGGCTGCCAAACTTGCATCGACGCCAATTCGCTCGATGAGGGCGTCTACCGTTGGGAACTTCTCTTCCGACCGAATCCGCGCCACAAAGTCCACCGAAACCCGGTGTCCATAGATTTCCCCGCTCCAACCCAGCAAATGCGCCTCGAGCGACACGCCGCCGCGGCCAAAGGTAGGTCGAACACCAAGATTGACGACCGCGGGCCGAGGGACCCCTTCAATCCATACTTTCGCCGCGTACACGCCAAGCGCCGGAAGCAGCTCAGTTTCTGGAAGGAGATTTGCCGTAGGAAAGCCGATCTTTCGGCCGCGACCATCCCCATGCACGACCTGCCCGACCACCCGATGCGGCCGACCTAACAGCTTGGCGGCCATCTCCACCGAACCTGAGGCGACCAACGCCCGAACCCGCGAACTGCTCACCGGCGTATCATCCGCACAGACCTGACCAAACGGCTCCACGTCGACCGCCAACAGACGAGGAAGCTCCTGGACGGTACCCTGACGGCCTCGACCAAACCGAAAATCGGCGCCCACGACCACGGCGCTAGCCCCCAATCGCCGAGTCAGAACTTCCCGCGCAAACCAATCGGCATCGTGCGCAGCAAACGCAAGGTCAAACTTCTCAATCACGACATGATCAATGCCCAACCGAAGCAAAAGCTCCACCCTTTCGGCCATGGTCTGTATCCGCGGACCGCGCCGATCGGGGCTCAACACCTCCACTGGCGAAGGATCGAACGTATAAACGCAACTTGGACAACCGCTCTGCCGAGCGCGCTCCACCACTCGCGCCACCAACGCCTGATGCCCGCGATGAACACCGTCAAAGTTACCGATGGTCACCACCGGTCGAGGGGACGGACTCAAATACCCACTCGAACCGTGGAACACCGCGTCGCGCTCCGACACACCGGCCTCCGAGCAGCCAAACCAATTAACCTGTGCTCCACAGGGGAGCCACTGGCAACTCGTGCCACAAGGGCGTATACAGAGCCTCGGGAGGCGAAATGTCGCGCATTCGTTCAGGGGTTGCACTGGCCGCATTGCTGACCATCGGCGGAGTCGCCCTGGCCAATGGTTTTGGCGGAAGCGACGCACCACCGTCCCGTATCCCCGTTCCCGCTAAACCGTACGCAGCCACCATCGAAGATCAAAGCGGCATACGGATTGAACTCACTGAAGTGACGTTCAACGGCGAAGTCTTCATCTACGGCTTGTTCGGGCAGGGCCAATCCACGGTTCCCTTCGACCGAATCGCGGACGTTCGCATCGAGCCCAGCGCAGAACCCGAAAAGCGAGTGGCCACCATTCGACTGGTAGACGGAAGCACCGTCAATCTCACCATCGAGGATGACATTCTGACCTATGGACGCGCCAAATTCGGAAATTACAGCATCCCAGTCGAGAAGCTCCGGAAAATCGAGTTTCCAAAATAGTTTTCTCTATCCCGACCGCCATCGCGATGTCGAGAGAACGGTCTCCACGTCGAGACGATCGAGTAGAATAGGCGTTCTTCCGTCCGGACCGGTACCATTCCGTCCAAGGATGACTACCACTCGCTCGCCAACGCGCCGAACAGCATCAACAGGAACAAGAGCGCCGCCCAGGTGCCAAAAAACAGCGTTAACGCCACAAGGGCCACCCAGGTCAACATGCTCACCCCGGCACGCGGTGGCCGCGCGCGGATGGGCGGAGGAGGTTGGCTTGGGGCCGGAGGTCGAGGCGGCGGACTGTTGAGTCGAGGCGGCCGCCCCGGCGCCGTGGGTGGAGGAGGTAATCTCTTTGAGCGCCCAGGATCCGCAGGCAGCGCGAAAGTGGTACTTGCTACGCCCATCGGCGAGGACGAAACCACGGCTCCAGAATCCCGCTCCTCCTCGTTATAGGTGCTCGCTGCACTGAGATTATTTCCTTCAAAACCGAAGGAAGAGCCACTTCTTTCCACGACCACCGAATTGGAAAAACTGTGTCGGCCGTCCAGGCCGCGTTTGGTCAACAACGGTGGAACCTTGTCTTCCGCCCAATCCCGCAGCCAGGGTGTCCCATACCGCGCGCGGAGTTCTCGACACCGGGTTTCCAATTCTCGTGCGCTGGGCCGTTGCTCGGGCTCATAAGCCAACATCGCCTCGATGGCCTCCACCGTGGGACCGTCGATCCCCGCCCGCGCTAAATTCGCCGACATCGCCTGAACCAGCGCCCGATGCTTCTCCGGCTTCGCTGCAGTTTTTCCGAACGCTTGCCCCGTCAACAATTCCGCGAGCACCACCCCCAACGAATACACGTCCCCGGCAGGTCCTTCTTCGAAATCCAGACGTTCTGGAGCCATATATCCCGGAGAGCCAAACAGTACGGATTTGGTGTAGGCCTCTCTGGCCGAAAAGGACGCTCTGGCGATCCCAAAGTCAAGTACCTTTACTTCTCCTGCGGCGGTCAACAATAGGTTGCTCGGCTTAATGTCCCGATGAATCAAATGAAGTGGCTCTCCAGTGGCCGACGGCCAAGTGTAGGCCACATGCACCGCGGATGCCGCCTCGCCCACCAGCTCTAAGGCTGGCCCGGGGGGGACCGCGTAGAATGCGCGAGAAGTTGAAGATCGATGCCGTCGACATACTCCATCACCACGGTCCAACGATCGTCCAGGCGAACCAGACCATCGACCTGCAGAATGGCCCGATGGCGAATCAAACCCAGTAGCCGCGCTTCGTCCCGCAATCGGCGCGCGACATCCGCGATCCCTTCCATCTCGGGATTGAGTACCTTCAAAGCCACAGGACGGACAAAGCCGCCCTCTCCGAGCAGCTCCGCCCGGTAGACCGTACCGAATCCCCCCTCACCTAAAACGCCGAGGATGCGGTAGCGGCGTCCCTCGGCATTGGACAATCCGTTCGACATTTTCCCAGCCTACCACTTCATCCGAGCGGTCGGTTTCATCGGACCACGACCAACGCCACTGGCTTAAAATTAGTCCGCACTTGCGCCGGTTTTTGCTCGACCCGACGACCAATAACTCTGTTCGGGTGGCCCGGACTGCCCTAGGCGGTTTGTTCGGCCACCTCGGTCAGTTTCATAAACACTTGCTCCAGGGTTGGCTCTCGACGCTCCATCTTTCGAAGGTGAACCCCGCGACCGGAGAGGTGTCCAGAGAGATCCGCTAAATCGATCTCGGTCGCCAAATGCACGGAGATCTCTTGAACCGCCTCGTGGTGCTCCGCGGTTTTTACGGCGGACAACTCCCTCAATAGGACGCAAGCGCGCGCGTCATCCGTGGTGCGAATCCGAATTTCCCCCTTCTCACCCGAAGAAGTGATGACCTCATCAATGGTTCCCTGGGCCACGAGCTGCCCTCTTTCCAGAATCCCAATACGATTGCAGATTTCGGCCAAATCCGCCAAAATGTGCGACGAAAGGATGATGGTCTTACCCATCCGCCGGAGTTCCTTTAGGATCTCTCGAATCTCGATTCGCGCTCGCGGATCGAGTCCCGAAGCAGGTTCGTCGAGAATCAGCACCCTCGGATCGTGCACCAGCGTACGCGCAAGTCCCAGTCGCTGCTGCATTCCACGCGACAAGGTGTCGATGGTGGCGTTGGATTTTCCCCCCAATTCCACCAACTCCAGCAACTGCCCCACCAACCGCTGGCGCTCTCCCTGTGGAACCGCGTACGCCGCCGCGAAAAAGTGAAGGTACTCTAGCACCGTCATGTCGCGATACACGCCAAAACTATCGGGCATGTAGCCAATGATCCCGCGGATTGCCTCAGGCTCCGCCCTCACCGACATTCCTCCGATGGTGGCTTCCCCAGAGCTGGGTTCCAACAATGTCGTAAGAATGCGGATTGTCGTAGTTTTTCCAGCGCCGTTGGGGCCAATGAAGCCGTAGAGATCGCCCTCGCCCACGCTCAGGTCGATCCCCCGCAACGCTTCAAAATTCCCATACTTCTTGGCGAGTTGCTTTGTTTCAATCATGGCTGGACTCCCTGAAGCCGAACATCATATAAATACTTGCTTGAACCATTACAATTCACCGAACCGCTGTACAGCCATTGGCCTGGCGTGACCTCGTATCCATACAGGTCGTAGTCCACTGAGCAGGTTTGTCCGAGCAGTTTGGCTTCCTTTTCGTAGGCATTGGGGCCATAGCCAACGATGACCACCTTGCTGCCCATCGGAACGGTCGCCCCGAGAGAAATCGTCGCAGGGGCATTCGAGGCGCTCGGATTTAACTCGGAAATCGGACGTTCCACCGGCAACCGCAACACCGTGATCTCGCGCAGCACCGGCTGCAGTCCGTCCAGCTGCAACGGTTCAAAAGGCTGCTCCGAAACGGCGATGACCGAAGGATATGCCCAGGTCGCATCCAAGGTACCGCCATCGAATGCGGGCCGGTCCAACTGCCATGCTTCCGCCCAGTCCAACGCCATTTTGGGATTCATCGTCTGCAGATTGAGATCCACTTCGGTGTATTTCCACACCTGAGTCTGGGCACTCGGCGCGGCGATGATCTTCGTTTCCCCCGCCTTCAGAGCCGGAAGCTCAAAGCGATCGACGCCCACGCACAACCGCGCCCCAAGGATGTCGATAGGCAACTCGTTGACGATTTTCCATTGGCCGTCGCCCTGAGGCTCTACGCGAATTCGTCCCTTGCCCTCTGTAATCCAACGCGTTCGTCCATAGGCCAAGGTCCAGGTCTCGGCTCGCCAAGAGACCTTACCTGCGCCCGCCTCGCTGACAAAGTGCGGCTCCCACATCGCTCCCGAGTCGTACCGAAGCGTTCCCGCGTCCCCATGCTCAAAGCCCGCGCCGAGCGACAGATCCGTCTTGCGTGTGGCAAATACGCTGACGTAGCTTTCCCCGCGATAGAGCTTGGTTCCAGGCAAGCCATCCACGACGGCGATACGCACCACCGCGGCTTGGCTGCCCTTTTGGAGGGACGTCATCACCAGCGCCCCACCGCTAAACAGCACGATGTACGCCGGAAAGGTAAACCAGGTCAAAGGCTGCCGCTTCAATGCCCGCAACACCCACCAATCGATCGGGCCGATCAGCAGCAGATACCCTCCCGCAAATGCCAACAACCAGAGGATCGGCAGGGGTTCGACGCCGGGGATCTTCGCAAGCCGGCCGCGAAGGTTTTGCTCCCAAGTCGCCGAGGTACCATAGATATCCATCGTTTGCGTATCATAATGGTCGACAAAACTTGTCTTTCCGATGTCCAAGGCCGCAGCGAGATGTCCTGGCACATCCGCGTCGTTTTGAATCAACCCGGAATTGTACAGGCCGGTGGTCGTGCTCTCTATGGCCGCCGCCGTCGAAGAATGTCCATAAAAGCCAGGACTTTGGCTGTACCATGCGTAGTCCGTAGGTCCCGGCAACCACAACAACTCCCTCCACCACTGGGTTTTGGCCGCACCCAAACCCGTAATCGGCTGAAGCGACGGATCTACGGCGAGAAAGTGCACCGTCCCCAACCCGTAGGTACCCGAGGCCCAAAGAACGTTTCCGGTGGCGTCTTTCGCACGAGTCCACGTCGTCCGGCCTGGTACGTCGATCTCCGTCGCAACGGCGATCGGAACTGGCGTTCCAGCAGGGGTTGCGGGCAGACGCATGCTGGTCAACAGGGCGTCCACCTCCGGCGCATCGACCACTCTCGACAATTGCACCGGAAGCATCTCGGCCATCGGCGATTGGTTCACTCCGGGGGCCGAGTCCGTGATCATCACCAACAGGTGCCCACCGTCCGCCACCCAATAGCGCAAGGCCTCCCATTGTTCGGCATCCAACTCGGTTGGATCCGGCTTCGGCCAAACCACCCAATCAAAACTCTCATAGCCGGAGGATCGATCCGGAAGCGCCGTCACCGGAATGAGGCCGGTAAAAACTGCGCGCTCATAGCTCGTGGGACGCGGCGATCGACCGGGCACTCCGCCCGTCCATGTGGTCGTCAACGAGGTCAAGCCATACGCATCGTCCCCGATCACCGCGATGGTCACATCGTTCGGATTTGCCGTTCTAAGCTTGAACGGCCGGACCAAACCGCGTCCATCCTCCGTCTCCAGTTCCACAATGCGTTCGCCATAGTTATTGCCCGTCTCAAAAGGGAGTAATACTTCCCGTTTTGAGCCCTTCGGCATTTCAATCGTCCGCTCATAGATCGAAGGTGGCAGTCCCGGGCCAGCCGCCTCTCGAACGCGAAGAATTGCCGTAGTATCCTTCTTTTGATTCACCACGGTGACGCGAACCGCCGTGCCTTGCCCCGCGCGCGACACCCCATCGGCCAGCGGCGTGACCACCATGGCCAGGCCTTGCTTATCCGGCTTGAAGGGATCTTTAGGGGGATCGGGGGGGGCCTGCCCAAAGGCAAGGCTGCATAACCAAAGGCCGAGAGTCCACATGTTCAGCCCTCCGCCTTGGCCAACCAGGGCCGAAACCGCCACATCAACGCGAGCAACACGCAAGTCGCCAGGCCGAAAAACCCCACCGTCGAAAACACCGGTTCCCACCACGGCCCCTGTACCGCCACCACTGGCACCAACGTCCGCAACAGGGCACCGGAAATCCCTCGGTTAAAGGCGGAATAAAGCATCCACGGCAATAGGAGAATGACCGCGGGCGCGACCAAGTTGATCCCAAACGCCATTCGGGGTTGGCGCACTTTCACCGCCACCGTCAAGGATACCACCGTTACAAACAACCAAAATGCAATCGCCCAACCGAGCACCATTGCACCGCGCAGCGCCAGCCAACCGGCATCATTGCCACCCGTCCAGACCGAAGCGTAGGGCATACCGCCTACAATCAATGGAGCACCGATGACGAAGAATGGCGCCGTAGCAATCAGCACCGACATGAGCTTGCCGAAAACGATCTGGCCCGGCCGAAGTAAGGTGGTCAGCAACAGCTCGAGGGTGCCGTCTCGACGCTCTCTTTCGATGGTGGAGGTGGCCAACCAAGCGGCCCCAAACCAGCCCAACGCGAAATTCACAAGCGCGATCCCGAGAACTGCGCCAGGAATCAACCACAACAGGCTTTGAAACAACCCAAACAAGACGATGCACCACGCTCCCAGCATCAAACCGGCCGTCGCAAACATCTTCGGACGAATCTCGCGCCAAATGACAGGATTGATACCGATTCTCGGTGGGCGAATCCGGCGCTTCCAACCCGGCGCCGAGCTGACGTCCGGGCGAATCAGGCCGTCGATCACCAAGACCCATTCGGACCCTAACCGGAAGTAAATCCAAGACAACCACGAGATCGCAAACACTGCCCACACCCAAACGACGCCTCTTCCCAACACCATCTGGACCTGATCGACGGTGGTGCCGGCGTTGGCAGACCAAGCCAACCCCATGCCCACCGGAACAACAAAGAACATCCCTACAAATAGGGTTAGGCCCTCCACCGCCCAAAACCGGGTGCCCCAGACATCCGACCGAAATACCCGACCGACCGCCGCATTGGAAGCCCTCAACGCAAAGATCTTAGAGCCTGTCCACAGCAGCCGGATCAATACCGGGACGAACGCAAACACCGGAAGAATGGCCCCCCAACCCCGCGCGGCCGTTCCATACAACGGAGAAAGGTAGGTTGCACCATCCGTTCCTCCTACCAACAGTGCATAAAACCACGGCAGAATGAGAAATACCGGCAACGCCCACAGCCATGCAAAACCCGTAGCGAGAAGCTGGCTGCGGGTAAACAGCGAGAAAAACCCGCCAAGAACACCCAAAATGACCAGGGCCGCTACGGCGTCGAGAGAAACCGCGACGACCTCCACCACCGAAACACCACCAAGGGAGGTAACAATCGCCAAAATTGGAGTCGCGCCCATGACGATCATGGTGAGGACCAACAGGCTCGAACTCAGCTTGGAAAGGAAGATCTGGCCCGGCGTCAACCTCGTCAGCACCAGGAGATCGATCGTTCGTTCCTCGCGTTCTTCGATGATCGACCGCGCCACCATCGCCGGGGCCAGCACCATTGCCGCCAGAATTTCGACGACCACAAAGCCAATAAATAGATTTCTACCCATGGAACCGAACGAAGCCGGATCCCACCAATCGGCGGATGTGCGGCCAATCGCCGTGACCAACAAGATCACGCCAATGAGCACCGCCGAAAAAGCGACTCGAACCAGATAAGTGCGCGGCTGCCTCGAAGCTCTGGCGGCCTCACGAAACAGAATTGCGCTACGCGCACCGGCGTTCATGTGTCGTCTCCCGGTTTCTTCCGTGCATTACGTTTGGACGCCAACAATCGTCCCGCAAACCCGTCCACTTCGTTGGGAGGGTCCGAGGGTGCCAATGGAGGCGGGGAAGGTTGACTTGATGCGGGCTTTTCGCCCGAAGAGGTGGGCTGCATGGCGGGCACCACCCGCGTCGAGGTTCGAGCCGCTGGCCGAGGTATGACCCGTCCTGGCACCGCCGTCGCGCCCACAAGCCTTTGGGGCGCGCCAAGCGGGGTAGACCTCAGTTCGAGTCGCCGCACCGCCACGTCCACCAAGAACAGGCACGCCGCCAGCACAACCAGTCCCGGCCAGAGCGCGTACGGAATGGAAATCGGCACCGCCGAGCGCTCAAACGCCTTGGCTGGATCGGAAAGGACCCCGCCTCCGCCCACCGAGCCGATCTCGGCGATCAGCACAGGACCTAAGCCTGTTTTTCGATACTCCGGAGAATACGGCTGCACGGCCTCGACCACCTGTTGGCCGACGACTTGGTCGCCATCGCGCATGGCCACCCCAACCAACCAGCTTCCGTCCTGATCTACCGGCAGTTCCGCGCGATATCGTCCCGGCGCTACTTGGCGCAATTCCAAAGGACGCGTGGTCAAATCCGGAGCGATTACCCGAGCTTCTCCGTCCAGGAAGTTGCGAAATCCGCCATCTGGATCGAAGGCATCCACCGTCACCAAAAGCTCACCCTCTCGGATTTCGCTTTCTACCTGAAGTCCTGCCCCAGACGGATCGCCGATCACCCAACGAATCGATTGGGTCCACAACCGGGTATAGCTCTCCGTTCCGACCCAATCTTTCGACCACCGCGCCTTGCTATCCGAAGTATATGCCACCGATCGGCCGAGACCATAGTACCAATGTGCCAAAATAGGCGCCTTGTACTCATCCGTCGATACCAGCGCCACCGTTGCCCGCTTCTTCGGTTCGGTCGCAACGTAGCCATGAAGCGGAAGAATGTCTCCGTTGCCGAAGCCCCGCAGCAGATCCGAGGGTTCCTTCCGGGCTGGAACAAAGGTCTCCTCGATCAAGAACGACCGGCTTGCAAGCAACGCTTCCCGCGAGAAAATGGCCGGAATCTGCGAAGGGTCGGTCACCAGATAGTACTGTCCGCCACCCAATTTGGCGATGTCGCTCATGGTCTGTTGATCGGAGTCGGTGCCGATCGCGATGGTGGTGATGGTGATCCCACTCGCTTGGGCCCTTTTCCCGACGCCCGCGAAATCTCCAGGAGCGGTCACCCCGTCCGAAATCGTGATCACGTGCTTTAACGAGGCATCCGACGCTGCAAGCTTGATCACCGCCGCGTCCAGCGCCGGGTAAATGTCGGTGCCGCCGCCGAGGGGCATCCCCGAGATCGAGCCGATCACCTGGTCTTTGTTCTTGAGTGGCGCCAACGGAACCACCCAAGCCGGAGTGCTGTCAAAGGCAATTACGCCAAGCTCGTCGCGCTCATTCATCAGCTCTGCGGTGCGTACGGCGGCTTCTTTCGCCATTGCAAACTTTGAACCGGCACCATCGCCCATCGAACACGAGCGATCGATCGCGTGAATCATCGCCATCTTCGGAAACCGGGACTTGTCTTCCAGATCCATGTTCACCGGAAGAGCTTCTTCAATGGGCGTTTTGTAGTATCCTCCCAACCCAAAGCTCTGATCGCCACCCACCATGATCAGCCCGCGACCCATGTCCCGAACATATGCGCGAAGCGATTCTTGTTGGCGTTGCGTCATCGACCACGCCGGAACATCCGATAGGATCACCGCGGCATACGGTCGGAGCCCGGTCACTCCGGACGGGATCTGGGTCGGATCGACGACGTCGACGGCCAACCCCTGCTCGCGAAGCACGCGCGCCAAATAGCCGGATTGATCCCCATATCCCTCAGCGTACAGCACCCGCGGCCGGCCGGTCACCTGCACCGTGCCCATGCCCTCATTGTTTTGGGAGAGCGCGTCCGCCGATCCAGGAACCTCTAAAACGGCCCGATAGCGGTACAATCCGGCAGAGCTTGCCTCTTGCCGTACAGAGATCACCTCAACCTTCCCGCCCTCCAAGTGGACCGGAAGCTCGCCAAGGTAGGTATCGTTCCGATACAAGCGTAACTTTCCATCGGTCGGCTCCTCCGCACGGGCGAGAACGCGAACCTCGAACGTCCCGCCCTCGTCCATTCGCCCAGGAACCACCACATCTTCGACCCATACCTCTCGCGAAGCCGTACCCCCAATCGGAACCACGGCGATTTGGGTGGTCTCACCCGCAGTCAACAGCGCTTGAGAAGCGGAATCTCCGCGCGTCTCCTCTCCGTCAGTCAGCACCACGATTCGGCCAGCGCGATCGCCGGGGAGCATCGCCGCTCCAAGCCGGATTCCGGCGGCAAGGTCGGTCTGATGCGTTGAAACCTTGGCTTCAATGCCATTGAACGTCAGGTCTTCCCGAGGCGCCGCTTCCACCTGAGCGTCCGCGCCAAACACGACGATCCCTGCCACATCGTCGTCGCCCTTCGCTTTCAGCGCATCCTGAATAAACTCCTTCGCCTGTTTCTGACCTTCCAAACCCACCGACGCCGACTGGTCGACCACAAACACCACGGCCAAATCATCGGCGGGGCGCTTCCAGGTCACCCCTGCAAGCGCCAAGGTCAATGCCAGTAAAACCATCAACCGAAGCGCTAATGCAGCGATT
>SXGS01287562.1_pt1 | contig 25681 bp, 21 predicted proteins | sample 3174681 | NCBI WGS metagenome assembly SXGS01 (sample SAMN11356861, study PRJNA531348) | freshwater metagenome | isolation source: freshwater sample F1-80 | place: China: Fuxian Lake, Yuxi | collected 2017-12-25 | reverse complement strand
TAAGGGAAAGAGGAGATGATCAGCGCGACAGAGATCGAACAGTTCACCACCGCCGGCGTGGCGACCATCGACACCCCGCTTAGGGCATCACAACTGGCGGCTGCCTCGGCAGTCTTCGACGCCCTGCTGCCGCCCCCGGATGCCGGCCGCTTCCGCGTCGGGCAGACCTGCAGCTACTTCGACCAGCCCCTGCTAGACCTCATCCAGCACCCCTTCTTCGAGGAGGTGGCCAAGCGGGTCCTCAACGCCGAGTCTGTGGAATTTTTCCAGACCGCCATCGCCACCACCTACCCACAGCCCGACACCCCTTTCAGCTTCGATCAACACGTGGACATCCAGTACACCCTCTCCGACCTGCGGGCCACCCCGCGCCGGATGGTGTGCAGCTTCTTCCTCTGGCTCACCGAGGTGAATGAGCGCCGCGCCCCGCTGATGTTCCGGCCCGGCAGCCAGTGGCTGATCGCCGCCGAGCGGGAGAAAGATGAAGCGTTGCGCCAGCAGCCGCCCTGCGTGGCCGGGGTTTCCCTGGCCCAGCTCCCGGCCCTGGCCTATGCAGAGCCAATGCCTCTGCTGGCCCGCGCCGGCCAGGTCTCGGTGCTGACCACCTCTGCCATCCACGGGGCCTCGGTCAATATCGACGACCAGCCGCGCCAGGTCATGGTGATCACCTTCAACGCCGCTGGGGTAGAGATCGGCTTGCCGGAGAGCCAGGCCACGGCCAAGCGCCAGTACGACCAAGCCCTGCGCCCGCGCCTCCGCCCCGAACGCGCCCACATCGTATCCACTGTGCAATAGGAAAGGACAATTCCATGCTCAAGTGCTCCACCTCCCTCTGGTCCGCCGACCTGGGCAACCTGGCCGCTGACCTGCGCCGCGTCGATCCCTTCTCCGAGCGTTTCCACCTCGACGTGGCCGACGGCCACTACACCCCCACGATGCTCTTTTTCCCCGACCTAGTGAAGGCCCTGCGGCCGCAAACCCAGAAACCCTTCGAGGTCCACCTGATGACCACCGACCCCCTGGCCTGGATCGATCCCTTTGCCGAGGCCGGCGCCGAGGTGTTCATCTTCTGTTTCGACGCCGTACCCGATCCGGGCGCGGTACTCAAGGCCATCAAGGACCGCGGCAAACAGGCCGGCGTCTCCCTGCAGATCACCGAGGACCTCGACCTGCTGGCGCCGCACTGGGAACAACTGGATGTACTCACCGTGGTCGGCACGGCCGTGGGCATCAAGGGCGCCTCCATGGATGCGGGCACGCCGGACAAGATCCGCCGGGCCCGCCGCCACATCGACCAGCAGGGGCTCTCGACCCTGATCCAGGCCGACGGGGGCATCCGCCGCGAAACCGTTCCCCTGCTGGCTGCGGCCGGGGCCGACTATATCGTGCCCGGTTCGCTGATGTTCAAGGAAGATCCCCCGGCCATGCGCCAGTGGCTGGCCACCCTGAAGAGGGATCTATGAGCCTGGGCAAGAGACTGCGCCTGGGCCGCCTCTTCGCCCACCCCTCGGGCCGGCTCTGCTCCGTGGCCGCCGACCACTTCATCGGCTACCAGGACGGTCTGCCCGAAGGCCTGCGCGACCTGCCGCGCACCATCGCCGCCATTGTCGAGGGCCGCCCAGACGCCCTCACCCTGCACAAGGGCGCCGCCATACACTGCGGCGGCCTGTTGGTCGGCAAAGTCCCACTCATCGTGCAGAGCATCGCCGGCCGGCCCGACGACAGCGCCGACGAACACCTGGCCGTACCTGCTGACGCGGTGCGGCTGGGCGCCGATGCCTTTGCCATCGCCGCCTTTGTGCGCGGGTCCACCGAGGCGGCCCATTTGCGGCGGGTGGCCGACCTGATGCGCCAGGCCGAGGAGTGGGCCATGCCGGTGATCCTGCACATCTACCCGCGCCGCTTTTTGCCGGACGGCAAGGTGGAGATCGTGCACACCCCCGAGGACATCGCCTGGACCCTGCGCTGCGGGGTGGAGTTGGGCGTGGACGTGATCAAGACCCCCTACACCGGCGACCCGCAGAGCTTCGGCCAACTGGTCGGGGAATGCCCGGCCCCGGTGGTGGCGGCCGGCGGTCCCAAGGCCGCCACCCTGCGCCAGGCCCTGGAGTTGGCCGAAGGGGTGGTGCAGAGCGGCGCAGCCGGCCTGACCGTGGGCCGCAATGTCTGGGGCTTCCCCGACATCGCCGCTGCGGTGCGCGCCTTCAAGGCCGTGATCCACGAGGGGAAAAGCGCCGCCCAGGCGCTGCAGCAGGAAGGACTGGCGGACGAATGAAGCTCGATGTCCTGGGCCTGGGCGCCGTGGCGGTGGACGAGATCCTGCACATAGACCACTACCCCCCTGCCGATGCCAAGGAGCAGGTGCGGCACCGGGAGCGGCGCTGCGGCGGGCTGGCGGCCACGGCCCTGGTGGCGGCCGCGCGCCTGGGTTGCCGCTGCGCCTACGCCGGGGTGCTGGGCACCGACGACGCCTCGGCCTTTGCCGCCAGTTGTATGGAACAGGAAGGCATCGATCTGAGCCAAGCCCAACGCCGGGCCGAGGCCCAGATCATCCGCTCGACCATTGTCGCTGACCGGGGCAGTGGCAGCCGCAATATCTTCTTCGACCTCAACGGGGTGGTGGGCGCCGGGGACCACTGGCCGCCCGAGGAACTTATCCACAACACGCGGGTGCTCTTGGTGGATTTCATCGGCATGAAGGGCATGATCCGCGCCGCTCGCCTCGCCCGCGCCGCCGGGGTGCCGGTGGTGGCCGACCTTGAGGACGACAGTGCACCCGGTTTCGCCGAACTCTTGGGCCTGGTGGACCACCTGGTGCTCTCGCACGAATTCGCCCTGCGCTACACCGGAGAAGTCGAGCCGGCCCGCGCCGCGCAAAAGCTCTGGCAAGCTGGCCGCGCCCTGGTGGCCATCACCTGCGGGGCCGCCGGATACTGGATCTGCACCGGCGGTCCGCCCATCCACCACCCCGCCTTTGCCGTCGAGACCTTGGACACCACCGGCTGCGGCGACATCTTCCACGGCGCCTACGCCGCCGGCCTGGCCCAGGGTCTGAGTCTGGACACCTGCCTGCGGCTCGCCTCGGCCACTGCAGCCCTCAAGGCCAGCCGCCGGGGTGGCCAGGAGACCATTCCTACACGCGCCGAGGTGGAGCAGTTCATCAAGGAGAGGAGCCCCGCGTGAGCAAACTCAAGGTGGCGGTGGTGGGCACCGGCAACGTGGCCCAGAAGAACTACCTGCCCTTCCTGTCCAGAGATGCTGAGATCTCATTGGGCTACTTCAGCCGCACCGCCGACAAGGCCAAAGTGTGCGCCGGCCAGTTCGGCGGGCAGGCTTTCGACTCGGTGGCCGAGTTGATGGCCTGGGAACCTGACACGGTGTTGGTCCTCACCCGCGAGACCCAGCGCCTGGAGGCAGCCCGCGCCCTGCTCGAACACACACCCCGCCGCCTTTTCTTTGAGAAACCCCTGGTGGCCCGCCAGGGCCAGGAGCAGGTGGACGAGCAAGATTTCGCCGATGGGCGGGATATCCTGCGCCGGGCCAAGGCCAAGGGCTGCGAAACGGCGATGGTCTTCAACTACCGCTTCTTCGATCACTCGCAGTTCGCCAAGCGCGTGGTCGCCGAACGCAACTTCGGCCAGGTCCTCGAAGTCACCGGCCTGGTGCACTACGCCTGCTGGAGCCACGCCATCGACCTGATCCACTTCTTCGCCGGCCCCATCGCCCAGATCAGCGCCCTGCGGAGCAAGTCCGTGCGCGAGAGCAGGGGCATGAAGGTCGAAGACGTGGCCGCCGCCTTCCGCACTGCCGGCGACGCGACCGGTACCTTGATCGGCACCGCGGCCCTGGCCTGGGAGTTTTCGCTCTTTGAGCTGAGTTTCAACTTCGAGCGGGGCCGCATCCGCCTGCAGGACCTGGACGGCGATCTGGAGATTATGGACGCGCAGGGCGGCGAGGTGGAGCGCTACGGCATCCCCCGCCACCGCTCCCGCTGGGACCAGTACAACCAATCCTTCGAAAAATCCCTGGCCGCGTACCTCGAATCCATCCGCCACCATCAGCCGCCACCCGTGCCGGGGAATTTCGGCCTGCTCGAACTCCAGGTCGAAGCCGGCCTCAAGCGCTCCATCGCCCAGCAGCGGCCCGTGGTGCTGGATGCGGAATTCCCGCTGGACTGAAACCATGCAGATCGTCCGTCTGACCGGCGACGCCGCGGTCACCATCGACACCGCCCCCGTGCCCGAGCCCCGGGCCGGCCAGGTGCTGATCCGCACCGTGGTTTCCGCCCTGTGCGGCAGCGAACTGCACACCTACCGCGGGCCGGGCAGCGCCCAGGGCAATCCCGGCCACGAGGCGGCCGGCGTGATCGAACAGCTGGGCGAAGGCGTCACCGGCGCGCGGGTGGGGCAGCGGGTGGGGGTCAGCGCCATCAGCGGCTGCGGCACCTGCCTCCACTGCCAGCAGGGCCGCTACACCTGGTGCGCCGAGAAAGCCTTCTTCGGCAGCATGCACGCCGAGTACTTTGTCGTCCCCGCCCTGGCCTGCCATCCCCTGCCCGACGACCTCTCCTGGGAGGTGGGCGCACTCATCAGCGGCGACGGTTTCGGGGTGCCGTACCACACCTCGACCAAACTCGGCGATCCGGATATCGCCTGGGTGGCGGTTTTCGGCGCCGGCCCCATCGGCCAGGGGCAGGTACTCCTGCAAACCCACCTGGGCCGCCAGGTCATCGCCGTGGATCTCTCGCCCAGACGCCGCGACTACGCCCTGGCCCTGGGCGCGGTCCTGGCCCTCGACCCGGCCCAGACCGATCCGGTAGCCGCGATCCGCGCGTTTACCGGCGGCGGGGCCGAGGCCTGCATCGAGGCGGCCGGCAAACCCGCCACCGCCAAACAGTGTTTCCAGGCCGTGTGCACCGCCGGCATCGTGGTCTTCAACGGCGAGCAACCCGCCGTCGAGCTCTCCCCCAGCGAGGACTTCATCCGCCGCGACGTCTGGGCCGTGGGCTCCTGGTATTACCATTTCTGCGAGTTCCCGCGTATGCTGGCCCTGCACCGGGCCGGCGCACCCATCGTCAAACTGATCACCCACCATTTTCCCCTGGCCGAGGCCGCCGAGGCGTACCGGGCCATGGCCGCCGGGGAGACCGGCAAGGTTTTGCTGCATTATGCGTAAACCGCGACAACCATAGAGGAGACCCCGGGCATGGCCCACGTCGTCAGAGCCGAATACCTCGAAGACCTCACCGCCGCCATCTTCCAGCACCACGGCACCCCAACCGCGGACGCCCGCACCGTGGCCCGCCTGCTGGTGGAGGCCGACCTGATGGGCCTGCACTCCCACGGCACCCTGCGGGTCCCCCAGTACGTGGGCGACATCCGCGTGGGCACCATCGTGCCCGGCGCCGAGCTGCGGGTGACCGAGCAGACCCCCACCGCCGCGCTGGTGGACGCCAACTGGAATTTCGGTCAGGTAGGCGCCGCCCGCGCCGCCGAACTGGCCATCGAAAAGGCCCGGACCCTGGGCATCGGCTGTGCCAGCCTGCGCCGCTGCCGCCACGTGGGCCGGGTGGGCGCGTACACCGAGCAGGCCGCTGCCAGTGGCTGTGTAGCCCTGGCTGCCTGCAGCACCGCCGGTGAGGGCCACTGGGTGGCTCCTTTTGGCGGACGCGAGGGCCGGCTGGGCACCAACCCCCTGGCCTTTGCCGCCCCCACCGGCGGCACCCCCATCTCCATGGACTTCGCCACCTCGGCCCTGCCCGAAGGCCGGGTGCGCTTCTACCGCGACACCAACCAGCCCCTGCCCCCCGACTCGCTGCTGGACAAGGAGGGCAAACCCACCCTCGATCCCAACGATCTCTACGCCCCGCAGCGCAAGGCCCTGGGCGCTATCCTGCCCTTTGGTGGGCCACAGGGGTACAAGGGTTTCAGTCTGGGGTTGATGGCCCAGGTGCTCAGCAGCCTGCTGGGGGCGCCGGCCTGGATGGAGGAGGGCCTGGAGGCCAACGGGAACAACGTGTGGATCCTGGCCATCGACGTGCAGCGCTTTATGACCGCCGATCGCTTCCGCGCCGAGCTGGGCGGGCTGATCGACTATATCCGCTCCTCGGCGCCGGCGCAGGGGAGCAAGGGCGTGCTGATGCCGGGCCAGCGCGAGTTCGACCTGCTGGCCCTTCGCCAGCGCGAGGGTCTCCCCCTCGAAGACGGGGTGTGGACCCAGGTCCGCCAGACCGCCGAGGAGGCGGGGATCAAGGTCTGATCACCAGGGCAGCGCGTAACTGGGATCGTTGGCGAAGCGCTCCATACCCAGGTCCAGGGTCACACCGGTGCCGGGGGCTAGGCGCACGCAGAAGTGTTTGTCGTTCACTGCTACTACCTGCTCCTCCAGCGCCGCCTCCACCTGCTGGCGGTACTGGACATCCGTCCAGTGGGGACTCGGCTCGCCCTTGCCGCTCCGCGTCCGGTACTTCACCTCGGTGAAGCGGTGCTCGCCGAAGGCCCCGCCCTGCACCACCACCACCCGCTCCTGGCTGGCGCTCAGGTTGACCAGGTGTAATACCGCCCGTTTATCCTCCAGCTGCTCCACCAGGGCCGCCACGTCCGGGGGCAGGCCCGGCCGCCGGGCCTGGGCGTCGAAGTAGCGCAGCCGCACCAGCAACAGGCCGCCGTTGTAGTTGAAAAGCGGCCCGCCCATCGTCAATTGTACCAGTCCCTCCACCGTGATCGGGTTGCGCACCTGCAGGTACCAGTCGCCATAGGTGGAGGGATCCTGGGTGTCGTCGCGCATGAAGGCCAGGCGCTGGTACACCTGGGCGTGGTTGTGGCGCAGGATCTCCACCGGGTACTCCGGGTATTCCCCCATCAGGTACGCCAGCCAGGGGGCCTCGTGGCCGCCGCTGTGTTTGGTGAAAAGTGGGATCACCCGTTGGTAGTCGCGGCTCTGATGGTCGCGGGTGCGGCGGATGCGCTCCAGATCCTCCTCGGCCATGCTCAGGGTCCACAGGTGGGCCAGGTACCGGGCCGAGAGCGGGGCGTACCCCTCCCAGCCGCGGTCGTTGTAGAAGTGGGGCACCTGCAGGGTGCCCTCCTCCACTCGCCCCTGGGCAATGAGCCGGTCGAGCTGGCCGCGGTAGAACTCGAAGTAGCTCCGGTCGCGCCACAACAGGGCCGCGTTCTCCACCGCGCTCAGGGGCGCCTCACCCAGGGTGTGCCAGCCATGCGGCCAGGTCCACCCGTAGTACCCCCCGTACCACTTGCCGTCCATACATTCGCCGATCCGCCCCAAAAGCCCCACATTGTCGGGCAGCAGCCCGCCGTTCTGCCCCGCCCGCTCGATCCAGGCCTCCAGGTACTCGCGCACCCAGGCCCGGTGCTCCTCGCCGCCGCCGGCCAGGTACGCATTGGCCACCAGGCTGGTGGCCGCCAGGTTCACCGCCGCGTCGCCGCGGGCCATACGCGCCACGATGGCGGCGCCCATCTTCAACTCGTTGGCCGGGTCGCGCAGATCCTCGACACTCTGGATGCCGGGAATATCGAGGTAGGGCAGGGGCCAGGGCTTCCAGTTGGCGTACGCATAGCGGGTATAGAATTTCTCGAAGTTGTGCCAAGCCGGACCCATGCTGCCGTTGTGCGGCGAACGGATGAGTTTTTTCTCCGAGTCGTAGTTGGGTGCCTCCGGATCGCGGCCTAGAAAAAATCCGGCGTATCGATGCGCCCGTTCGACATTGCGCCGGCTGGCTGGGTCGGCCAGGCAGAGCAGGTAGAAGAAGACATACCCTTCCCCCTGGTGCATCCAGTCGTAGCCCTGTTCGTACTCCCGGACCACCATCGGGTGGCCGTGGCCCGAGTCGTAGCGGGCGAACTGCCGGGTGATGGCCTCCCACTCGCGATGGGTGTGGTCGAGGAAGCTGGCATCTCCGCCCAGCAGATAAAAAAGCGGCCAGTTGTGGAAGCTCTCGTACGCATCGTCGAGCCCGTCGATGCTGGAGAAGTTCTCGGTGGTCGGCCAGAGGATGGTGCCGTCCGGCCGCACGTATTTCTCCAGCAGCGGAGCCGCGGCCTGGTTCATCAGATCGATCAGGCTGCGTTCCAGCACCGCCCATTCGGGCGGGTGAATGAAGGGGGCATCGGCTTTAATCTCGGTCATCATGGCTCAAACTATTCCCCTGAAAAAGAAAAATAAGACGTATATTGGAGTGGTTTCTTGAGATTCGGCAGTTCGTGCAGGGCATCCCTCGCGATGGGGGGTGACACCCAAAGGAGGCCTCCAGTGGGAGACACCGGCAAGAAGGACAAAGACAAACGCCGCAAGCAGGAGATCGCCAAAAAAGAGCAGAAGGCCAAAGACAAACACGACAAGATGCACCCTCCGGCCATGCAGACCCTGGGCGGCAAAAAGAGATAACCCCGTCTCACCCCGCCGCCAGCCGCAGGGGCGCGGGCGGCTCACAGACAATGGCCATCGCGCTGCCGCTGCGGGGATGGGCAAAGTACAACTCGGCGGCATGTAACAGGTACCCCGGATCGCCCGGCACCGCGCGCGAATCCGGAGCGGGCAAACCACCGCTTGTGTACAGCGGGTCCCCCACCAGCGGATGACCAGCTGCGGCCAGATGAATGCGGATCTGGTGCGGTCGGCCAGTCGCTATTTCTACGTCACATAAGAAGTCTTCGGCACCGCGCTGGCGCACCATCACCCGCGACCAGGCCGCCTTGCCCGCAGGGCTGGCGGCATGGATCGTGCCCAGCAGTAGGTGGGGCACTGGCCCGATGGGGGTGGTGATCTCCAGCTCCTCCCACCCCGGAACCCCACTGGCCAGCGCCCGGTAGTGTTTGCCGATCTCCCGGCCCGACCATTGCCGCGTCAGCGAGGTGCGGGAGGCGTAGTTGCGGGCGCAGAGCACCACCCCCGAAGTCCAACGCCCCAGGCGGTGCACCGGCGCGGCGTCGGGCGCATAGGCCTGCACCTGGTAGAGCAGGGTGCCCTGCAGAAAGTTTGCCCCCGGCAGGGTAGGCAGGCCGGCGGGTTTGGCCACCGCCAAAAGGTCCTCGTCCTCGTAGAGCACCGCAAAAGACCTGGGAGCCTCTGGCTCGACCCAGGGCGGGCGCTCCCAGACCAACTCGCTCCCTCGGTACAGCACACTTTCGGCGCAGCCCACCCCTCCGTCGAGGTGCACCAGCCCGGCGCTGATCCGCCCTGCCCATTCCTCGGGAGTAGAGTGTGCATAACGCCGGCTCAGGTACGCCAGCAGGGTCTGCCCCTCGGCGTCAGGGCCGAGTCGCTCGCGGTATGCCCAGCCTTCGTTGAGCTGTGTGGATACACCCACCTCATCGCCCACTGTCTTGCTCCCCTAAGCTCCTGCCCCCATCACCGCCCCGGTCGAGGTCGGGCCCACGCTCTGGCTGTAGAAGCGCAGCAAGGGCCCGTAGTCCCGCGCCGGCCCGGTGAATTTCCCGCTCTGCCGCCGCGCCGCAAAGAAAGCCTCATCCGCCGGCACACCCTCTACTAATAGATTCAGCCGCCGCTCATGCAGATCGATGTCGATCTCGTCGCCCTCGGCCACCAACCCGATGGGCCCACCCCGCGCCGCCTCGGGATCCATATGCCCAATACAGGGCCCCCGTGTAGCGCCAGAGTACCGCCCGTCCGTGATGAAACTGACCGAGTTGCCCAGGCCCAGGCCGTGGGCCGTGGCCGCCAGCAAGGACAGTTCCCGCATACCCGGCCCGCCCGCCGGCCCCTCCCAGTTGACCACCACCACGTCGCCGGGTTTGATCTGACCGGCCTCCAACGCGTCGCGGGCCTTTTCCTCGCAGGGGAAAACCCTGGCCGGCCCCCGGTGCCGCCACATACTACTCTCCACCGCGCTCACCTTGACCAGAGCCCGACCCAGATTGCCGCGCAGCACCCGCATACCCCCTTCGGGGTGCAGAGGCTTGGCGAAAGGCGCGATGATCTGGGCATTGAGATTCTGCGCCTCGTCCATCAACTGCCCGGCGCTTTTGCCGCTGATGGTGAGCACTTCCCGCTGCACGAGTCCCCCCAGCCCCAACTCCTTCATCACCGCCCAGATCCCCCCGGCCAGGCCCAAATCTGTGGGGAAGTACACCGAGGCCGGCCGGAAACGGCCCAGCAATGGCGTGCTGCGAGAGAGTTGGTCGAAATCCTCCACCGTTAGGGCTATCCCCAGTTGCGCGGCGATGGCCGGCAGATGCAGGGCCGCGTTGGTGGAGCCGCCCACTGCCACCACCGCGCGCACCGCGTGTTCAAAAGCAGCGCGGCTCAGCAGCACCGAAGGCAGTGCCGTCTGATCACCGCGCAGCCAGTAGTCGGCGCAGCGGCGCACTGCCAGTTGGCCGCCCTCCCAGCCGATTCGCGCCAGTTCGGGACTCAATTCGCCCTTTTTGCCCGGCGCCATGGCCAGCACCGTGCCGTTGCCCGGCAGCGAGAGCCCCAGCACCTCGCAGACCAGGGCCATGGTGGTGGCCGTGCCCATCATGTTGCACCCCCCCGGCGTGGCGCAGGTGTGCTCGACGATCTCCTCGTACTCGGCGTCGGCCAACTTGCCGGCCAGGTGCATGCCGTGGGCCTCCTTGATGTCGCTGGTGCCCAAGGCGGCGCGGCCGGGGATTTTGTCCGTGGTATAGGTACCCATCAACCCACCGGTGACAAAGACCGCCGGCACATCGACGCGGGCCACGGCCATCAGCATGGCCGGGGTAATCTTGTCGCAGGAGGAGATGCAGACCAGGGCGTCGAACTGATGCATCTGCACCTTGGCCTCCACCGCCCCGGCCCCCAGGTCGCGGCTGAGCAGGGACCAGTGCATGCCCTCCCCCTGGGCGATGCCGTCGCAGCCGGCGGGGATATTGGTGATGTACCCCTCGCCTCCCGCCTCGTACACCGCCTCCTTGACGATGCGGGCCAATTGGTGGAGGTGGACGTGGCCGGCGGTGGAGTCGTCGGCGGAAGAAACAATACCGATCTTGGGCCGGGTCAGCACGTCGAGGGGCTGCGAGCCAGTGCCGATGTACAAGGCGCGGGCATAGTCGCTCTGGCGGGCAGTGCGAAAAGAGCCGGTTTGACGCGGGGGCATGGGTTTTCCTCTCGAATTTCGGCGTGTCGATTCCTAAGCTAGCCCGGGGACACCAGGCCGGCGACCTCGTGTGCCACCCCAAACCTCCCCGGTGAAACCTCCTCTATACATTTGGGCGCATAGATCACCAGGTCGGATTCCTGGGCGGTAATCACCGGAAAGCCATAGGTAGAGCTGCGATGTTTGGTCTCCTTCCCAGCTTCGCGCCTCGATTCGATAAAAGTCCGGTGCGCGGCAAGACGTGCTACTGCCCGTTGCCGGCCCACTGCCACCATCTCCTCCACCGCCCCTCGCACTGCCCTTCCCAGCCCTTCATCTAATTCGATCCCGACACTGTTCCGACCGCTGGCTAGCGCGGCGGCCATGGTGGTTCCAGTGCCCAGGAAAGGATCGAGCACCGTATCTCCATAGGCCGAGTGCATACAGATGAGCCGGTACGCCAATTCAAAAGGGTAGGCCGCGCTGCGCTCCCGGCTGGAGCGGTCTGCAAGCTCCTGTCCAGTGCCCTTCAAATCCATCCACAAGTCGGAGAACCAGAGGTTCCGTTCCTCCCAGAAGAAGGCACTTTGCCGCCGGAGGTGGTGCTCTTCCGGAGTCTTGAACATCCGCCGCTCTCCCTTGCGGAAGATCAGGATATATTCGTGCTCATAGGTGACGTACGCTCCCGCCGGCAGCATGCCCGAACCCATGAATTTGTTCGGGGCATTGGTGGGCTTGCGCCAGAGGATATCGGGCAGCTGCACAAAGCCAATGACGCTCATCGCCTGGACAATGCGGGCGTGATTGGAGTACATCCGAAAACTGCCCCCGATGGTGCGCACTGCATCGCCGATGTTGATACAGGCGAGGCCACCGGGGCGGAGCGCGCGGTAACATCCCCGCCAGACCTTGTCCAACTCCAGATGCATCAACTCAAAGGCCCCGGTGCCATCATGATCGGCCAGAGCGCTCTCTACTTGGGGATTCATGCCGGCAAAGGCCGCGTCCCACATCTCGATCATAGGGTACGGTGGAGAAGTGATAATCAGATCTACAGTCTCGTCCGCGATATGGCCCGTATTCCGGGCATCTCCGCAGCATACCCGGTGAGTGGTTTTCATAGGTTCAGGTGCTCACTTGGCTGGCGATAGTGCGCAAAAAAGAAACTTGAACTGGTTGCGCTGATCCTCTATTCTAAGCAAACCCCCCTTTGGCCTCCAGGAGCACACCGGCCTTGATCCGCCCCCTCGCCCCCGAAGCGCCTGAGCCCGAGCCGCTCGCCGACTTTCTCGACTATCTCAAGAGCCGCGTCATCGGCGATGCCATCGTGCATCACCAGCTCATCCCGCCCCGGCCCGAAAACCTGGCCGCCGACCAGGAGCAACTGCCCCCGCGCGTCCAGCAGGTGGTGCGGGCCGCCGGCATCGAGCAGCTCTACTCCCACCAGGCCGAGGGCATTCGCCAGATCCTGGCCGGCCATCACGTGGTGGTCGCCACCCCCACCTCCAGCGGCAAGACCCTGATCTACAACGCCGCAGTGCTGGCCTCACTTTTGGAGGACCCCAACGGCCACGCCCTCTATCTCTTTCCGCTCAAGGCCCTGGAGCAGGATCAGCTCGACGAGGCCCTGACCCTCATCGAGAACTTGGGTGGCACCCTGCGGGCCGCGGTGTACGACGGCGACACCCCCGACTATCAGCGCAAGAAGATCAAGGCCGCCCCGCCCCAGATCCTGATCTCCACCCCGGACATGTTGCACGCCGGCATCCTCGCCTTTCACGAGCAGTGGGCCGCCTTCTTCTCGCGGCTGCGCTACATCGTCATCGACGAGTTGCACACCTACAGCGGTATCTTCGGCACCCACGTTTTGCACCTCTTCCGCCGGCTCAACCGCCTCTGCGCCTTCTACGGCAGCAATCCAGTGTACATCACCTGCTCGGCCACTATCGGCAATCCCGAGGAGTTGGCCCGCAATCTGCTCAACCGGCCTTTTGCAGTCATCGCCGAGAGCGGGGCGCCTGCCGCTGCCCGTCACTTTCTGCTGCTCAACCCCATCGAGAGCCCCAACACCCTGGCCGCCCGCCTCCTGCAACTGAGTGTGGCCCGCGAATTGCGCACCATCGTCTTCACCCGCGCCCGCCTGATCACCGAGCTGATCTACCGCTGGGTCACCCAGGGCCGCCGCGACCTGCGCCAGCAGATCAGCTCCTACCGCTCCGGCTATTTGCCCGAGGAACGCCGGCAGATCGAGGCCGCCCTCTTCAGCGGCGACCTCTTGGGCGTGGTCTCCACCTCGGCCCTGGAGCTGGGCATCGACATCGGCGGCCTGGACGTGTGTATCCTGGTGGGGTACCCCGGCTCGGTGGTCAATACCTGGCAGCGGGCCGGCCGGGTGGGCCGCTCGGGCCGGCAGTCCCTGGTGTTGCTTTTGGCCAGCCAGGACGCCCTCGACCAGTTCTTCATGAAACACCCCACCCGTTTCTTCGGCCGCGCCCTCGAGGAAGCAGTGGTAGACCCGGGCAACAGACACATCCTCAAAGCCCATCTCACCTGCGCCGCCCAGGAATTACCCCTGATGGCCGAGGAACCCGAGTACCAGCTGCCCAACTGGCGCGAGGCCGTGGCCGAACTGGTGGCCGAGGGCGGTCTCCTACAAAGCGCCGAGGGGGATTCCTGGCACGCCGGCCGCAAACAACCCCAGCGCCTGGTGAACCTGCGCAGCATCGGCGAGTCGTGGACCCTCTACGAAAAGGAGGGCAAGACCCTCATCGGCACCATCAGCGGCGGCCAGCTCTATTCCGAGTGTTATCCGGGGGCCATCTACCTGCACCGGGGCAAGCAGTTCCTGATCACCAGCCACGATCCCCAGCGCCGGCACATCCACGCCGAAGAAGTGGACGCCGCGTACTACACCCGGCCCAAGACTGAGAAGGAGACCGAGGTGCTGGCCGAGTTGCGCTCGCGGCCCCTGGCCAACAACCTGGCCAAGCTGGGTCGGCTCAAGGTCAGTTCCCAGGTGGTGGGCTTCGAGAAGGTGCGGGTGGGCGACCAGGTGGTGATTTCGCAGCACCCGCTGGAAGCGCCGGTGGAGCACTTCGAGACCATCGGCTTCTGGCTGGAGTTGGAGGCCCCCTTCAAGAAGGAGTTGCGGCGGCGCGGTTTCCACCACATGGGCTCCATGCACGCGGTGGAACACGCGATGAAATCCCTCTTCCCCCTGCTGGCCCTGTGCAACCGCACCGACGTGGGCGGCATTTGTTACCCGCTGCACCCCCAGTTGCGCAAAGGGGCTATCTTCGTCTACGACTACCACCCCGGCGGCATCGGCCTGGCCGAGAAAGGCTATGCCCTGCTGGACCGGCTGCTGGAGCTGACCCTCGACCTGATCGAGGGCTGTGACTGCGAACTGGGCTGCCCCTCCTGCATCCACTTCCCCACCTGCGGGGCGGGCAACGTGCCTTTGGACAAGGCCGGCTCCATCTTTCTCTTGCAGCTGCTCACCGGCCGCCAGCAGCTGCCCGTCGCCGGCGCCGAGGTCGCAGAGGACGAGCCGCCCATCTTCGCCGGTTGGGAGGATAAAGAGCCCGAGGAACCCGAACCCGAAAAGCCGCAGGGTCCGCACGTGGTGGTCTTCGACCTGGAGACCATGCGCAGCGCCGCGGAGGTGGGGGGCTGGGACAAGGCCCAGCTGATGGGCATGTCGGTGGGGGTGGTGTGGGATAGCCGGCTGGGGGAATGCCAAAGCTACTTCGCCGACCAGGCCGAGGCCCTGGTCGAGCACCTGCGCCGGGCCGAACTGGTGGTGGGTTTCAATATCGCCGGTTTCGACTACCGGGTGCTGGCCGGGTACAGCCCCTTTGACTTCAGCCCGCTCAACACCCTCGATATCCTGCAGGAGGTCTACGGCCGGCTCAAACACCGGGTCAGCCTCGACGCCCTGATCCGCGCCACCCTCAACCGCCCCAAGACCGCCGACGGCCTGCAGGCGCTGCAGTGGTACAAAGAAGGCCGGCTGGACCTGATCGAGGAGTACTGCCGCAAGGACGTGGAGGCCACCCGCGATTTGTTCAGCTACGGGCTGGAGCAGGGCTATCTGCTCTTCGACCGCAAGGACCAGGCCCGCCTGCGCGTGCCCACCGAGTGGAACCTCGAAGAACTCGCGGCGCGGAAAAAAACTAGGCGTTGAAGTTCTCCAGCAATTCCACCGCCACTGCCAGCTCGTGTTCGCTGCTCAGGTAGGTGTAGCGCCCGCCGGTATAATCCCCCTGCTGCACCACTGGAATGCCCTTCGCCGCCAGCTCCGCGGTGATCTCGTCGGTGCCCTTGACCCGCAGAGCCAGGTGATGCACCCCCTCGCCCTTCTGCTCCAGAAAGTCCCGCCAGGTGCTGGGGCCGCCGATGGGCTCGATCAACTCCAGGCTCAACTGGTCACCCATCTTGAAAAAGGCCAGTTTGGCGCGCGCCTCGGTGGGGGCGCCCTGGTAGCGGGTGTGGGCCTCGGACTCGGGGGCAGTGGTGATGATGGGTGGCACCTCCACCCCGAAGAGAGCGGCGTATTTCTTTGCCGAGGCCTCGATATCGCGCACTACCAGGCCTACCTGGCAGATGACGTTGGAGCCGAAATAGTTTTTGCCCATGGCCTCTTCCTCTGTTTTGAGTGTTTGCCCTATATTTACCAGGCAAAAATAGGGCGAAAGGGAGACCCCATGAAAGTCAGAGCAGCAAAGCTGATGGCTCCGCGGAAGTGGCAGCTCATCGAAGAGGAAAAACCCCAGGCCAAACCCGGCAACATGCTGGTGCGCATCCAGCGAGTGGCCATCTGCGGCAGCGACAAACCCTCCTTCTGCGGTTTCCACGATTCCTATCCCCTGCCCACCGGCACCACCGGGCACGAGGGGTTGGGCGTGGTGGAAGCCTGCCCTTCGGGAACCTACCAGGAGGGAGAGCGGGTGTTGCTCTCGGGATTTGATCGGGGGTTGTTCCAGGAATACGTGCTGACCAACGACCAGGGCGTGGTGCGCCTGCCCCAGGATTTCGACGCCGAGGTGGTGCTGATGTCCCAGCTCCTGGGCACCGTCATCCACAGCTTCTACAAGCTGGGCAATGTGATCAACCAGCGGGTGGTGGTGATCGGCCAGGGGGCCGTGGGGCTGCTCTTCAACGCGGTGCTGCGCAACCTGGGCGCCCGCCAGATCATCGGGGTGGACCTGCTGGACTACCGGCTGGAATTGGGCCGCCGGATGGGCGCCACCCATACCATCAATCCCCAGAAGCAGTCCCTGGCCGAATCCGTGGCGCAAATCACCGAGGGGGAGTTGGCCGACCTGGTGGTGGAGGCCGTGGGGGAGGAGGAGACCCTCAACCAGATCCACCTGCTGGCGCGGCGCAACGCCTCGGTGATCTGCTTCGGGGTGCCGGACAAGGGCGGCCACGACGGGCTGGTCTCCCTGCAGATGATGAATATGTTCCGCAAGGAGCTGCGCCTGATCACCTCGGTGGGCCCCGAACCGTGGAAGGATTACACCATCGCCCGCGACTGGATCGTGCAGGGCCGCCTCGACGTGCGGCCCATCGTCAGCCACGTGCGCCCTTTCGAGACCATCCAGGAATCCTTCGAGATGGCCTTCGACTATCCCGAGCAGGATAAGGTGGTCAAGATCGTGCTGGCGCTCTGATCACCCCTCGTATTCGTCCACCAGTAATCCGCCCCGTTCCCGCTTCTTTCCGCTGCTGCTTTTGCGCGTGGTCCGCTCGGCTATTCTCGCCTTCTGCTCCTGCCGGCGCGAGAGGTTCTCGATCTCGCGTTTCAGCTTGAAGTAGCTCTCCAGCCGTCCCTCGTCCAGCTTGCCCTGGTTCACCGCCGCGCGCACGGCGCAGCCCGGCTCCCGCTGGTGCCGGCAATCGCCAAAGCGGCAGCGGGTCGCCAATTCCTCCACGTCCCCAAAGCCCTCGCTCAGATCCTCCTCGTCGGCCCACAATTGCAGCTCGCGCATGCCCGGCGTATCCACGATCAGCCCGCCCTGTGCCAGCAGCACCAGCTCGCGGTGGGAGGTGGTGTGCCGGCCCCGGCTGTCGTCCTCGCGCACCGCAGTTACTTTCAACCTTTGCTGGCCCAGCAGGCTGTTGGTCAGGGTGGACTTGCCCACTCCCGAAGACCCCACCACCGCCACCGTCCGGCCCGCGCCCAGGTACGGCGACAGCGCTTCGAGCCCCTGCCCTTCCAGAGCGCTGACCGGGTGGATGGGGACCCCAAAGGCGATACCCTCCACCTCTGCCACCCGCTCCTCCACCTCCGGGCACTGGTCGGCTTTGTTGAGCACGATGACCGGCGCGGCCCCGCTGTCCCAGGCCAGGGTGAGGTAGCGCTCGAGCCGGCGCAGGTTGAAATCCCCGTCTAGGCCATTGACCAAAAACAGCGTGTCGATGTTGGCGGCGATGACCTGCTCGTCGGTGCGAAAGCCGGCGACTTGCCGGGTGAACTTGCTGCGGCGCGGCAGCAGGGCGTGGATGGTGGCCTTGTCTTCCTCGCGCCGCGCCACCCCCACCCAGTCGCCCACCGCGGGAAACTCGGCGGGTGAGCGGGCCGTGTGCCGCCACTTGCCCAGCACCTCGGCGGTCAGTTCACCTGCTTCGCTGTACACCACATAGAGATCGCGGTGCTGGCAGGCCACCCGCGCCGGCACCAACTCCTTGTGGGCTTCAAAATGCTGCGCAAAAAAGGGGTTCCACCCCAGGTCCTTCAGGTCCATGATTGTGCGGGGGATTCGGGTATAAAATGGTATGCGCTCCACTATACCCCAAGACGGATGCACCGCGACAAATAGAACGCAGCCTAAGTGGCGGGGAGATGACCCCAGCGGGGTGGGCCGCCAGGGTTAGCGCAGCGGCAGGTGGAAGGGGTTTTTCTAGGGGAGTGGCTGGGTAGGGAAGTCCGCGTGGTAGGGGGTCGGGTAGCGGAGCCAGAGCGAGCGAGGGGGTAGGACGCGCCTTGAGAAAAACCGAAGTGGGTCGCTCCCCGACGCGCCCCCCAGGCTAGCTACTCTTTCCCCTGCCAATCGACGATGAACCGGCACAGCTCCTTGCCCCGCGCCGACATCTGCTCGTAGAGCGCCCGCGGCAGCACCGGGCCCAGGTCCGGCCGGTGGAACCAGGACGCGTAGTACCCGGCGCTGGTCATGATGCGCTGCTCGTCGGAGTTGTTGGCCGTGCCTCCGTGCCAGCAGCGCACGTCGCGCACCACCGCCGTGCCCGCCGGGGCGCAGAGGATGGAGCGCTGCCAGTGCTCCGGCTCCTCCTCGATCTTGGGCGGCCGCAGCCGGGTGCGATGGGTGCCCGGCACGAAGCGGATCGCCCCGTTGACCTCCTTGAACTCGGTCAGCAGGAAATTGACCACGATGAAGGGGGTGGGCAGGTCCCAGCAGGTGACCTGGCCCAGCGGGTCGGCGAGAAAGTCGGCCATGTCCGAATGCAGGTGCTGGATCTTCGCCCCCGGCACCGAATAGTCCCCGCCGGCCCCCATACAGCAATACCCCTGGTTCCCCCAGATGGCGTCGAGGGTGGGCAGCACCGCGGGCAGGGCCACCAGCTGCGCCCACTCGGGGTGGTGGATCTGCATACCAAAGGAATAGCGGGCAAAACCCCGGTTGGCCTGCTCCAACGGGGTGGCCGCCAGTTGCTCGGCAACCACCCGCCGCGCCCCCTGCTGCGCAAACGCCAGCTGCTGCGGGCTGAGCGCCCCCTTGAGCGCGACAAAACCGTGCTGGTGAAAAAGCGCGGCCGCCCGCTGGGGCTGGGCCGGGTCTACCAGTTCCAGGTTGAGCATCTCTCTCCTCTGATCAATCGACGGTGATGGCCGCGTGTATATGGACCTGATCGACTTCGACGACGAGCAGGCCGGCCTTCCAGGCCCATTTCATCTCGGCCTTCTCAAAGACCAGCTGCACCTTTTTGGGCCGCTTGTCCATCTCCACCTCCACCCGGACCGACCCCACCAGGGGGATCTGGTCCACGCTGCCGTCGTTGGGCCGGTTGGGGATACCCGAGGCCCGGTTGATCAGGTGGACCAGCAGGCGTTTGCCCTTGCGGCGCAGCACCGCGTCCACACACAACGGCGCCTCCACCCGGATGGGCAACTTGCCCGCCAGTTCCGCCATCACCTCAGCGGCAAAGGCCCGGGCCAGGGGGTAGCGGTTCTTGTCGAAGAACCGGAAAAGCCCGAAGGGAATATATGCCACCGCGCCCCTGCCCACCCGCAGCACCGTGGCCGCCGGATGGGGCAGCAACCGCTCGTCGAGCAGGCAGCTCTGGCCCAGGCGCCCCAGGCCCTTGGCCCTGCCCGGCTTGAGCAACTGCCACTCCTCGCTGTACACCGGCAGCGAGCCATCGGCGGCCGGCACATGGTAGGTCTGTTTCTCCTGGCGCACTCCGGCCTTCACACCCAGGAAAGCGGCCCCGAAGCGCCCCAGGCCCGCCGCCCCGCTCAGCAGCAACTTGCCGCCTCCCTGCACGTACTCCTTGAGTTTGTCGACCATCGCCCCTGACATGCCGTCCTGCTCCGGGGCCACCACCACCGGGAACTCCTCCAGGCGTTGCATCAGGGCCCACTCGTCGAGGATATCCACATTGTAATGCGCCTCCAGCAGGCTGTACACCGCCCCCTGCACCGGCGCGTGGTCGATGCCCCACATCAGATTGCGACCTGGCCGGCTGCGGGCGTGGTGCTCCGAGTGTAGTACCGCTACCTGCGGCACTGTTTCCGTCCCCTGGCACAGGGTGCGGCGCTGGCGCACGAACTGCCCCACCTCCCGCAAACGCCGGCAGCGCCAGGGTGCCAGCTGGCCGTTGCGCAGGCCGGCGGGGTGTTCGTAGACCTGCACCGCCCCGCCCAAGGCCACCACCACCGCTGCCTCCTGCTGCACCATCTCTACCGGCTTGAAGGTCCAGGGCGATTCGGGGTTGCCCATGCCCTGGGCCGCGTAGAAGCTCCAGATCATGATGTCCCAGGGTTTGCCCCGGGTGGAGATGAAGCGCGACTCGCAGCGGCAGCCATCCAGGCCAAAGACCCAGGTGTTGTCCCCGCTGATCCAGTCGGTGGGCACCTTGGGCTCGCCCGGATGGCGGAAGGTCTGCAGCCAGTTGGAGCAGACCAGGGCCGAGGGCCGCTGGGTGTGCAGGACTTCGGCGTAGCGGGTGACATGGGCCTCGAAGCTGTGCATGCTGAACTGGAACCAGGCCGGCCAATCCGCCTCCCCCGGCTCCACGGGCGGTTGGGCGATGCCGGTGGCCTGGGTGAAAGCGGCGCGGCAACGCGCGCAGTAGCAGGGCTCCATCGCCCAGATCTCGCCGTCTACCCAGAAGCCGTCGATCTGATAGCGGTCCACCAATTCGATCAACTGGGGCAGCATCAGCTCTTCCAGGTACGGCCCGCGCGGGCACATTCTGCCTGCCACCGGCACGCCCTCGGCGTCCACCCGGCACCACTCGGGGTGTTGCTCCCCGGCCGCGTCGTCCCAGATCCCAGAGTAGTGGCAGTGCAGGGGCAGGCCCAGTTGCGCGGTGGCCCGACGCCAGCCCTTGAGCGCGTCGCGCTTCACCCCCGGGCTGACCGTGGCATTGGGCACCCGGCTGTACCAACTGGTATGCCCCGGATGGCCCTTGCAGTCGGTCTGCACAAAATCCGGGTTGAGCAGTTTGAGCATGGGCACCAGGTCTTTGGGGGTAGCGCGCACCCCCAACTCGGTGTCCGTGGCATTGGCGTGCAGGTCATAGTGCAAACCAAAGTAGCGCTGCGGCCCGTGCCAGCGGCCCGTGTAGAGTGCCATCGGATTTCCTCCTGAGATTAGAGCCACCCCGTCAACTGCGCCAAGAGCCGGCTATAGGCCACGTAATTGGGCCAGGAGATGTCGGGCGGCACCCCGTGGTCGCAGCCGGGGATGTACCCCCCCTCGCGCAGCAGGGGCGGCACCACCCGTTTCACTTCGGCCTCCATCGCCGCCCCGCCCGCGGCCAAGGCCCGTTTGTCCAGGCCGCCGGTATAGGCCATTTGCTGGCCCCAGCGCTCGCGGAAGGCCACCAAGTCGTTGCCGGCCGCCACCTCCACCGGCGCGGTGCAGTGTATACCGTATTCGATCCACAGCGGGATCAACTCGCCGATGAAGCCGTCCGAATCCACGCAGACCAGCGGACAGCCTCCTGCCTTGAGCTGGGGCACCCAGCGTGCGTACGCCGGACCGAGGAAATGGCGGGTCATGGCCGGCGAGATCATGCTGTGCATCTTGTAGGCCATGTCCTCGGAGATCATCACATAGTCCGGGGCAAAGTGCTCCAGGACCCGGTCCAGGGTGCGGGAGACAAAGTCGGTCCAAAACCCGGCCAACTCCTCCGCGAAGGCAGGATCCTCTGCCATCATCATGCAGAGGTTCTCGAAACCCAGCCACTCGCGCAGCTGCCAGAAGGGGCCGTTGAAATGGAGGCCCGCCACAAAATCGCGCTCCCGCAGCCGAACACCGCGCTCGGCCAGGTCTGCCGGCGCGCGCTGCGGGTCGTCTGGCGCGTAGCGCCACTTCATGTTCTGCTCCCAGTCCTGGCGGCTGGAAACCGGGAATTTGTGCCACTTGCGGGTGACGAAGTCCTTGGCCGCGCGGATGTAGGTGTAGTCGAACTGGTCGGAGATCTCGGTGATGGCCCCCATCCAGTCCCGCACCACGTAGTGGCCGTCGCGGTGTTCCAGGACTGCTTCCTCGAATTGGGGGATCATGCGAAAGGAGACCCCCAGGTCTACCCCTGACTTGGTCGGTTGGGGTTCGATGCCCAGGGTTTCGAGCAACACCTGATGGTAGTTGACCCCCTCGGGCAGTCCCTGGCGGCGCCAGGCGGCCAGGGTGGATTCGCGGGGCCCTCCGGGCTGGAGGGGGATCTTGTCGGGCTGGCCGAACAACAGGGTTTGGCGATAACGCTCTCTGGGAGTCATGGCCGCACCTCCTAGTCTAGCTAATACACTAAAGTGACGGGCGCCCGTCAAAAGAGGTTGGCCGGGACCTGCGTTTGTCTTAGCTTTCACCACAGGCAAAACTTATCCACATTCTTTCCCGTCTTATCCACAACAGGAACCCATGACCACCGTCCAAGTCAACGAAGAGTTGCTGGCCGCCAGCGAGTATTTCGCCGATCCGCAGCACCTGCGGGAGGCTGCGGCCTTCTTCAAGTTCGCCGAGCGGCGGGTGGTGCTGGGACTGGGGGCGCTGGACACCCTGGCAGAGGAATGCCGGCGCCTGGGCGCCGGGCCGGTGCTGCTGCTGCGGGACCCGGGGGTGGCAGCCCTGGAAGGCGCGGTGCGCCGGGCCCTGGAGAAAGGGGGCCTCACCCTGGCCGGGGTGTACGACCAAGTGGAGAGCAACCCCTCGGTGGCCAGCGTGGACCGCTGTGCCGCTTTTCTCCGGGAAAGCCGGGCCGCGGTGCTTGTCGCCCTGGGCGGGGGTAGTACCCTCGACACGGCCAAGGCCGCCGCCGCCGTCGCTGAGGTGGGTGGCTCCATCGCCGACTACGTGGGTTTCGATCTCATCCCGCGCCCGGCCCGCCTGCCGGTGGTCGCCCTGCCCACCACCGCCGGCACCGGCAGCGAGGCCAGCCGGGTTTCGGTGGTGGCCGACGCCGCCGGCAAGAAGGCGGTGTACAGCGACCACCTCACCCCGCGTGTGGCCCTGGTGGACCCGCAGCTGAGCGCGGGCATGCCCCCGGGCCTGACCGCCATCACCGGCCTGGACGCCATCGGCCACGCCCTGGAGTGTACCGCCTCAAAAAAGAGCAACACCATCGGCGACGCCGTGGCCCGCGAGTCGCTGCGGGCCGGCTGTCCCCATCTGGTGCGCGCCATCGAGCAGCCCGATCCGGAGGCCCGCCTGCAGCTGGCCCGCTGCAGCCTGCTGGCCGGCCTGCTGCTCAGCCCCATCAACACCGGGGCGGCGCATGCCCTGGGCTACGGCATCGAAAAACTCTCGGCTGAACGGGGCCGGCCCGTGCCCCACGGGGCGGCGGTAGCCCTGATGCTGCCCGGGGTGATGCGCCACAACCTGGGCGCCGCCGCCGAGAAATACTACTATGCTGCCGGCGTGGCCGGGTTGGCGCTGGGCGGCTGCAGCCGCGAGCAGGGCGCCCGCCTGGCAGCCGGCTGGATCGACACCCTGCGGCGCCGCCACACCGCCTTCGGCTCCCTGCAGGAGGCTGGGCTGGGGCGGGAGCATATCCCGGCGCTGACCGAGATCGCCCTGACCATTCGCCGCCTGCTGGACCCCAACCCAGTGGAGGTGACCCGGGAGGACGCGCTCCGGCTCTACGAGGAGGTATTGCAGTGAAAGGAATCCAATGACCGAAACGGCCAAACGGAAAAAGAAAAAGCGCGGCCTCAAATTAAAACTGACCATCGCCATCCTGGTGCTGATCGGCGTCGGCAACGGCGTCTACTTCAAGTTCTTCAACACCCCGCCCGTCGAGAAGTTCGCCACCACCCGGGTGGTCAAAGGCAACGTGGTCGACAAACTCGCCGAGACCGGCTCCATCCAGCTGGTGCGCACCGTGGAGGTGAAATCCACCATCGCCGGGGAGGTGCGCCAGCTGCCGGTGGAGGCCGGCGAGGTGGTGGTGGAAGGCCAGACCCTGGCCCTCATCGAACCCGACCCCACCCAGTCGCTGCAGCTCTACCAAAAACGCTCGGCCGTGGACCAGGGCCGTATCCAGCTCAAGGAACAGGAGCAGGACGTGGCGCGCCGGAAATCGCTCTACGAGCGCAATATGCTCTCGGCCGAAGAATACGAGCGGGCCGCCAACGCGCTGACCCAGGTCCGCAACCAGCTGCGCCTGGCCGAGTTGGAGGTGGAGGTGCTGGAGGCCAAGGCCAACCTCAGCCCGCAGCAGAAGCAGAGCAACCTCAAGACCGAGCAGATCAAGGTCATTGCCCCCATCGGCGGGGTGGTGATCCGGCGGGGTGTGGAGATCGGGGAGGTGGTGGCCTCGGGGCTGTCCTCCTTCACCGGCGGGACCACCATGTTCGAGATCGGCGACCCCAGCCAGATGATCATCAAGAGCGAGATCAGCGAGGTGGACGTGGGCCGGCTGCAGGTGGGTCAGCCCGTCGACATCGTCGCCGATGCCTTCCCCGACACCACCTACCACGGACGGGTGCGCTGGGTGGCCCCGGTGGGCGAGAAGAAGGCCGGCAGCACCCTGATCACCTTTGAGACCGAGATCGAATTCCTCGACCACGAGCCCCGCCTGCGCCAGGGCATGTCCTGTGACGTGGACATCGTCTTCGCCCGCCACGACAGCACCACCTATCTGCCCACCGAGGCGGTGTTGGAGGTCTTCCCCGAGGACCAGGAGCAGGCCCAGGAAAAGGTCAAGGGCCAGCGGGGCCGGTTTATCGCCTACCTGGCCCCGCCGCCACCGGCCGATACCGCCGCCGCCGGCCCGGCCAAGGCCGCCGCCGACAGCCTCGCCCTGGATCAGTTCACCGAAGTCGAGTTGAAGATCGGCCTGGAGACCTCCACCCGCACCGAAGTGCTCGGCGGACTGGAAGCCGGCGACCGGGTGGCAGCCAACACCAAACAGCTCCACGACAAGAAGACCGGCAAGGCCGGTCCACCCGGGCCGCCGGCCGCAAACGAAGGGGACTGAAGCGTGGTCTTCTACGAGCCCATCGCCGTGGGGCTGGCGCAGCTGCGCGCCAACAAGCTGCGCTCCCTGCTCACCCTGCTGGGCATCGTCATCGGGGTGGCCTCGGTGATCGGCATCGTCTCCCTGGGCGAGGGCCTGCGCCAGACGGTGATGGGCGACTTCGCCCAACGCGGGGGTGCCACCACCGTGCTGGTCAACCCACCCGAGGAATGGGTGCGCAAGGAGGGCCGTTGGGTGCAGCGCCCCTGGAGGGAATACCTGACCACCGGCGACCTGGCCGCCTTCCGCGACGAATCCGACCAGATCCGCGCCGCCCTGCCGGGGGTATGGGGCCTGGCTGAGGCGCGCCACGGCAAGTCCACCACCAGCACCCGCTACACCGGCACCTCCGCCGACTACGCCGAGGGCTTCGACTGGCCAGTGGACATGGGCCGGCACCTCAGCGAGGAGGACGTGCGCTACGCCCGCCGGGTCTGCGTAATCGGCCGCCAGATCCTCAAGGATCTCTTTCAGGACAAACCCGCCGTCGGCGAGGAGCTCGAACTCAACGGGGACCGCTACGAAGTGGTCGGCGTCCTGGAACCGCGCATCCGTTTCGGCCAGGAGCAGGGCGGCGATATCCTCATCCCCGTCACCACTGCCCAGCTGCGCATCACCGGCAATAACTACTTGCAGGGCATCACCCTTTTCGCTGCCAAGCTCGAAACCGTCAACGAGCTGGCCAACGCGGTGCGCCGGGTGCTTCACGGCCGCCACAGCCACGGGGAGGAGTTCCGGGTGCGCACCAGCGAGAAACAGATGGAGGAGGCCGACAACACCATTCGTATCATGAAGATGGTGGCCGGCGGCATCGCCGCCATCTCGCTCCTGGTGGGTGGCATCGGTATCATGAACATCATGCTGGTCTCCACCAGCATCACGCCGAGCGTGACCTCTGCG
>SXGS01748783.1_pt1 | contig 25685 bp, 28 predicted proteins | sample 3174681 | NCBI WGS metagenome assembly SXGS01 (sample SAMN11356861, study PRJNA531348) | freshwater metagenome | isolation source: freshwater sample F1-80 | place: China: Fuxian Lake, Yuxi | collected 2017-12-25 | reverse complement strand
TCCGTCGAGGAAGTCGCCGGCGCCGCCGAAGATGTCGGACAGGGCGCCGAGGAAGTCGACGAAGCTGGCGAGGTCGGTGATCATGGGAGCTCCCGTGGTGGTCGAGTGGTCGAGGCAGGAATGCCGTTCATTGGTACCGATTGCCGGTGAACGAATGGTGACCTATTAGTGACCCCATTGGATTCGCCATCGTGAACGGTTCGCGTCAGATCGGGTCGATCACCAGCAGGTGCGCCCAGTAGGAGGCGGCGTGCTCCCCGAGGTAGGGGAGCAGGGTGTCGAAGAGGATGTAGGACATCGGGTCACTCCTGGGTGGCGGGTCGAGCGGTTCGGTGGCCGGCGGGATGCGGCGACTGCAGAGTGCCCGCCGCGCACGTGACGCAGGTGTCACCGCGGTGAACGGCGGGTGTCGACTCGGCGCACCGACCGGCACTCTCGGACGCCGGGCGCGATCATGGTCCGGTGAGCAGTAATCAGACCGAGAACCTGCGCGGGATGATCGAGTACGCGCGTCGGTGGTTGCCCTACGGCGGCGGTCCCGACGACGAGATCCTCGTGGCGTTCGGGATTCCGGCGCACCAGTTCCATGAACGGCTCGGCCGAATCCTCGACAGTGGGGATCCCGTGGTGGCGCAGACGTTGACGGCACCGGAGGCGGCGGCGATGCGCATGCAGTGCCTCACTCGATCGGCCAACCGCCGCAGCGTCCCCGCCTGGCAGTAACCGGATGCTCACCGGTCCGCACCGAGCGGGAAACGAGCAGTATGCCTTCGATCCGATGATCGCCAGCCGATCAACGCGCTCGACACCGACCCTCCGCACCTGCAGGGTGAAGCACATGGACGACTACCGACTCGTGCCGACCGTGCCCGACCCGGTCTCCTACCGCCGGCTCAGACGCGAGGCAGGGCTGACTCCGGTGACCGCGGAGCAGGCGCTACCTGCTCTCGAAAACGCGTGGGCGGGATGCCACGTCGTTAACGGCCCCAGTGACACCGTCGTCGCGATGGGCAGGGTCATCGGCGACGGCGGCTGGTACTTCCACATCGTCGACATGGCGACCGCACCCGCCCATCAACGCAGAGGCCTCGGTGACCGCGTCCTCAGGTGGCTGCTCGAGACGATCACCGCCTCCGCGCCGGGAGACCCTTACATCACGCTGATGGCGGATCCACCCGGTCGCCGGCTGTACGAGAAGCACGGGTTCACCACCACCGCCAGCGTCGGGCTGGTGCACCGCCCCTGAACGATCGGATCGCCGACACCACTTGTCCGCGAACCGATCGCACCACCAGCGGGGCACCGCCCCGCTTCTGCGGCCGACGTGATGGCACCGATCACACGAAGGCGGCGGCGAAGGTCAAGGACACTACGAACAGTGCCGCGCCGCCCAGGGCCGCGCCGATCATCGCGTCGCGCCCGTTCGTCGCGATCCCGTCCTCGTCGCGACCCACGCCGATCCAACCGCAGATGACCGCGAGGACGCCGACAGGGACGGCGACCCAGTCCCCGATGAACGGAACAAACGCGCAGACCAGAGCAACGATGCCGGCGACGACCGCGGTGTTGCCGGCGCCGTTGCGGTACACCGGTCCGCCGGGCGAGGGCTCAGTCATCGGTCGGTCTCGCCACTGGGCACCACCACATTCAGGGAGAACAACGCCGTACGGTTTCGGGCTGAATCGATCGCACAGTACAGGCGAATGCGGGCGGTGAAAACGAGCATGTGGACACGTACGAGCAAACTCACGGACACGGTCGTCGACCCCGATGCGGCGGTCCGTGGGCGTCGAATGCGGCGTCGTCCCTCATGCTCCGGCGGTGCCGCAGTGCGTGTTCTGTCCGCTGAAGGTCCTGTGCAAATCAAGGCGCGTACCGGTGTCGCGGAGAAGGCGAGGCGAACACCGCCGTCGTGAGTTCCTGCGCAGCACCCATGCTCGCGCCCGAGCCGCGTCCGACCATCACAGCTGTCCGCCGCCGGTAGTCGGCCGGCACCCGTCCACATCACAGACCGCCTGGGCCGCTGCGCTGTTGCCTCGACCCGCCGGGCGTTCGTAAGGTCGAAACATGGGAAGACTGGTCGTGTCGGTTCTGACATCGCTCGACGGCTACTACGAAGGGCCAGAGGGCGACCTGGGCTCGCTGCCGTTCGAGGACGCGTTCAACGACCACAACCTGACACTCCTGCGCGACGCGTCCACCGTCGTGTACGGCAGCACCTGGTTCGAGAACAACTGGCGCTCGTGGTCGGCAGTGGCCGCCGATTCGTCCAGCAGTGACCGTGACCGCGAGATCGCAACTCTGGTCACCACACTGGAGTCGGTGATCGTCAGCGATTCACTCACCATCGACCGCGACGCTCCGTGGGCACGGACCTCCCGTGACGTCTCGCGGTCCGAGGCACCTGACCTCATCAGGCATCTGAAACAGCATGTCGACGGCGACCTGGTGATGTTCGGAAGTGCCACGACGTGGAATCCGTTTCTGTCACTCGGCCTCGTCGACGAATTGATCGTGCTGATCGGAGCCGGACTCACCGGCCAAGGCACCAAGCTCTACACCGGTGATGCCGCCGCACTCGAACTGACAAGCGCGCGCGTACTCGTGGATTCACAACTGGTCGAGCTCAGATACCGCCCGCACCGTCGATGACTTCTCGTCCTCCCGCCGGTCCACACCCGGGACACCCGACGAGAGGACGAACCATGATCGACCACATGCTGACCGTCTTACCCGTGCGCGACATCGACATCGCACGCGAGTGGTACACACGCCTGCTGGGACGTAGGCCCGACAACAACCCGATTCCGGGGCTGATCGAGTGGCAGGTCGTCCCGGGTGCGTGGATTCAGGTGATCTCCGATCCCTACCGCGCCGGCCACACCCGGGCCAACCTCGCCGTCGACGACATCGACGCTCACACCACGGAAACCACACGCCGCGGACTCGCCGTCGGCGACACCACGGATGTCACCAACGGCGTTCGACTCGCGCCGGTCACCGATCCCGACGGCAACGTCATCACCCTGATCGGTGGGGTCAGACCGGCGCACTGACCGTCCCCCGGAATGAACCTGATTTCATTGCCGATAATTTATATTATGACATAATTGCTGCTCAAGACTTTACTACCATCAGACCCGTAGCCCCTACCGTGTCCTGAATCGGCACGACGCGAACACGTCGCAGCGTCCTGGAAAAACAGAAGGCCCCTTTCGGCTACCGTCAAGTCCACGCTTGTACCGGCGCTGACAGCCCGGCAACCGCGCCGAGATATGGGCGGACGCTGAAAGACTGTCAGGATGAACCTCGACGAGCTGCTGCAGGTGATGGATCGTGCTGCGGCGAACCTTGCCAAACTTCAAGCAATCTGGGATCGCGCAGAGCCAATGGTTCCCTCGGGCCCTCAGCGGGGTACGAATCGAGAATACGAAGATCTACGTCGTGCATGGACGGCGCTGCTCGCAGGGCTGCCTCCGATCGACGGGTTCACAGTCACCGTGGAGCTACCGGACATAGACGAGGCGGGGCAGTCCTTCATCGACTACTTCGAGATTGGCGAGCCCGCCTTCGCTCTTATGAACGAACTGGAGGAGCCGGGCCGCCAGCTCGACGAGTACCGTTTCAAACTTGCGCAGGCACGTCGCCGGGCGATTCACGATCGCCTCGACGACTTGGTGTCGACGATCAACACCACCCTTGCTCAGATCACTAAATCTATTGCGCGAGATTCGTCTGATCGTGTGGACGATCTCCGAACAAGGGTGGTCGAGGAGTCAATCAGTGAACTCGAGAGGCTGCTCGGCGATACTACTGACCGAAAGGGACGCTGGAACGATCTCCACCGCCATCTCCGTTTCAGTGAGGGGCACGACTGGCACGACATCGCCGAGATGGACTGGCCCTCTGTCCGCGCCGATGTTGAGGCCGCGAGTCTATCCGAGTCCGACCCGTTATCGGTGCCAGCGGTCGACCTGGGCGTCGCTGCTTCCGGGAAACCCGCAGGTGGTGCAAGCATTGGACTTCTGTGGAGCGTCCTTGACGATGACGGCTTTGAGCGTATCCTTTTCGATCTTCTCGGGGGTTTCCCCAACTATCAAAACGTCGAGTGGCTGACGAAGACCCGCGCGCCTGACCGGGGTCGTGATCTTTCTGCGGAGCGCGTTATAAGAGATGACGGTGGGACGACACGAACCGAGCGGGTGATCGTGCAGGCCAAGCACTGGACGTCGAAGTCCGTAGCCCCTTCTGACATCACAAACACCTTGGCGGCGCTTTCGCTCTGGGAACCACCAGTCGTTCGAACTTTGGTGGTCGCGACAAGTGGGCGATTTACCACCGACGCGGTGGGGATCGTCGAGAAGCACAATGCCGATGGGAAGCTACCGTTTATCGAACTCTGGGCGGACAGCCGCCTTGAAACGCAGTTATCGCAACGACCGGATCTGATCGCAACCTACGGTCTGCGGCCGTAGGTCCGAGGTGGTTGATTTCTCTATGAGCACGATAGAGCGGCCGGATAGGTCAACCACCGAGGTGCCTGAACGGTCGTCGACACACGCCGCATTTCGTGTCGGTGGTTGCTGACATACTCGAAACCAGCCGCGTCCTACTCTGCCCCTCTTGCAGGCACGTGCAGGGGCGAGAGGGGGACAAACGGACTGGTAGAGGACGATTGGAGAAGCGTGGCGGAGGAGAATGAGCCTGGCCGCACGGGTCAAAACGGGCCGGATCCGTACTTACTTGCGCAGGTCAGGGAGTCTTTTGGTCGAGTGGTTTACAGCCACAAAACTCGGGAGAAGCAGGCTGACATCTGCTCCTCGAAGCACCGGTGGCAGCAGGGGGTACTTGTCGCCCTCACGGCCATCAGCTCCGGCACCTTCCTGGTCGTAGTGGTCGGCCTGTTCGACAACCCGGTCCTGACCAGCCTGACAACGTCCTCCATTGCGCTGCTAGTGACCTGGATGAGCCTCGGCGCCAGGACCTTCAAATTCGCGGAGGAGTCCGACGCCCATCGCAGCGTTGCCTCCCAGCTCTGGAACGTTCGCGAGTCCTACATCTCTTTAATCTCCGACCTGATGTCCGGCGGCGTCACCGATGAGGAAGCCAGGACCCGGCGCGACGAACTCCAGGAAGCCACCAGCGCCGCCTACGCCGACGCGCCGAGGACGACCGGCAAGGCCTACACGCGCGCGCAGGAGGGACTCAAGCACAACGAAGAGATGACATTCACGTCCCAGGAGATTGACCTCTTCCTTCCCGAAGCGCTTCGTCTCAATCGCGGCGAGGTGCAACCATGAAAACATCCGAGATCTTCGACGGACTCCTAGCGAACTTAAAGGTCGGTAACACTGCGGCCATTGTCGGATCGCGCAGAGACGAGATAACCAAGTCGCTGAACAAGGAATTTCGGTCCAAAGAAGGTGACACCGCTCATAAGTTAATGGTGGGCTCTTACGGCCGTCACACCGCCATCAAAGGCATCTCCGACCTTGACATGATTTTCATCCTTCCCCCGGGCATCCGGGGCGACTACGACACCGAGACTGGTCCGCGAAGAATGCTGGAACGTGTCCGGGACACTCTGAAGTCGCGTTACCCGAACACTGACATCCGCGTCGATCAGTGTGTTGTTCGCGTGCAGTTTCAGAGCAATGCCTTCAAGTTTGAGGTGCAGCCGGCGTTCGAAAACTCGGACGGCAGCTTCGACTACCCCGACACGGCGGCGGGAAGATGGAGGCTCACCAAACCTCGTGCCGAGATCGAGGCGACAAGGGAATGCAACGATCGCACCTCGACGAACATGCGCCACCTCGCGCGGATGGCCCGAGCGTGGAAGAACGCCAACGGCGTAGGCATGGGCGGTCTGCTCGTCGACACGCTGGTGCACCGGTTTTTCGCCCAGACGAGCAAGTACGACTCGGTCGGCACCGGATCGTTCGACTTGATGGTCCGCGACTTCTTCGACTTCCTCAAGGATGAGCCTGACAGAGACTTCTACATGGCATTGGGAAGCAACCAGCGAGTGAACGTCAAGTCGAGGTTTCAGCCCAAGGCCAAGAAGGCATACAACCGCTGCCTTCAAGCAATCACCGACGACGGCAACGTCTCGGCGAACAAGAAGTGGCGAGAAATCTTCGGAACATCAGTGCCACTCAAGGCTGTCGTTGCCTCCGCTCACTCTTTCACCAACACCGAGGAGTTCATCGAGCAGAGGTACCCAGTCGACGTCCAGTACTCGCTTGCAATCGACTGCACCGTTACTCAGAACGGTTGGCGGCCAGCCACCCTGAGGAACATGCTCAGAGACAAGACCCTGCTGCTGCCCAACAAGGAATTGAATTTCACTATCACCGAGTGCGGCGTCCCCGGCCCGTATGACGTCCGCTGGAAGGTACTTAATCGAGGCGAAGAAGCCGAACGTCGAGACATGATTCGCGGGCAGGTTGTCGAGGCTAACCGTGCGAACGGCAGGTACGAACGCACCTCATTTCGCGGCGAACACCAGGTCGAGTGCTATGCCGTTAAGAACGGCATCGTAGTTGCACGGGACCGCATCGATGTGCCGATCAGCGCGACTTCGGACACTTCTTCTTGATCGTCACACGTCAGATTGACGGAGCTGAAGGGCGGTGCACGCTCGAACCTCCGCAATAGCCGAGCGGACGGTGTGACGAGCGCCGAGCACAAGGACTCGCGCGGGGATCGTGGAGCATCCATTCATATAACCAAGACGGTCCGGTTAGGACATACTCCTGGTAACGAGCACTGTGCACAACGAGACCCAGACCCGCAACGTCTTTTAGACCACGTCCCGAACCATGCTGAACGAGTGGCCAGCCGCGCCCCCGATGGTTGATCCACGCCTGTTGGCACGTGGGTGCGCTATTGTTCGAGGTGTTCGACCGTCGATGAGGGTCACGGTCGAGCGTCCACCATCAGCGCCTACGTGGTGGCGGCACCAGTGGTTGTCGCACTGCGTCCGCGTGTGCTGATCCGACGCTCCGAGAGGCCCTCAGCTCATGATTTGTCCTTCGTTCAATTTGACGTTCTCACCCGGGTCGCAACGCGTACATCAGTCATCGACTCGGCTCTGGTTGGTGTGGACGTTCAGCGCCGCCGGCGGCGCGACGATGGGTGCGCGATGATGGCGGCCCGTACGACGAGGTCGAGCGGCTCGTCGATCGGCGAGACCGCCGCATTGATCGTCCTCGCTGTCGCTGCGGCCGGCGTGGTGATCGCGGCGGGTGCGTGGTGGCTCGGGTCGCTGCTCGGCGGCTTCGACACCTCGCCCGATCCGATCACCGGGTTGTACGACGTCGTGCGCGGCCGCCGCCCGTGGCCGTGGCAATCCACCGTCCTCGCCGCGTTCGCGGGGGTGGTGGTTCTCGTTCCGACAGTGGCTGCGGTGCGGCGGTGGGCGCGCGGTCGTACCTGGATCGACTCCAAGGCGAAGACGATGGCGAATCCGGGCAAGCTGTCCGGGATTTCGCGGTCGGCGTCGCAGAAGCTGGTCCCGCAGTTCTCCCCCAAGGACCCCCGGTCGTGGGGGTTCCTCATCGGCTACACCGTCCGCGGGAAGGTGCCGGTGTACCTGACGTGGGAGACGGTCATGGTCGCCATCGCCGGGATGCGGATGGGCAAGACCGTGACGCTGGCGATCCGAGCCGTGATCAGTGCCCCCGGGCCGGTGATCGCCAACACCACCAAACCGGACCTGCACGCCGCGACCCGCCTCGCCCGGGAACGCCTCGGCCGGGTGTGGATGCTCGATCTGCAGGAGATCTGCGGATCTCGGGTGGTCACGTTCTGGTGGAACCCGCTCAAACGAGTGCGGGAGATGGGGGACGCTCGCCGCCTGGCGTCGTTCTTCGTCTCCGGGTCCTCCACCAAGGGCGCGACGACGAGCAACTACTTCGACGGTGGCTCCGCCGAGCTGCTGGCGCTGTACCTGCTCGCCGCGGCCGTGGGCGGCGGAGACATCCTGCACACCCTCGCCTGGCTCGGCCGCGACCAGGACCAGACACCGGCGGACATCCTCGAGGTGGCCGGCCACCGGCGGGCCGCGGACAAGATCCGCACCGCCCTCGACATCAACGAACGCCAGCGCGACGGTCTGTTCGACATGGCCCGGAAGTGCCTGAGCGTGCTGATCGACGAGGACTACGCCAATGTCGTCACACCACCGACGCGGGTGACGATGGAGGTGCTGCCACACCCGGAGACCGGTGAACGCAGCATCCGCCACCGACGGCAGGACGCCACGCACGATCGAGCGGAGTTCGACCCGTACGACTTCGTCACCAGCACCGACACCCTCTACACCCACTCGAACAAGGGCTCGGGGACCGCGACGCCGCTGATCACCGCCCTCCTCGGTCAGATCTTCGACGCCGGAATCAAGGTCGCCGTGCGCAGCCCCCGACGTGACTACCCGGCTCACATGCCCGCCTGGTGGCCGCAATCCTGGTGGCGGCGAAACCACTCCGCACCGGAAGGTCGTCTCGAGGTGCCGCTCGTCGCCGTCCTCGACGAGGCCGCCAACACCGTTCTGCTCGAAGACCTGCCGAACCAGTTCTCCTACTTCGGCTCCCACGGCATCATTCCGATCGCCATCCTGCAAAGCCCCCAGCAGGGCGAAAAAGCCTGGGGCAGGGAGGAGTTCGAGGCGATGGTGTCAGGCTCCATGCACTTCTACGGCGGCAACGTCAACGTCGAGTCCTACGCGCGCGGCTTGTCCTCCACTGTCGGCACACACGAGGTGCAGACCACCACCCGGAGCAACGGGCGATCCGGAGGCAGCACGTCGCAGAGCTGGCAGGAGCGCCCGATCCTCACCGAGGCCGACATCCGCGCGATGCCCAGCGCGCGTGCGCTGCTCGTCGTCCCCGGCAACAAGCCGGTACTGATCAGGAAGCTCCCGTGGTGGGAGACCGACGACGCCGATTTGATTCGGGAATCCATCGGCCGTTACGCCGGCTCGGAGAAGGTGGCCGCGGAACTGCTCGCCGGCGGTGTCGGCGACAAGCGCCACCTCGATCGGAGCGACGTCGACGACGGGGACGATCCGGACGAGTACGACTGGGAGAAGGACTGATGACCGACCCCTATCCGGACGACGAGGCCGATCTATTGCCGGACCATGAGGCCGACCCCGCCGATCCGGAGGACGTGGCACCGGAGCCGGTATTCGCCGACGTCGAGGAGTTCGTGACGCTCTACTTCTCCCAGGTCATCAATCGGCAGGTGTCGAACTCGCCCGGGCGCGGATTGAGTTGGGATCCGCGGTGGTGGCGTCACCGGGAGGTCTACGAGCGGCTGACCGCGCTGTGGCAGGCGTATGAGGGGGCGGTGGTGAGCGATGACCCGTCGGCGATGTCGCGGTGGTGGATCACGGACGTCGACGCGCACCTGAAGGTGCTTCTGGACGGCGCGACCGGCCCCATGAGCCACGTCGACCCGGACGGCAGCTGGAACGGCCACGGTCCGCTCCCGTGCGTGCCGATGCCACACGCGGAGGATTCCCACCCCGGCGAACAGGGTCCCTGAGGCCGGTCCCCCGTCAGTGCTCGAACGATGCCCGCGAGGAACGAACCATGTTCCTCGCGGGCATCGTTCGTCCCGCGGCCGGTCACTTCCTGCTGCGTGGTCAGAGATCCGGGCCGAGGTCGCGGTTGCGATCGACCGCGGTGTCGACTGTGCGGGCGGGTTCGGCGCGCGTCGGTTTCGCGGCCGGTCGCCGTCGCCGTTCCTCCGCCGCGGCCTGCTCCGGGGTGAGGTCGGCTCGGCGATCGAGTTCGGCGCGGTAGCTGCGCAGGGTGTTCTCCCGGCGCGCTGCGATCGTCGAGGTGCGTGCGTGGTTCCGGCTCACCCCGACCTCGCGCAGCTTTCGGCGCAGCTCCTCCGTGGGCATCTCGGCCAGCGGGTTCGCCGCCTCGCGCGGCGAGGCGGCGGGTTGCGCCGAACGCACCGCGGTCTCGGTGGCGACCTCCCGGGGGTCGAGGGCGGCGCGGCGATCGAGTTCTGCCTGTAGCGCGGTGACGCGTGCGGCCGTCGCGGTGCGTTCCGGGCGTGCTGCGCGGAGCGTTGCGTCGGCGGTGGACGCTGCCCGGTTGTCGGCGTGCTGCGCGGCGGCGATCGTGTCGGACAGCGAGTGCTCCGCTGCCTCGGCGTTCGCTTGGATCTGGTCCCACTGCTCACGCGGCGGCGCGGCCGCGGTCGCGTCGGCGGCGGCGTCGACGGCCGCGCGGTGGCGGCGGGTCCACAGATCGGTGTCCGCGGCGGCGTCGGCGATCCGGGCGTGATCGACGGTGCGACGCCCGAAGCGGCCGGTGTCGGGTTCGCGTGCGGCGCGTTCGGTCTGTGTGGCGCGCTCCAGCTCTGCCCCGGCCCGCTCGACACGGTGCTGTGCGGCGATCGCCGTGCGCACCGCCGCTGCTGCGGTGTCTGTTTGCGCCTGCTCGGCGCGTACTGCTGCCACGGACTGTCCGCCCAGTGCTGCTGCCCTGGCGGCGCCCGCGAGGCGGATGTCGCGGTCGAGTGCGGCCAGACGGGTGCGCGCCTGCGCGGCGGCAGCGTCGAGCTGGTCGTCGGTCAGTGCTCGGATAGGTGCTCGCCGCATCTGCTCGGCGGCCGCGGCGACGTCCGTGCTCGCGTGCGCGGGAGTGCGCACCGCGTCGGGGCGTTCGTCCAGCGTTCGCCGCGGTGCCCGATCGGGCGCGGGCGCCTGGTCCTGCGTTGTCGCCGGTTCTTTCGCGCTGGCTGCGCCCGCAGGTTCGGTCGCACTGTCGCTCATGTGGAGGTAGGAGCGCAGTTCGTCGGTGTAGGCGGTGAGATCGGGATCGAGGTCGGTGACGGTCTCCGCGACGGCCGCGACGACCGCTCGGATCGCGACGCGTTCGGTGTCGTCGAACCGGATCAGGTGCAGATCGAGATCTCCGGTGTCGGCGCCGAGTGCGGTGTCGACGACGCGTCGGGCCAGCTCGGTCCATTCGCGGTCGGTGAGGGTGTCGGCGACGCGAGCGGGAAGCGCACGTTGCAGGGCGGTGTCGGTGTCGATGTCGATCAGCGCCCGCACCGCGTTCCGGTACGCCTGCTGCTGCGGGTGGGTGTAGTCGAGGTCCGTCGCCCACACCGCGTCGGGGCCGTGCGGGTCGATGATCGCCGCGACCATCGCGGTGGCGAAGGTGCGCAGTTCCGTGTCCGCTCCGCGGTGCTGCGGGGGCAGCACGGGCACCGTCGACGCGACCGCCGGCGTCTGCACGTTCTCGAGGCGGGCGAGGATCGCGACGGGGATGTTGCCGGCGCCGTGCAACCCACGGTCGCTCAGGACGTCGATGACGGAGTCGACGTCGGCGCCGCGGGCGATGGCGTCGCGGACACCGGCCACGGCGGCGTCCCACCCGCGCTGCGCTCGGGCGGTGGTGTGGATCGCGGTCGGGAGCACCGTGCCCAGCAGGTGGCGGGCGTGGGCGTCGCCGAGTTTCGCGGCGGCGGTGTCGTAGTACTCGCGGAACCGGTGCGGGTCCGATGCGCGGGCCAACCCGGCGCGTAGGTGTTCCACGGCGGCGCGTTCCTCGCCGTCGCGCGCGAGGATGCCGGCGAACACCGTTGTCGGTGTCGCTTCCGGCCCCGGGGCGTGGTCGAGGTCCGGGTCGGGGAGCTGGTCGGTGACGAGGTAGCCGTAGTTACCGGCCTTGCCTCGGGTCATCGCCACATACGCGGCCTGCCTGTCCACGGCATCGGAGAGCAGTGCGCGGCCGACGTCGACGGTGAGCCCCTGGGCGCGGTGGATGGTGTGGGCGTAACCGAGTTCGGTGTGCCCTTGGGCGTACCAGGCGGGCAGGACGGTGTGCACGCCGTGCCGGTTGCCGGTGACGGCGATACTGCCGTCCTCTCCGACACCGGTGACGGTCCACAGGTCACCGTTCTGCACGGAGAAGCGGCGACCGTGGTTGTCGGTGGCGCGCAATTCGGCGCGGTTGCGTCTGGTGACCACGACGTCGCCGACGTGGGCGCGGGCGGTGTCCGACAGCGGCGCGGAGATCCCGTCGCCGGTGCCGGCTTCGGTGTGGTGGATCGCCTGGGCGGCGGTGTTGAGTTGGCGGACCTGCTCGTTGGTGGGGGCGAGCATCACCGACGACAGACCTGCGCGGGTGTCGGCGAGGTGATCGTCGAGCAGACGCACCAGCAGCTCGTCGTCCGTGCCGCCGATCATCCGGTCGTGGGTGCGGTAGAACTCGATCGCCTTCTCATCCCCGGTGCGCAGTGCCAGCGACGCGGTCGCCTCCGCGGGGTCACCGAAGCGCACCACGTCGACGAGCTCGGGCGCACTCGTCTCGCGGGCGAGCATGCCCAGCGCGCCGCCCGCGTCGACGGCGTTGAGTTGTGCGGAGTCGCCGATCATGCGCACCACCGCGCCGCGCTCGGCGGCCAGGGCCACGAGCTGGTCGAGGTCGCGGGTCGAGGCCATGCCCGCTTCGTCGACGAGGATCAGGGTGCCGCGGTCGATACCGGTCTCGGTGCCGACGCTGTGCCGGTGCAGTACGGAGGCGATGGTGCGTCCGGGCACACCGACGTCCTCGCCGAGCACCGTCGCGGCGGCGGCGGACGGTCCCAGCGCGAGGACGGTGCGTCCTTGTTCGTGCCAGGAGTCGACGAGCAGTTTCATCGAGGCGGTCTTGCCGGTGCCGGCGGGACCTATACCGACGGCGACGAGTGTTTCCGCGGTGGCCAGGCGGCGCGCCATCTCGAGCTGTCCGTCGTTGAACACGAACTCGCCGCCCGCGCGGGCGGATTCGAGTGCTTCGCGGCGTGCGCGGGCACCGTCGAACGCCGCCGCCGAGACGGTGAACACCGTCTGGGTGTGGGCGGCGTCGATGAGGCGCTGTTCGGCGTCGAGGACCGCAGACGACGAGTAGCGGGACGCGCCGTGGTCGGTGAACACCGACTCCCCCGACTCGCGCGTCAGCGCCGACGGGAGGTCGTCGAGGGTGATGTCGAGGAGCAGTGAGTCGCGGTGCAGCGCGGCGTGGGTGACCTGTTCGACGGCGCGGCGGGCTTGGGCCGGGTCGGCGAACCGGATGCGGGAGAGCTCGTCCTCGACGACGGTGCGCACGTTCGCCTCCGTCCACGTCGACCGGGCGGTGGACACGCGGTCGATGACGCGCTCCGCCCACTGCTGCGCGTCGACCTCGGTGACGACCTCGAACGTCGCCGTGGGTGACTGCACCGAGGCGAGGAGTGCGTCCACTCCACCCTCGACGCCGCGTTCGGTGAGGTACGTTTCGGCGCGCTCGCGCCACTGGGTGCGCATCACCGACAGCGACACCGGCGGCGCTTTCCCGGACCGGGTGTCGAGCGTCGCCTGCTGCACGAGGCGGATCTGCTGCGCCTTCGACGGGGTGCGCCCGTGCTCGGCGCGGTACTCCTCGGTCAGCTCGCGCGCGCGGTCCATGATCGCCTCGCGCCGGGAGAACTCCGACAACAGTTCCTGGTCGAACCCGACGATCTCGCGCACCGGACGTTTGCCGTCGGCGCGGGCGCGGTCCTCGAACTGCACGCCGGCGTAGCGGGCGGTCTTGTCCGCGACGAGAGAGTTGTAGCGGGCGGCCGCGGCGACCGCGGCGCGGTGCAGTGGACGTGCATCGAGGGCGCGCCACTTGCCGTCGGTGGTGGTGCGGACCTTGTTCGACACCGCGCAATGCGTGTGCAGGTTCGGATCCCCGGTGCGGTTGTCGTAGTGCACGAATTGGGCGATGACCAACCCGTCCGTCTCGACCTGCTCGGTCGATCCCGTGCCGCGGCGGGTGAACCCGGCTTCGGCCTGGATCCACTCCAACGTCTCGTTCACCGCTTCGGTGTGGGCACGCTCGACCGCGTCCTTGGCGGCGGCGTCGCCGAGTCCCCACAGTGCGCTGATCGACTTCTGCGGGGTGAACACCAGGTCGTATCCGGCGACGGGGTGACGCACCTTCGACTCCTGGGCGCGGATGAACTCTGTGAGCTCCTTCGGCAGTCCGTCGCGTCCGTGCGCGTCGCGGAAGAACGACTGCGCGACGTCGAGGCGGACACGCTGACGCTCCCCCGCCGACAACGTCTTACCGGCGTCCTTCGCCGCGGCGTTCGTCGCGTCCTTGACGGCGGCGAGGTAGGGCACCTTGTTCTCGAAGCTGGGGAACGGGCGACCGAGTTGCTGCGCGGCGGCGGTGCGGTCGACGTTCTCCCCCGACACTGCGGCGCGGGCGATGTTCGCCTCCGCGTCCGGGTGCAGCCCTTCGCCGAACAGTGCCTTCATCTGCGTCTCGGACACCACACCGTCGACACTGAGTGCGGTCGCTCCGCGGCCGGCCCACAGTCCGGGAGGGGCGCCCTCGGCGGTGTAGTAGTCGGCGATGTTCTGCCCGCGGGTGACGGTGTGATCGCACGCCGCGACCTGCTTCGTGAGGTAGGTGTATCCGTCGCCCGCGTGCAGGCGGTGCAGCGTCATCACCGCACATCACCGCCCCTGACACCCGTGATCGGTACCCCTGCGGGGCGTCCTGCCGGGGTGCAAACTGGCCGCTCAGCGGCCTGTTCAGGGCGCGTCAGACCCCTCTTGAGGGGATCGAGCGACCGGGGGTGCACAGTCCGATAGTGCCGCAGGCGCTCTGCAAGAGCAAATGGTGTGTGGAGTCTGCTTGGGGCGAGGAACGAGGTGCTGGGTGACGACGGAGGAGGAATGGTGGTTTCGGGGTCGACAGCGGAGCGGAACGTCGACACGGGTGGGGGTTGTGTTAGGAATCGGCAGGCAAGTGGCGAATGCGGCTAGGGTGACCGGCATGGCGTCCACCTCGGCCCGCGTCGCGGCGCGCACCCGCGCACGCGACGCACAGCGCAAAGTCCTCGCCGCCCGCGCAGACCGCGACACGGCGAACATGGACTCGCTCACCGAGTTCTTCACCGCAGCCGAAGAGATCGAGGCTGCCCGCCGCCGCCAGGCCGGCGCCCTCGCCGCGATCCGTCAGCGGGAGGGAACTCTCACCGCGGCCGCTGCGCTGGCCGGCCTCACCCTCGGCGAAGCGCGCACGCTGCTCGCCGTGCTCACTCCCCCAGTCCGCGCACCCGCCGACGCCGCCGCGGCGACGTCGACCACTGATCCTGTCCCGCACACCGCCGACGCTTCCGACTCCTCCGAGTCGGCGGTCTAGCACCACTGCGGGTGCAAATGCCTCCCCATGATCCGGCGTTGCACGACCCGGTGCCCGGCCAACTCGCCCTGCCCGGTCTGCCCCCGGCCGACGGTCAACTACTCCTGCCCGGCTTCGCCGGCGTCGCCGCGCCGACGGCGCGCAGCTCTCACCGCGGAACCCCACTAGCCGCTCCCCCGTCGGCGGCGACAATCGCACGGTTCCGCTCCAAAGTGGTGCCCACTCCGGGGTGCCATTTCTTCGTCGGAGCCGTGTCGAACCCCGACGGGTACGGGCGCATCAACTTCCTCGACGGCGGTGTACAGCGCACCATCGGTGCGCACCGCTTCGCGCTGATCCTCGCGCATGGCGACCTCGGCCCCGACGTCGTCGCCGAACACGAGTGCAACGAGACGTTGTGCGTGCGCGTCGGAGACGGGCACCTCAAACTCGGCACCCAAGCGGGCAACCTCGCCTACGCCGTCGCCACCGGACGCCACCTCGGACCGACCCCGGCGTACGCGGACCCGCGCGGCCGTTACGGTCGCGCACTCGCCATCCGTGACGCACTCGCGCATGGCTACGCCCCCCACCGGTTACACGCAGCGCTTGCCGGCACCGACACCACCGGAGCCGCGCCACCGACACTGTTCTGACCCTCGACGACAATGACGAGGTGCACGACCACACCGATCCGACTTCCCGACCAGGCGTTGCTACCCCGTCGGTCAGCGACAGCCCAGCTCCGCAGAAGGATGCCCGGACGACGTCTTCTGCGGCCGACCTACTCCGGTGGGGATCGCTTGGCGTGAGCGCAGCCGGGATCGCGCTGTGCGTCGGCGCTCTCGTTCTCGCCGCCCCCATCCAGCCCGGCCAGGGCACGGTGCTCGGCGGCCTGGGGGTCCTCGCCGCCGGCGGTCTCACGTTCTATGCAAGCAACCGAGCACGCGCGAGCACCGAGCGCATCGAAGGCGACAAAGCGGCGCAGTCCGCAGCCGAACTCGACCAGGCCCGCGCTCAGTTCGAGAGGCAACACGAGTTCGAACAGACACGCGCCGACGCCGAACGTCGGTCGGCCACCGAACGAGAACTGCGTGCCCGGTTCACAGCGTCGGCGTCACAACTGGCCGACACCTCTCCCACCATCCGACTCGCTGGCGTGTACTCCCTCGTCGCACTCGGCGACGACTGGTATGCCCACGGGAGCGAGGACGAACGCGAGGTGTGCGTCGAGCTCTTGGCCTCCTACCTTCGGACACCACAGTCGAATCCCGAACCCGATGACGGTGACGCAGCGCCGCACGTCCACGTGCGCGCGACCATCGCCCGAGTGATCGCGGACCGAAGATTGGCGCCGACACATCTGCCGACGTCGTGGAGTGACGTGCGCGCCGCGACTCTCGCGAGAGCGGATCTCCGACACGCAGATCTGCGGGGAACCGCGATGACAAACATCGACCTCGAAGGCGCTCTGATGATCAGAGCCGACCTTTCCCATGCAGATCTACGCGGAGCCAACTTGCAGTCTGCCGATCTCACGAAGGCGACACTCCAAGCGACGCAGCTCAGCGGGGCGGAGTTCTGGATGACCAAGTTGGACGACGCCCAGCTTGTGGAAGCAACGTTGGACGACACCGAAGTACGACTGTCCATGCTGCGCAACGCTGATTTGTCGTACGCGTCGCTACGCAGGGCGACATTCATTGCCTCGAACCTCACCGACACAGCCTTCTACCAAGCCGATGTCCGTGGAGCTTTGTTGGGACGAGCCAAGCTCTCGTCAGTAGACCTTTCGTCGATCACATACGACGATGCAACTGTCTGGCCACACGGCTTCACGCCACCAGGACCGAGCGTTCCTCGCGACGAGGGTCGCATCTGAGCTCACGAGTGATGTCACACCCGTGCGGTAGACAGCGGAGCACGACACGTGCACCGCACCTGGTGGTGCACTCCCTGGCCGGGAGGACTCACCATGCTCACACCGCTGGCACTGGTCGGCTGCGGACTGCTCATCCTCGGGATCGAGTACGTCGCCGAACATCGCACCGGCCCGCTCGGGTGGATCGCCGGTGCGATCATTTGGCTCGGCACCATCGCCGTCGTCGGTGCCGTCATCGCGGCGATCGTCGCGGGTGCCGCAGTGTTCGCGCTCATCGCTGTGGTGTTCGCGTTCATGATTCCGCTGGCGATGCTCGGCGGGTCTGTCGGCACCGGCAGTCGCGGGGTCTACCCGCGCCGCTACTACTGACCCACGGCATGTGCGCGGCGCGGCCGTGCACATGTCGCGGCGATGATCTAGAGTCGTCCGTGTTCGACCGTCGATGAGGGTCACGGTCGAGCGTCCATCACCACCGGCACCACCACTACTGCACGGCAGCTCCACCAGTCGTGCGTGTTCGGTTGCGTGTGCCGGTCGATGCTCCCCTCTCGAAAGGCCCTCATGTCTGCCATCACCACGCTCGACAAGTCCGCTGTCCTCGCCCGCGCACGCGAGGCGATCGACACCCGCACGCGGTTCGTCGAGACACTGTTCGACGCCGCCACCGATGCTGCCGCCGCGCACTCCGCGGTCGCGGACGCCCGCGAGGCCGCCGCGACCGCCGATGCTGCGTTCGAGAAGGCGTACCGCGACACGCTCGCCGCCGGATGGACCGCCGCCGAACTCAAGGCTGCCGGTCTCCCCACCCCGGCCGCACCGCGCCGGCCCGGTCGCCGCAGCAACCCCCGGCGCAGCAAGGCGACGACCCCGACGGTGGCAACACCGGCCGACACCGCACCGACCGACGGCGCGGCCGTCGACGAGCAGGCGACTGCATGACCGCCGTGAGCGGTGCAGTCGAGGCGACGGTGTGGCGGCGCACCCCCGCGGGTGAGCCGGGCCGGGTGCCGTTGGCGCACGGGGTGTTCGTCGACGACGCCGGCGCATACGAGTTCATCCGCCATCAGATGCGGACGATGCCCGCTCGCGGAATCGACGATGTGATGATTCAGCTCGTCACCGTCGACAGCGACGGTGGCGGTCCGGTTCGCCCGACTCGCGACATCGTCGGGTCCCCCGCATCGGTGCTCGCGGATCTCGACACCGAAGACCAGGCCGCGCATGCGATCGCCTCCGTTCTCACTCGCGTCGGCGGCACCCGGTCGGTCGACGTGGTCGCGGTGCTGGAACACGCGGCGGCGACGGCGGCGGCGAACGTCGGCGGTATCGACACCCTGTTGGTGGCGTCGCCGCCGGCGCAGTCGGCGCAGCACGTCGCCGCGCTCGCGGCGTTCGGTACCGATCCGCAGGTGCCGTTGGCGAAGCGGACGGTGCCGGTGGTGCTCTACCTCGAGACATGGGACCAACAACTCGTCGACTACGGGATCCAGGAGCTGTGGCAGCGGGACCGGGCGGATGTCCGAGCGGAGCTGAGCCCGGCCGACCTCCCGGCCGAACACCGCAGGACACTGGAGTCAGAGTTGGCGGCAGTGCACGAGCTCTACGCCGCGGACACCCTCGCTTACCTCGCCGCCTGGACCGCGGCGGCGACGGAGAAGGCGCGGCGGATGGGGCTGGCTGAGTCGGTTCCGGTGGTGGTGTCGACGGCGGAGACGGAGTTCTTCGACGACGGGGATCTCGAACCGATCTACGACCACGCCTTCGCCCTGACCCCGTTGCCCGGGTGCGGGTACATCCCGCAGACGTTCCCGCACCGCACCCCGGACGGCAGTGTCGACATCGAGGCATTCATCACCGCCGAACGCGCCGCCCACCGCAGCTACTGCGACCGCGCCCGCAGCACCGGCGAGCAGGTGGCGTCGTGACCGGTGACGGATGTCGCGTCGCCCGGTCCGGCGGGTTCGCTCACTGCCCGGCCGACGCGGCGGCCGGTGCAGCGCGAGCCGGGAACTCGTCACCGTCCGTTCACCCGGCCGACACCGCCGCCGCCCCGGCGAGTGAATGTTGACCGGGCATCATCACTGTTCGATCCGACGTTTCCTCGACCCCGGGAGCAACCTATGTCCTTCATCCTCTTCGACACCCTGTTGCCGTACCTCGGGGAGCACGCCGCCGCGTACTGGGCGACCCTGCTGGTGATCGACCCCATCTGACAACGGCCCCCGGTGGTGTTCGCGCACAGTCCACCGGGGCATCACCGCTCGTCCACCTGTGACCGGTACCTGTGAATGCGGCCTCGGCGCTGGCCGGGCATCCTCGCCACAACGACCCCCAAGGGAGCACCCATGATCACCGACCTCGCGAGCTTCGTCGACTTCCTCGGCGCCCTGTCCGACGTCTTCGGCGGTGCCGGCGACTTCCTCGACGGACTGAGCTTCTTCAGCTGATCCCTGCATTCGGGCGCTGACTCGCCCGACCACAGCCCGACGGCACCGGGACCCCACGAGGGCGCCCGGTGCCTTCTGCTGTCAGCGCGACCTGCTGTCTGCGCGACCTGCTGTCTGCGCGACGTGATGCGGAGACCGGGACTGCGCGGCAACGGTCCGAACGTGACGTTCGGACGGACCCGGTCATTCGGCGGTCGTCGGGAATCGCGCGTGCAGGTTGTCCGACTGATGGCGGATCTCCTGCAGTGTTCGCTTGTGTGCCTTCAGCTGTCGCTCGTGCCACAAGGCCAGGGCGTTGTTACCTCGGGTCCGGGCTTCGGCGGCGAGTCGGCGTGCGTCGTCGAGGTAGGCGGTGACAGTCACAGCCTCCGCGTTCAGCGCTTCCAGGAACACCCGAGCCTGCGCCAGGTCCGCATCGTCCGCCATCTGCGATCACGCCCCCTCCGCTGCCGATATCACCCGTGCTTCGATACTGCTGTGCGTCAGGGTTTGATCAGGCCGTAGCGACACAGAGACGGTGCGCGGTGTTCGCCGTCGCTGCTGCGAAGACGTGAACGGCCCCCACCGGGGGCGTGACCGGAACCACCCGAGGAGATGTCATCGTGCTTTCCATTGCTTTCGCGGCCGCGTTCACTGCCGTCGGCTACTGGGCTGCGGCGAATGCGTGGCGGCATCTGAGGCGGCCGGGCGACACCGGGCCGAACATGGCGCTCGCCGCCGGGTGACTCTCGGCGGCGGTGGTGCCGGCACTGGTGTTCGTCGTGGCGTGGGCGAACGAAAGTATGCGCACCTGACCGTCGGGTTCTGCATCGGAGGACTGCTCGCTCCGCTGTCGGGTCGATTGTTCGCCGCGCGTGGTGTTCGGCTCCGCTGACATCTGGGGCGGTTCTACCGCGGCCGGTTCGTGGAGGCGGTGGCGGCCACCGCATCGTGCGGCCTGTTGCCGGCGTGGGTCCGGTTGCCGGCGTGGGTCCGGTTGCCGGCGTGGGTCCGGTTGCCGGTCGGATCCAGGTGCCTGTGTGCCCGTCGAAGACGCGACCGTCGTCGGTGACGTGGCGGGTGTCGCGTTGAGTGACCGGTCCGATACGGGTGTCGGACGTGAGGTCGACGCGGACGCCGTCGCGGTCGTAGATGTTGCCGGCCCACACCATCCCGGCCAATTCCGGAACGCCCGATCGTCGCCCGCGGTGCCGGCTACGCAGATCCTGCACGCGGGCGCGGCAGGCGTCGAGCAGCGGGCACCCGGTCAGGCATCGACGTGCTGCGACGCGCAGCCCGTCGACGTCGGTGCGGTCCACGTCCCACCGGGTAGGAGCGTGCTGGCACGGGGCTGTGCCACCGGCGGACCCCGTTTCACCGGGGAGATCGAACCATCCCGGAGGTAGCGGCGTGGGGCGATAATTCGTCACAAACGCCCAGTATCCACCGGGACGCCGCGGAAGGTGCTCAACCGCTGCCACGCTGCGCGCTGCCGGCGGCCGAGTTGCACCATGTAGTCGAACAGTTCGTCCTCCGGTCCTTGTTCAGCGGCCTGGACGAGTCGTTGTCCGGTGATGTGGAAGGACCGCCGGTAGGACTGGGAGAGCACGATGTCGGCGTAGTGCACAGCCGAGACTGCGGGGGCGTCGGCGGTGACGACGTCCGCGAGGGCTCGGCGCAGCGGTGCGTCTTTCTGTCCTCCCCCGGCTCGGTGCAGGACGGCGGCGACGGAGGCGGGGTCGTGCGGCCCACCGGTGGTGACGAGTTCGGCGATGACGGTGAACAGTTCCGCGTAGGCGGGCTCGGCGAAGTCGGCCGGCACCAGGGCGTCGGTGACGCGCACTGCGGCGGCGGGGTCGGTAGACCACATGAGCGCGCAGAGGGTCAACGATTCCGGGTCGGTTCGCGGGTCGAGGCCGGCGCTGGTGTCGGTGCCGAGGTCGGCGACGACCGTTGTCGGGTCGGGGGCGAGGTCGAACGTGGCGTCGTCCGCACCGGCAGCCCGGGCGGGGCGGTGCTGCGGTTCGGGGACGACGCGCAGGGGGTTCATCCCGTCGCTCCTGCTGCGGTGCGGTAGTCCGCTGCGTACCGGTGGCAGCTGCACTCCGTCGACCGGCAGTCGGTCATCGTCCGGTACGCCTGGTCGTGGGCGTCGCGGTCGGCGGCGCTGATCTGCTGATCGGTGGCGCCGAGCAGTCGGGCGGAGGCTTGGTGGTGGTCCGCGATGCGGGTGTGGTGGGTCAGGTCGGCGGGGATGTCCGGGGACATCAGCTGCTGGTATCGGTGGTGGGTGTACTGCTCGAGTACCGCGGCCCGCTCGATGAAGTTGTGGTCGGGTTGGTAGTCGAACGCGAAGTGCGCCATAACAGTCTTCTTTCGGGTCGGTGGTGGGCGTGCGGTGTGCGGTCAGGCTGCTGAGGTAACGACGAGCTCGGCGAGGCGGTCGTCGCGGTATCCGGACCAGTGGGTGTCGGCGTCGGCGACGACGACGGGTGCGGACAGGTAACCGAGGGCGAGGACGTAGTCGCGGGCTTCGGTGTCGACGCTGATGTCGACGGCGGTGTAGTCGAGGCCGGCCTTGTCGAGTGCTCGGAACGTGGCTTTGCATTGCTGGCAGTTCGGTGTGGTGTAGACGGTGATTGCGGACATGGCTCACGCCTTTCGACTATTCGGTGGAGTGGTTCCATTCTATTTCACGGACAGGTTAATTTCCACCGCTGGATTGTATTTGTTCGGTAACGATGAATCGGTCGTTTCCGTTGCGCCGCAACCGATATGGCGGTGTCGGGGTTATCGTTCTGTCCCGTTTCGGCGGGTTATGTGATTGCACTTCCTCACCGGCGGCGATGTTTTTTCGTAGCGTTCGTCTAGGATTGTGGGATGACGTATTCGCGGGTGGAGTCGGCGTTGGTGCCGATGGCGTTGGATCGGTGTGCGCCGTCGGATCTGGCGGTGGAGGCGATGGTGTCGGGGGTGCCGGTGGAGGAGACGTCGCCCCGCCCCGCTGCCCCCGGCGCTGTGGATGTGGTGTTCCCGCCGGCGAATCTTCCCCCTGGTCTCGTCTGACGCACGTGCCCCGGCTGGGGTGTTCTGTGGCCGTTCGGCGCGTTCGATGCGCTCGGTGGTGAGTGTGTCGCGGGTCGGGGTGAGGGCGGGGTGCCCGATTCCCGGCTATCCCCCGCCGGTGGCCGGGCGTTCCCCGCTGGCTGCGGGAGTCGCCCGGCCCTGTGGCCCGTTCCGGTCAGTTCCGGTCGGGTGCACCCGGGAGGTGCGCTCCGGTGCTCTCCCGGACGTCGTCGGCGCTCAGTCCGGTGGTGAGGTCTCGGGCGATTTTCGGGTCGAGTCCGGAGTTCAGTGCTGTGTCCAGCAGGTCGAGCATTCGGGGTGTGCGCTGCCGGGTCTCGGCGGCGTGGGCGTGCGCTGCCTCGTAGGCGCTTCCGGCGTCGGGGCCGTTGCCGATGGTGTGCGCGAGCCACCCGGCCAGGCACAGTGCCTGGATGCGGGCGTCGCCGTGGCTGCGCCGGGCGATGGTGGCCATGGCGGTCCATGCGGAGATGCGGCCGTAGAGCGCGAGCCGGAACATCGCGTCCCGCACGGGGATGGTGGTGATGACGGCGGCGGTGCGGGCGATGAGGCCCCGGCCGGGGAGCTCGTCCGCGTAGATGACGGCGGCCAGTTCCTCGAGGACCCGGGCGGGGTCGGCGTGCTCGGCGGCGGGAATGTGCTCACCTTGGCTGTAGCGGGCGTCGATGGCGTCGCGGCGGCGTTCGATGGGCTTGCCGTCGGCGATGCGGTCCACGGCCACCTCGGAGGCGTAGGGGTCGACGTGCACCAGGTCTCCGGTGTCCAGGTTCTCGCCGGTGATGGCCCCGGTGAGAGTGGGCAGGTAGTAACTGCCGATGACCTCGGTGGTGCGGCTGAGTTCGCGCAGCGCCAGCATGTGCTCGATGACCGCGTGGGAGCGGAGGCTGTGGGCGGCGACGGTGACCAGGACGACGGTGTCGATTCCGTTGTTGGTCACCGCGTTGGCGATGTTGTCCGTCGTGGATGCAACCGCGTCGATGCTGGCGACTCGGGCGAGGAACTTGACTTCCCGTTGAGCGCCTTGACGCGGCGTCGCTCGGACCGCTCCGCCTCGATCGCCTGACGGGCCGCCTGGTCCGCGCTACCGTTCACGGTGTCCACGGTCCCGCTGTGGTCCGGAAGCGTCGGGGCCGTGGGCACCTGGTAGCCGTGCCGTTCCGCGTCCTCGGGGGTGATCCAGTACGACGGCTCCCACGCCCACCCCTCCACCACGGTTTTCGGGTGCCGCTTACCGTCTGCGGGGGCGTCGTCGGGGCCGTCGGCGTCCCAGTCCACGGTGTCTTCCTCGACCTGCTCACCGGTCTCGGTGTCGACCCACGCTTCGATGCGATCCGCCCACACCGACCACCGGTCGGGGTGCTCGGTGGGGTCGACCGGCTCCCCCTGCGCGGAGGTGACCTCCCCGGCGTGGTGCCACACGTCCTCCCCCGTCTCCGGGTCGGTGGTGAGCACGGGGTGACCGGCTTCCCCGAACGGGACGAGCATCGCGGCCCGGTGGCGGGCGGTCTTGCGGTCCTCGGTCAACCTGCGCGCCAGGTGCGGAAAGTTGTAGGGGCGGTGCTCGGCGGCGTCGAGGAGCTGCGCTACCGCGTCCTCGTCGCCCAGCTTCTCGAACGAGGCGAGCACAGCGGCGTGCTCGAGGCTGAGCTGCCCGGTGTCCAGCGCCGCCCTCGCGGCGACAGAGCCGCCGACCCGACCGGCGATCTTCGCGACCTTCTGGGTGACCGACAGGGCGCGGGCGGTGTCCTGCACGCCGACACCGAGGTCGAACAACTGGGCGATACCGGCGGCGCGCTGGCCGTCGGTGAGGCCGGTGCGTTGATCGTTGGAGACGATCTGCTCCACGATCCGGCTCACCTGCGCGTTCTGGGTGTCGTCGTCCTCGGCGCGGATGAACACCGGCACGACGGGGGTGTCGGTGGCGATCGCGGCGAGGGTGCGGCGTTGGCCGTCGATGACGGCGAGGGTGCCGTCGCCCCGGCGGACGGTGAGGATCGGGTGCAGGACTCCGTGCTCGCGGATCGAGGCGACGAACTGCGGGGTGGCGTCGAGGTCCACGGTGTCGCGGACGTTGGCGGCGACGTCGAGGACGTTAGGGTCCACCATTGCGAACTCGGTTGCGGTGGTGGTGGTGTGGTCGGTGCTGGTCATGATGTGGTGCCTCTCCTGATAGAGTTTCTGGTGAGACACCGGGCAGCTAGGCACTGTCCGGTGTTTTTCTGTCTGGTGGTGCTGGTCGGGTGGTGTGGTTCCCCGGCTCGGCGGTCCCCGGCTCCGCACCTGATCGGCGGTCATCAGTCGGCTTGTGCTGCTGCGGTTTCGGCTGCGGTGATCTGGTGCTCGCTGGCTCCGGCTTCGCGGGCGGTGCACGCCCAGTAGGCGGCGCGTTCGCGGTGCGCGGCCGCGGTGGACGCCTCCGGGTTCGCCGCTGCTTTGTGTGCCCTGGCGGTGTAGGCGGTGATCTGCCGCAGTGCGTGGGCGCGGATGGTCAGTACTGCCTCCCCCACTGCGCCCATCGTTGCGGTGTGAAAACTGGTGGTGATGCTCAGCGTTCGCTCCCTCGATTCCGGTGACCCGGCCTTGTGCCCTGCCACGTTCTTTCGCCGTCATCTGGCGTGGCGCAGAGGAGGCGGTGCACGGGAACGGCGTCCAGCACCCGAGCCGAAAAGTTCTCAGCCGGAGGCGGTTTGAGAAGTTTTCGGACCCCGTAGGGGCCGGAGCGCAGCGGAGGTCGGGTGTTGGTAAGACGGGCCCGGGTGACGCAGTATCGGAGTAGCCAGATGTGTCGAAAGAACGACGCTCTTCGACAGGACGGAGCGCAGCGGAGTTCCATTCAGGGCACGCCCGCAGGGTGGGCTACGCCCGGCCCCCGGGCCGGCCACCGCGCCAGCACCGCCGGCCGCCGAACCGCTCGGGCGGCGACACCCGACGCCGGCGCACCACAGCCGAGCGGGCAGCGGACACGAGGAAGGCCCGCACCCCCTGACCCCGCGGGGTGCGGGCCTTCGGGTGGGCCGCTCAGGCGGCGGCGGTGTCGCCGCTGCCGGTATCGCTGGTGTTGTTGTCCTGTGGGTCGAGGGCGTCGGCGAGTTCGTGGACGGTGGCGAGGACGGCGCGGGCGGTGTC
>SXGS01285167.1_pt1 | contig 25685 bp, 15 predicted proteins | sample 3174681 | NCBI WGS metagenome assembly SXGS01 (sample SAMN11356861, study PRJNA531348) | freshwater metagenome | isolation source: freshwater sample F1-80 | place: China: Fuxian Lake, Yuxi | collected 2017-12-25 | reverse complement strand
CGCTGCAACCGACTTCGCGCGCGACTGTACCCGCCCGTGGCATTCGACAACGTCTTCTCGGTGATGCGTTTGTTGCGCGGCAGGAAATCCGGTTGCGTGTCGATGAGTCGCTTCACCGCCGACTCCAACGAGCGTTCGGGAGCCATCCGCTGCGACACGAAGCACGACACCGGTGGTGTCGACCGCATTCCCACGCATGGGGAACAAGTTGATCGGCCGCCGACCAATCCACGAGATCGCGCAACAATTCGAAGACTCGATCAAACTCCACATCCCGCGAAGGATCTACCGGAAAATGGACTTTCACTCTCGCCGCCATGCCAAATTGACTCCCTTGCAAGAAGTCATTCTCTGGCGCAAACGGCGTGCCGAACGCAAGTGTCTTCTAAAGTAAGTACCATTGGGCTGACGCGGCCCCGCTCGCCTGGAATTTATTCTTACCACCTCGCAGCGTGTCCGTGACGAGTGAAGAATCGATCTTGTTGCGAAAGGAATATGCTTTGTCTGAAAGCTGGAATGACTTCCGACAGCAGATGCCGGTCGCCGAACGCTGGGCGTATTTCGATCACGCCGCCGTCGCGCCGCTGAGCTTGCCGGCCGCACGCCTGCTGGCCGATTGGGCCAGCGAGGTTGCTCGCAACGGCGACGCGAACTGGTCCGAATGGCGGAAGCGAGTTGGCCCGGTGCGCGAGTCCGCCGCACGACTGCTCGGCTGCCAGTCGCGCGAAGTGGCGTTCGTCTCGAACACGACCAGCGGCTTGTCGATCATCGCGGAAGCCTTCCCGTGGCAACCGGGAGACAACGTGGTGCTCGCCAGCGGCGAGTTCCCGGCGAATCGAAATTCGTGGCGTTGTCTGATCCCGCGTGGCGTCGAAGTCCGCATCGTCGAGAGCGAACCCGGCACCGACGTTTGCGAGATCGACAAGCTGTTGGCCGCAACGGATGCTCGGACCCGGATCGTGACGGTCAGTTGGGTCGGGTTCATCACTGGTTGGCGACACGATCTCGATGCGCTAGCGGAAGCCTGTCATCGGCGCGGGATCTTGCTGTGTGTCGATGCGATTCAAGGCTTGGGAGTCATCCCGCTGGACCTGTCACGCACGCCGGTCGATTTCCTCGCAGCGGACGGACACAAATGGATGCTCGGCCCGGAAGGAGCCGGTGTGTTGTTCATTCGGCAAGAGCATCTCGAACGCCTGCGACCCACGGGGATCGGGCCGAACAGCATTGCGTTCTCCGGTTCATATCTCGGCGACCTGAGCGACTACACGCTCGATCGCGAGAACTCCGCAGCGACCCATCGAGTCGCTCGCCCCTTACAGCCACACGAGATGTGGTCGGCCGCACGCCGCTTCGAGGGAGGGACTGCGAACGCCGGCGGCATCTTGGCGCTCGGCGCGAGTTTGGATTTGTTGTTGTCCTTCGGTATCGACTCGATCTGGTCCCGGCTGCGTGAGGTCAGCGATCGGCTGCGACACTTGCTGGAATCAATGGGGTTCATCGTTCGCTCGTCCGCGTTGGAGACTCGGCGATCTGGCATCGTTGCTTGCGAAGTCTCAGACGACGAACGAAAACGCATCCAGACAACCGCGCGAGCCGGCGGAGTGATCCTCAACTTCCGGGAAGGCTTGATGCGGTTCAGCCCGCACGCCTACACAAACGACGGAGACCTCGAACGGCTGCGGTGGTTGCTGACGAAATCTGACCTCTAAAAGATAGCCGTACCGCGACCGTCAGGGAGCGGCCCGGAAATTACGAAACAGGCCGCTCCCTGACGGTCGCGGTACGGTGACACTGGTGTCTCAACCCACTCTTCCCACAACTGAACCCCCTCCCCGCGCGAGCCTGTTGTTTCGCCTCACTGCGATCGCGGGGATCGTTTTTGTGGTCACGATTCTCGCGTTGATCGCCATCGTGATTGGGAACTCGCAGTCTCCCGGAGCACGCTGGTTGAATCGCCATGCCGGTTCGCTGTTTGCCGTCGAGGTCGCGGCGATCCTGCTGCTCGGCTATGCGGCGATGCTTCAAGATCGCCGGCAAACACTACGAGAGCGGGACGAATCGGATTCGAGTCCGCCAACATCGGAGGCATGATGTCTTCGCCAGTTCCACTGCCCTCGCCATCCACGGAAGAAGGTCGAAGGTCGCGATCTTCGCGCCGCCGATTGCTCGTGCTGGGAGTGATAGGGCTATCGTTGGTCTTGGCGGTGCTTGCCTATCGGTACTTCTGGCTGGGCCGACCGATCGGTCATGGCCCGGCTGGGCCGACGGTGGCCCGCGCGGCGTTTGAACGAGTCTGGTCGGATCGCAAAGTTGTGCTGCTTGGTTTCGGCGACAGCGTGACGGCAGGCTATGGAGCGACACCGGGGCATTCGTTTTTCGATCGGCTGGTCAAGAATCCCAATGACGAGTTCGCCGACATGCGCGGTTTGTGTTTGGCGGCGGTGCTGCCGAATTTGGAAGCCAAGAATCTTGGCCTGTCAGGATCGACCTCGCTGGAGCATCTCGACTTTGTGTTGCCGAAGGTGCCGATGTTCGACGACGACACGTTCGGCGTGATCGTGCTGACCACGGGGGGCAATGACGTGATCCACAACTACGGCCGCACTCCGCCGCGAGAAGGCGCGATGTACGGCGCGACGCTCGCACAGGCTCAGCCCTGGATCGCCAATTTCAAGGAGCGGTTGGAGTTGATGCTCAATCGTCTGCGAGAACGCTTTCCCGGTGGCTGCCACTTCTTCCTCGCGAACATCTACGACCCGACCGATGAAGATGGCGACACGCTCAACGCCGGCTTGCCGCGCTGGCCGGAGGGCTTACAAGTCCACAAGGCGTACAACGACGTGATCGCTCGTTGCGCCGAACGTCGCGAAGATGTCGAACTGATCGACATTCAACGGGAGTTCCTGGGGCACGGCATCCATTGCCGCCAGTTCTGGCACCGGCATTACCGCTCGGCCGATCCGACCTATTGGTACTACGACAATCTCGAAGACCCGCACGATCGCGGCTACGACGCGATCCGCCGAATGCTGCTGATCGAGATGAGCCGAGTCTTACCGAAGCGACTGGCTCCGTCCGGTGATATCTCGCAAGGCCGTGAATGAGATCAGCGAGCGGGGCGGCGTCAGCCCCCCGGCACTGTGGAGAATGCACCGGGGGCTGACGCCGCCCCGCTCGCCAAAACCTCTGACTGAGTCTGATCAGAGCCGCACGATTTCTCCCGGCTGCACAAAGACGAGCGTGGTGGAAATGTCGCTCATGGCGAGCCGAAAGATTTGTGAGACAGCCTGGCGATACGAGTCCAATTGCGGTCGATAGGTTTCGACTCGCGCATTCAGTGCGGCCTGATTGGCGATCGCGTCGGTTTTGAAATCGATGATCTCCGCCGCGACGATTTTGTTTTTGGATGACCACAGCACCAAGCGGTCGACGATGCCGCTGATCAGCGTACGGTCGAAGCGGCAGGCGAACGGGTGCTCGCGGAGCACACGCGGCGTGAGCGAATGATGTGGCGATTGGTCGCGAGTCAGCACAGCGGCGATCACGGGGTTGTCGAGCATTGTGAAGAACTCAGGCAACACGTCCTGCGGTTCGATCGTCAGCGGCGGGAGGGTGCTCGTGGCGGCAAGGAGTTGTTCTTTGGTCGGTCGGCTGGCGTCGAGCCATTCGACTTGCTCGAACCATTTGTGGATCAGCGTGCCGCGCTCGAGCGAATGTGTGACGCGTGGCCGGAACAACTCGTCGAGTCGTCGAGTCGTGGGAGATTCGTGCTGCGAGGGAGCCTGTCGCTGTAAGCCGCGTGTCGGAGTTGGCAACAGCGGTGCGAAGCGGATGTGCTGCTCTTGGCGAGCGGGGGGCGTCAGCCCGCCGGTGGATGGCGCGACGTCTGAATCTCGCTCAACCGGGGGGCTGACGCCCCCCGCTCGCCTGAGGTCGTCGCGTTGATCCCAGTCTGGATTGCCGGTCTCGAACAGCACCGTGTCTGCCGGAGCCAGCATGTCGGTTGTCAGTGAAGCGCGCAGCAAGCCAGCGAACGATTTCTTTGGATCTTTGTCGTGCGGGGCGATCAGCAAATACATCGCGTGAACGGCGCGGGTCAGTGCGACGTACAACAGGCAGAGCGCCTCGTGCATGCGGCATTCGAGGTCTTGCTGGAAGAGTTCTTGCAGTTCGGGCGGCAAGAGATTTTGAATGCTCTCACCACGATAGAGACAGACCGCGTCGGGTGGCTCGGCCGGATCGACGTTGCCGGCGACCAGGTCGGGGGATTGACCGGGAACTTGGCGATCTAACTCTGGCAGGACGACGATGTCGAATTGCAGTCCTTTGGATTGATGCACCGTCATGACTCGAATGCGATCCCCGCTAGGATCGGCGACTCGCTCTTCTTGGACGAACTCGACGAAGTCTGTCGATCGCAACGTCGCCGACGGCTGATAAGCGTCGGCCAGCTTGATGAGCTGAGTCAGCCGCGCTTGTTCGCGCGCGTTGATGTGTTCGAAGAGCTGCCGCGACCACGAGGCGATGGTCGGGCCATAACCGTCGGAGAGCAGAGACGCTCGCAACGACTCGGCGAGCCGGGCGGCTGCGGTGTCATCGCGGAAATCCTCGAAGCCCAACAATGCCCCCAGCGGCGAGGTCGCGACGTGACACCTCACGATCCGGTCTCCCGGATGATCGGCGAGCTTCAGCAACGAAAGCAGCAACCGCACGGCGGCCGAGTCGGTTAGCGGGTGACCTCCCTCTTCGCTGGCCGAGACGCCGAGTTGTTGCAATTGGAAGATCAACTGCGCGACGGCTTCGTTGCTGCGCGTGAGCACGCCGATCTCGTGCTGAGGATGTTTTGTTGCCAGATCGGCGACCAGTTTGGCGGCGGTGCGCAGCGTGATGTCGTCTTGCGATTCGCTGTCGTCGGCACCGACTTTCGGGACGACTCGGAACTGCAGATAGCCATCGAGATCGGTTCGCGCGGTCGAGTGCGGTGGAAACTGACGGCACCAGGAATCAACCGGATCGGCCAGTCCTTCCAGCCGAGGATGTCGGGCGAGGTTTTGAAAAACACGATTGACCGTGTCGATGATCGGCTGAGCCGAGCGGCGGCTCAACGCGAGTTCCTGCGGGGTCACGTTCGGCAACTGCCGGCGCAGCGTGTCGAAGATGCGCGCGTCACCGCCACGCCAGCCGTAGATCGCTTGCTTCACATCGCCGACACAGAAGAACGACGGCGGTAGTTCCGATTGATCGAACAGCGACCCCTGAGCGGCTTTTTTTTTCGATGGCCGTTGCTTGGCGACGACTTGCTCGGCAAACGGACGGAGCACCGACCATTGCAACGGCGACGTGTCTTGGAACTCATCGAGCAGCAAATGCGACAGCCGTGAGTCCATCCGAAACGACAACTTGCCGAGCGACCGCTGATCGTCCGGCTGAGGCTCACGCCCGGGGGGATTGACCGTGAGCGGTACGGCGCTAGCCGCCGGTGTTTTCGTCAGCACACCACCGGCGGCTAGCGCCGTGCCGCTCAGTTCGTCTGCGCCACTGGCGGTACGTCCGCCGGCCAACGCACGGGCGACGTCCGAGAACGAACAACCGCCCTGTCGCCGCTGTAACTCGTGCAGTTCGCGGTCGTACTTGTCGAGCAGATCTCGCGTCGCCTCGGTCTGGCGAGCCAGCCGGTTGAGCGCGAGGCTCGAAATCTGTTTCAGCAGTGGTTGGTAGACCGCCAGCGTCGTCGCATCGAGTTCCTTCCGATTGAACTTCACTTCCCCTTCCGCCAGCTTCTTGAGAATGCCTTTCGTCAGCATCTCTTCCCATTGCTCGCGGTCGGACAGTTCAATGTCGTTGTTGACGGCATCGACATAGACCTTGTCGGTTCGCGTTCCGGCTCGCTGAAGTTCTTGAAGCGCTTGCTTCGATCGGAGGAGATCGTCGTCGGTCGGCAGTCGCGGTTGCGGAACTTTGTGCCATGCCTCCGACGCTGTCTGCATCGCGGTCTCGTGACACTTCCGCACGGTCTCGTGAATTAGCTCGCTGACTGACCGCGAGGTCGTCCCTTTGGTCAGCAACCGCAGCAGACGAACGAGGTCGTCGTCGGTCTCCGCTTCCAGCAACGCCTCGACTGCATCCTCACGCAGTCGGGCGGCTTCGACCCCTTGCAGAATTCGCCAACCTGGCGGCAGGCCCAGTTCGAGTGAAAAACTGCTGGCCAGTTTCGCGAAGAAGCTGTCTAGCGTTCCGACCTGCAAGCGATGCAATCGTTGCGTGAGTGTGCTCAGCAGTTGCCGGCATCGTTCGGCCGTCAGCCCCGGCGACTCGATCGCTTCGGCCAACTCGTCACGCTTGCGATCGTCTGTCGCGGCGCGAGCGAGCATCAGCAGGATGCGTTCGAGAATCTCCCCCGCCGCTTTGCGAGTAAACGTCGCCGCGAGAATCGACTCCGGCGGCACATCCGCCTCAAGCAATCTCAGAAAGCGGCTCGCGAGTTGATACGTCTTCCCGGTCCCAGCCGAGGCGCGAATCAAAATGTCCGGCAACGCAGAGGTCATGGATTACTTTCCAAGAATGACCAGCACGCATCTTGTCTTCATTCCTCTGGCCCCATTCCTCTGCCTAAATGCAGTTTGCCAGAGGAATGGGGCCAGAGGAATTTGAAGTCGAGCGGTGTGGAGTCTATCGCGGCTGGACTTGAACTTGGTCGCGGATGCGGTCGCTGGGGTGGACGATGACTTGGTCGGACTCGCTGAGGCCGTTGAGGACTTCGGCTTCGAGTCCGTTGCGGCGACCGATTTCGACTTGGCGTTTTTGAGCGATGTCTCCTTCGACGACGAAGACGGCCCACAGGTCGCGTGCCGGTTCTGTCGGGGAGGCCGAGCTTGTCGAACCGTTCTCACGGAAGAGCGCGCCGGTGGGGACTTTCACCACGTCATCCTTTTCCCAGATGACGATCTCGGCTTCGACTCGATAACCGTTACCGAGCGTCGGGCGTTCGGCATACGGGTCTTCAAAGTTGGCGATCACATGGACGCGCTGCTCTTCAACACCGAGCGCGGAGAGTTTCAAGAAGCCGGAGGGTTCGACCAGTCGCACGCGCGCAGTCAGCGGACGCTCGCCGCCCCAGTGTTTCAGTCGCACGGTTTGGCCGGGACGAACTCGGACGGCGTCGGTCGAGAGGACTTCGATATCGACCTCCAGATCGCGCGGGTCGCCGACTTCCAGCAGCGGCGTTCCTTGTTGCACGATCATTTCGCTCTCTTGCAAAACCTTCATCACGACGCCGCTGATCGGAGACTGCAATCGAAGTTGCCACGTTTCAATTTGATCCGGTTTGTGTGGCTTTGAGCGGAGCAGCGCGGCGCGGGCGAGATCGCGCTCGTAGTTGGCGGTGACTTCCGCGAATTGCGCGACGTTGAGTTCCTCGGTGCGCGAGCGCACGAGCATCGCGGCATCTTCGAGTTCTTGTTTTGAGTTGGCTCCTTTGCCTACGAGTTCCTTGCGGCGTTCGAGATCGGTCTTGGCCCATTCGAGCGCGACGTCTGCTTTCTTGCGCGAGGCGTTTGAACTCTGAATCGCGGTCTCCATTGCTTTAACGCGCAGCTCCGCTTGAGCGAGTTGCCGCGAGTCCAGCAAGCCAGGATCAATCGGGTCGATGATGGCCACTTCGGTGACCGGCGTCGCTCCTGGACTGAGCGTGGGGGTGACAGGCTGTTGACCGTGTCCGTTGGCGAGTGGATCTTCCAACTCCGTGGCCGCGACGTCGTTGTTGGGCGACTCGTGAGCTGGCGGAGCCGTCACCGGATCGCCCGCGCGGAGTTTGATTCGATGCAGTCGCCCGGCCAGCGGTGAGGAGATCAAATAACGGTCGCGCACGCGGGTCTTACCGTCTTCCGAAACAGTGACCGCGAGACTGCCGCGTGTGACTCGCGCGGTGTCCACGGGGACCGGCTTAGGCAGGAAGCCGTACCCGACCGCCGCCACGATGCCGGCCAAGAGGCAGAGCCAGAGAAATGTTTTGAACCAACGAAACAAGGGACGCCTTTCAGAACTTTCCGAATTTCAAATCTCAGATTTCAAATTTGAGATTTGAAAATCATGCGGTATGACGAGGGATAAAATTTCGCAGGTAGGTCGCGCTTTGACGCAGTGCGGCTTTGCGGGAATCCAGCGTGTCTTCATAGGCTCGGTCCTCGACTTCGACGCAGACCGGACCACGATAGCCGGCGTCGGTCAGGGCCGAGAAGAACTGGTTCCAATCGACATCGCCAAGCCCCGGCAGTTTTGGAGTGTGGTAGTCGTTCGGATGCGCGAGGATGCCGAGGTCGTTCAGCTTGTGCCGGTCGATGCGGGCGTCCTTGGCGTGAATGTGGAACAGTCGGTCTTTGAATTCTCGCAGCGGGGCGATGTGGTCCATGTGCAGCCAGACCATGTGCGACGGATCGTAATTCAGGCCCAGGTTGTGGCTGTGCAGGTCGGCGAACAGCTTCCGCCAGATGGCCGGGCTGGTGGCGAGATTCTTGCCTCCCGGCCATTCGTCTTTGCCGAACAGCATCGGGCAGTTCTCAATGCCGATGCGGACTTCGTGCTGATCGGCGAAGCGGACGAGCGGCCCCCAGGTTTCCAACATGCGGGGCCAGTTGTCGGCGACTGACTTAGTCCAATCGCGGCCGATGAACGTGTTCATCTGCCGGACTCCGAGCAACGCCGCCGCGTGGATCACCTTCTTAATGTGCTCGACCGCGGTGTGAGCCTCGTCGTGGTGCGGGCTGAGCGCGTTCGGGTAGTAGCCGAGTCCGCTGATCGTCACGCCGTACTTGGCGACGGTCTCGTGAACCCGTTCGGCCTCACTGGTGCCGAAGTGGCTGACATCCACATGCGTTACGCCAGAGTACCTCCGATCGGCTTTGCTGACAGGCCAGCAGCAGAGTTCGACACAGTCGTAGCCCTTGGTCTGCGCGACCTGGCAGACTTCTTCGAGCGACAGTTCCGGCAGGATCGCACTGACGAATCCGAGTTGCATGAGGTGACTTTCTGAGGTGAGATGGCTCGGTGGAGAATGAGCAGTTTCTAGCCTTCCTGGGGGGAGGCGTCTACAAAGTCGTAACGACAGACGGCTCGCCTGTCTCAATCATGCATACATTCCTCTGGCCCCATTCCTCTGCCCAAAAAAGCGTTGGCAGAGGAATAGGGCCAGAGGAATGTGGTTGGAGATGACGTCGATCATGTTTGGAAGGCAGTCCATTGCGAATTTTGGCGGTTCGACTCGTCGCGATTTTTTCTCGCGAGCCGGCAGCGGACTGGGAGCGATTGCGCTGGCGTCGATGTTGGCGAGTGAGTCGTCCGCCAATCCGCTGGCTCCGCGAGTCACGCATTTTGAGCCGCGAGCGAAGCGCGTCATTTGGCTCTTTATGCACGGTGGTCCTAGTCATGTGGACCTATTTGATCCAAAAACGGAGCTGACCAAACTGGCGGGGAAAACTCTGCCAGAGAGTTTTGGCGCGGTGATGACGCGGCGCAAGGTGGCGGCGAATCCGTTGTTGCCGGCGATCAAACCGTTCCGGCCGCGCGGCGAGTCGGGATTGGAAGTCTCGGATTTCTTGCCGCACATTGGCGCGTGTGCGGACGAGTTGTGTGTGTTGCGGTCGTGTCATGGCGACAGCGTGAATCATCCGCAGTCGGTTTATCAGATGAATACCGGCCACATCCTGACGGGCCGGCCGAGCGTCGGTTCGTGGGTCGCGTATGGACTGGGCACGGAGAACCAGAACCTGCCGGCGTTCGTTGTTCTGCCCGATCCAGGTGGTGGAGTGAAAGGCGGACCTCCGGCTTGGGGCAGCGGATATCTGCCGGCGACGTTTCAAGGGACGACGATGCGGCCTGGCAAGAGTCCGATCTTGTACTTGCAGCCTCCGGCCGGCGTGACCGAGGAGCGGCAGCGCCGGCTGCTTTCTTTCGTGCAGCGGGCGAACGAGCGACATCTCGCGGAACGCAATTTCGATGACCAACTCGCCGCGCGGATGAACGCTTACGAACTCGCGTTTCGAATGCAGTCAGAAGCGCCCGACGTTGTCGATCTGCGAGGCGAGTCGGCGGCGACGCTCAAGCAATACGGCATTGGCGAACAAGACACCGATGACTACGGCACGCGCTGCCTGCTGGCTCGGCGGATGATCGAGCGAGGCGTCCGCTTCGTGCAGGTTTACTCCGGCGACACGAACGGCTGGGATGCTCACACGAATTTGCTCGACAATCACACGGCCATGTGCCGGAAGACCGACAAACCGGTCGCCGGTTTGCTGCGCGATCTGCGGCAGCGCGGGTTGCTCGACGACACGCTGGTGATCTGGGGTGGCGAGTTCGGGCGGATGCCGATGAGCGAGCAAGGCAAGGGGCGAGATCACAACCCGTGGGGCTACACGGTCTGGTTGGCGGGAGCGGGCGTGCGTGGCGGGATGGCCTACGGAGCGACCGATGCTGTCGGACTGCGAGCCGTTGAGAACACGGTCCATGTGCATGACCTGCACGCGACGATTCTGCATCTGCTCGGCATTGACCACGAGCAACTGACCTACTTTCACAACGGCCGCGACGAACGCTTAACCGACGTGGCGGGACGCGTGGTGCGCGAAGTACTTGCATAGCACCTGCGTTTTGGCGAGCCGAAAGGCTGACGCCGCTCCACTTGCCGGTTTCATTCGGAGTCGCGAATCGACTCGCGCCCTGTTCTGATTGGCGGCGGCAAAGGGGGCCGATACAAGAAGTCCGATTCCCAAATCGTCCTCGGAAGGAGCAACCTCATGCGCTGGCAATTGTGGCCCGTCTTAATTGGCGTCCTGTGCGGAGTTCATGTCGATTCAAAGGCTCAAGAAGCTCCGAAGCCGGACCAGCAATTCCTGGCATTCATCAAGTCACAAGCCGCCGCGCTGCGAGCCAACGACCAGCCACCGGTTGACGCAAACGAGTGGCAGCAGCGACAGACGAAACTCCGCGAGAATCTTTTGAAAGCCTGGGGCGGATTTCCAGAGACGCCGTGCGAACTTGCACCGCGCAAGCTAGGTGAGATTCAGCGGGACGGCTATCGCGTCGAGAAGCTGATCTTCCAAACGAGGCCCGGCATCTGGATGACGGCGAACGCTTACGTCCCCGACAAAGCCAAGTCCGAGAAGGTGCCGGCGATCCTGCACGTTCATGGGCATTGGGCCGGAGCGAAGCAAGATCGAGTCGTGCAGTCGCGCTGCATCGGCTCGGTGAAGCACGGCTTCTTCGTGCTGGTCGTCGATGCGATGGGAGCCGGTGAACGGGGCATCAATGAAAAACTCGGCGAGTATCACGGTGAGATGACCGGAGCGACGCTTTTCCCGATCGGCCTGCCGCTGTCTGGTTTGCAGGTCTACGAAAACATGCGTGCGGTCGATTACTTGCAGACTCGGACGGAGGTCGATGGCAAACACATCGGCATCACCGGGGCCAGCGGCGGCGGCAATCAAACGATGTATGCCGGCGCGTTCGATGAACGATTCGGCTGCGTCGTCCCGACCTGCTCGGTCGGCACCTACGATTCTTACCTCGGAGCCGCCTGCTGCATGTGCGAGGTCGTCCCCGGTGCCGTGCGATTCACCGAAGAGGGAGACGTCCTGGGCCTCGCCGCCGGTCGCGGGGCGATGATCACCAGCGCGACACGCGACGCCTTCCAGTTCTCGGTCGGCGAAGCGAAGAAGACGTTCGCTCGTGTCGAATCGCTCGCCAAACTGCTCGGCAAACCGGACGGTGTCAAACACACGATCATTGAATCGGGACACGACTACAACCAGTCGATGCGCGAAGCCATGTACGGCTGGATGACGCGACACCTCAAGGGAAGCGGCGATGGCTCACCGCTCCCCGATCCCGAAATCAAAACCGAAGAACCCGAATCGCTGCGCTGCTTCCCCGGCGACTCGCGGCCGGACGACTACCTGACCATCCCGCGCTTCGCCGGAGGCGAGGCTCGGAGGCTGTTGGAAACTCGAAAAAAGACTCCTGAGAGCCTTGAGGTTTGGAATCTCGAAAAGACGTCGCAGCTCAAGGTCCTCAATGCCGTGCTGGGTGGAACCGGAGCCAACGCCGCAAAGGCAACTCCCGGCGTGGAAATCACCGAAGGGGAAACATTCATTCTCAGTTTCGTCAGCGAACCCGGCATCACGCTCACGATCACGGTGCGCGGAGTGCCGGAGACTCCGCAGCCGCCGAAGATCAATCGGCTCGCGGTGCTGCTGGACCTCGAACAAAGTGCCGACAAGACGATGGGCAGCGAGCAAGCAAACAAGCTGCTGAAAGAGGGCTGGGCCGTCGCCGTTCCCGAACTGCGAGCCGTCGGCCGATTCGCGTTGCCGTCTGACAAAATCGGTCATGCCCCCGATCACAACTCGGCCGAATGGTCCCTCTGGATCGGCCGCCCGTTGCTCGGCCAATGGACGTGGGATGTCCGCCGCGCGCTCGACGTGCTGTCGGCTCGGCTCGCGAAGTTGCCGCCCGAAGTCATGCTGGTCGGCAACGGCACTGCTGGTCCGCTCGCACTGTGTTCGGCCGCGCTCGACGAACGGATCACGCATGCGGTGACGATCAACTCGCTGGCCAGCTACGTCACCGATGAGCCGTACCGAAATCAGCGACTCGGCCTGATGGTCCCCGGAATTCTGCGAGACGTCGGCGACATCCCGCACATCGCCAGCCTGATCGCCCCGCGCCGAGTCACCATCGTTGGCGGAGTCACCGGCGGCGGACAGACGATTCACGGCGACGATTTAACCAAGCAGTTTCGGCCGACTCAGGAAATCTTCGCCAAGCAATCTGCGGCGCGTCAGTTTCGAGTGCAGCCGGACGGACAATTCATGGATTTTGGACCTGCCAGATAGTTGGAGTTGGGAGAGCTGTGATGGTTCGCATTCCGCGTTGGTGTCGATGGCTGCTGGGAGGTTTCACGTTAATGATGGTCGTTGGCGCGGTAATGCTCGTGCCCGCGATCCAACAAGCCCGAAACTCGGCGAAGAAGTCGAACGACAAGTGAAACCTCAAGCAGCTTGGGTTGGCGGTCGCCAACTATCACGACACTTACAAGTGCTATCCGCCGCCGTTCATCGCGGATGCCGACGGCAAGCCAATGCACAGTTGGCGAATCTTGTTGTTGCCCTATCTGGAGAGAAACGACGTCTACCAGCAATATCGCTTCGACGAACCGTGGGACGGGCCGAACAACCGCAAGCTCGCCGACCAGATGCCGACGCAATATGCGCTGCATGGCTGCGCGAAGCCGGGGAACGTGACGACCAATTACTTGCGCGTGGTGGGAGACACGACGGCCTCTCCAGCCCATCGCACCATCAGTGATCATGACGTTACGGATGGCGTCGTCAGTACGCTCTTTATTGTGGAAAACGTCGATTCCGGAATTCACTGGATGGAACCGCGCGACCTGGAGTTCGACTCGATGAGCTTCACAGTCGGGCAACCCAACGGCATCAGCAGTTGGCTGGAACCACCCGCAGCCCTGTCATTAGCGGGCATGGTCGAAACGATTCCGATCGATACGCAGCCCAACATCCTTCGCGATTTACTGACGATCGCGGGTCACGAGAATGATGCGTACAAGTTTCTCACGGAGATCGACGATGGCCGTAAGCGTCGTCAGCGACCGGGTGCGCCTTGTGGGTATTCGTCGTTGGAGGGGAAAGCGGCTGGCGGAAAATGAAGGGCGAAAAATCAGACTGCGGTTCATTTTCCGCCGCCCTGTCCGAATGGATCTCAAAGCGCCGCATCCCACAGCTCGCGATCCTTCAGCATGATCTGACGCAGCAGCGGTAACGGCGGTGAGCCGTGATGCAGCATCGTGTCGTGGAATTTTTGCAGCGAATACGAAGCACCCTCCTGTTGCTGCCAGTCGCGGCGGAGTTTCAAGATCATCAGCTTGCCCAGCGTGTAGTGCAGATAGCCGGGATCGTAGGTGCCGCGCACCGCTTCTTGCCGAGCGGGTTGTTCCTGGTAGTAGCAGTTGTCTTGGAAGAATTTGGCCGCCTCATCGACGGTCATGTCGTCGCAGTGCATCTTAATCGAACAGCACAGGCGGCAAAGTCGCAACAGCGCTTCGTCCGATTGGGCCAGCCGATACTTCGCCGTCCGCAGACGGTCGCCGGTGCCGGGAAAACCTTCGTCGAGCAACATTTGCTCGGTGTAGTGCGCCCAGCCTTCGACGAAGGCATAGCTGTAGAAACTCTTTCGCACGCGGCTGAGCGGCGAGGCGTTGAAGTGCAAATGCTGCTGATAGTGACCTGGATAGGCTTCGTGGATTGAGACGACATCCGTCGTGTAGTAGTTGAACGCGGTCAGCCATTCGTCTTTTTGTTTTGCCGTCCAGTTCGCTTCGACCGGAGTGACGTAGTAGTACGCCTCGCTTGAACCCTTCTCGAACGGGCCGGGGGAGTCCATCGACGCGAAGCTGGTCGCGCGGCGGAACGGCGGGGTCTCATCGACTTTGCAGCGGACTTCGGACGGCATCGACGCAATCTTCTTGTCGATCACGAATTGCCGAATCGCTTCCAGGCCGCGAGCCGTATCGGGAATCAATCCTTCGGCGGTCGGATGATCTTCCTGAATCGCGGTGAAGACCTCGATCGCCGGCTTCGTCGGATTGATCTGCTTAGCCGTCTCGGCAAAGACCGCCTGCTCGCGGCGCAGTTCCTTCATGCCGAGTTCTAAGATCTCATCCGGCGACTGCACGACAAGTTCCAGTTCACGCAGCATCCGCGCGTATTTGTCTTTGCCGATTCCGAAACGGTGGTCGGATTTCGGCAGCCGCTCAGTCTCCAGCCATTTTGCGTATCCGCGCATCTCGGCGATCGCGGCATCGTTGGCGATCTTCAGTTCCGCTCGCAGCGCGTCGTCTTTCAATTCGGTGATCGCCTTGGGGAGATCGTTCTGAAGAAAGTTGGCTCCGCCGTTGGCGACCTTGATGGCCGTCTCCACGATCGGCTTACCAAGCACCGGTTGCAGATTCGCTCGCGCCGCGCTCAGTAATCGCGGGACTTGTTTTTCAACGGCAATGATCGACCGAACGCGATCCGCCAGCGGCGAGTACTCGCGCAGCAGGTAGTTGTCGATTTGAATCGCCAGCAAATAGGTGATCGGGTTCTTCTGAAACGCTTCGGCTCCGTCCGACTCAAATTTCACCTTGCGCAGTCCCGCCAACAGAACTTCGCGATCCGCTCTCGCTGCGGGTGTGAGCTCGTCAACCGGCCATTTCGCAAATCGCTCTTCAAACGATTTCAGCCGCGTCAGCTCGCGTGCCAGCGCGTCCTGCGAATAATCAGCCAGCTTGCCGTCGTACTCGTGAATTCCCAACTCCAGCGCGGTGTGCGGACGGAAGGCGAGGTAGCCGGAGAGGAATTCATCCGCCGCTGCCTGAAATGCCCTGTCGGCCGGAGTTGTCGCGGGAGCATCGGCTCCCACAAGAGCCATCACCAGAATCATCGTCGGGAACATGAAAGAAATCTCCTCAGGGAAAAGCGAGACACGTCCATAACGTACTCATGCTAAGCGAGGATCAAACACTCTGGCGAGCGGAACGGCGTCAGCCCCCCGGTTTGGTGACCAACGAACCGGGGGCTGACGCCACCCGGCCGATTGCCGTGAGCCGATGGCCGAGAGCCGGTATCCCACTTTTGTTTCGCTCAAAAAGTGGATCGACAGCATTCGGCCAGCGGCGAATTCCGCTATGAGGCGGGCTGCGTTACATTGATGTCGCCTTGTTCGTCTCGGAGGTTTCATCCATGCGACGATGTTTGTTGGCACTGTGTTTTGTGATGTTCGCGTCCGGCTGGCTCAAAGCGGCGGAACCCGCGCCGAAGAAGATTGTACTCATCGCCGGTCCGATTACCGGGCACGGCAAGCACACGCACGAGTACGAGAAGAGCATCATTTTGCTGAAGCATCTGCTCGACACCTCGCCGAGCACGAAGGGCAAAGTCGCTGTTGAGACGCACTTCAAAGGTTGGCCAACGGACGAAAAGACGCTCGACGATGCCGCGACGATCGTGATGATCTCGGACGGTGGCGACCGCAACGCGACCGATCATCCACTGTATGTCGGCGAGCGATTTCAAACGCTCGAACGGCAGATGAAGCGCGGTTGCGGTTTCGTCCAATTTCACTGGACCACGTTTAACCCCAGCCGAGTTCACGATCAGATCACCGAATGGGTCGGCGGCTACTTCGATTATGAGAAGGGACCGGCCGCCAACAAATGGTTCTCGGCGATCAGCACCTGGGACGCGAACGTGACCGTCGGCAGCGGCGAGCACCCGGTCGCGCGCGGCGTGAAGCCGTTCACGGCTCGCGAAGAGTTCTATTACAACCTCCGCTTCCGCGACGGCGATGACCGCGTCAAACCGATCTGGCTGACGAAGCCCCCGGGACAACAGAAGGACCACATCGTCGCGTGGGCCGTCGAGCGTAAGGACGGCGGCCGAGGCTTCGGCACCACCGGCGGTCACTTCTTCCAAAACTGGTGGGATGACAATTTCCGCCGCACGATCCTCAACGCGATTGTTTGGACGGCGGGGGTCGATGTGCCGACTGGCGGAGTCGTCTCGACGATGGAAGAGCCGATTCGGATCTTGATCGTCACGGGGCACAACCATCCGGCTCACGATTGGCGAAAGACGACCGCCGCGTTGGTTCCGGTCCTCGAACAAGACCCGCGCGTGTGGGTGGACGTCACCGAGAACCCGGATGACTTGGCAAACGTAGTCCTGTCGCTCCGCGACAGGAAATCCGCGTCACGGAGTGTCGCGGCTACGTTCTACGACACGCTCGTCCTGAACTACAGCAGTTGGGATCGGCCGGGACTCAGCGACGCGGCGAAGGCGGGACTCAAGAAATTCATCGACGATGGCGGCGGGCTGTCGATCATTCACTTCGCAAACGGCAGTTGGACTGACACGCTGCCGAACAAGGAAGCCGATTGGCCGGAGTTCCGTACGCAGATCGTCCGCCGCATTTGGGATCACAAGCCGGGACTTAGCGGCCACGATGCGTTCGGGAAGTTTCAAGTCGATCTCACCGCCGCTGGCGAGAAGCATCCCATCACCGCCGGCCTGCCGTCGTTCGAGACCGACGACGAACTTTATTTCCGTCAGCAAGGAGCATTGCCGATCGTGCCGCTCGTCACCGCGACTTCGAAGGTGACCAAAGAAAACGAACCGCTGGCGTGGGCCTACGAGCAATCGAAGGCTCGCGTCTTCCAAACAGTGCTCGGCCATGCGGATGTTTCGATCCGCAAAGCCGGAGCGCTCATCCGCCGAGGAACCGTCTGGTCCGCGCGACGCGACCCGCTTAGCTTTGATCCACCGGTGGCGATCACCGAGAACACGCTGTTTCGAGCAGGCAGTCCGTGGACGCTCGAAGATTCGCTCAAGCGTGGTGGCATCACGGCCACTGAGAAGGCTCCGCGAAAAGCCGCGTCGGCTACGGCAGAAGGAAAATTCGGCAAGGCGCTCGATACTCGCATCGGCGGCGCGTTTGTGAATCACCGCGACGACTTCCGCAAGCTGCCGTTCACGGTCGAACTCTGGACGAAGCTCGACAGCAAAGGCTCGTACAACATCTTGTTGGCGAACGAACTGAAGTCGTCGCCGACGCACTGGGAGATCTTCTCGTCGCCCGGTTCGGGACAACTCACGGTCTACACGCCGGGTCTGGCTCCCGATCACGTCCGAGGTGGCGGCGACATCGCCGACGGGAAATGGCACTTCGTCGCGATGCAGTTCGAGCCGACCCGCATCCGCTTGTTCGTGGATGGCAAGCAGGTTGCCGATCAAGAAGTGAAGGCCAAAGACGGAGCGTTTGGTGCCGCGCTGAAGCCGGCCCAGGAAGAGTTGGCGATCGGCTCGCTAGTGGATCAGTTGATCGGCTGCGATGGAGTGATCGACGAACTGCGCATCTCGCGCGGCTTGAGTCCCATCAGCAGCGTGCCGAGCGAAACTCTCAAGGTGGACGACTCGACGATTGCGCTGTGGAGCTTCGACACGCTGACCGAGGGTGGCAGCTTTGTCGATCTGTCAGCGAACAAGCTCAAAGCGTGGCTCCCCGGCAGTGCCGATGGGATGCCGGTGTCTGCAAAAAAAAAGTAGCTGACGTGCGTGCTCGGCGCGGGTCTCCCGACCCCGCCGCCCGCTCGACCGAAAGTCTCCCGAATGGTCGTAACGGTTCGGAGCGCGCGGGAGACCTACGGTCGGGCCAAGCGGCGGGGTCGGGAGACCCGCGCCAAGCGCAGTCGGCTACGGGCAAGATCACCGGCCACTGGGGCGAGGATGCGGTCGGCTTCAAGTGGACTGAGCAGGACTCGGTCGACAATCGCTTGCAGCAGATGGACGTCGGCCGGTTCTACTCGGCAACGATCTGGACGCCGAAGGAGATGACGCTCAAAGGAATCGCCGTGCGCATCGGCGATAAATCGGAAGCGTCGGTTTTGTTCGACACGGAGTTGCTGCGGGTCGTCTGCGGTTGGAGCGGCGAATTTCTCGAATTCAATCCGGCTCGGTATGGGATCATCGGGCCACCGAAGGTTGGTAAAGAGATCGCGTTTCATTCGCCGAGACAACCGGGCTGGGCGGGAAAGGAAGGCGGAATTCGGAAGGCGGAGGGGGGAACAAAAGACAGAAGTTCCGCGTTCCCCATTCCAACTTCCGACTTCCCGAAGTTCGGCCCGCTGCCGCGCGAGTGGGCCAAATATCGTGGCCTGCATCTGCACGGCGACCGAGTCGTCTTCGAATACATCGTCGGGCCGAAACAGGTCGCCGTGCTCGAGAGCCCGTGGGTTGAGACGATCGGCGACCGTAAGTTTGTCACTCGCGAGTTGGAGGTCGCGCCGTCAGAGACCGAATTGGAATTGCTGGTCGCCGAAGGGGGGGCCAAAGTGGAACTCGTAGCGGATGCCGAGGTCGTGACGCTGAATCGTGGCGATGAAAAGACACCCATCACGGTGAAGATCGTCCCGCATGACAAGGTCGTCCGGTTGAAATTGCTGTTTCCAATCGATGCGAAATCTGCGACCTCTGTGTTGAAGAAAGAAGATCTGGAAACGCAAAGTTCGCAAAGGAGCTTGAAGGAGCTGACGCAACCGGGGCCGGCCCGGTGGACTCACGAGATCACGACGCGCGGAGTCGTGTCGGACAAGGCGGATGCGCTGGCCGTCGATACGCTCAACTTACCGTTCGACAACCCGTACAAAGCGCTGATGTTTGTGGGTGGGCACGACTTCTTCGTAGGTCAGCCTTTCCAGGCTGACCGGAATGCTTCACCAACGTCGGTTGTGCAATCGGAGTCGAGCGACATTCGGGTCAACCTAGAAAGGATGACCTACGATGCGGCGGTCTGCACTTTGCATGGCGACGTGTGGCTCGTCAGCGGCATCGATGACAAGCTGGAGAAGCTGACTTGGAAACGCTTCGCCACCGGGCTGTTTCAGCCGCTCGGATTGAAAATCGTCAAAAACGAAATCTATGTCGTCGGCCGAGACCAGATCACTCGGCTGCACGATCTCAACGGTGACGGCGAGGCGGATTGGTACGAGAACTTCAACAACGACGGGCAAGTCACTGCTAACGGTCACGAATACGTGACTTGTCTCGAAACGGATCGCGATGGCTGGTTCTATTTCCTCAAGGGAAACGCGGACGGCAAGACCGATCATGACGGCTGCTTGTTGCGAGTCTCTCCCGATGGCCAAAAGCTGGAGGTAGTCGCGACCGGGTTTCGCAATGCGAATGGTCTGGGGATGGGACTGCAACAAAGTATTCGCGGCGACGTCATCACGGTCGCTCCGCAGGAAGGGGAATGGACGCCTGCGTCGGGAATCTTCCAGGTGAGGCCTGGCCACTTTTACGGCTATGTCCCGTCAGCACATCGCCCAGAAGTCCCAAAGCGGTTCACTCAACCTTTGTGCTGGATTCCTCGATTGCAGGACAACTCGTCTGGAGGGCAGGTTTGGGTGCCACACCAGCGTTGGGGACATGATGGCCAGATGGTGTTGCATCTCTCTTACGGAACCAGCCGAGCATTTCTGTTTTTGATCGAAGAGATTTATGAAACCGATCTGGGGATCAAAAAGCCGACCGTCGAATTGTTGCTCCCGCCCGATGTGGTCGGTGACAAGTCCGTGACGCAAGGCGGCACTGTGCCCTTGCCACTGGCATTGGATTCCGGCGTGATGCGCGGACGGTTTCGAGATGCCGACGGCCAGTTGTATGTCAGCGGTCTGCGAGGTTGGGTGAGCAACGCGGCGAAGGACGGTTGCTTGCAGCGCGTCCGATACACCGGCCGGCCACTCGAATTGCCCGTGGAGTTCGAGACCTATCGCGACGGCGTTTTGCTGACCTTCAGCAACCCGATCGATGAGGTCGCCGCTGGCGATCCCGAAAACTATCGCGTCGAACAATGGAACTACCGTTGGTCCGCCGCGTATGGCTCGCCCGAATTTCAGGTCAGCAACCCGGCGCAGGAAGGTCGCGACGAGGTCGAAGTGCTGTCGGCCACGCCGATCGGAGACGGCGGTGCGCAAATGGTGTTTCTGGAATTGAAAGACTTTCAGCCGGTCGATCAGCTTTCGATTCAAATGACGTTAAAAGCGAAGGATGGCCGTCCATTAGACCGGCGTATCGACTACACCATTCACGCGATTCAGAGCAAACAGTTCCACGACAAGCCCACAGTGGCGAAACGGCGGCCAGGCCAATTGACCGAAACAGAACAAGAGCGGCTGGTTCCCGGGATTCGCTGCGAGTTCGTGGGGCAGGTTGAAAACTTGCCTCACGTGCGGCGCATGGCCGCTTGGCGATTCGAGCCGCACGAAGTTGCTGCGACTCGCGAGATCGTCGCCAACGGATTCCTCGTTGCACCTCGGCGCGGGAAGTATCAACTCTCGGCCGAGGGAAGTGGCGCGACCGAGATCTCGATCGGCGATCGAGTGGTGTGGCGATCGACGGAAGACAAGCCGAGCGACGTCGAACTCGCGCGTGGGTACAACCGACTGCGAATCGTGCAGAGTGTGGATGGAAAGCAACTCGAAAAGGCCGTCTCGTTGCGGCTGCTGTGGGAATCGGACTCGTTCGAAACGGAACCTGTTCCACCGACGGCGTTGTTTTGCGAACGACTGCCGGAATCAGTCGTGTCTCAAGAACTCGGCCGCAAACTCTTCGGTCAACATCTTTGCGCCCGGTGTCACACCGTTGGGGACGAGGTGTTGCGGTCACGATCCGCCATGCCCGAATTGCAGATCGAAGCCCCCGACCTCATCGGAGTCGGCTCGCGCCTGACTGACACTTGGATGTATCAATGGTTGCTCGATCCCACTCTCTTGCGAAGCGCCGCGCGGATGCCGCGCCTGTTCTCGGTCAACCCATCGGAAGAAGAACGGCAGCAAGCCGCGGATGTGGTTGAGTATTTGAGTTCGCTGAAACTTCCTCCGCCACCGCGTCCTCCAGTGACTCTAGCGCCGCCAATTTCCGCTCGTGATCTCGCGTTGGGGAATGCGCTGTGGGAAGACCTCGGCTGCATTGGTTGTCATCGCCGCGAGTACGACGGGAATGATCAGCCCACCGATGGACGATTCTCGTTGATCTTCGCCTACGACAAATTCGTGCCGGGTGAGCTGACGAAGTATCTATTCGAGCCGCATCGGCATTTCGCGTGGACGCGCATGCCGACCTTCGCTCTCTCTGAGAACGAAGCCAGGTCATTGGCGCACGCTGTCATCGAGTCTGCCAAGCAAGACGACAAGCGTCCGGAGCTGAGGGTTCGCCGTCCCAAAGGTGATGTGGCCCGTGGACAGAAACTTTTGGCCTCGCTCGGTTGCCGGCAGTGCCATCGCGTGTCGCGAGACGAGCCGATGCCCAAGCCGCATTTGCCGTCGGTCTTTGGGAAAGCGATCGCTCGCGGTTGCCTCGGTGGGACTGACGAGCATCGTTCGCCTCGCTCTCCTGACTTTCATCTTAAGCCTGCCGAACGGACCGCACTACTGGCACTGCTACGCGGCACAGAACGTCAGCTTGCGTCAGACACTCCGACCGATGTCTCTCGCCGCTTCGTGGCCGAATTGAAATGCGCGGTCTGTCACCCGCGAGACGGACGCGTGAGTTCGCTCCCTGAAATCCTCGCCGAAGAAGGAGCGTCCGGTCGGCCTCCGGAAGTCCTGCCGAATCTCACTTGGGTCGGTGAGAAACTGCACTCACCGTGGATTCAAACGCTGCTGGCCGGTCAGATCGCCGAACGCCCGCGTCCGTGGATGAAGCTCCGCATGCCAAGCTTCCCCGCGCGAGCAGGTCTGCTGGCCGACGGATTTGCGCGCGAACACGGACTCTCCAGCGATCCGTCGCCACGACCAAGCGTCGAACCAGACCTCGCCGAAATTGGCGAAGCTCTCGCCACGCGAGCCGGATTGCTCGACTGCCGCCAATGCCACGCGATCGGCTCGCTGCAACCCACCGGCGATAAGAGCACGCTGCTCGCTCCGGGAATCAATTTCGCGCTGACTCGTGAACGCATCCGCGAAGATTTCTATCGCCGCTTCACACTCGACCCGCCGCGCTACGATGTCACGACGAGAATGCCGAAGCTCGTCGTCGATGGCCGCACCACCAAGGTCAAAAACGTCTTTGATGGCGACGCTCGCCAACAGTTCGACGCGGTGTGGCACTACCTGCAAACAGTGCCGAGTTCGACCGCCGATCCGTAGCTAGTTCGTAGCTCCGCCTTCAGGCGGTGACTTTAGTTCCGCCTAAAGGCGGGACTACGAACGGAGCAGCGCTCTGGCTGTGATCGTGTCCGTTATAGACACCGAAGTCGGCAAACAAGTACCGCTTGAGCAGACGATAGACCCAGCTCTTCTCGGGAATCGCGTGGCCGGGGTTGTATTGCGACGTGCGGATCGACATCGCCTGTAGTTCGGCCATCGCGGTTTGGCGAGCGGTCGTGTCTTTGGCTCCGTGTAGCACGACAAGGTTGTGCAGCAGGTCGGGGCGTTCGAGCACGATGCACCCGCGTGTTGTCTTCTGGGCCAGTGTGCGGAAGTCGCGCAGGAATTCCGAGCCCATGATCTTCTCGCCCAGCGTGCGCGACTCGTCGTGGATCGACTCTTTGGCGAATTGGATGATCGGGCACGGCTCGATCCCACCCCACGGGTTGATGTGGTGGCTGATGCCGGTCGCGGCCGGGCAGAGGGCTTGGCCTTCGCCGTCGAAGTAGGCGTCGACGATGGCGATTGGCTTTTTCGCTCGCGTCTCAACGACGAACTTGCGGATTTGAAGCTGTTGTTCCGGGGTCAGGCAGAGATCGGGGCAGGCGTCGGGGCCCATCGGGCGATAGACGTGGAACCAAGTGTAGAACACGCCCATCTCGATCAGGCGATCGACCCACTTCTCGGTGACGAGGTCGTCGATGTTCGTTTTGCAGACGCTGGTGCAGACGCCGGTCAGCAGGTTGTTTCGCAGGCAGGCTTCGATCCCCTGCATCGTCTTGCTGAGCACTCCGCCTCGGCCTCGGCGTTCGTCGCTGACGATCTCGCTTCCCTCAACGCTGATCAGCGGTGTGACGTTGCCGATGCGGCGCATTTCGCGAGCGACCTCATCGGTGATGAAGTGGCCGTTGGTGAAGACTTGGAAGTAGCAGTCGGGATGTGCGGCCAGCATCTCGAGCAACTGCGGGTGCATGAACGGCTCGCCCCCGACAATTCCGAAGAAGACGTTGCCCATCTGCTTGGCCTCGTTGACGAGACGGTTCCAGGCGTCGAGGCTGATCTTCTCTTGCTTGGCGGAGACATCGACCCAGCAGCCCTGGCAGCGCAGGTTGCAGGTGTTGAGAATCGAGACGTACAAGAACGGCGGAAAGAATTGGCCCTTCTTCATCCGGCGTTTGTATTTGACGACCGACAGCGTCCCTTTGACCCCCATGTTCCACAGGAACTTGGCGACCAACCGCTTATCGGTTTCCAGCAGCACTCGTTTGGCCATTCGCAGGTACATAGCGGTATCCCAATCTCAAATTGCAGATTTCATATTTCAAATCCCTGAAGATGTGGGCGGCATTCTACGGCTCGGCTTGGTGAATGACGAATGCCGCCGCTCGTCGTTATTCCAATCCTGTAGGAAATCGCGATGGCGTTTACAGCTTGGCGTTTTGCAGCGGCGTGGCTGTTGTGGCTGGGACTGCTTACGCCTGTGTTCGCTCGCGAGTTGCTGACGTTTGACGAGACGGCCAGCGGTGAGCAGTTGACCGTCCTCGCCAAGAGCAAGCTGGAGTTTTGGAAACCGGAGGTCGTGGACTCGGAGAAAGGTCCAATGCCGGTGGGACGAGCGTTGCGGCTGTCCGGAGAGGCGGGCGGGGGATTCGTCTCGAAGTCGAAGGCGTTCGATGAGGTCGATTGGCGGAAGTCGGGGACGCTCGCGTTCTGGGTGTATCGCTCTGCCGAGGAGGCCAAGGTGCGTTCTGCCGTGGTGCTCGACGTGCATCTAATGGAAGAGGATCGCCGCGCGTACTTCTGGAGGAAGCTGGAAGTGAGCCACTCCGGCTGGCAGAAGATCGAGATGCCGCTGGATTGGTTTCGCTGGAGCCACAGCCGCATCCCACGCTGGGACAAGGTGCGGACTCTCGCATTTCAGTTGCGCGAGTCGGCGACACTGACAATCGACACGGTTTGGGCTGAGCCGTCGGAAACGGCTCGCGGTGATTTCCCATCGGGTGAAATGGTCGCGTCGGTCGCGTTTCCGAACAAAGACGCCGAGTCACCGCTTCGATCGCTGGAAACGCGCGACGTGCAGTTGGTCACGAACGCGAAGTCACTGGCTCTCGAACAACTTGCTGGGCATCTGGCCTCCGTCGCGAAGGAGATTCGACGTGAAATGCCGTACCTGCCGGAACCGGTTCGCGGGCCGGTGTTGGTGATCTTTCAAACGCGAGAGGAGTATCGTCAGTTTGCTCCGCGCTATGCCCGTCAGTTTAACTGCGAAGTGAATCCACCAGAAACAGCGGGCTTCACGGTGGAAGGGCTTTGCACGTCGAGTTGGGACGCTCAGTACGGCACGCTGCGGCCGGTCTACACGCACGAGTTCGTGCATGGCTATCTCGCCCGCACGCTGCCGCTGGCGAGTCAAGAAGATTGGCTGCACGAGGGGCTGGCCAGTCGCTTTCAGCTCACGATTCATCCACAGGCGAACCTCAAGGAAATGGTTCGTGACGGGCTGAAGACTCCGCTGCGACACGATCCGCTGAAACAACTCTGCGACGGGAGTCGAGTCGCCACCAACCGATATTGGCAAGCGGCAACGATCTGCCAAATGCTGATGACGGAGGAACGCTATCGAGCCGGCTTCCCGATCCTGTTGGAACGCCTGCGCGACTCGAAGAGCAACGACCTCGGCTCGCATTTGGAACCGGTGTGGCAGACGGATTTCGACAAGCTGACGAGCGATTGGCGAGCGTTCTGCGAACGGCATTTTGGCACGCAGTAATTGTCGCGCAATGCACACTAACCCGAAGAGGCTGTGATTTTTTAGAAGCCGAACTTCAAGAAAGTTTTTTGGGCGCTATAAGTTCTGACATGAATGAATCCAACTCACAAAATGAAGTGTCGGCCGCTCAAGCTCGGATCAAGCGGCCTCATCGGG
>SXGS01058861.1_pt1 | contig 25690 bp, 18 predicted proteins | sample 3174681 | NCBI WGS metagenome assembly SXGS01 (sample SAMN11356861, study PRJNA531348) | freshwater metagenome | isolation source: freshwater sample F1-80 | place: China: Fuxian Lake, Yuxi | collected 2017-12-25 | reverse complement strand
GGTCACCGAAGTCAACGAGGACCAGCGCCGGATCATGGAATTATTGAAAAAGGCCAAGTAGCCACAGGCTTGAAATCAAAATCGTAACGAAAACCCGCTGTGGCAGCGGGTTTTCTTGCTTTTGACGGGGGGTAAAGTGCGTTTAGAATGGGGTCGGGCTGGGCGCCGTGGGAAACAAGAACGAAGGGCGCTTCGTAGAGCGCTTGGGACAGCTCGACGCCGCCGACGTCGAGAGGAAGAAGATCTCGGTGGAGCCAATTCGCGAAACTGGATCGCAGCAGCTCGCAATGCGCCACGACCTGTGGCTGCCGCCAGGGAGCCATCGCTGCCAAACTCATTGTTTAGGGCGGAGGCGCCGGCGTTTGTGCCGGCTTCAGGCTCTGATGGATTCGCCATCTGGAGCCACTCGATTGGGGGTGAAGCGGAACCTTCAGGTCATTCCAGACGTTTCACTCGTATGTTCTTGTAGCGAATGACACTTTTCGGATCGTGCGCTTGAAAAGCAAATGTGCCCTCGGCGATTTTGCGCGTGAAATCTTTGCCGGCCTCCTTCCCCGCGGGCTCGGTGTATTCCATGACCGTCTTGCCGTCCACTTTCACCGTGACGCGGTTGCCTTGAACAATAATGTGCTGGGTCCACCACTTGTAATCCTTCGCCGCGGATTCCTTCACGTTCACCACGTCGTAGAGGCTTCCCGTCTTCTTCCAATCGCCGTGCGTGTTGTTTACTTGGGTCTCAAACCCGTGCTTTGGCCATCCCGTTTCCTGGTATTGAGTGTGGAAATAGATACCGCCGTTTGAGTTGGCCTCCGTCATGACATCGACTTTGAGCTCGAAGTTTTTGAACGGTTTTGGATCGCCCACGTAATATAGATGGCAGCGTTCGCCTTTGGCGACGAAGGCGCCGTCCACGATTTTGTAGGAATTTGTGTTTTCATTCGCCAGCTTCCAGCCTGTGAATGTTTTTCCATCGAAAAGGCTGACGAAGCCTGGTTCAGAATCCGCCGCGGCCAGCGGTCCCGCGAGGATGAGTGTGGAGCCAATGATTAGTGCGAGTCTGTGTTTCATGGGGGCAATGTAGGCGCTCCTGGCTCGTTCGCCAAGCGCGGAGATGACGGATTCCCAACAGCGTCGTTCGATGTGCTAGGGCCGAATTCAATCCTCGGCCTTGACGGCGATCAGGGCCGCGCAGTGCGCCGCGGTGGGCAAAACCTGCAGGGGGCGCATCCCTGATTTGCTCAACATGGCGGAATATTCGGCCACGCTGTATGCGCGGCCTTCCGTGACGGTGAACAATGCCACCGAATACAACGCGATGGGCAACGGGCCATCCAAGGCGTCGTCGAGAAACACATCATGGATCACCAATCGGGCGCCCGGGCGCATCGCCTCGCGGCAGCGGGCCAAAAGGGTGAGGCACTCCCTCTCATCCCAATCATGGAGCACGTTTGAAAGAAGCAAAACATCCGCGTCCCTCGGCAGATCGCCTGCGAACATGTCTCCAGCACGCAGCTCCAAACGATCCGCGACGCCGCTTTCGATGCGAAACTCCTCGGCGACGCGCAACACTTCCGGACGATCCAAAACAATTGCCCGGAGAAGAGGATTGCGCCGAAGCAACGCGATGCTGTAAATGCCAGTGCCCCCCGCCACGTCCACCAACACCGCGGCTTGGGAGAGAGGCAGAACGCCTGCGAGCACGGGCGCGACGTTCTTGGCCCGGCCCGCGAGGGCGAGCGTGAAAGCGCGGGCTCCGGTGGGATCTTCCATCGCTGATTTCACCCCTTCACGATAGATGAACCCCACGCCTGATTCGTCGGGTTGAGAACCTTTGGGCTTGTTCGTGCGAAGTCTCTCGATCATCTCGATGACCCCCGGGGATTGGGCGGCCAATGAAAAGTAATCGCCCACGTAATAGGGGCTTTCTGTCAAAAGGTGGCACCGCGCCAGCTTCGTGAGCTGCAAAGAGCCCTCCGCCGTCGCGTCCAGGAGCCCCAATGCGCGCAACGCCGTCGTGAGAACATGCATGGGGCGCTCCGCCAGTCCCAATTGGCGGCGCAAATCGTGCCACGAGAGAGGCGACTTATCGAGCAACGCGAAGAGACGCCAATGAGCCACGGCCGCCACGAGCACTTCCGTTGAAATGTTGCCTCTAAACAACTCGAACAACGGGGCGGGGTCCAGCTCGGGCGGTTCGGCTGGCGCCACCAGTTCGGAGCGCCCGCGTCCGTCCTTGGGAGGGAGCTCCGCGTTCATGGCGCCTCTCCCGAGAACAAAAAGTGGAGATCTTCGAGTGTCAAACTTCCGGCGAATTTCTCCTCTCCAAGCACTTCCTCCGCCAGCGCTTTCTTCGTGCGTTGCATTTGACGGATCTTATCCTCAATGGTCCCTTTGGCCAGCAACCGGTACGCGATGACCTTGTTTTTCTGCCCGATCCGGTGAGTCCGGTCGATGGCTTGGTTCTCGACCGCAGGGTTCCACCAGGGATCGAACAACACCACGTAGGATGCCTCCGTAAGATTCAATCCGAATCCGCCCGCTTTCAGGGAGAGCAAAAAGACCGCTCCTCCTTCGGCGGATTGGAAGTCCCTCACCAACTCACCCCGGTTCTCTGTGCGGCCGGTCAGCATGAAATGATTCCAATTCCGCTTGGACATCTCCGCCGCCACCAGCTGCAACAGCTTCACAAACTGGCTGAAAACGAGCACTTTGTTTCCCTCTTCCAGGATCGGCTCCAGGATGTCCATCAACGCGGTCAATTTAGAGCTGTCCGCTTTTTCGTTGTCCTCATCCTCCTTCACGAGGGCCGGGTGGCAGCATATTTGTCGGAGGCGCAGCAACGATGCGAGAAAGTGGAACCGAAATTGATCGAGGTCGTTGGTCGTCTTCACGTTCAGCAGCAACTGCTGGGCATATTTGAATTCGGCCCTGTACAACACGCTCTGTTCTCCCTCAAGTTCACAGTAGATATCTTCCTCGATCCGGTCGGGAAGATCCTTTGCGACCTGGCTTTTAGTCCGTCGAATCAAGAATGGCCGCGTCCGCGCGGACAATCGTTTTCTGGACCACGGATCATCCCCGGAGCCGAACATTTTTAAAAAATATTGCTGGTTTCCGAGCACTCCCGGCATCGCGAAAGCCATGAGGCTCCAGAGGTCGAGCAATCGGTTTTCAATGGGGGTCCCCGTCAGCACGAGCCGGTGCGCGGCCTTGAGGGAACGGGCGATCACCGCCGTTTGGGACTGCGGATTCTTGATGAACTGCCCCTCGTCCAAGATCACCGCAAGCCAGTCCACGCTGGGAGCGACGATGGCCAGCGCGCGCAGTTGGGCGTAGTTGATCACCACGACCGCCGCTGCCACGGCGACCTCTCCAAACTCCTCCGATTCGCCTCCCCGAAACAATGAAACTTTGAGTCCGGGACAAAACCTGGCGGCTTCGTTCTCCCAGTTATGGGCCACCGATTTCGGGCAAACCACCAACACGGGTCTTTTTTCGTTTGGGTCTGTTTCCCGGAGCCAGGCGAGCCAGGTGAGGGTCTGCAGGGTTTTGCCCAGACCCATGTCATCCGCCAAGATGCCTCCAAACCGGTTCGTGCTGAGATAAGCCAGAAAATGAAACCCTTCCAATTGATAAGGGCGAAGCTCGGCTTTGATCGACTCCGGCATCGGGGGCGCCACTCGCGTTTGGAGCTCTTTTTTTCGCTCCTTGATCTGCTCAATGGCTGTCGTTGGAAGCAGTGAAGCCGATGAAGGGTCGGCCAGTTGCAGCGTGTGCAGCCGTTGGGGTGTGGAGGAAAGATCGCGAGGGCTGAGCCCCAGCTTCGCGATTTGCTCGTCCTCGTCCTCGGACAAATTGAACCGCATCCTTTTCCACCCTTTCTTGGGCAGGTTCACGAATTTTCCCCGCGCATCCAACAGCAGCTTGATCTCCTCCGGCGCGAGCTCCGTGTCGCTGACATCGACGGTCACTTTAAGATCGAACCAGTCGATGTCCACTGGCGAGCAATCCAGCTTTACAGAAGCTTGCAATGGGGCCTCCGCAAGCCCCTGGAGCTCTGCGGGCAGCTTCACTTCGACCTCTCTTGGCAGCGCCGCCAGCCAGTCGGCGAATTGGTCAGGAAATTTCTTCGTGATCCGAACTCGAAATCTGCTTTGAAAGTAATCCCAGGACGGTTGCAAAGGGTCCAATATGGAGGGGAGCTGGGCTAATCGCGAACGATCAAAGCGGATCAAGCCCGCCGGTTTTGAAACCGCTTCACGTTGTTTCAGCACCGGCTCCCAGCCCCTGTCGCTGAATTGCTCCAGCAGCCCGCTATCAGGGCTGCCGGCTTTCACGTCCAAGAGGAGGACTCGCGTGTCCGTATACTTGTTGGGGCAGACGATCGAGCACGTGATGAGGACGCTCAGCTGTTCCTCACGGATTTTCTCCCGCAAGCTTCCCGGCAGCTCCGCCTGCGTTCTAGAGAGCAGGTTCAGCCCAGGGGTGGTTTCGAGCGCTTCCTTCGGGATTTTATTTTCCAGGTGGGGCCTGAGGATTCCGGCGCAGGGATCCGGGCCCTCCAGGATTGAGTCGGCCGTCAGATAAAGCGGCGGATATCCCGGCACCGCTCTGCATGGCTGGGGGAGCTTCGCGCCGTTGGCGAAGCCCAGCCGGAGGCTGTAAGATCCGTGCCCATCGCGGGGTTCCTCGACGTGCCACCTCAAACGCTGTTCCACAGGGCGCTCGAAAGGATCCCCATTTTCCCTAACGATGCGGCCGTTTAAACTGGGATTGCGCAATAGCTGGCCAAAGCAGCGCAGGTCCTCGCCATTCCCTAGATTAAGAGCCGGTTTCTCCTTGGTCTGCACGAGCCTCGATACCAAGTCCCACAAAGGGGCCGCTTCCGGAACAATCCGCAAACGATCTGAAGAATAGGTGCTCAGGAGTCGGCTCAAAGCCGGCTTCGAAGGTTTTGAAAACTCGATCTCCGCAGCCATCCGGCACTCGAACACAGCCGAGTCTTCTGTGACTCGCAGCCGGATATCAAGCAGTGGAATCAACTCCGGCGGCGGCGGCGCTACCTCGGTCGCCAACAGATTCTGCCATCGCTTGATCTCCCGAGCATGATGCCATTCGTGAATCTCGGCCTCGATTTCCGAGGCGTCCGCCAGCTCCTCCATATGGCGCGGGAGTTTGAATCCAGCCATTCTGATCGCTTGGGACAGACTCAGCCAGAAGTGGTAATCCGATTGGCTCCGCGGCATGTAAACTTGGATTCCGTCCCATGTGCTGAGGCCAGGTGGATACGGCAAACCCAGCGACGAACTCACTTCCCAGCTGCCAACGCCTCCGGACATGAGCACTCGTTCCTTGATCTGTCGCACCCCGCGAATACACTTGATTTCCTGCGGCCCCAAGGGCCTCCCGAGGATCCGCGTGAAACGGCTCTCGATAGACCTCGGGTCTAGTTGGCCAACCGCGCCCTTCCCTTCCAGCAGAGCTTCCATTTCGGGCGAGCCCAGAGCGAAAGCCACTGCCGCCGCATGAGCGCACAAAACTCGCCCGCACGTGCACTGAGTGATCCACTGGCGGTCCACGCGAAGGATCATGGCTTCTTCCAGGCGATCGCCGAAAAAAACCTTGCCGGTGTACTCGTTGCCCGGGTCCAGGCATTGGATGCTCTCGACTGCTCCCTTGAGGAAGAGTTCGGACCCCGTGGTCCTCGCCTTCGGCGGGAATGGCAGCGAGGAGTAAACCGACTTCAGAGCTTGATTCGTTTTGATCTTTTTCAACGGCGGTCCTCAGTGGAAAGCACTTGCCCGCACTGAATCCCGTTACTGAGGCAGTAGGCGGCGTTCAGCACGTATTTGTCAGCCCAAGTCTTCAATCCAGATCTTTCTTCAGGTCGCAGTGCGCGCACGATCTTTGCCGGCGAACCCAGTACTAAGGAGCCATCTGGCACTTTGGTTCCGGGAGTCACCAGCGCATTGGCCCCAATCAAACACTGGTTTCCAATGACCGATCCGTCCAGCACCGTGGCCCCCATCCCAATGAGGCTCTCGTCCCCAATCACGCAGGCATGCACGATCGCCCCATGACCGATGGTCACGTGGTTTCCAACAATGCAGGGAAGTTCCTCCGCCAAATGGAGCACCGCGTTGTCTTGCACGTTCGAACAGCGACCCACTTGGATGTAGTTGATGTCTCCACGAAGAACGGCGTTGTACCAAATACTGGACCCGTCCCCCAAACGCACATCTCCGACGACGACCGCCCCCCGGGCGATATAAACGCCCAGGCCGAGCGTCGGTTTGCGACGCAGAAAAATATCAAGCTTTGCCACCAAATCTGCCATGCCGTTTCCGCCGAGGCAAGCTTGGCCGCTCACCCGCGCCAGTGATACTAGACCGCAACACTTGAAGTTCGCAAAAGGAAACTAGAAACTTGAATTGGGCAACAAACTCCCCACTTCCTCTCACCACGCCCCTCCCTCCCAACTCGCGAGTCTCAACAGTAAGTCCCCCTTGTCGTGGAGACAGGTTTGAAGGAAGGGCTGCCCGGCAGCACAGGCTTACCGAATATCGCATCGTCACGGCTAAAAGGGCCGCGGGATGCCTCGATCCCGCGGCCCTCAAACAACCTGTTTCGGAAAACCCAGCGGCATTACGCGTCTGCCTCTACCATCCGAAACGTGAGTGCCGGTGAAAGTGGTGGTGGTGGTGATGGGCTGAGGGCTGATGTCTGTAAACCAGGACCGGAGCGGCTCGATAAATAACGGGGGGATGTTCGACGTAAACGACTCGAGGAGCTGGAGCGTAGACGACGGGAGCAGAGTGCACCCAAACAGTGGGGGGCGGAGCGATCACCGTCACAGGTGCTGGCTGCCAAACTACCGGAGCGGGGGCGATGACGGTCACGACGGGCGGAGGGCAGTAGGCTGGCGCGTGGGCTGGTTCTATCGCCCTGGCCAGGACGGAGGCGGCAACGATACCCGTTAAGACCTTCCCAGCGACGGCCCATTCCCGATCTCCCGCTCTGAGATGGGCGATGCTGCCGTGGAGCACTGCAGCCGTTGTGATGAGGACAATCGTTGTTTTCATCTGAGGAGCCTTCATTTTTGCTTCTTCGGTGGGTTTGACCTTGCGCCTGGATTTTTATTCAAGGAGACGCTACCCTCCACGTGAGCGAGCCGAGAACTTCCCAGGCTCGCGACAGGCGTCTGATTCAACATATGAACCCAGGTCAGCACGGCGGGGAAAGTTCGCCAAAGCAACACCGTCCAAAGCGGAGAATTCCGCGTTCGTTCAAGGAATTAACGCCTACCAACGCCTTCAATCCGCGGACGTTCTTCCGTGAAATGGTTTGGAAAGCTTTTGTGACACGCCGGGTCGGCGCCCACAAGTCTCCCCAATACCCGGAGCTGAGCGGAACCCAACTGGCCTTGACCTGGATTGGACATGCCTCGTTTCTTGTGCAGTTCCCTGGCCTGAACGCGTTGATTGATCCCAACTTCGCAAATTGGTTGTTCATGCTCAAACGCCTCAAGCGGGCGGGCCTTAAACTCAAGGATCTGCCGCCAATCGATTTGGTGCTGCTGACGCATGCGCACTTCGATCACTTTCACCGTCCCAGCTTGAGAAAACTTCCCTCCCCAAAGATCGCGATCGTTCCTTGGGGTGTGGGAGACCTGGCTCGAGGATTAGGTTTTGAGCGCATCATCGAGTTGGAGTGGTGGGAAAGCTTTGCTCACGGAGATTGGAAAGTAACTCTGACCCCCTGCAAACACTGGGGGGCGCGCGTTTTGAGGGATCATCATCGCGGCTATGGCGGTTACCTCTTGGAGTACTGTGGCCGCCGCATTTTCCACGCCGGAGACAGCGCCTATTTCGACGGTTTCAAACAAATCGGAGAGCGCGCTTCACCCGAGATAGCCTTGCTCCCGATAGGGGCCTATTTTCCCGATTCTTTCCGGAATGTGCATATGGGTCCGGATGAAGCCATACAAGTATTCCGGGACATCAAGGCTCAGTATATGGTTCCGATGCACTATGGCAGCTTCAAACTTTCCTTTGAGTCCATGGATGAACCGCCAAGATGGTTGATGGAACTGGCGATGCGGGCGGGTCTCGAACACCGCGTCCGCATTCTGGAGGAAGGCGTTCCGGCGCTCTTCTAAACACGACATCAACCCCTATCCTTTGAGGCTCAGGTGCCCCAGCGCCATCAGACCGTAGAACGTGTACTCGATGTCAAGCAGATCTTCCTGCCAGTGTGCGTGGAACGAGCCCTCGTTCGTCCATAGCGAATCTATGAAATCCAAGCATTGTTCCTGGATGAACCCGAGGGGAGTTTCCAGCCCCCTGAGGGCGTGGAGCGCGGTCGCGGTGCTGAGTAAATCTGGCAGTGGCACTTCCGGCGACGCGACAAACCCTCCTTGGGGATGGGCTCTGGCCAGCAGCCAGGCGTCGGTTCCCGCGGCTATCGGCATGTTCAAATGCCTTAACAAAGTCACGGCCGCCGCCGTGGCATTCGTGGAACCGGACTGCATTCGCCTCTCATTCGCCCATGCCCCATCGCCTGTCTCGAGGATTTTCAACGCCGCCACCATCCTCATGGCATCAGGCATGGCGAGACCCAGATCCTGGTAGGCGGCCAGAGCGAGGAAGCCTCCATAAGCCGTGCCGTAGTGCGCTCTCGGAAGAGCATTGTAACCGCCGTCCGAGCTCCTGAACTTTTCGATTGCCGCGGCCAGCCCACGCCGACGCGCCACGGGCATGCCGTGGGCCGCCCACTCGATTTCGCTCGGAGTCGTGTCGCGCGGGGTCAGAACCGAAGCCCAGCAGCGAGCGAGCCCGCACAAATGGACCAAGTCGAGCCCGTCGCCGTCCCCAAAGTCTTCCAGGAACCGCAGCATTTTCTCGAGCGCCATCGGCATCTCGAGCGCGGCGAGGCAGGCGGAACCGAAAACGGTGTAATACAAGTCGCTGTTGCCGCTTCGATCCTTGAATCCGCCATCGGCATTTTGTTGGGATGCCGTGAACGTCCGGACACAATCCGTCGAGTCCGCGAGCATTCGCGGCGCCAGCCGCGCCACTTGCAACATTTCCAATCGAACACTCATGGCCTTGTTTCCATGCCGCCATTGGACACGAAAAGAGCCCGGCTTCCAAAGGATTTTGATCGTCTTAAGGTCGTTGGCTTTGGATCTTGTGGAACCAGCACGGGTTCTGTTCAATTCGCGTCTGCAATGTCGACTCGTGGTCAGCACACATCCGGGCCCTCTCGAAGGTCACCGACCGGGGCTCAGTTGAGAACCCCCGTTTCTTACAAAATCTGCGATCACGTCACAGAAGGAGTTCTTTATTTCTCGATTCTGTTCGCGCCTTGGGCGTTCGGCACCACCAAAGCGCCCGCGACATGGATTCTCGACATCGCCGGGTTGGTTTTGGGAGCATTGCTGGTTGGAAAATGGGTGTTGAGATGGCGGCTAGGATACTCGCCCTCCAGATGGCTGGATTCCCAAGGCGGTGGCCGCGCCGCGGTGGCGCAAAAAGTCACATGGTTCATGGCGTTCCTGACTCTGACCCTGCTCCTTTATTGCGTTCTGGCCGCGTTGAACGCTCGGGCGTCGATAGATCTTGTCACGGGGCGATTCGTTTATAATCCGCACGCGATTCTGTGGCTGCCTCACAGCTACGATTACCCGGCGACTTGGCGGAGCACGGTGCATTATTTGTCGATGGCCTGCTTTCTTTGGGCCGCCCGGGATTGGCTTTTGGGGAGAACTAGCCGCGAACGCCGGTTTGTTCTCGCCGACCCCGTCGGAACTGTTTCACCGAGCGTGAGGGAGAGCTTGAAGGCCAGCAGCGAGGGCGATTCGCGTGTGCCGGGCGAGTTGCCCGACCGCTTGCGCCGCATTCTTTGGGTGATTTGCATCAACGCGTCGGTGCTGGCTTTGGAGGCCATCCTTCAACGGCTCAGTGGCACTGGGAAGCTTTTGTGGCTGGTCCAACCCTACTGGAATACGACCGAAGACAGCCAGTTTGGACCCTACGCTTACCGGAGCAATGCCGCCCAGTATTTGAATTTGGCATGGCCTTTATGCCTGGGCTTTTGGTCGCTGCTGCGGCGCGAGAATCGCCTGCGCGTGGGGCTCCGGTCGCGCGTGGGAGGCAGTGCTCACGTCGTCCTGCTCCCATGCGCCGTTTTGACAATGGCCGCTCCCATCATCTCGACAAGCCGCGGAGGGGCCTTGATCGCCGGGGTCGGTATTGTTTCCGCCATCGCGGTTCTTTTGGCCGCCAATGTGCGCTCCGCACGATGGGTTCGTGCAGGCATCATGATTTGGTTCCTGGCGGTGCTTTCCCTTTCGGGCTACTTGGGGTGGCAACGCCTCAACCTGCGGCTTCACGAGATGGTCCAGGACGATTCCATGAGTGGCCGGGTTGAGATTTATGAGAATTCCAGGCGCATGCTCCAAGATCACAAAGTGCTCGGGATCGGACCCGGGGCGTTCGCCACCGTGTATAAGTTTTATCGAAAACCTGGCCAGGTGTGGCAGGCGTGGGTTCATGATGACTGGCTTGAGTTTGCCATCACGTTCGGTGTCGTGGGTTTTTGCTTCATCGTCCTCGGCCTGGTCGGCATCGCCACTCGATGGCTTGCCAGCGACGGCATTCATGTGCCATGGGACTTTATGGCGCTGCTCTACCTCAGCCTCCTGGGCTGCCTCTTCCACGCAAAATTCGATTTCCCATTCCAAGTCCACTCGATCATTCATCTGTTTACCCTGAATGCAGCCATTTTGTTTTGCATTCGCCGGCACGGCGCTCCTTGACAGTTTGTTTCAGGCAGCATGCACCCGCCTCGTAACTGGTTTCTCACGCACCCCAGGTCATGTCTTCTGGTGACGTTGATTGTTTTTTTCGCCTGTCTCGAATCGCTCGGTCGAATCCGCATCGACACCCAGACCAAAGTCCTGTTGGAGGGCGACCAGCGGAATCTCGCCAGCTATGAGAAGGCAATGCAAATCCTTGCCAGCGAGTCCGTGCTCGTCGTCTCGATGGGCCATTCAAATCTTTTTTCAGTCGCCGGGATTCAAGCGGTGCGCCGTGTGAGCGATGCTTTCTCCTCCCTGCCGGATGTGGCCGATGTGAAGAGTTTGACGCATTCCGTCAAGCCGGTCCGCCGAGGATTCTCGTTCAAAATGGAGCCCCTGGTCTCGGATGAGTCGGACGCCGGCCTGGCCGCTTTGCGGGAGTTCTCGCTGACTCATCCCTTGATGAAGAATGTCCTGGTTTCGGCGGACGGCACCCACACTCTCTTGACCGTCACGTTTCGAGAGGCGTTTTCTGTTCCCGGCCAGCAACGGCGTTTGCGGGAGGACATCGAGAAGATCTTGCAGCCGTTCCAGGCAGAGGGCTTGCGGTTCACGGTTCTTTCACTGCCCTTGATCGAAGATGAATTGCGTGGCGCTTTCAAGAGAGACGTTCAATGGATGCTCCCCTTGCTCGCGCTGCTCGTGGGATCCATTCTCTGGCTCGCCTTGCGCTCCTGGAGAGTTCTTGTGGCGATGCTGCTGAATCTCGGGTTCGTGTCGGTGTTCATTTTCGCTGGCTGGATGGTCCTGGGATTCCAGTTGAATGTGTTTTCGGTGATCCTGTTTCCTCTTCTGGCGGCCATCCACTTGACTTTGTTGCTCCACGTCTACCTCGGCACTCAACGGGCCTGGCGCTCCGGACTCAAGGGGCCTGACGCGGTCGCGACTATGACCCTGGAAGTCCGTAAGCCCTGCACTTACTCCACCATCACTGCTCTGTTCGCCTCCCTCTCTTTGGCTTTCAGCGAGGTCCAGCAGGTGCGCGATTTTGGATGGATGGGGGTCGCCGGTCTGGCGGTCATCCACGGGCTCACATTCGGGCCGGGCATCAGCTTCCTGAGGCTTTGCTTGGACTGGATCATGAACGCGGCTGCCGGCCGGCCGGCGGAAGCTTCACGCCGGCCCATGCTGGCGGAGTGGTGGCTGGCATTGATCCAACGCCGCCGGCCTCTAGTCCTCTTCTTGAGCGTTGGTTGCATGGGTCTTGGCGCTCTACTCGCAGGGCGAGTGCGCACGGATCTGCGCGCGGTGGAGTTCCTCGCCAACCGCAGTCCGACTCGGCTGGCCGTCGAGCAGCTTGACCGCGTGTTTGGAGGCATTAATGTCGTGCAGGTGGAATTCGACTCCGGCCGCGCCGGAGGCGTCAACGACCCTGCCTTTCTCGCCTACCTCGAGCGGGTTCAAAAGACGGCCGCATCGAGTCCGGATTTTTCGGGCGCCTACGCTTACCCCCAAGTATTGGCGATGATGAATGAGATCTGGGAGGGTGGAAAACCAGGCTCTTTTCGAGTTCCGGAAAACAGCGTCTTCAGAGCCCTGTTCGTGGCGGCTCTGGACGCGGGCCGTTACCCGTTTTTGAGAGCGCTGTCGGATAAGGATGGGCGGGTCGCTTACCTGGTCCTTCGCTCTCGGGACATGCCGGTCAGCCGCTACCTCAAGGCCGTCGACAGCGTGCTGCAAACAGCGAAGAAGGGCAAACCTCGAGGCGTTCGAGTCTCGGCGCAAGAGGGCATTCATACCATTCTCGAGTCGGATAGAAAGATCGTGGAAGGTCAGCTTAGAAGTGTTGGATCCACCTTCGCGATGATTTTCGCGGCTTTGGCGGGGATGTGGCGATCGGTCACGATCCCTTTCTTATCCCTGTCGGCCAACGCGATTCCTCTGGCAGTGGTGGTGGCCCTGGCCGCGCTTTTCGATATCCCGTTGAACTCCATCACGATTTTGGTGTGCGCGGTTTCCTTGGGAATTGCGGCTGACGATTCGGTTCATCTCCTGACCGCGTGGCGCGAGCGCCGGCGAGCGGGGTTGAGTCCGGGCGAGGCTCTTCGAGCGACGGTCCTCGTTGTGTCGCGCCCGATTGTTTTCACGAGCTGCATCCTCGTGTCGGTGCTCCTCTTGTTCTCCATGTCCTCGTTTCCACCCGTCCGTCACTTCGGTTTGCTGTCCTCAGCGGGCCTTGCGAGCGCCGTCCTCGCGGTTCTTTCCTACTTGCCAGCCATGTTGTCTGAACCGGCGCCTGACCGCCACCGCGCCCGCGACTACCATGCGTGATAGGGAAGAAGGTCCCATTCCTCCACCAGGTCGTCCGGAATCTCCTTCAGAAACATGGATCTGTCCATGGGGATGGCGCCCACGCCCCGTTGGATGCGGCAAAGCGGATAAGTCAGATAGAGTTCCCTTTTGGCGCGTGTGACCGCGACGTAAAAAAGCCGCCGCTCCTCCTCCAAGGCCTGTCGGGATTGCATAGATCTTCTTGATGGAAAAAGTTCATCCCCTAACATGATGACAAAGACCGCCTCGAACTCCAGCCCTTTGGCTTGATGCACTGTGGAAAGCCGGACTCGCGCCTGGTTCTGCGCCTCGTCGGTATCCGTCTCGGCTTCCACGTTCGTGAGCAATGACACTTGGGTGAGGAAATCAATCAGGCCATCAAACGACTCCGCGAAATCCGCGAGCCCTTCTATGTCTTCGCGCCGTTTCTCAAAGTTTTCGTAGGTGGCCACGAGATGGTCCTGATACAGGTCGCGGAGCAATGTGCGGAGCAATTCCGATGGTCTGATGCGCTCCGCTGGCCCTTTGATTTGGGATAAAGTCGAGGCGGTCTTGGCCCAATCCGCTGCGGCTTTCTTTGGCACCGCCGACGATGAAAGTGCCATCGCCCGGGCAAGACTGGGTCCAGGAGACGAAGCTAGGCTGCCGTCGTCAGTAGAGGATGGTTTTTCCAAATGCGAGCGGGCCTGAAACCAGAGCTTTTCGGCGCCCTTCACCGCGATGCCGGGCATGATCATGACCAGCCGCTTGAAGGCCACTTCATCGAAAGGGTTGGAGATCCATCTTAAGTAGGCCGTGATGTCCTTGATGTGAGTTTGTTCAAAAAAACGAATGCCGCTGGTGATGCTGAAGAGGATTCCCGCGCTCTGCAGCGCCAGTTGAAGGTCTAGAGCATGGAAATGCGCCCGGTAAAGAACCGCGATTTGATCCATTGGAATGCCGCTGGCGGCCAATTCGCGAATCCTCGAGACGACGAACGCACCTTGTTGTTGTGCCTCTTGACACGGGACAATCGCAGGCTTGGGACCCGGCGGCGATACCGCCGATAAATTCTTCGAGAATTGATCTTTATTGTGCTCAATGACCGCGTTCGCGATGCTCAAAATCTGGGGCGTGCTTCTGTAGTTGGTTTCGATTCTGAACACTCGGGTCTTCGGATGCCGCCGCGGGAAGTCGAGAATGTTTTTGAAATTGGCGCCGCGCCAGGAATAGATGCTCTGGGCGTCGTCGCCCACAACCATCAGATTGTGATGTCGGGCGGCAAGGATATCGATGATCTCTCCCTGGATCTTGTTGGTATCCTGATACTCATCCACCAGGATGAATTGGTAGCGCCTCTGCTGCGCCTCCCTGACCGCGTCGTTGCCGATGAGAAGCGCTCGCCACTGGACGAGCAAATCATCGAAATCCATGAATTGCCCCTGGATCTTCTTGAGTTGATAGGCTTGGAATACAGTGCCCAGCCAGGACGGATCCGGGCAAAGGTCCGCAAGCTCCGCATTGGCCGTCCATTGGGTGACCGTCAATCCCTGATTCAACGCCATCGAAAAATGCTCCGCGAGCTGTTCAGGCTTTGGGAGTTTCCGCAGCTTGGGTTCTCCACACTCATTCAGGCAGGTCTTGATGAGCCCCGTGGCGTCCTCCCGGTCGAGTATGCTGAAGTGTGGCTGATACCCCAAGGACTCGCCGTAAAGCCTCAGGACGCGAGCCCCGATTGAGTGGAAGGTGCCGCCTGAGATGGCGAGTTTCTCGGCCCCCACCAAGTCTCTCACCCGCCGCATCATCTCTTGGGCCGCCTTGTTGGTGAATGTCAGCAGGAGGATGCTCTCGGGCGGCACTCCCTGCTCTAGGAGAAAAGCGACCCGAAAAGTCAAAGTGCGCGTCTTGCCTGAACCGGCCCCGGCGATCACAAGCGCGGGCCCAGGCGGACTGGTCACGGCCTCGTGCTGCTGCTCGTTGAGCTCCGACGCATAGTCGAGCTTGAGATCCAAGGGAGGTCGGAATTTGTGAAGCTCATAATCCCGCGGCATTCGGCGATTACACGCCGAAGCGATTCGCGATTCAACTAGAAAGCCCCTGAGCGTTACTCCAGCTTTCAGAAAGGAACCCCGTTCCCGCGATCTCTCTCGCCTCTTGAGAGGCAACGCGTTGGGAGAGCGGTGTGAACGGCGGAGGTTGAGAAGAGTGGCGGCTTAGGCCGGGCAGGCGATTTGGCTGCTCAACCGCTCCTTGAGTCGCGCGATATTCGCCTCGATTCGCTTGACGTACCAATTGTCGATTTCCGCTTGGTTTTCACCCAGATAGCGATGAATGCCATTGAAGTCGCCATTGATTTTTCCCAAGACGTACTTTTCCCAAAACACTGGTGTTTTCTGCATGAGATCGAGCGCGCTGGAAAACATTCCGGTCGCCTTTGGATCCTTGGTTTGATGCCTGGCGGCTTCGGCGAATTCTTCGAAGAGGATCGGCAGCTTATCAATGTAATCATCAGCCGCCATCTGGCCGAGCAAATCCGCAGTCGCCAGCGCGTAGCCCATCGTGCGTTCCCATTCGGCCGCAAAGGGAATCGCGCTCAAGTCAGCGTTGACTCCGGTGCACCGGATCATGATTCCGATGCTCGTGATTTCGTTGTTTGGATAGCCTTTATCCTTTAGGAATTGCTTGGAGAACTCAACACTGCGGGCCACATGGACAAGGGTGTATTTGGCTCCGGTTCCTTTTGTGTCACCCTGGGCCTTCAAATAACCGGTATCATGCAGCAAAATAGCGAGCAGGACTAACTCGAACTGCTTGGCATCAGGCTTGTTGCTAGCCCGATGCCGATGCATTCCGTGCAGCAACCGGGCCAGGCAAAGCGTCACCTGAAGCGTGTGCTCGAAATCGTGGTAGAGGGCGTCGATCGGCTGGAAATTGCGATACCGGCCCTCGAAGCACTCGATGGCCCAACGGAACGCTTTCGGAATGAACTCGGTGTCCCCTTCGGGAAACATTTCCCGGTGGATTGCCTGTACAGCTTTTTGAACGGCTGCTGGGTCCTTGGTAAGCACCGGCGCATACATGAGTAGCTACAGTATTCACGAATGAGACCAATTTCCAACCTTTTCTTGACCCTTTGATGAACTGCGGCCTTGTTTCCTGACGATGACAATCAGCTTCCGGTTGACCCAATCGATCATGTGGACTCAGCAGATTGGAACGATCCAGCTTCGATTGTGGTTCCAGGAAAGCGCGCTGCGGCGGGCAGGAGCCGCAGGGGAGACTGGATGCCACCCAGCGATCACCTTGAAACGTCCGTTTCGAGCAGGAGTTCGCCGACCCTTCCTTAGGGGCTCCGTTCGGCTGGTCTTTACTCCGCGCTGAGGTCTGACATAGTGAACGGATATGAATTCGAGCGAGACTCAAGCGTGGCGCCAGTTCCAGGAAGGTTACAAGTTCTTCCCTTCCACAAAGTTAGCTATTGATCTCAGTGCCATTAGAATTACTGATGTCCACCGCGCCGCTTTGATGCCTCGCTTCGAGGCCGCCTTCCAGGCCATGTCGGCTTTGGAATCGGGTGCCGTCGCGAATCTGGACGAGAATCGCCGTGTCGGGCACTATTGGCTAAGGAATCCTGCCTTGGCTCCGGATGCCGTTACCCGCGCCGCGATTGTCGAGACTCTCCACGCTATCCATGCCTTCTCGGAAGACGTTCATTGCCACAGAATCCAAGGTGCCAACGGTCCATTTCGCAACTTCTTGCTCATAGGGATCGGAGGTTCCGCACTAGGACCGCAGTTAGTCGCACATGCTTTGGGTGATCCAGCTACCGATCGACTGAAGCCGCACTTCTTTGACAACACGGATCCCGATGGAATGGAACGTGTTCTTGGCTCCCTCCGAGCGGAGTTGGGACAAACTCTCGTCCTCGTGGTTTCCAAATCAGGCTCAACAAAAGAGACATCGAATGGGATGACGGAAGCCAGACGCGCTTTCGAGTCCGCAAAACTCAATTTTTCGGCACATGCCGTTGCCGTCACAGGTGTGGATAGCAAATTGGATCGTCTCGCAATCAAAGAGGGATGGATTCGACGCTTCGAGATGTGGGATTGGGTCGGTGGCAGAACGAGCGAGACCTCCGCAGTTGGTTTGTTACCTGCTGCACTGCAAGGATTTGATATAAATGCCATGCTCCAGGGAGCCGCCGCCATGGATGAATTGACAAGGCGTCCTCATGTTGAAGAAAATCCCGCCGCCCTTCTTGCCTTGGTTTGGCATGTCGCCGGTGGAGGACAGGGCCTCAAGGATATGGTGATCTTGCCGTATAAGGACCGTTTGGAATTGATGTCACGCTATTTGCAGCAGTTGGTCATGGAATCATTGGGCAAAGAATTCGATCTTTCGGGTCAGAAAGTGAACCAAGGCATCGCGGTGTATGGCAACAAAGGATCGACCGATCAGCATGCCTACATTCAGCAACTGCGAGATGGTTTGCACAATTTTTTCGTCACCTTCATAGAAGTGTTGAAGGATCGTTCCGGCCCCGATATTTGGGTCTCTGAAGGAACGACCTCTGGCGACTATCTTCAAGGATTTTTCCTAGGCACGCGGAGCGCCTTAAGGTCCAATGGGAGAGAATCGATCACCATTACGATCGATGAAGTTTCAGCCTTTTCAATCGGTGTTCTCATCGCACTGTTTGAGCGAGCAGTGGGTCTCTATGCACAACTCATCAATATCAATGCGTACCACCAACCCGGAGTTGAAGCCGGGAAGATAGCTGCGGAAGCAGTCATTTCGGCGCAGCACGACTTGTTTGCCTTTCTGAAAACACATGCCGGAACCCAGTTCACGATTGAAGAATTGGCAGAAAAGTTAGGCGGGATCACGCGGGCCGAAACTCTTTTCAAATTGTGCCAGCGCCTCCTGCGTAATCCGCATCGAGGCATCCGGTCGGATTGGGCTGAGAATCCTTTTATGTCGAAATACTGGTTTGAGTCATGACAGTTCAAGAAATCTGAGGTGGGATGGGATGTTTCTTTCTTCGTCACTCCATAAACAAAAACAACTACAACACGGGTGAATAATCGCACAAGCTCTGGGGTTTCACATTGGTGTTGGAAACACCCGGTTGATGTTACCCATTGTTTAATCCCGGTTCGCCCAACACATGGCAAAACCACCAGAATCCTAAGTCCGATGGTCTAAGTATTCACGGACTGACTCCTTGATGATCTGATGTTTGTTTATCCTAAGTCTTACGACGTGATCGTAGTGGGCGCCGGCCATGCCGGAATTGAAGCTGCATTGGCTGCGTCGAGAATGGGCTGTCGGACGCTGCTCCTCTCGATTAGCTGCGACAGCATCGGTCAAATGTCTTGTAATCCGGCCATCGGCGGCTTGGCCAAGGGACATCTTGCTCGCGAAATTGACGCACTTGGCGGAGAAATGGGGAAGGCAACCGATATGACCGGGCTTCAGTTCAGGATGCTCAACACGAAGCGGGGGCCTTCGGTTTGGGCACCCAGAGCTCAATGCGACAAGAAGGCTTATCAGTTTCGCATGAAGTGGGTTTGCGAAAGCCAGGAGAACCTGGACGTGAAGCAAGCCCAAGCCATGCGGATCGTTACCCGTGATGGCGTGGCTTGTGGCGTAGACACCAGTTTGGAGGTTCAGTACCGGGGGACGACTGTGGTTATCACGACAGGGACTTTCCTCCGTGGCTTGATGCACATTGGTTCAAACCAACAGGCTGGAGGACGGGCAGGGGAGGCCGCTTCCACAGGGTTGTCCTCTTCGTTGAGGGAACTCGGCCTTGAGTTGGGTCGTTTAAAGACAGGCACTCCCCCTCGACTGCTCCGCCGAAGTATAGACTTCTCGAAGACGGAGCCGCAACCTGGCGACGAGCCGGTTCCCTATTTCAGTTACTGGAAGAATGATTTGTTCCACGTGGAACATTCACAGATCAATCCAAAGGATACCGGACACTCGGAAGGAAAGTATCCGCCAGGTTCCATCCTCGACCGAATCAACGGTCAAATGTCGTGTCATGTGACTTACACGACCCAGGCTACAGCCGTGTTGATTCGCGAGAATCTGCATAAATCCCCGATGTATTCGGGGGTCATTGAAGGGGTCGGACCGCGATACTGCCCCTCAATCGAGGACAAGATCGTGAAGTTTGCGGATAAAGAACGACATCAGATTTTCCTGGAACCAGAAGGAATCGCAACAGACGAGATTTACGTCAACGGCTTCTCGACTTGCCTGCCCTACGAAGTTCAGGTGGATTTAGTACGAACCATCACGGGCTGTGAAGGGGCGGAGATCATGCGGCCCGCGTATGCGGTTGAGTATGATTTCGCTTGTCCAACGCAACTCTTCGCCTCGTTGGAATCCAAGGCATGTCGAAATCTTTTCTTAGCCGGTCAGATAAATGGAACTTCGGGATACGAAGAAGCGGCCGCGCAGGGATTGATGGCGGGAATCAACGCCGCTCGGCGCGTGCTCTCGAAACCGGAGGTCGTCCTTCGGCGCGACCAAGCCTACATCGGAGTCTTGATCGATGATCTCATCACAAAAGGAGCCGCGGAACCTTACCGGATGTTCACTTCAAGGGCGGAATACAGGTTGTTGCTCCGGCAGGACAACGCCGATATGCGGCTTTCGGAAATTGGGTATGACATAGGTCTATTGCCGGAACGGAGCTACCTGCTCTTCCTCGAGAAGAAAAAGGCGATACTGGAAGAGCTTCGCCGACTGGACACTACTTTTCACGGCAGCCACTCGCTCGCTCAACTCTTGCGCCGACCCGAAGCCAGTTACTTGGGCATGCCTGATGGTGATGCATCGCTCACGCCCGAAGTCACAACGCAAGTCGAAATCGCTGTCAAATACGCGGGATATATTCTGAGACAAGAAGTCGAGGTGGAGAGGTTCAGATCGATGGAGGAGAAACGCATCCCCAATTGGGTTAACTACGACGAAGTGCCAAGTTTGCGAAATGAGGCGCGTCAAAAACTCGCGAAGATTAGGCCCGGAACCGTGGGTCAAGCGTCGCGCATCTCTGGAATTTCGCCTGCCGACATCAGTTTGTTGTTGGTCACCATGAAACGAGGCCCCAAAGGCGCTCCACAACACCAAACGGCAAACTCTCTTTCCACAACCTCCTTGGAAGGTGAAATAAACTTTGAACCTGAAAAGGGGAGTTGATCCTCGTGGAGATTTGCAAAAGCCTGGATCTCTGGCAAGGCGCGACGAGGGAGCCTATCCGGACATGGATCTGTGACCGAGGAGCCACGCAGCCAGAGGTTCACTGTGGCACAACCCAATGGGCGGCACGTCTTTTTGATTCAAACTTCGTTGTTCGCTCCTCACAGACCCACGAAGGCTATGTTCGTCGTTCTCGCCTCGTCCGAATGAAAAATCCATTGCCGCAAATGTCCACCCAATTCGTGAACGCCACACTTGAGAGATTCCTATTCATCTATCGCCCGACCACTCCAGGGATTGCCTTCGCCGATTTCGGAGAGGCATTGATGAAATCTTCACCGAGGTAGGAGGCGATGGTGGCCGCAATCTGGCCTTGCGTGATGACGGTTGTTTGGACTCGCTCACCCAAGGATGCCGTGTCCGGACCCAGTAATCCCACCCAAATATAAGCGCTCTCAGGCATGGCTTGCCCGTGATTCTTCCAAGCGATAGGAGCCGAGCCACGCCCGTGGTCCGTGGTCAGTATGAACGTGGTTTGATTGCGATACTGCGGGAGGGATTGAACCAATTCCCAAAGTTCTCTGACGAATCGATCAAAGTTGAACGCTGCGCGAAGGTATAGATCATAGCGGCCGTCGTGAGCCCAATCATCAGTTTCGCCAAGCGCCACGTAAAAGGCGCGGGGATTCGTTTGAAGCACCATCTCCTTGGCCGCGAGCGCTGCGAAAGCGTCCAGGGAAACATCGGCCCAAATCGGCGTCATCCTCTCCAGAACCGCATGGGCTCCGGCATTCAAAATATGTTTCTTCGTCCCGGGAGGCATTTCGAATGCGCTCCAAACTGGAAAACCGGCCACACCCGAATTAAGGACCCATGGAATAATCCCCCAACTGACACTGGCTCCTACTTTCCCGGAAAAATCCTTCTTTGAATGAAGCCACTGGAAAACATTCACGTTTGGATTTGGTTTAGGATCATTGCTTTCGATTCTCGGATCCGCGATTCCCGTTAGAAACTCACTGTAGCCAGGGTAAGAGAAATTCCGTCCGTTCGTCACTTGGACGGTTGAGCCTTTGTTGCGGTTCCCCCAAATCTGACCTTCCATCGCCACTGTGCCCCAAAGAAACGGCAACAACGCGGCTCGTCGTTCCTCAGGCGTCTCCCGCCAAAAAGCTTGTCTCAACGCATTTGTATCCTTAACGCCACCTTCTTCCTTGGAAATAAGACGTGATTCCGCGCCTTGGAATACTTCCTGCCAGCGAAGACCATCCGTGGTGATTAGGAACACGTTCTTAGTCGTCAATGCGCCCGCCGCCACACGAATCGGCGAAGTCAACAGGGCTGCAACCGCTAGCAGGAGGAAGAATCTTTCACGAAGTTGCATATAAGGTGCAATAATGTATACAAGTAATATTACTTACTAATAGGAATTAATCCTTAAAACAGCAGTTGAACATCGTGCAGATTTGCAAAAGCCTGGCTGAGACAGGTTTGACGAAGAGCGAGGCATATCCTTTATGGATCTGGTGAGTGATTTCGGAAAACTTTATTGCCAGGATCTTGCGACGATTCTCCGTGGGTAACTGACGTTTTAAGGTTCAATCAGCCTTTCGGGTATCCAGATCCTGTGGGCCAGCGAGCGCGTCACCCAGGCAAACCAAAATCCGTCCTCGCTGCAGAAGCCAGTCGCCGTCACCAAGTGGTCCGGATTCGATATGAGGCGTTTGTAGCGATTCTCGAATGGCGGCGCAACTCGACTTATTAAAATGCGCCAAACTCCTGGCCCGCAGTCGTGACCCTCTTCCTCTCGGTGGTCGGGGAGTGATGAGGCCACGACGGATCGTGACTCGAGACAAGGAGTGATGGAGGAACCACTGGGGAAAACTACCTGACAAACAGGTGCCAAATTCTTCTACCCAACCAAATCAATCGACAACGATCAAACCCATTGAACAATCCATTGTAGTAATCGCTGGGTTACCGCGACTATGAAGATCCACGTGAGAGTCCCATGTTAAATGAAGTTTCGGATCCTGAATTCCCAAGGGGTTCGGAGGCGTTTTGCATTGCGATGGGAGGGGCCTTCCTTATGCTGGGTTTGATGCTCAAGCCAGAGGACCTGTTCGACTTAGCCCAAACCGACCACCACGTGTTGTTCCAGGATTGCGAACATGCCTGGGAACCGTTGAAATCCATTAAGGATTACATTCTGACATATCCCAATCCTTTAGGATTTCGCATCGCGCCAGCTCATGGGGAAGCATGGATCGGGGATCAGGTCTTGATTGGGGAGGGCACGATCGTGGAACCGGGAGCCATGATCAAAGGCCCTGCGATCATCGGGCGGCGTTGCCAAATCCGGCACAGCGCCTACATACGAGATAACGTCATCATCGGCGACGATTGCGTGGTGGGAAATTCCTGCGAATTGAAGAACAGCCTCCTGTTTAACCGGTGCCAAATTCCGCATTTCAACTACGTTGGCGATTCGATACTGGGGTTCAAGGCCCATCTGGGTGCCGGGGTCAAGATTTCGAATTTCAAATTGGTGCCAGGAAACGTCCGGATACATTGGAACGGCGAATGGGTGGACACGGGTCTCAGAAAGTTTGGAGCGCTTGTCGGAGATAACACGGATGTGGGGTGCAATACGGTGCTGAATCCAGGGTCTATCCTCGGCCGCCAATCGGTTGTCTATCCTAACATTAATTGGCGCGGGATCCTCCCAGCGGCGTCGGTCGCTAAGAACCGGGCAGCCATAGAAATCGTGGCTCGACAGAGCCCCAAAAGTGCCGCGTGACGCACTGGGCAGAGGAGGCATGATCAGCCCGATGGAATCCATTGCCGGTTTGCCCCCTCTGAACCTGGTGGACCAGGTTCGGGACATCTTCTCACCGTCGGGCTTGCTTTCCAGATCCCCTACTTTCGAGTATCGACCCCAGCAGCAGGAGATGGCGGTAGCCGTCGCTCGGTCTTTGGAAAGCAAAACACACCTTGTGGTCGAAGCAGGAACCGGTGTTGGAAAGAGCCTCGGCTACCTGATCCCATCCATTCTTTACGGGGCGGCGAACAAAAGAAAGGCCGTCATCAGCACGCACACCATCAATCTGCAGGAGCAGTTGGTGGAGCAGGATCTGCCGATGCTCCGCGCAATTCTCGGGGTTCCATTCGATTTCGCCATGTTGAAAGGTCGTCAAAATTACATCTGCTCCAGGAGGTTGAGGCGCGCCATGGCGCAAGCCGAAAGTTTGTTCACATCCCCCGAGCACGGGGAGCTCAAGCGTATCTTCGAATGGGCTCAGAACACTCAAAATGGAAGTTTGTCGGACTTCGAGGTTGAGCCCGATCCAAAAGTTTGGGCTCAAGTCTGTTCGGAACGAGGGCTGTGTTCTCCAAAACTGTGCGGCCATCAATCAGAGTTTTCCACGCAATACGGGGTTTGCCCATTCCAACGCGTCCGCGGCCGGATCATGGCTGCCGACGTTTTGGTTCTGAATCACACGCTGTTCTTTACTCTCTTGAGCGGAGTCGATGAAGACCCGGAGAGCGAAGGATTGCTCTTCAAGAACGATTTTGTCGTGTTCGACGAAGCGCACACGCTGGAAGCGACCGCTTCCCGTCATATAGGGATTGGTGTGTCTAGCGGTCAAGTGCGCTACAGCTTACAGCGTCTCTATAGTCCATCCACGAAAAAGGGCTTGCTGACGACGCTCATGAAACCCGCCTTGATTCAAATGGTCACAGCCGTGCTTGATGCCAGTGAGACTTTCTTCCAGCAAGTGGAAAGTGCCTGCGACCATATCGTCGCCTCGAGAGCTCCCCGGCCCGGCTCGGAAACCGCCGACAAACAGAACCCAATCCGCGCGTGGACCGAACTCCGGGTGCGAAATGCAGAAATCGTCCCCGATTCGCTCACGTTTCACATACAGAAATTAAGAGAGGCGCTGAGTCACTTGATCAAACTGACCGAGGATCGCGAAACGGCGGAGGAACTTCAGGATTGCAGCCGGCGGCTCGCCGAACTTCGCGAGGAAGTGGTGACATTCCTGGAGCAAAACGCTGAGGACCACGTTTATTGGGTGGAACGATCAGCCAAGCAACGCAAGACAATCTCGCTCAGTGCCGCACCGGTGGACATCGCTCCCTATCTGAGGCGGCGGCTTTTCCAAGGCAACACCTCCATCATTTTGACCAGCGCCACGCTATCGGTCACCGGAGTGGTTCAGCAGCCCGAAGCCGTGGCTTCGACGCCCGAGAATCAATCCACTCGCAAGAGAGGACCCTCACCAACCGCAGGACTCTCTTATTTTCTCTCGCGGGTGGGAGCCGACCACGTGCCTGCAAGACAATTGGGATCCCCATTCGATTATCGAACGCAAATGCGCTGTTTCGTTGCCGCGAAAATGCCAGATCCCCGCGAGGCCTCTTATCGGGAACAATTGATTCACTGGATCCAACACTTCCTGGAACTAAGTCACGGGAAGGCGTTCGTGCTGTTCACGAACATGAGGCTCCTGCTCCAGACGGCGGAAGACATGAAGCCGTTCTTCGAGAAGACCGGACTCCAATGCTTTGTTCAAGGCACAGGGATGCCTCGGAGCCGCATGCTGGAGTTGTTTAAACAGGATGTGGACTCAGTCCTGTTCGGGACCGACAGTTTTTGGCAGGGGGTTGATGTCCCAGGGGAAGCGCTCTCGAACGTGATTATTACGCGCTTGCCATTCGCCGTCCCCGATCATCCCTTGATAGAAGCCCGGCTGCAGCAGATCGAAGCTTCGGGGGGAAATCCGTTCAGCTCATTCTCACTTCCTGAAGCGATACTGAAATTCAGGCAAGGCGTAGGACGGCTGATCCGCTCCAAGTCAGACAAGGGAATCGTGGTGATTCTAGACAACCGCGTGTTGACAAAAGGATACGGCAAAGCCTTTCTGGACGCATTGCCCGGGTGTCCCGTCGAGATCGTGTGAAAGGCTTTGGCAGTCGACCGCGGCGGGGAGGAAGGCTAGCCACGGTTTGATCACTGTCCCAAGGGCCTCCTATAAACAACATGACGCGCACCATCATGGGGCTGTAACTGACCTGCCTGCGCCGTGGCGGCTACGGCAGGCAGGCGAGCAACGCGGCAGATGGCCTGGCATCGCCCCGCCGCGGAGGGCTGGGGCCTCATGACAGCATGACATTATTCCTTTGTGACTCATTCGTCACAGACCGGGAGGTATGCTCCTCATTCGTGGCTCGCCATAATCGCACTTTACCCCCCGTCAAAAGCAAGAAAACCCGCTGCCAGAGCGGGTTTTCTTTACGTTTTTGATTTCAAGCCTGTGGCTACTTGTCCTTTTTCAATAATTCCATGATCCGGCGCTGGTCCTG
>SXGS01551313.1_pt1 | contig 25698 bp, 15 predicted proteins | sample 3174681 | NCBI WGS metagenome assembly SXGS01 (sample SAMN11356861, study PRJNA531348) | freshwater metagenome | isolation source: freshwater sample F1-80 | place: China: Fuxian Lake, Yuxi | collected 2017-12-25 | reverse complement strand
CCGTGAGCTTGGGGGCAAGCCAAGACCGCTTAGTTCTAACCGTTGTCCACCTACAAGCGAAAATCAAGGAACGATCAATCGGTAAAAAATCAGAGGGTCGGATGGCAAGGGAACGGTCAGGTCGAATCGGTGCGCTACAGGAGTGACCTCCTGTAGGTTTTGCCAGTGGTACAAGTCAACCGATCCCTGCAGGTGAATTAATCGTAAGGAAGGAACAGAAATCTGCATCAAAAGAGCTCGATCTAGTCCAGTGAGGCGGACTGATTCGATCGCCAGAGGTAGAGGCGCAGCCGGGTTGGTGACCTCCAGAGTTACACTCGAGTTTTTGCTGTAGGACTGCCCGTCCCAAACTTTGAAAGTGATCACGTCGGTTCCACCGAACCCTGAGTTCGGGAGGTAAACCCAGTCAAGACCTACGCCTGTAACTCGTCCTGATTGCGGTCCTTTGAGAAGGGTCGGTATGAGCGTGGTCTGTTGGTCGTCCTCAGCCGGAATCCGGAATGAGAAAGGCAGATCATTCGTTATCGTGTAGGTCGAATCGATGGTTCTTGGGGGAGAATTTGTCTGGGAAACAGCGATCGTTATATTCTCCGCAACACTGGTGAGGAATCCATCGGATGCTGTGAAACTTAGGCGGTCAGGACCGACATAGTCCAACTCGGGCGAATAGATCCAGGTCCCACCAGTCCTCGTGATTTTACCGTGCATTGGGGACGTAGTGATGTTGAAGTCGATGGGGTTAGATTCGAAATCAGTAGCACCCAAGGTCACGATGGAAGGCACATTGGGTGCGGTGGTTAAGCTGCCTCGGATGGCTGTTGGCGCCGTATTGTTGGTCGTGATGAGGAGGTTTGCTTGGGCTGGTTTACTGAACCCTTGGCCATCGAAGAACCGGAAATCAAAGCCGTCCTTTCCGGAATAACCAAACGTGGGTGTGTATCGCCACTGATCTCCTTCAGCAACCAATGTTCCTTGTATAGGTTTTTTGACGATTTCACTCATCAGTGGATCCCCATCAGCGTCGGTTCCAATCAACTGGAGGAGTAGCGATTGGTTGACAGCGGTGGTCCGATTGAATCCCTGAGTCTGAGGTAGGTTGTTAGTGCTCGTGACCTGCAATTTCACAAGGATCGGTTCGCTGTCAATGCGGCCGTCATTGGCGACGTAGAGGAAAAAATCCTGACCAGTATAACCGGTGTGTGGCGAATAGTTAGCTACACTGGGGTAATTCATCAGTGAACCGTGCTGCGGAGCGTGGGAGACACGGTAGGTCAATCGATCAGCATCTGGATCGGTTCCTGAAAAAGGGATCGAGAGAGATTTGTTTTTGTTCAGCGTCAGTGTTGCTGTCTTCCCTTGAGGGGGATCATTCCGGGGTTGGAATAGCAGTTCGATAGCCAAATTATTTGTGATCCCAGCGACGTCTCGGATGTCAATTCTGAGCAGTTCTGGACCGCTATAGTTCGTAGCAGGTTCGTAAAGGAGTGTGTGAGGAGACTGGATGATGGAGGTTCCGTGGCTCCCATTATGGCATCGAATCAATTCTCCATCGAAACGACCCTGAAGGTTAATCGCGAGTGGCTGATCCTCTTGACCGAGAAAACGGTAGTTGGAGATCGCTTTAGCAGGTCGGATTTGCGGGGTCGGTGCGAAGCCGGTCATCTGTGAGTTTTGAGCGAGACTTGGCCATGGTGCGGTCGTCGGAGTAAAAACGCTCGGCATCGCCCATGCATAAATACTGAACCGCTGTTTGAGGCTAGCATCCTGAGGTTTGATTGCGTAGGAGCGGTCGTTGATGGAGAGTGCGATGAGATCTAGTTGCCCGTTTCCATCCAGATCGGTGGCGATGACTGGTGATGATTTATGATAAACTGCGGAAGAGTTGACCTCGAAGGGAAGGACAGCAGTTTCAGGATTAAAATGAAGGTTGATAGGTGAGCCATCGGCTCGCCACGCTTTCAATCCGCCGATTAAATTTTGATTGTTCTCCCGATTCGCGAGGTTTGGATAGCCGGGCAATGGAACCAATACGTCCGCTTGACCATTTCCATCGACGTCAACCAATGTCGGACTTGTCCTTACTGAGCGATTCTCCATAGGTTCGCTCGGCCAACCCGGTGCTTCGAACCCGTCTGATTCGATCAAGTGAACTCGCCGTGTGAAGTCACCAACCGCCGCGATACAGAGTTGTCCGTTCTGCTGAATATCCCCAAGAGCGATTGGCGTTGTGAAGGATTCCTCGCGCAGCACGGGAAAGTGGGGCCATTTTTTTCCGTGCTTATCGAAAACATACAGTCCTCCGGAGCTTGGGTTTTGCGATCGTGCAGAAGCGATCACGATTTCGAGTTCTCCATCTCCGTCAATATCCCCAAGCACTGGGGAGATCAGGAAAGTTGCAGGGGTCATGCTTTTCCAAATCGGCCCCGAAGGAACGGTTAGATTGTAGCAAGCGATCCCTCCACAGCCGTCTGGCACGATGATTTCGAGACCGGGGAATTCAGGTAATAGGTCGCCGAGAGCCGGGCTCTGCCGCATCACAGCATTGGTTGCGAAACAAACCGCGCTCTCCCACTGGTGGAGCAGGTGGCCTGTTCCGTCGTAAACGCACAGATCCACCACATCCTTACCATTTCGGTTTCCAGCTAAGTTTGAAAGAGTGACTACGAGGTTTATCCCATCGCCACGCACGGGTCCGATTGCCTTGCCCGTATTCCCAAGGGCTATTTTGACTGGCCAATCCCCCGCCACAGATTGCCCATCTGCGTGGAACGCCAGAAGTTGTGAGCCTGCTTCCACAAGGATTTCAGGTTTTTGATCGCCGACGAGGTTCCCGATTACGGGGGTGTCTGCAGAGGTTCCATCCAACGGCAACGCTCGCTCCCACAATACGGAACCGTCCGAACTGAATACCTTGAGGGAAGGTGGCGTGTCTGATCCGCTTTGAACTAGGATGATTTCAGTGCGGCCATCTCCGTCCAAGTCAGAAACCTGAGCAGTCCGCCAGTCCTCTTCGGAAATTGTTCCCGCGAAGTCAATATGAACAGGCCAACTTTTCCTCAACGTTGAATCGAGGAACAGATGTGCCGCTAGATTGGTTCGAGAACGCCCGGTCCCGGGATTCGAGCTTGTTAAACGAAGGGCATAATATCGGTCAGGTTTCAGGGTGGATGTATCCCAACTAGCGATGGAAGTGTTCACCCAACCAAAGGGTCCACGAGGTTCCAATGTGATGCCGTGAGTTGTCCATTGTGTGGGCACGAGCCCTTCTCCAACCTCGAGTGAGAAGAGTGATTCAGGTCCAAAGGCAGTGCCATGAATCATGTGGGTTTCACCAAACCTTAAGATGTCAGAATTCTGTGGGGAATGAATTCTGGTATTCGCAACATCAGTGCGGAATTTCGTGCCCACGAGTTGAGTCAACCCGTTTGTCAAAAGTCGCGTCAGTTTCACTCGGATGGTGTTAGTCCCGTCAGGCAATAAAGTGGAATCTACGGAAATCGAAAATGCAGGATTTGTCGGTGCTAATGTCAGATTTGTGATTACTTGCCACAGCGTAGGATCAGATCCAAAGCCGATTTCGACGATTGCCTCAAAAGTTTGTTGAACGGTCGCACCTCCTTGAATCTGAATCATCCCAATGGAAGTCGGAGGCGCGGAGAGAAAGGACAGGGGAGGGGTTGTGGGGTTTCCTGCCACAGCTTGAGCAGCGTTGATGAGTCCACCAATTGGCTGGTCAGAAATGACGGGTTCGAGGCTATCCGACAGAATGCGTTCCAAGTCAGATCGTAGGAACTCGGGGTGAAGCGAAAGCACTAAAGCCGCAACTCCTGAGACATAAGCGGCAGCCATCGAGGTGCCACTCTGTGAATCATAGCCTCCGTTCAAGGTGGTTGAAAGAACCGCTTGGCCGGGTGCCGCAACCGTTACCTTAGAGCCGTAGTTTGAAAAAAATGCTCTTTCGTTGGCTTCATTCAATGCGGCGACGGCGACGACCCCAGAGAGGTTTGCAGGGGATTCCAAAGCGGAGGTGTGAGTATTACCGGCAGCCGCTACGAAGAGGATCCCTGCGGCACGGGCCTCCTGAACAGCATCCTCCAAAGCCCGACTTTTCTCAGTGAGGCCCCAACTTGCGTTGATGATCTGTGCTCCGTTTCGTCGTGCGTAATCAATCGCTTCGATGGCACCTCCTACTGTTCCGTTACCGGTTTCGTCGAACGATTTGATCGCCATTAACGATACTTCCCAACATACACCCGAAATGCCGATGCCATTATTTCCAACTGCGCCGATGATCCCAGCGACATGGGTGCCATGAAAATGATCATCCATCGGGTCGTGATCATGTGAAATAAAATCATATCCATGCAGATCATCGATGAACCCGTTACCGTCATCATCCTTACCGTTTCCCGCAACTTCACCTAGATTAATCCAAACATTCGCGGCTAGATCGGGATGATAATAGTCGATGCCAGTGTCAATCACCGCTACCCGAACTTTTCGACTGCCGGTCGTGAACGTCCAAGCCTGCGTTGCGAAGATTTCTGCCCCCGGTTTGCCGAAGTAAAGATTAGTGTTCTGCAGCCCATACTGTGTTCCAAAATCGAAATCGTTCGGGATCCTTCGTGGCAAATCAGGGGGAAGTTTCGAGGTTTTAACAACAAAGTTGGGCTCTGCGTATAGTACATCTGGGTGGAGGGCTAATCTGTTTGCAATAACTTGAGGGTCAAGTCCGGGTTTGAGTTCGAGCAAATACAGGTTTTGCCTCAAACTGCCTTCGCCAATAGCCGCTTGCAACGGGCCTTTGGTTCCCTGTAGCAATCGCCGCGCAATTGTGGTGCCTAGAAAAGCAGGTGGCACCGTGCTGATCGGTTGTGTGGATGGTCGCAAGCGAACTAATACTTGTCCGAGAGGTTCCGTGCTGACCGGAGCATCCGTCGTAGCTCCAACTAAAAGAGGGTTCAACCAAAACGGAAGACAGCACACAAGCCACAGCACCAACACACAATAAACTCGAAAGTTGATGCGAATAGTGACCATGCAAAGAAACTAGTCCGAATGGAAAGTCATTGGTTCGGGATACTGGCCTGTAACAAGTTGAGAAACGTAGGTTCGTCCAGTATTTTTACGCCAAGTTGTTGAGCTTTTTCCAACTTGGAACCAGCTTCTGCCCCAGCCAACACATAGGATGTTTTCTTACTCACACTCCCACTCACTTTGCCGCCTGCTTCCTCGATCAGTGCTGTCGCTCGTTCGCGTGTGAGTGTCGGAAGTGTTCCGGTGAGGACGAATGTGAGATGGGCAAACGGTCCTGAATCAACCCTTTTCTCAGGTTGGTAAAGTCCGGATGTAAAATTCAACCCGCAACCACGCAATCGTGCGATCAGTGCTTGGTTCTTCGGATCGCGGAACCAGTTGACGACACTCTCCGCGATGACGATGCCCACGTCCTCGATTTGTTCCAGCTTTTCTTGGGAAGCTTGTCCAATGTCGTCCAGAGAGGGAAAATGACGACCTAATGATTTTGCGCTCCCCGCGCCAACGTGGAGTATTCCGAGCCCAAAGATCACGCGCCAAAGATCGCACGATTTACTGGAAGCTAATCCATCGAGAAAGTTGCGAGCAGACTTTTCACCCATCCGTTCGAGACCAGAGATCTGTTCCAAGGACAATTGGTAAAGGCTCGACACATCGTTCGCGAGGTTTCGGGCCACCAACTGTTTTACGAGAACTTCTCCCCCGCCTTCGATATCCATTGCGCCCCTTGAACACCAGTGTTCGAGTCGTCCACGCACTTGTGCTGAGCACTGAGGATTTTGGCATCGCCACACCGTTCCGCCTCCAGTCGGAACCGTGGTGCGTTCGATTCCCCCTTGGCATTCAGGACACACTTTGGGGAATTCGAAATTGATCTCGGTTCCTATGCGTTTCTCCAGCACCACACGGACCACGGCTGGGATGACATCGCCCGCTTTTTCGATGACAACTGTATCCCCAACTCGGATGTCTTTGCGGCGCAACTCATCCTCGTTGTGAAGGGTGGCACGCCGGATGGTGCTCCCCGCGAGGAACACTGGTTCAAGCTCGGCAACTGGGGTCAGCGCCCCGGTTCGTCCAACTTGAATCGTGATCGTCCTCAACTTGGTTTCCGCTTGTTCCGCCGCGTATTTATAGGCGATCGCCCAACGGGGTGCTTTGGCTGTAAACCCTGCCCGCTCTCGCAACGCGATGTTGTTCAGTTTAATCACCGCTCCATCCGTGTCGTAATCGAAGGAACCTCGCACGCCTGCCAATTCTTCCAGCGCTGAGACGATGGAATCAGGCTCCGCACAGAACCAAGTTCGTTCTGGAGTCTGAAAGCCGAGCGAGTCGAGCAAATGCAACGTGGCTGCCTGTGTCGATGGTAGTGTGGCTGCGCTGGAATCTGAGAAACCAATTCCATAAACAAAGAGGTCGAGTGGTCGTTTAGCAACCTCGCGCGGATCTAATTGTTTGAGAGAGCCTGCTGCTGCATTGCGAGCGTTGGAAAAGGGTTCTTCCCCAGCGGCAATCCGGTTTTCATTGAGTTTCGAAAACCCTTTTCTTCGTAGGAAAACTTCCCCTCGAACTTCGAACTTTCCATGAAAGACGTCATGGGATTTCGGATTGAGCCGGAGTGGCACGCTCCGAATCGTTTTGAGATTGGCAGTGATATCATCCCCGGCGACCCCGTCTCCGCGGGTTGCTCCCATGGTGAGTAACCCATCCTCATAGCGCAGATTCACCGCTAGGCCATCGATTTTTGGTTCTAGAATCCATTCGAGTTTTTCCTCAGGAAGAAGTCGTTGCAACCGGTTCACGAATTCTCGAACTTCTTGCTGGGAATACGTGTTGTCGAGGCTCCGCAATGGTGTCAAATGTTCCACCGAACGAAACGCGCTGAGTGGTGTTCCTCCAATCCTCTGACTTGGAGAATCGAGAGAGGATAACTCTGGATAATCACGCTCCAGAGCCAGTAGTTCATGGTAAAGCCGATCATACTCTTGATCAGAGACCACCGGGCAATCGTGACGATAATACGCCTCGTCATGCTGGCGGATTTGCTCCACAAGCTGGGTGTGTCGAAGGTGGGCGTTTGCAAAAACCATAGGGCTGGGCAACGGTCAACCAACAATCACGAAATCCTCAACTCTATGCGAGTTTTTTTCTAGCCCTCCCAGATTTCTCGGGTGCTGGGTCGGGGTCAGATCAGACCGACTAGTTTTCGACCCAGCCAATAAAGGGAGAGTAGGGCAAGTAGGATTCCACCCCAGACTGGGTGACTCCAGAGGCGAATTCTTTTTTCGGTGGGTTCTGGTTCTGGAAGAATAGAAATTTGGCGGACGAGCTCCGGCAAACCGTCGGGACTGACACTTTTTCCCCCAGTAAGTGCTGCAATTTCTGCGAGGATTTGTCGGTTGATGGGTTGCCCTATTTTTTCTTTAGATGGGCTGACCGCGACGATTTTGGTTTCGAGTTTGCGTTGGTGTTTTTCTGAGGCAATGGTGATGTTGTAGGCTCCTGCCTCTTTCAAGGTATGAGAGAGCTTGAAGACCCCCCAACCGCCGGGTTCCGCATCCAGTTGGATTTGTTCGGTTTGTCCTGAGGGTGAATGGATGGTGCCCTCAATGTGCGGTTCCTCAATCGGCGACCCAGCGGCGTTCAATACTGTCGCTTGCATGAACAGCGTGTCCCCAGGTTGAGGAGATTCAGGGGTGTAACTCAGCCGAATTCCTTGTTGTTCTGATAGGTGACGTTGGTGAGACATCCACCGGACAACCTGACTCCAGAATCGATAGTGGAACTTATCTTCAACCCCTCGTCGCCAGCGCCATGCACTATCGGTTCCTAAGAATAGAACCTTTCCGGTGCCTGCATTTCGGGTTACTAGGAGAGGCATGCGACCTGATGCGCTCCGGAGTGAAGAATGCACGCCGAGGACTTCTGAACCAGGTCTGCTTTTCTGGACAGCAGCAGACCAATAGAAGCCGGGTAACTGTTTCCAGATTTCCTCGTTGCGGTTTTCGTCGGCGTCGAATCGGGTCAGGAGGTGCCTCCGACCAGTGGTGGATAGAGAGAGGACATCCTCGTTCTGGAGAGGCATACCTTCTGGGCGTGAGGAATCAAGCACAACGGGAAGAATATCTTGTAGTGCTGACTGGGGGAGTGTGGTTTGCCGACCACGGCGCCCCGGAATCAGGACGAGGCCGCTGGATTGCTGTTCAACCACACCTCGGATCAGCTCGGCATCTTGGAGGGAGAGTTCATCGGGTCCGATGCCCACATCGCCGAGAAAAATCACATCGTACACTGAGAGTGCCTCTTTGCTTCCTGGAAAGCGTGGAAGGTAGTTACGGCCTCCACCCAATCCAAGTTCAGGATGGAAAAGGACGCAAGACACTTCAACCCCTGGGTCACGAGCGAGCGCGTTGCGGAGAAATCGGTACTCCCATCGCGGATACGAATCGACGACGAGAACCTTGAGCGAATCGAGGCGAATGTTGAGGCTCAGAGTTTGCTCATTGTTTTCCGGAATGGCTTCCTCGGTTTCAACTGGAAGTGAAAGGGTCAAGGTGGCGGGGCCGGCGGTGTTTGGCGAGAACAAGATCGAGTCGCGGACCTCGCCTAATGGAGGAATGGTGATCGTTTTTTTTGTTTCTTCCCGGGTGCCTTCTCGGAGGACGATTTGAGTTTTAACTTCTCGAGCCAAGCGACTTTTGACGAGGAATGGAAGGGTGATTTGCTCGCCTACTAAGCCGTATGATGGGGGGTTGATGGATTCCAGAGTCAGATCGGGGAGTGGATTCTCACGTCCGACCGAGACCGAAAAAATGGGGATTTTTTCCTGCTCATACCGGGTGGCGATGCCCAATGGCGATTTGCCTTGGTTCCAATCGCCGTCCGTCAACACCAGAACTGCTTTAAGGTTATTGTTCCTTTGCAGCAATTCTTCAAGAGGTAGTGACAGGTCTGTTGCCGGGTCGGCCATGCTCGGAGCACGGTTGGTTCCCGGCGCAGAAAAACTTTCGACGTGAACTCTGGCGGTCCGAGCTATGGGCTCCCACGTCTGTTCTTTGACATTGGCTTCGACCCATTCTTCCCGACTCTTCACCGCGTTGGTGGTCAACAGGATGTCGCGAGTTTCCATGCTGCGGGAGCGGTCGATCAAAACAACGACTTCTGGCTGAGTAGTCCGACGGATGCTTTGAACCCATTCTGGACGCAGCAATGTGAAAAGTAAGCTCGCGATGAGGATGAAGCGTAGAGTTTCCAGCAAGCCGATTTTTGCGTGCCTCCCAGAGCGATCCCAGTTTTGATAGCTGAGCCACACCGCGAAGGACGCTAGACCGACAGCGATTATCCAGAGCAAATTGGGTGCTGAAAAGGACCAATGGCTCATATGGTTTGGGGACGGGAAGTTCCAGAGGTTTGAGAGACGGGCTGATTCCCCACTGAATCCGATCGCCGTTTGGGTAAGAGAAGCCAACCCTCGACGAAGAGCATGATTAACATGCCCCCAAGAAAGAATCGCCAGACCTCCCCCTGAAGGGCCGATTTTTCTCGACCACTCTCGTTGAAAAGGTGCATGGGCAAGCTAGCGAAGAGTTTACGTGCTTCTTCGACGGGCAAAACCTCGCGCTCGTCCTCCAAGGCGGGACGGTTGACCGCCATCACAGTTTCTCCCGAACGATAAACGCCTGCGTTCCAGCGCGGGTCTTGCGAGTTGCCTTCCATTGAAACCCATGGTTGGGCACCATCATTCGCGGTTAATTCGCCGCATTCGATTGAGCGAATGGATTGTAATCGGCGACCTCCCAATTCTAGTAATCGACGGATCATGGGGACCAACAACGGCCCATCACCTAATTCAGACCACTGAATCGAAGGGAGCGACGAACAAAAAAATACCTGACCTTGGCCCTGCGGTTCACGTGTCAGAAACGGGGATCCATCGGTGAATGCTGCAAGGATTGTGGGGTTACCAAGGATTGAACGCCGTCGCATAAACTTGGTATCGCGGACGGGGAGCGAGAAGCCTTCTTCGGTTTTAGCTAATGGCCCTTCTTCTTCGATCCATTTTTGTATAGGCCAACCTGTCGGCGTTGGTGCCAGTTGGGTTTCCCCCCATGCAGTCTTGAGAAATGACGTAGAGGAGGCGACTGCATTCGTATTCGCGTCTGGGAAAAACAGGACCGCTCCACCGGTTTGAGCGAATTGCAGAAGTTTATCTGTGGTAGACCCGCTGGGCAATGCACCCTGCCAAATAATCAACGAAGATTTGGAGAAATCTTCGGTTGTAGATTGGGTAGCATCAATCACACGGCTCTCAGAATTCCCAGAGGCAATTTGGAACAGGCGACCCAGCCTAGTATCACCGGTGACGATGGTTGCCCGGAGCGACGCAGGCGGGCCGTATGCAAAAAACACCGAATTATTCCGAACGTTGTGGTCGTTAACTAATTCAAATTTCCCCCATCCTCCATTCGTGGCATTCGAAATGTCGATGGTCTGGCGAAAACGTAAGATCGATCCTTCAGCACGGATTTCGCGTTGGGCGATGGCTCCATTTAACGTCAACGATAAGGGGAGCTGTTGCACCGTTGCCGTTGGGCGCTCTAGTAGCATCGAGAGCCGTAACTGGGGTTTCTGTCGGAGGCTCGGCGGGATGAATTCAGCGATGCGGAGACTGTCATCTGAACTTTCGGAATCGGTCATTGGGAGAAGCCGAATCTGGACGCGTTGAGGGAGAGCTTGGAATTGGGCGACGAGATCAACCCAGACAGGGTCGTTGGGTCGCCAGTTAGATTTCTGCAAGTCTGACGCCAGCCATATTTCAGCACCTCCGGCTTTGTTTTCAATAAGCCAACGGAGAGCGACCCGAAAAAGGCCCGGAATGTCCGCCGCTGTATCCGAAGGTTGAACCGTGGAAAGGGTTGGTAACGTTTTGAGGCTGGAAATCTCCTGAGCTTGGCGTGTCGCACTATCAATCACCACCAAATGGCTCGACTCAGAAAAGGGGCGAGCGGCGTCAACGAGCAATCGAAGGGATTCTTCCCGTTGAGAACCGGTTCCTTCGGCAGATTTGAATTCCATGCTCGCGGATCGGTCTACAAGAATCAGGATGACATCCGGTGCAGGTCGGAGAGCCCATCCGAGCCACCCGCCCGCGAGCGGTCGAGCGAGGAAAAGGATGAGCATCATGACGGCAAGCACCCGTAATGCTAAGATAAGGAACTGTCGAAGTTTTGCATGGCTGACCGAACTGCGCGTTGCAGCAACCAAAAAGTGCATCGCGCCCCACGGTTGGGGTCGGTGCCTAAGCCGGTTGATCAGATGAATCACGATCGGCACTAGAAGCAGCGGCAGCCCCCACAATATAAATGGTTGGAGAAACGTCACGGCTGATCAGGCAAATTTGGCGTATTGTGCTCTTTCAATCAAAAATCCAGCCAAAGTCGGCTCCAACGATTCATCGGTTAATACACTCCGATAGTCCACTTTGATTTCACGAGATCGGTCTCGGAGTTGATTCAAAAAACCATTGAACTGACGCAAGTATTCCTCTCGGATCATTGCGGGTTCCGTGACGATTCCGAACGAACTTTCCAAATCCTGAAATCGCACAGGGCGGTCAAATTTGAAATCAACCTCCGCCCTATCGAGTAATTGAAAAAGGACAACGTCGTGTTTCTTGAATCGAAGGTGCTGCAACGATGAGATCAACGGTTCTAGATCAGTGAAGAAATCCGAAATAACGACCACCATCGCTCTCGGCCGGATTCGTTCAGCAAGCTCATGGAGTGCAGCAGGGAGCCCAGTTTCACCTTTGGGTTCCGTTTGGTCGAGTGCTTCCAAAAATGATTGCAAATGGCTGGGAGTTCGACGAGGGGGCACCTCGGCAACAGCCTTTTTGTTGACGGCAAGCAATCCAGCGGCATCCCCTTGGTGGATGAGTAGGTAGGCCATCATCGCAGCGAGACGCTTGGCGATGTCAATTTTTCGTGCCTCGGGCTGGGAGCCGTAGCCCATTGAGCCGCTGGCATCAACGACGAAAAAACAGCGTAGATTGGTTTCAGCCTCGAATTCTTTGAGATAAAAACGGTCGGTTCGCGCGAACACGCGCCAATCCAACCGGCGGATATCGTCTCCGGGTGCGTAATTCCGGTATTCTGCAAATTCCACGCTGGATCCCCGATGGGGACTTTTGTGTAGTCCAGAAATACTGCCTTCCATGGGCAATCTGGTCACAAAAACCTGCGCCATCAACCGGGCGAGTAGGGACGGATCAAGGTATTTGGTCGCCAGCGACTCAGCCACGGGCCGCCTCTCCCCGAGCTTCTTCCAATAGACATTGGATGATTTTAGTGCTGGTCATCCCTTCGGCTTGTGCTTGAAAGTTGGTGAGTATTCGGTGAGTTAAGACTGGCTCAGCCACTGCCTCAAGGTCTTCCATACGCACAAGATAACTCCCTTGTAATACAGCCCGAGCTTTTGCCCCTCGAATAAGGTATTGGACTGCTCGTGGGCCTGCGCCCCAAGTCACCCACTTTTTTACAGAAGGGGACGCATCCGGAGAGTTGGGGCGTGAACGTCTCACTAGATCTACTGCTAAATCATAGATATGGTCTGGAACAGGGACTCGTTGCACCACCTCTTGGAAACGAAGAATCTCTTCGCCATTCATCAGCTTAGTGAGTGCTTGAACAGTCGAACCTGTTGTCTCACGAGCGATCCGGCGTTCTTCCTCCAATGTAGGATAGTTCACATGGATGAAAAACATGAACCGATCGAGTTGGGCTTCCGGCAACGAGTAGGTCCCTTCTTGTTCGATAGGGTTTTGAGTGGCCAATACAAAAAACGGAGAGGGAAGGGGAAACACCCGTCCAGCAACCGTCACGCGATGCTCTTGCATGGCTTCGAGCAGAGCAGCTTGAGTTTTTGGCGGGGTCCGGTTGATCTCATCGGCTAGAATGATGTTGGCAAAAACTGGGCCTTTGACGAAGACGAATGCTCGACGACCGGGTTGATCGGTTTCTTGAAGGATATCGGTTCCTGTGATGTCAGAGGGCATCAGGTCTGGAGTGAACTGGATGCGGCTGAACTCAAGGGACATCACTTGGGAAAGTGAGTTGATGATGGTGGTTTTTGCCAGCCCCGGAACACCCATCAAAAGGGCATGACCTCGGGCTAGGATGCAGATCAACAACCGTTCGATGACTTCGGATTGCCCAATAATCGCTTTGCCGATCTCGAGCCGCAACGATCCGTATAAGGCTCGGAGTTCGGTGATGGCTGCAACATCCCCATGGGTCGCCTGCGGGGTTGTCTCAAGGCTTTTAGTAATCTCGGAGCGGTCAGTCATAGTGCTATAATCGGTCGGAAGTTACGCTGCCAGAGCGAGAAGGGCAACGTCTTGCTGCATTATTGTCGCAACTCGTTGAAAACGTCCCCAATCGGTCTCAATAAAGTTGTCAATGCCCTATGATCGCTTATGGTGACCCCGTCAACGAGCTTGTTTATATGATCACGATTCGATGGTGCTTCATTCTTAAATCTCTCTTCATTTTGCCGTTGATTGCCTTCGTTGGTTCCGTGCATGGACAATCTTCAGTTAAATTGAACGAGATCCTCGCGAACCCCCTAGTTTCGCTCAATCCTTCGGGAAAAGTTACTGATTGGGTGGAGCTTTTTAACACAGCTACCACCGAGGTTAATCTGGCTGGGTTGAGTTTGACGGATGATCCGCTCAAGCCTCGAAAATGGGTGATTCCTACGGGAGTCAAAATCGGTGCACGTAGTTATTTACAGGTCGTGTTGACTGGGGATGAACCGGCCAGTCTTGTGGCGCAACCTGTGTTGAATGCTGGATTTGGACTTAAATTGTCGGGCTCCAAACTCTCCCTGATGTCTGGGGACGCGGTTCCGATTGTGTTGGACTCTGTAGATTTTGGTTTGCAACTGCCCGACTTATCCATCGGTCGCATTCCTGACGCGACGGGAGCATGGGGTTTGAACAAACCCAGTCCTAAAAACGCCAATCAAGCCCAATCGTTGAGCGCGACGAGCGGTCTTCGCCTCAACGAATGGATGGCGAATCCTTCTTCGGGTGATGACTGGTTCGAGCTGTACAATTCGGGCGGTTCTCCCGTTTCATTAGAGGGGCTTCACCTGACTGACGATCTGACCAAAAAACTAGCCTTTCCCATTCACGCGCTCTCGTTCATCGGAGTTGGAGCTGATGCTTATGTGCGTTTTTGGGCGTCTGGAAAAACGAATAGCGGCCACGATCACACCAGTTTTTCCCTGAAAGCAGGAGGGGAAGCATTGGGTTTATTTACCACAACCAGTGTTCAAATTGATGCAGTCACATTTGCAACTCAAGGCCAAGATGTTTCCCAAGGCCGACTTCCTGACGGCTCTCCCAACATCGTGACCTTTTCCCAAGTGCCATCGCCCGCAGAATCTAATTATGAGGGCGTCAATGGTCTCATTGTGAACGAAGTGCTTAGCCATACGGATCCACCACTCGAGGATGCTGTCGAGTTTTTGAATACCAGCACTCAACCCATCAACATTGGCGGATGGTTTCTAAGCAATAAACGATCAGAACTCAAAAAATGGTTGGTGCCGCTGAATACGTGGATTCCAGCTCATGGATTCAAAGTTTTTTATGAGCGAGATTTCAATGCTGGAAACCTGCTCATTCCGTTTACTTTTAACTCAGCGCACGATGATGAGGTCTACCTTTCTCAAGCAGATTCCACAGGGAAATTATCGGGGTACCGGATTGGTCAAGCATTTGAGGCTTCTCAGAATGGAGTTTCTTTCGGCCATTACGAGACGAGTGTTCCCGGGGATTTCAAGTTCGTGGCAATGAGTCACCGGAGTTTTGGCGAAGATGCCCCATTAACTCTGGACGAATTCCGGAAAGGAACAGGCCTCGCAAACCCGCTTCCACGCGTCGGCCCGATCGTGATTAACGAAGTGTTTTACTACCCACCTGCTATCAACGCTGTGGATAATCAATTGGAAGAGTTCATCGAACTATTCAACATCACCTCGGATTCGGTGCCACTGTTCGACCCGGTTAACTTAAATAATCGCTGGAAACTCCAGAATGGAACCGATTTCGTGTTTCCGCAGGGGGTAATTCTGCCACCTTTTGGTTATCTCGTCGTCGTGCCGTTCGATCCCAATCTTGATCCTGTTTCAGCATCGAATTTCCGTGCGAAATGGGCCGTTCCAGCCGGCGTAGAACTTTATGGTCCTTTTGTGGGAAAACTCTCAAACAACGGATCAAGCCTCGAACTTTACAAACCCGACCCGCCGCAAAAACCACCCCATCCCGATGCTGGGTTTGTACCCTACATCCGGGTGGACAAGATCAATTTCTCCGACCTCGCTCCATGGCCGACTGATGCCAACGGCACCGGCCGATCGATTCAGCGCAAGAACTCTACTTTTTATGGGAATGACCCCATCAACTGGCAATCCTCGCTGCCCACAGCAGGATCCGGGAATTCGCCTGAAGTTGCCGATAAAGACGGGGATGGGATGCCGGATATTTGGGAAAACACCCATGGATTCAAGTTGGCAGATGCCACTGACGGACCCAAGGATGCGGATGGTGATCGTTTCACCAATCTCCAAGAGTTTATCGCAGGGACGAATCCTCGTGATGCCTCCAGTAAATTACGAATTCTTTCAGTCCAGCCACCGGTCGGACTTACCCAACCCTTGCGTTTAACCTTTAGCAGCATCGTCGGAAAATCCTACACAGTTCAATATCGTTCCGGATTGGGAACTGCTGTGTGGCAAAAACTGATTGGAGTAGATGCAACTTCCTCCACAACTACCGTTGAAGATTTGAAAGCTGTCGACAAAACAGACCGTTACTATCGTATCGTTACTCCGCCTGTTGATTGATGGTTTGCCTGCTCCTTTGCTGGCAAATGAGAACCCTAGGTTTAATCCTGAAGGTTGAAACCTTCAAATCACATCGCAGCCCGTTGCCACCCGTTTCTTCCACTTGCTAGCTTTTACCGGCGTTTCAATCGTCGGTAGCTTAGGCACTGCAGATCGATTACTGGGCAAAAATCATAAATAGTATTTTTGTTCTTACTTTATCCTCTTTGACGGAAACTTGATTATTAGTAGGATCAGTCTCGATGAGTGTAGTATTAAAAATAGATTCCGTCCGGTTTACCACCAAAGGTCAGGTCGTCATTCCTCGATGGCTACGCAAGGAGTTTGAGATTGAGGACGGCACCAAGTGCGTAGTTCAGGCTACTGCTGACGGCATTCTGCTCAAGCCTGTGACCGCCGCGCTGATCAAGCGTGGTCGTGGTATTCTCAAGCGCAGAGTAGAAGACTTGCCCGCAAAAGAATTGGGGGAGCACAAACTGGGTGAAAAAGAATTGGAGGACCGTTATGCCCGGTAGGGTTCTGGACAGCTTCGCGTTGATCGCCTATTTCCGAGACGAAGCCGGAGCCGAAATGGTGGAACACTTGCTTGTTCAAGCCAGCCTCAAAGATGTGCCGATGCACATGACGGACGTGAATTACGCCGAGTTGAAATACTCCATCATGAAGAAAGACGGCAAGGGGGCTTGGGACAATGCCGCCAAGATTCTCCAAGGCCTGCCGATCGATTTTCACTCCACCACGCGGGCTCTTGCTGACAGCGCGGCCGATTTTAAGACTCGCCACAAAGTGAGTCTTGCAGACGCCTTCGCCGCTGCTCTCGCAAAAGAGAAGAAAGCCGAACTTGTCACAGGCGATCCAGAGTTCAAAGCTTTGGAGAAGGAGGTCAAAATCAAATGGTTGAAGCAAGGCTCCGATCAATAGCGTTCTGGCCGCTCCCTAACGATTGGGGTTCACAATGGCAGATCTCTTCGCCATTGCGAAGGCCCCCTCTTTTCTTCATAATCTTGGAATGATCGATTCCACAGATGGTGGGGCTGTGCCTAACCAGCGAAAAACCCGAAGTCGGGCCCGGAATAGCGAAACCGCAAACCTCCCGGTCCCCGGTAAAATCGATCGTCTTCCTCCGCACTCCATCGAGGCTGAGCAAGGTGTTTTGGGCTGTATCCTCCTAGAACCCACCGAATCGTTGGCTGTTTGCGTCGATAAATTCAAACGTGGATCTGAGGTGTTCTATGATCTCAGACATCAGCAACTCTACGAGACCTTGGTGGAAATGTATGACCACAAGGAGCCGATCGAGGCATTGGCACTCCAGCAACGGTTGAGGGATAAATCGATTTTAGAAAGTCTAGGAGGTTGGAATTATCTCTCAGGGTTAAGTGATGCGGTTCCCTCCGCCGCGAATCTCGAGTATTATCTGAGCATTGTCCGGGAGAAATTTATCCTCCGGAGAATGATCCAGACGTGTAGCAGCGTGGTCTCCCGGGTTTACGAACCCGGGGCAGAGGTCGATGGACTCCTCGATGAGGCCGAACGGGATGTGTTGGCTATTGCTCAAGACCGAATCCAAGGTGCGGATCGGTCCATGAAGGAATTAGTCCGTCAGGCCATCAACACGATCGAGGACTACCATCAGAGGCAGGGGGCTTGCACAGGGCTTTCTACAGGTTTCGCGGATTTCGACAAGATGACGAGTGGTTTTCACGGAGGCGAAATGATCGTCATCGCTGCTCGACCCAGCATGGGGAAAACATCCCTAGCAATGAATATCGCTGAGCATGTGGCGGTGGATTTGAAAATGCCAGTCGGCGTGTTTAGCTTGGAAATGACTTCTGAATCCCTAGTTCTGCGCATGCTCTGCTCTCGGGCCAAAGTGAACCTTCGTAGTATTCGGGATGGTTTTTTGGCAGAACGGGATTTCCCCAAACTAACCTCGGCCGCCGGAAGGTTGGCAAGTTCCCCTCTCTTTATTGATGACACGGCTGGACTCACAATTCTCCAGTTGCGAGCCAAGGCTCGACGCTTGCACCAACAGCATGGAGTCAAATTAATTGTGATTGACTACCTGCAGTTGGTGAATTGTAGTTCCAACCGTGTCGAGAACCGTCAGCAGGAGATCGCGCAAATCTCGAGTGGGGTGAAGGCTTTGGCCAAAGAGTTAAATATTCCAGTAATCGTTCTGAGCCAACTTAATCGTGAGCTGGAGAAGGATAAAAATCGAAAACCGCGCCTTTCAGATTTGCGGGAGTCTGGCACAATTGAACAAGATGCAGACTTGGTGGGTCTGCTCTATAAAGCCGATACCAAGGAAGAGGATGAGGACGGTGGCGGAGCGGCTTCCTACGCGAATTATGATGTGGTGCCCGTGAATTTATTGATCGCAAAACAACGCAATGGACCCACTGGGGATGTGCATTTGACATTCCTTAAGAGCTTTACGCGTTTTGAAAATGCCTCAAAGATCGACGATGATGTTGCCCAAGCAGCAGGTGCCTAAAACTGAAATGAAACTTTTGTTCCGCCGTTGGACGGCATTTGTATTAATTCTGTGCAGCCTCGTGGCCCCGGTTTGGGGACAAGGCCTCACCGGACCGAATGTGCAGAAGATAGAAATTCGACACATTGGGCCTCCTGCGGCGAGTGACGCCATGATTCGCGCCAACGTGCGAGTCAAAGAAGGAGATATCTACACCAAGACAGGCGTTGATGATGATGTCAGAAGTCTTTTCTCCACGGGTTTCTTTTATAACGTCCGTGTGGCAACGGAGGATGCCGATAAGGGGATCAAGATCATTTATGTGGTTCAAGGAAAACCGACGGTTTCCGAGATCCGCGTAGAGGGGAACAATAAGTTTAGCCGCAAAAAAATCCTTAAAAAAGTCACGTTTAAACCGGGCGATCCTCTCGATGAACGTAAGCTTTTCTCCGATGCACAGGAAATTGCCAAACTTTATCAAAAGGCTGGCTACCAAAGAACCACCGTTAAAGCGACCCCGAACATTGAGGAAGCTGCTGGCCGAGGTTCTGTGACTTTTGAAGTGACAGAAGCTCCCAAGGTAAAAATTGAGGATGTCGAATTTGTCGGAGCCCAAGCGTTCACCCAGCGCAAGTTGCGTAAGCAAATCAAAACCCGCAGGTTGTGGATGTTCTCGTGGTTGACCGGAACTGGAGTTCTTAAGGATGAACAATTTGAAGAGGACAAGGAAAAGTTAGCTGATTTCTATCGCGAGGAAGGTTACATCGACTTCGAAATCAAGGATACGAAGTTTGAGAACACCAGCGAGAAACGCATGCGTGTCGAATTTGATGTCGCCGAAGGGGCGCAGTACAAGGTGGGTAGCGTCGAGATTAAGGGAAACAAAGAATTCAAGACCGAACAGATTCTGGAAGGTACCGTTTCGGAGGGCAGACGAGTCAGACCACGGATGGTTGCCGGGCAGGTTTTTACTCCGAAGGGATTGGCGGCAGATGTCGATGCGATCCGCGATTTTTATGGATCCCTAGGATACATCGATACTTGGGTCAAGACCACGAAATCTCCCAACACAGAACAGGGGACCATGGATTTGGTTTACCAAGTCATGGATGAAGAGAAGGGCAAATCCTTTGTCGAAAAGATCGAGATCAAGGGAAACATCAAAACCCGCGACAAAGTTTTACGCCGTGAATTAGCGATCACACCAGGGGAACCGTTCGACATGGTGAGAGTCAAGGTCACCAAAGCTCGGTTACAACAGATGGGGTATTTCGATAAGGTGGAAACTGAAACCGATGCCACCGATGTGCCAAATCGAAAGAATTTGATCATCGATGTCGAAGAAGGAACCACCGGCCATGTTGAAGTAGGCGCAGGGTTCAGCTCGATCGACTCGTTATTTGGATTTGTCGGTTATCGGGAAGGAAATTTTGACCTTTTCCACCCACCATATTTTCGAGGGGGAGGCCAGAAATTACGCGTCGGAATGACGGTGGGTCTGCGTCGTAAAGACTACCAAATATCGTTTATTGAGCCTTGGTTTTTCGGTCAACGTCTCGCCCTCGGAGTAGACCTTTACCATAGCGAACTCAACTACTACAGCGAGTTGTATGATTTCAGGCAGACTGGTGCGAAGTTCAGCCTGACCAAGCAACTACCCTACAATTTGGTGGGATCGGTGAATTACACCATCGAGAACATCGGATTAAGCATCAACGGAGACCCGAAACTATTGCCAGCTGCAATCGTTCAGGAGGAACAATTTGGGGATCAACTCATCTCCAAGGTAGGAGCCTCCTTGGCATTCGACACCCGTAACAGCACACAATTGCCGAACCGTGGGCAACGAACCGAACTGCTCCCCGAATTCGCCGGGGGTCCGATTGGTGGGGACGCAGGTTTTTACCGATTAGAGGCCCGTTCTTCTTGGTATTTTCCAGGGTTTGGGACCGGACACATCATCGAAGTCGCTGGTCGAATCGGTGTGGCTGATCCGCTCTCCGACAGTCCTCATGCTGTTAACGGTGTTGCGACTGTGCCATTTTTTTACAAGTACTTCCTCGGGGGCGTGAATTCGTTGCGGGGTTACAAATACCGTGAGGTTGGACCCAAAATCGGGGATGAACCTATCGGCGGCGACAGTTTTACCTACGGAACGGTTGAGTATAGCATTCCGATTATCGAACGGCTTCGCGTTGCAGCATTTTATGACGTGGGGAACGTTTGGAGCCAACCCTATCATTTTGACTTCGGCGACTTAGTTGATAACGTAGGGCTTGGAGTGCGTTTGAACATCCCTCGCCTTGGGCCACTACGGCTTGATTATGGTATCCCTATTCGGCACGGTGCGGATACGAGTGATGGCGGACGGTTCCAATTTAGCGTGGGCTTTACCCGAGATTATTAAACTTTAGATTTCAGAAGATTACGACAGCACGATGAAAAACAGTTATTCGACCTTCAGCATTGCAGGGATTGCCAGAACAACGCTTCTTGCAGCCATTTTAACGGTTTCCGCTAATGCCGATACTAAGCTTGCCATTATCGACCTCAAAAAAGTGTTCGATGGCTATTTTAAAACGAAACTAGCTGATACTCAGTTGAAGGAACGGGCCACGGATGCCGAGAAAGTGATGAAAGGGTTGGGGGACGATTTTCAAAAGACCAACGAGGAGTACAAAAAGCTGGTTGATAGCAGCAACGATCAAGCTGTCTCTGCCGATGAACGCGATAAGCGAAAGAAAGCTGCCGAAGGCAAATTGGTGGAGCTCCAAGAAATTGACAAAAGCGTGACGCAATTCCGTCGCCAAACCCAGTCCACGCTCGACGAGCAAAAGCGGCGCATGCGCGACAATATTCTGAAAGAGATTCGCGAGATCGTAACGGCTCAAGCAAAAGCAGGAGCATTCACCGCCGTAATCGATATCGCGGCCGACAGTGTTAACCAAACTCCTGTTCTCCTTTATACGAATGGCGAGAATGATATAACGACAACTGTCCTGACAGCACTCAACGAAAAAGCTCCAGCAGGTGCTCTAGACACCAAACCTTTGGATGCTCCAGTCAAAGCCACTGCCGAGCCCAAATCGGACAAAAAATAACAGAATTTTGACCCTACAAAGCGGAGCATTAGCTCCGCTTTTTTCATAAGCTCCTGCCTCAGGATCAGTAATAGTAGGTGGTATCAGGAGAGGGCCCCCCTTTGGCACGCGGTTTGATCAAAGATTTTTTGCGAATGATCACGCTACCATCCGCTTGACCTACCGGCTGATCGGGTGTCAGGGAAAATGCCAAAAATGGTTTACTCACGGATCCTGCGCCGTGTTTGCCCAGATGTCCTACATCCCACAAAGCTACCCCCGGCGTATCGCTCACTCGATGGGTAATGAACGCTTTTCGGCTGTCACAATCTGAAACACGGACAGGCCAAGCCGGTTCGTTTTCTGCAATGTTTAGGCTTACTTTTCCATCGGGGGCGACGAATTTCATTCCGGGAAAATTCGCAAAATACATGTAAGGGGTGTAAACCATCGGTTCATCCGTGTCCCAACCACCGTATCCGGGGTCGCGACCACTGGGTCGATCATAACTGGGCCACAGTTTGCCAAATGACTTGGTAATTGGGCAAATCGTAGCCCACGAATTTTTGAGATAAGTCCCCCTCAAACTATTGACGATGCTCAACTTAGCGGTAGTGAACGTCCGATGGTAATCAGGGCTGGCATCCTCGTGGAACGGGAATTTCCCAGCGTTGTCATCCCCGTACATGATTTGGGCCAAGTATTGTTGCCTGATATTATTGAGACAGCTCATCTTTTTTCCCGAATACTTTGCGCGGGCCATAGCTGGTAATAATAAGGAAGCTAGGATGGCAATGATCGCAATCACCACCAAGAGTTCAATCAGCGTAAAGCCAGAACACCTAGGAGTTTTAGAGGGGGTTAGAACCGCACCCCTTCGATGGAAGAGACGATTTGAGAAACCAGATTTCATGGATTCTTTTTCGGGATACTCCAAAAGTGTTCCGTTCATTCGTCAAAGTCAACGGTGTTTTATCCACCAAAAAAAGCCTAGCAACGCAACGATCGCCATTGCGTTTGTAAGTGCGATGGTTAGTTTTCCTACCGTTCAAACCGTGAATATCGCTGATCATCCTTTGAGTATGGGCTCTGTCTGGTCATTCCTCCAGAGGCCTCTACTCGTGTTGCTCTTCTCTGGATCAGTTTTTTTGTCCGTGCCTATATTAGCACAAACTCCTGCTGCCTTGTCTGCGGAGATCCAGAGCTCACCCATTACACGTTCTAAGAAGACGCTCCCTCTGCCGGGGGAAACTATCGAAATCCAAGGTCATCAGGCTTTCATAATCCTTCCCAAGAACTCTCACCGAAAAACTCCGTGGGTCTGGTATGCTCCAACTTTGGAAGGGTTACCCGGTGCAGAAGAGATGTGGATGTTCGAGCAATTCACTCGCGCAGGGATTGCGGTTGCTGGCGTAGACGTTGGGGAATCTTATGGCAATCCCCAAGGTCGGGCTTTGTTCACAGCCTTTTACAAACATCTGATCCAGAGGCACAATTTCTCTCGAAAACCCTGTCTGTTAGCTCGGAGTCGAGGAGGGTTGATGCTCTACAATTGGGCTGTAGAACATCCCAAAGCTGTCGCTGGCTTGGCAGGTATTTATCCTGTTTGCGATCTCCGGAGTTATCCCGGCCTCAAAACGGCGTCCGCCGCGTTTGGCTTGACCGAAATTCAACTAGCAGACCAGCTCTCGGCACATAATCCGGTGGATCGCCTGAAACCTTTGGCAAAAGCGCGAGTACCGATTTTTCATATCCACGGCGACCAAGATAGCGTCGTGCCGCTAGAACAAAACTCGGGTGCAGTTGCTAAGAATTACGCGAGTTATGGAGGATTGATGGAGACGCAAGTCATCACCGGTCGTGGGCATGATATGTGGGTCGGTTGGTTCCAGTCGCAGGTCCTTGTGGATTTTGTGATTCGGGTAACTACAGCCGCGAATTGAAGCGACTAGTCGCCTTTCAGGGGATCACCTTTTAATGTCGTAATGAATTGCTTCATTGCGGGAGACAGGATTTTTCCCTTTTTGTGGATTGCTGCAAGCGGTCGATGAAAATCCCCATCCTCCAAATTAACTTGGTGAAGTGTTTGTTTTGAGACTTCTTGGATGATCGTTGCTTGAGGCACAATGGAAAGGCCTGCGTCGATTTCCACGGCGCGTTTAACGGTTTCTACGTTATCAAATTCCATGACCGTTTGGACATGCACCCCTTGATCTCGGAGTATTTTATCAATGGCCTTACGTGTCGGAATGTCAGGCTCGAAGCTAATGAATTTTTGCCCCGCCAAAGTGCTAAGGCGGATCGAGGTTAACTTACCAAACGGATGTTGTGGGTGGCACACCAAGACCAACTTATCCTTGCGCAAGGGAATGATATCGAGCTTCGAATCTCGTGTCGGATAAGCGACCAGACCAAGATCCACCACATTGCTCAACACATCCTCATAAACTTGGTTCGCTCGTCGGTATTCAACATGGACGTTAACCGTCGGAAAGGTCCTTAGGAAAAATTTTAAGTAAGGAGGGAGATCATGTAAACCGATGCTATAAATTGTCGCCAATCGGATCGTCCCCGAGACGATATCCTTGACCTCCTGAAGGCTGTGCTCACATGAATCGAATAACTGGATGATTTGCTTACTGTATTCGTAGAGGATTTCCCCTTCACGGGTGAGTCGAAATTTCTTTTTGCTCCGCTCGATCAGCAAAGCTTTAAAAGTACGTTCCAACATTCCGATCTGCTGACTCACAGCAGATTGGGTTATGTCGTTGATCTGCGCGGATTTCGTGAAGCTCTCGGTTTCCGCCAAGTCACAAAAAACTTTTAAACTTTCGATCTGCATGGCGAATCACAGCTTGATTGGTGTTCTCGGAGCACGCGTTTTATGAGATCTGCTTGACCCATTAACTCACTACTAATCTCAATGTTTGCTTGCTCAAAGTGTGGTAAATTGGTTCTTAGATTGCCCGACGAGGGAGGCTGAGTAAACGAGTTTCGTTGTTCAACCAGTGGCAATTAAATCAGCCTCAGATCAAGTATTCCTCCCTTGAACGCTAGGGTAAAGTTTCTTAAGGTTTTGCATGCTGTCGCATGTGGTATGGAATTAAGTAATGACGAAATCAAGCGCTATTCGCGCCATCTCATCCTTCCCGAAGTTGGGTTGGCCGGTCAAAAAAAGATCAAGAGCACCAGCGTGCTTTGCATCGGAGCGGGGGGGCTCGGTTCACCCATCGCGATGTATTTGGCAGCTGCAGGTGTTGGGAAAATCGGTCTTCTCGATTTCGACACTGTAGATTTTTCGAATCTACAGCGGCAGATCATCCATTCGACTGCAGATGTCGGTCGTCCAAAAACCGAGTCTGCGCGTGAGGGAATTCTGGCCATCAATCCCAACACAGAAGTTGTTGTCCATAATTCACGAATTACAGCAGAGAACGCCTTAGAAATCATCCAACCCTACGATATTGTAGTGGATGGCACAGACAATTTTCCTACGCGGTATCTCACCAATGATGCGTGCGTGATCCTCAAAAAACCCAATGTCTACGGGTCGATCTTTCGTTTCGAAGGTCAAGCAAGCGTGTTTGCGCCTCATTTGGGCGGTCCGTGCTACCGTTGTTTGTATCCCGAACCTCCACCGCCGGGAATGGTTCCCAGTTGCGCCGAAGGTGGGGTGCTAGGCGTCCTCCCAGGAATCGTGGGTTGCATCCAATCCACAGAAATCCTGAAACTTGCTCTCGGAAGAGGCACCAGCCTCATCGGACGATTACTCCTGTTCAATGCTCTCGATATGAAGTTTCGAGAGGTGAAATTGCGACGTGATCCCCAGTGTCCGCTCTGTGGCGATAAGCCGACAATCAAGGAATTGATTGATTACGAAATGTTTTGTGGAATTGTTCCGGAAGTCAGCAACCCCACCCAAAACCCAGACGAAATCACCGTTCAAGAGATGAAGCTAGCCCTCGATCAGCCTGCCTTGAACATCACGGTGGTCGATGTGCGCGATCCGGATGAGTATGAGATTGCCTTCGTCAAAGGTACCCAACTCATTCCATTGGGAACCTTGAGTGAACGGTTTACGGAGCTTGATCCGAACCAGCAAATCTACCTCCATTGCAAAGGTGGCGTTCGCTCGATGAAAGCACTCAAACTCCTACAGGAGCGTGGGTTCAAGTATGTGAAAAGTGTGCGAGGCGG
>SXGS01573544.1_pt1 | contig 25699 bp, 22 predicted proteins | sample 3174681 | NCBI WGS metagenome assembly SXGS01 (sample SAMN11356861, study PRJNA531348) | freshwater metagenome | isolation source: freshwater sample F1-80 | place: China: Fuxian Lake, Yuxi | collected 2017-12-25 | reverse complement strand
GATCCGCTCCATGTTCTTGCGCCGTTCAGTTCCCAGCAATCCGGACAGATAATCGGTGGCATGTTGGCCGACATCCTTGCCCCGAACCACGAAATGCGCTGAGTACTCAGACATAAAACAACTCAGCCGCCTTCCGATCCATCGGAGGCGTTGGAGAGCATTTTTAGTTGGCGCGATGGTCGTCGCGCCTTTCGGGTGATGTTTTGCGGATCTGTGAGTATGCGTTTTTGCCCAACGGCAATCGCAACACCAGTCTAGCGCTTCTCGGGAACAAGTCTAAACAATTCGTAACAAAGTAGAAATAGTTCATGGGGTAGGATTTCTGAGGCTTTCGAGCTTCCTTCAGAACTTCACAACTCGGCGTGCCGCGTCCGGTTGTTGGCGGTACAACACTACAATGTGCCCAACTCTCATCACTACCAGGCTGGATGTAACGTTGGCCAACTGAGCGGTGAGTTCTTTCTTTTGCTCCTTGAATTCGTCGAACCGGATCTTGACCAATTCATGGTGAGCCAAAGCCTCATCGGCGCTCTTCAAGAAGGCGGAACTCAAACCGTTGCGTCCGATACGAAGCATCGGATCCAGTTGTTGAGCCATGCTTTTCAGGGTCCGGAGCTGGCGGTTGGTCAGTTCAATCATGCCGAGACGCTAAAGAGTCCATGGAGTGTTTCAATGCTTGATGTCGTGCTTTGAAGATCGCCCACTCACGCATTGCACCGCTCCTCGGCGGAGCGCATATAATGGCGTCTCACAATCAGGCAGAGTTTTCCAATAATAGGGCAGCACCTCCCTTTTTATGGGACGAGTGAATTGAGCTGTATTCCTGCGGACAGGGGGAAGTCCGACATTTCAGGGACTCAACACTCAACTCGGCTGGTGCAATTTCCCAAGCGATGTTCGATGCATGGGGGAATCTTCCCTACGACAGTATGCAAGAAGACTGAGTTGATCAGTTATCTGCGAATCAATGCGCGAACGAGACTTGGAAGACGAATTGCTTTCAGCCCTTTCGAAAACTCTTTGAGAGGAGCGGTTCTTCTGGCCAAGAGTGCCAAGCAAGTGCGTTCGAGCAGCCTGACGGGGACGAGTTGATTCAAGATCAATTCAGTCCGGCTGCGACCACCTCACAGGGAGAGGAATTAATTCTACCATGAAAAGATCGATTTGGTTCAGCGTGAAGTTTTGTGTATCGGCGATGGTTTGGCTCCTGGCAGCGAGAACGTTTGCAGCGGACCCAGTCGGCCAGGTGCTCTTCAACACCCATGTCACCGGTACGGTGGATGCCAAAGTTTCACGGCCCGATGGCACGGGCGCTGGAAATGGAGCCAGGGCGCAATTGCTTCTGGTGGGAGAGGGGGGCGTGCTCACGCCACTGCTACCTGTGACCACGTTCAGGACTGGCAGTCCCGAGGAGGCCTTCTACGTTAACCCTGTGACAGTTGACGTTCAGGGGAAAGCTCCAGGGCTGCAGGCATTGCTCCGGATGAGAGCCTGGATTGGCGCTGATTATGCCACCGCAACGTCACGCGGTGAGTCGTCGAATTTCACTGTCACGCTTGGCGGCGGACTATTGCCGCCAACTGGCTTGGCAGGACTGTCCAGCTTCTCACTTGTAGGCGATGTTCCAAACACAACCACCGTGGCAGTCACTGCTGTCGCGGGAGCGAATGGTTCGGTAACTCCGAGCGGCACCACAACCAAGAGTAAAGGCTCCACGTTCAGTTTTTCAGCAACCCCCAAGAGCGGATTCACTGTGGACAAGTGGAGTGTCAATGGCGCCTCCATCCAAACCGGCGGGAATTCATTCAGTCTTCCGAATGTTCAGGAGAATCGTTCAGTCCTTGTCACCTTCAAACAGGAGATTGTTTCGAGCGTTCTGATCACTGGCATGGCCGGAAGTCATGGATCGATTTCCCCGAGTGGTGCGTTTTTGAAAACAAAAGGTTCGAGCCAGACTTTCAACGCGTCGGCTGACGCGGGTTATGAAGTGGACAAATGGTTGGCAAATGGCGAAGCGACGCAGTCGGGCGGAACGACGTTTACACTTTCGAACATTCAATCAAGTCGTACGGTTTTGGTGACATTCAAGCAATCGATCGCCCCCACTTCAGGTAAACTGAGCTTCAATAACCATATTGGCACACTCGTGGATGCGAAGGTCACCCGACCGGATGGCACAGGGGCAGGTGAAGGCGCCAAGGCTCAACTTTTCCTGGTCGCAAACGACGGCAAGCTCATTGGCCTCACGCCGATTACCAGCTTCCGAACCTCAAGCCCTGAAGCGGCATTCTACGTGAACCCAGTCGATGTAAGCGTGCCGGGAGTCATGCCGGGACAGACGGCAAAACTCCGGATGCGCGCCTGGATTGGAGAATCGTTCGCAAGCTCTAATCAGCGTGGTGAGTCCAAGGACATCGTGATCACTTTGGGAGGTGGGCTGCTCCCTCCGGCTGATCTTGTAGGATTGGAAGGATTCTCTCTGGGAGCGCCAGCGCCGGAACCCGGCAAGTTCATCGTGACAGCATCCGAGGGAGCGAGCGGTTCGATCAACCCCAATGGTTCAGTCGCGAAGGGCGCGGGCGAAAGCCAGTCGTTCACCGCGACCCCGAAGCCGGGTTACACTGTCGATCAATGGATTCTCGATGGTTCGGCGGTGCAAACAGGCGGAAAGGCTTTCACCCTATCGAGTATCCAGGCGAATCATGCTGTCGGCGTTTCCTTCCGTCAGATCGGAGCTTCCGGTTCGGGTTCCATTTTTTTCAACAACCGCATCGCCGGGCAAGTTGAAGCAAAAGTGAGTCGGCCCGATGGCACTGGCGCAGGAGCCGGCGCCAAAGCCCAGCTCGTCCTCGTCAAACAGAACGGCGATTTGCAGGCACTGCTGCCGTTGGCCACATTTCGCACCAGCAGTCCCGAGGCAGCCTTCTACGTGGACGAGGAGGAAGTCATCGTCCCTGGAGCGCTTCCTGGACAATCGGTCGTAGTCAGGATGCTCGCTTGGATTGGAGATTCATTTAATTCAGCGAAACTGCGCGGCAACTCCAAGGACATCACCATCGTTCTGGGAGGCGGTCTATTACCTCCTTCCAATCTCGTGGGACTTGAAGGATTCGTTCTGGGCGCACCAGATCTTGGAGGGGTGCCGTTGATTGTAGAGCAGCCAAAAAATGCGAAAGCGCATCTGGGATCGACTGCAGGGTTTTCAATCAAGGCTGCTGGCAATGGCCCCTTCAAATACCAATGGAAGAGAAATGGCAATCCCATTGAAGGAGCGACTTCGCCAATTCTGAGGATTAAACCGGTGAAGAAATCCGATGCGGGTGATTACATCGTAACTGTCAGCAACAGCACTGGATCCACCACCAGTTCCAAGGCGACATTGGAAGTGACGAAGCGCAAATCGTCTCGGAATTTTGATGATGACGAAGGCTCGGACATCCTCTTGATCAACAAGGATCGCAGCGTCGCCTTCTGGTTTATGGATGGTGTGAAGATCCGTTCTGGCCGCGTTCCATTCAAATTGCCCGAGGGATGGAAGGTCGCCGGCACCGGTGACTTCAACAAGGATGGGAAGACAGACTTCCTGTTGCTCGGCGAAGATCGCAGTCTGGCGTTCTGGCTGATGGACGGAACTACAATCCAGCAGGGCTCGGTGCCGATGCATCTGCCCGAAGGCTGGCATGTCGTCGCCGTTGGCGACTTCAACAACGATGATCAGACCGACATTCTATTGAGAAGTGAGAATGGAAAACTCGCGTTTTGGCTGATGAATGGGACAAGTGTTGAACAGGCTCTGGACGCTGAGTTTGCACTGGCCGACGGATGGAAGATCGTTGGCGTGGGTGATTTCAACAAGGATGGCGAGACGGACATTCTTCTGCGACATGGGAACCGGTCTCTCGCGTTTTGGTTCTTGGAAGGAACATCTCTCCAGAAGGGTTTGGTGCCGTTGCGCCTGCCGGAAGGATGGGAGATTGTTGGCCTGGGTGATTTCAATCACGACGGTCAAACTGATCTGCTACTTCGTGGCCAGGGCAACTGGCTTGCCTTCTGGCTGATGGATGGAGTGAATATCGAGTCTGGTCAGATTTTCGCTCAACAGCCCGATGGTTGGCAGGTTATTCAGGAAAATTAGCCTTCAACCATTTCATATCGTATTGCAGGCGCCCGGCTCATGCTGGGCGCTTTGCATTTCGGGCATAATGGCAGGACGCAAGAGGCTCCGGAGGCGGCTGCCGGGGGCTATGGCTTTGAGTCGAGAAGCAGTTCCTGCTGCCAGCTCATGAGACCGGCTGTCTGGGCGCAACCGTGTAAGGCGAGGCTGACGAGTGCCGCTTTGCTGGCCAGCAATGGCGGGGGCAATTGAAGCGCAGCCGCTCGACGATCCCGGAGTCGGCGAAGCTCTTCAACTCGCCTTTGTTCGGTGTAAGACAAGCGCCGCCCTGTTTGTTGTCGAGGGTTGGGAAATTGTGATTCGGTAAGCTCCAACCCAACCGAGAGGGCTGTCGCCAAAGTTTTTTGCCGTCGGCTTGGTATGGAGGGCAGGGGGGGGGCAATGCATCCCTTATCGGCAGTCTCTCGGGCGAGCTCCACCATTATTTCATGGCTCAAGATGAAGTAGGGCGGTTTGTTTCCGTTGCGCGCCTCTACTTCCCGCCAGTGCCACAACTCACGCAAAATTGCCATTGCTCTGGGACCGAGCTTATCACTGCCGCGAATGCGCCATACATTATCGGGATCTGGTGGAGAATCCTTGGTCGCATCCGTAATGAGGCGGCTGCAGGTTTCCTGATGCCATGACAGGCGGCCCTTTGTTTGCAACTCGGATTTCAACAGCTCGGCGAGCGGTTTCAAATACCGTGTGTCGTTTCTCGCATAACGCTCCATTCGTTCAGTCAAAGGGCGCCTGGACCAATCCATCTTCTGCGGGCCTTTCTCCAGGACAATATCGAGTTTGGATCGAACAAGATCGACCAGGGAAAATTGATGGTATCCGAGCAGGCGCGCCGCGAGCATTGTGTCAAAGATCCGGTTGGGAATGAATTGAAACCCACGCTGTAGGAGTCGTAGATCATAATCAGCTCCGTGAAGGATGATTTCATGCCGGCGAAGCAATGCCCATAGTGGATTCAGATCAATACCAGCCAGCGGATCCACAAGTTCGTCCCGGTCCACGACGCTGATCTGGAGCAGGCAAAGCTTTTCAGGATACGCATGCAAGCTGTCTGCTTCCGTGTCCACAGCTATCCATTCGGCGGCGTCCAGCGTCGAGAGAAGCAATGCCAGCTTATCGTCAGTGTTGATCACGGCTTGAGTAGATACGATTTTCAAGAAAAGCAAAAGTCCTCGTTGTGAGCCTGTTGGCAATAATGAAAATGATGCGGCGATGTCCTTGCCTTGTTCATGATCCTGTGTCGCCTCGGTTCTTTTCGTTCATACCTCACTCTTTCGATGGCCAAACAGCTCAGGAACAACAGCCCGCGAACTCGACGCGTTTGGATTTGGATTTCAGCTCGATGCCGTTCAAGGCAAAGATTTCCAGCGCGGAACTTTGAGTGAGTTTCCCGCCTCCTCACATCGGCAGTTGGGACGTGGAAGCCGGCACAGTGAATGTGCGTCTCCACCACGGCGGCCCGCAAGGCGTGAAGCCGAAGGCGGAAGTCTTCGTGAAGATTTTGGCGGATATTCGCGTATGACGCTTCACAGGGAAGCTGTCTGCGTTATGCCTGACCGAGGTGTTGCTTGAAGAAGGCCAGCGTTCGGTCCCAGGCAAGCTGCGCGTTTTGCTCGTCGTAGCGGCCGGTGGAGTCGTTGTGAAAGCCGTGGTTGCTCTTTGGGTACATGTGCATGGTGAATTTCACTCCGCCAGCCTTCAGGTCCGCTTCGTATTCCGGCCACGTGTCGTTGATCCGCGCGTCCAGCTCTGCGAGTTGAATCATCAACGGGGCTTGGATGTTCTTGCGTGCTTCCTTGGCGGCGGGTGTGCCGTAGAAGGGAACGCCCGCGTTGAGCGTGTCAGGAATGACGGCGGCGAGCATGTTGACGATGTAGCCGCCGAAGCAGAAGCCGACTGCGCCCAGTTTCCCGTTGCTGAGTTCGTGCGTTTTGAGGAACTTCGCCGCGGCGACGAAGTCCTGTTCGATCTTGGCCCGGTCCATCGCGCCTTGCAGAGCGCGGCCCTCGTCGTCGTTGCCCGGATAACCGCCCTTCGTATGGAGGGCATCCGGCGCGAACGCGACGAAGCCCGCCTTGGCCACGCGCCGGGCGACATCCTTGACATAGGGATTCAGGCCGCGGTTCTCATGGACCACAAGGACCACGGGAGCTTTTCCCTTCACGGCGGTGGGAGTGACGAGGTAACCGCGCCCTTCACCGTGTCCGCCGGGGGACGGAAAGACCGTGTAACGGGCCTTGATATCGGGATCGTTGAACGAAACTTGTTCCGCGTTGGCGTAGTTCGGCATCAACGTGGCCAGGAGGATGTCCATCGAGAACCCAGCGGCCACGAGAGTGGAGAGCCGGTTCATAAAGGTACGCCGGTCGATAAGGCCATGAGCGTATTCGTCATACCAATCGAATGCTTCCTGGGGAATGGGAGGATGGGAGCTAGTTTTGGAGGCTTCAGTTTGCATCATGTTCATGGCATTTCCTGGTTTTGGTGGTCAACGGTTGCTTGGCCAGATCGTTGAATCAACCCGGCTTGCAGGGCAATACCAATTGTCGGGTTCCTTCCTGGCCTACTTCTAATCGCACCCGTCTCAACGTGGAACTTGAGCTTACCTCATGCAGATGATGAGCCGTTTCTGGTTGTGGCTCTGGTAGCGTGGCGAGTTCAGGATGCATCCACGGTCGGCGACCTCCGTAAATTGGGTCGCACTTTTGTTGAAAGAAGTGTCCACTGGCCCGGCTTACTCAGGCTGGAATATGGCCATGTTAACCGAGCCCGGAACAGATTCGCTTCTGCCCACGCGCCAAAGCCTGTTGTCGCGCCTGCGCGACTGGCAGGATCAGGACAGATGGCAGCATTTCTTTGACACCTACTGGCGGCTGATCTACCGGGTGGCCCGCCAGGCAGGGCTCGACGACGCCACGGCTCAGGATGTGGTTCAAAACACGTTCATCTACCTCGCGCGCCGGATGCCCAGGTTCCGCTATGATCCGGCGCGGGGCTCCTTCAAGGCGTGGCTCCGGCGGGTCGCGCGGTCACGCATCTCGGTGCATCGACGCCGCGCCGAATCGAAGGAGCCTCCTTTGCCCGAACTGCAACTCGAGGATGACGACGCAAACATCTGGGAATCGCTCCCCGACCCGGCAGGAGACGCGCTCGATGAAATCTGGCAGCGCGAGTGGGAAGACAATCTGGTGAAGGCAGCCTTGCGACGGGTGCGAGCGAAGGTAAGCGCCCAGCAATTGATGATCTTCGAACTTGCGGCCCTCGGCGAGGTGCCGCTTAAGCAGGTCGCGCGCAAACTGGACGTGAGCCTGATGCAGGTGTACCTGGCGCGGCATCGCATCGGCAAATTGTTTAAGGACGAGCTGTTTCGGCTGAGAAAGGAGACGGAGTAGAGGATTCAGAAAACCGCATGGCAAAATTCGAAATCATTCCAAAGCTCGAAAGACTAAGCCGCCTTCGGTGCCCCTGGCCTTCCGGCCATGGAATTTTGGTGCCGTTGGAACTTGTGAATTTGACTGACGAGTGCATGCCGTGAGTTCCCCACCCACCATCCCGGATCATACGCTGCTGCGCCTCATAGGGCGCGGTTCCTACGGCGAGGTTTGGCTGGCCCGCAATGTGATGGCGGTTCTGCGCGCGGTGAAAATCATCGCGCGAGGTCAGTTCGACAGCGACCGGCCTTACGAACGCGAGTTTGCGGGTATCCAGCGCTACGAACCGGTGTCACGCAGCGCCGATGGCCTGGTGCATGTGCTGCATGTCGGGCGGAATGAGTCGGAACGGTATTTCTATTATGTCATGGAACTGGCGGATGACGCCGGGGACGGACTTCTTAATTTTGAAGTCCGAAATTCCAGAGAAATCCAAAGCCCGAACGCAGAAACGAAAGTGAACAGGGGTGAGCTTCGAGATGCTGGTATAGAGCGTTCCTCGGGTTCGGAATTTCAGGATTCGGATTCATCTTACTCCCCCCGCACCCTCCGTTCGGACCTCCGCCGCCTTGGTCGTCTGCCGGTCGCGGATGGACTCAGTCTTGCACTCGACGTGGTGGGTGGTCTGGCCCGTTTGCACGAACGTGGGTTGGTGCATCGCGATGTGAAGCCAGGCAACATCATTTACGTCGAGGGCCGCGCGAAGCTGGCGGACGTGGGTCTGGTTTCCAAAGGTGGCGAGGGTCGGACATTCGTCGGCACCGAGGGCTATATTCCGCCCGAAGGCCCAGGCTCGGAGGCGGCTGATCTCTACGCGCTCGGCATGGTGCTCTACGAGGCTGCGACCGGTTATCCGCCGGAGAAATTTCCCAAGGTGCCGCCGGAATGGTTCGCCGAGGATGGTGGACCCGAGGAGTTGGAGTTTCACGAAATTGTGCTCAAGGCCTGCGAAGGCGCGAGGGAACGGCGCTACCGGAGCGCCAAGGAAATGCAGGCCGACCTCGCGTACCTGCAAAGCGGTCAGAGTGTCCGGAAGTTGCATGCGCTCGAAAGGCGGGTGCGGGGATGGCGGCGCATGGGCTGGGCGACGGGAATCTGCCTGGCGCTGGCTTTCGCAATCGCTCTGGTGGGCAATTGGCGCGCTGGTGTCGAAGCGGAAAACCGCGCCAAGGAAACGCAACTCAAGGAACAGGCGCAGTCCGCCCTGGGCACGGCGTTGTTCGAGCAGGCCCGAGCGCTGGTGTTGAGCAAGGAACTCGGCCACCGCACCCGCGCCCTGGATGCCCTGCGACAGGCAGGAGGCGTGACCAACCGGGCAGATATGCGGCGTGTCGCCTTTGCCGCGCTATCGGTCCCCGACCTGCGGCTTGAGCGCGAGATTCCGATCGATCCGAGTACCACGCTGGTCCAACCCGACCCCTCGTTCTCGCGCCTTGCACTCTGTAACGGTCCGGGACCGGTGACCGTCCGATCCTTGCCGGATTTCGAACTGGTTGCGACGTTGCCACCCGAATCGAATAATCACGCCTATGTCGCCATGTGGAGTCGCGACGGAGAACTCCTTGCCGTCAAGCGGCAGCATGATGGCTTCGGCTTTCGTTCCGACTGGGAAATCTGGAACGTCGCCCAGACCCGGCGTGTTCTGACCGTGGGGCCGGATGTTTCGCGCAACGCCTTTGCCTTTCATCCGCAAGAGCTGCTGGTAATGGCTGGTCATGCCGATGGCCGCGTGACCGAGTGGAACCTCAAGGACGGCACACAGGCGGGCGAGTTTCGGTTTCCCGGTGCGCTCGGTGCGCTGGCCTTCTCGCCCGATGGCCGCCGCCTCGCGGCCATTCATCAGGCGAAGACTGGATGGACGCTGCCGATTCTGGACACGGCAACCCGCGAAGTGCAGCACGCCCTGAGTTGGCCCGAAGGGAGTTGGTTGTCCTGGCATCCGGATGGACGCTGGATCACGGCCATCGCCGACCATTCCCCTGCTCACGGTCGCGGAGTTTACTTGATCGATCCGGACACGGGCGGGCTGGCCCAACTGGGAGAGCACAAGATCAAGACGGCCGTCAGCACGTTTACCGGTGACGGCAACTTTCTTATGAGCAGCGGATGGGCTCGCGAAATCTTCTGCTGGGATCTGCGAACTTCGCAGCGCATGTTCACCTACGCGGGCACGGGCTACCGGCATTTTTGGAGTGCGGATGGACGACAGTGTATCGTGTGGCTCCCGGAACATGTTCTGCAATTGTTCAGCTTTGAGCGGCCTGCGTATCAACACTTCGCAGACAATCCAGGCGACGCGCTGCGCGATGGCCAGTTCTCTCCGGATGGACGCTGGCTGGTGGCCCGCGATGACCGGCACCTGTGTGTTTGGGACGTGCGTGGGAGCGTCTCGCCGGCGGTTCTGGCCACGCCGCGGCGGCAGACGGCGCTTTTTTCACCCGACAGCACAGAACTTTTTTCGGTTCCGGAGGAGTATTCGCAGCGGGGGTTCCTAGGGCGCTGGCGACTGGGAACAGGCGCCAAGCCCAAGAGCCCTCCAGAAGCGACGCCGCTCCCGATGGAGCTGCCCAAAGGACTCATGCGGGCGGCGGTCGCGGGAAACGAGATGGTGATGACCAGCCCCGAGGGAGTGCGTTTCGTCGCCCTGACCAATCTCGCCTCGGGTGAAGGACGTGTGGTCCGCATTCCGCCGGGCCTGGGATACATCTCTCCCGACGGACGTTGGATGGCCATGGTCTATGAGTACTCCCCCTGGGTGCGCATTTACAGTTTGCCGGACGTCAAGGAACTGGCGCAATTGAAGATCACCAACATCGTCACGTTCATCACTTTCTCTCCCACTGCCGACGAAATGCTTGTCCTCAACCGCAGTGGCGTCGAGTGGTTCGACACTGCAACGTGGCGGCAAACGCGCCACCAATCCGGCGCGCCGGTCTCCGGTTCCTATGCGTTCTACACGCCTGACGGTCGGGGCATTTGGATGGTCACGCACTTCCGAAACGCCACTCTACTCGATCGACGCACGCTCGAGCCGCTGCTGCCGCTGCCCAACAACGTCCTGCCGTTGGCAGTCACTCCCGATGGCCGCCAACTGGCCGTGAGCGTCGAGGGCCGGCGCGTGCAGCTCTGGGACATGCCCGGCTTGCGGCGGGAACTGGCGAAGCTCAGTTTGGACTGGAACGATCGGTAATCGCAAAATCGCATTGCTGCGCAGCTTTCTCTTGGCAGCAAGACCCTCGCGACTTCATTGCGCGATGGACGTTGGCTGATGGCCCTTCTCACCCTTTCGCGCCTCACACAGCCGCGTCGCGTCGCGTCGCAGCTTCAAGATTTCCTCAATCACATGAAAGGATCGGCTGGGTGCCGGCTTATTCAGGGCATGATGGTGAGTCCATCCTTGATCAACCAAATCCTATGAATAAATTCTGCAACATTCTCATTCCGGCTCTCGCCGTGATGACTTCCACGTTTGAAAACCCTGTGCACGCCGATGTAACCCTGCCCCCGACAACCGCCCTGGAGCGTGCCGGGCTTGGCGCGACCACGACCACTTTCGATTATGATTGTCCGTCCTACGTTTACCTTGGGAATAGTCCGGACAACGACTCGCCCGACTGGAGTGAACAGGCGCAGGGAATCGCAAATGACGGACGTCATTGGTTCTTCACGAGCATGTCCGGCGGACTTTTCAAGTACGAGGCAAACTGGCAGGCGGTGACCGGCGGCGACGACAGTGGCCGGCTCATGAGTGTCGGCTTCCCGCCAATCCTGGTCGGAAAATTTGGGATCAATCACTTCGGTGACCCAGACCACTACGCGGGCTACATCTTCGTTCCCTTCGAGAGCAGCAAAAACTCAGTCATTGGAGTGTTCCGTGCCTCTGATCTGGCGTTTGTAGATTGGGTCGATGTTCTTCCCTACCAGGCGAGGGCCGGCTGGGTCGCGATTGATCCGGTTGATCGCACTCTTTACAGCTCCGACAACCATCTCGACGCCGTAACACCGTTGGTCCGCTATCAACTCGACTTGTCGAAGATTGAAAATGGAGTTCAGGGAGATTTTCTCATCACGCCTCCGCAGGCAGTTCCGTTTTTTGAATTCGGCGGGAGGCCCGTTGGTGAGCGAATTCAGCTATATGCAAGGTGGCGTCTTCTCACCTTGGGGCGACTTTTACCTTTCCGTGGGCAAGTCAACCTCGCCCGCCAGCGAAACGCGCGGAGGCCTGCACCTGTTCCGGCGGACGCCGGATGGCAGCGCATTCCATCACATTCACAAATCTGTAAACGAGAGCCACGATCCCGGAGATCCGGTGTTCGCCTACGAGTATCATCCCACAACGCTGAGGGGGCAGGAACCGGAAGGCATTGATTGGTGGAACCGCGACAACCCGGAAGGGGCGCGCTATCGCGGTCAACTTCATGCCGTCCTGCTCAACAATGACAGGACAAACGACGACCAGGTCTGGTTGAAACATTACCGTGTCGATTACTCGCCTTGCGTCGGAGATGCTGACACTGACGGAGATGGTCTGTCTGACCTGAATGAGGCTTACGTCCACAACTCGCATCCGTTGCTGCGTGATACGGACATGGACGGCCAGTCCGACGGGGACGAGATCGCGTGCGGCTCCGATCTGCTCGATAAGGCGAGCCTGGCGGACGACCTCGATGGCGATACGATTCCTGACTGCCGCGACCTGGACGACGACAATGACGGCCAGTCGGACGTGGATGAACTTGGCTGTGGTTCGAACCCGCGCGATGCGGCCAGCCAAGCGCCCGATCTCGACGGTGACGGGGCCACCGACTGCGCTGATCTTGACGACGACAACGACAGCATCCCGGACAACCTCGACACATGCCCGACCGAGGTTCCAGGCCAGGGGCTGGACGCGGACCAAAACGGCTGCACCGACACTGTGAGGGGTCTGATCGAAATCGTCCGGGCGATGCCGATCCCGTCCAACATCAAGACCGCGTTGCTGGCGAAGCTTCAAAACGCGCTCCACTCCAATCAGACCGAGGTGGCCGAGTTGAGTCTATCAGCCTTCATCAAGCAGGTAACCGCGCAAACCGGGAAACACTTGACCACCGACCAGGCAGCTCTGCTCGCCGCCTACGCGAACAACATTCTTCAACTTCTCTGAGAATCAAACGCCGCCGCCTGACGATTTCCGCAGTTCTTTGAAAGGATTCGTCGGGTGGCGGCTTATTCAGGCTGTGACTGTAAATTCAACTCTTGATCAACCCAATCCCATGAAACGCACCATCAAAATCCTACTATCGGCGCTCGCCGTCTCAACCTTCGCGCTTGGACCCTCCCTCCGCGCCGATGAAACGTGTTCCTCGCCCTACTTGGCCCGCATCGAAGGCCAGGAGGAATTCCTTTACATCTGGACACTCGGTGTCGAGGGGCTCGGCGACGGCTCGGACAAACTCGTCGTCGTGGACGTCAAACCCCGCTCCTCCCGCTACGGCGAAGTGATTGCCAGCTATTCGGTGGGCGGACGCCACGAAGCGCATCACGGCGGTTTCACCGATGACCGCCGACAGCTCTGGCTGTCGGGCTTGGAGAGCAGCAAGATCTTCATCTTCGATGTTCACTCGCGGCCCAACATGCCGGTCCATGTGAAGACGATTGAAAACTTCGAGCAAGCCACCGGCGGCGCGGTCGGCCCCCACGGTGTCTATGCCCTGCCGGGGCGCGTGCTGGTGCCGTGCCTCTCGAACTCCAAAGACAAGGATGGACGCACTGCTCTGGTCGAATACAGCAACGAAGGCGACTACATCACCACGCACTGGTTGCCCACGAAGGATGCCGCCGGTTTGCCCGGCGCGGAGTTCGCCGACGGCTACGGCTACGACGCGCGCGTGCTGCCGCGCAAGAACGTGCTGCTCACCACCTCGTTCACGGGCTGGAACAATTACACGCGCGAGTTTGGAGACATGGTGAAGGACGCCGAGGCGATGAAGCAGTTCGGCGGGTCGATGGTGCTCTGGGATTTTCACACACGGAAGCCGAAGAAGGTTTTCAACGTGCCCGGTGCGCCGCTCGAAATCCGCTGGGCGTGGGGCGCGAAGCACAATTACGCCTTCACCGCCACGGCGCTGACCTCGAAGCTCTGGCTCTGCTACGAGGACCAGGACGGCGAATGGCAGGCGAAGGAAGTCGCCAACATCGGTGGCGCGGGCGGCGTTTTGCCCGTGGACATCAGCCTGAGCGCGGATGACAAGACGCTGTTCGTGAGCTGCTTCGGCGACGGCAAGGTGCGGGTGTTTGACGTGTCGAATCCGCATGAGCCGAGGCGGCTGCACGAGCAGACCATCGGCAAGCAGCTCAACATGGTGTCGCAAAGCTGGGACGGAAAGCGGCTCTACTTCAGCAGCTCGCTCCTCGCGCGCTGGGACAAGAATGGCTACGACAACGAGCAGTTCGTGAAGGCGTATGCCTGGGACGGCAAGGGATTGAAACCGAAGTTCGAGCTCGATTTCACTTCGCTCAAGCTGGGCCGCCCGCACCACATGCTCTTCGGCTCGACGAAGGTGAGAGGCAACCGTGTCGCATCCAAGTAAGGCCATGAACTTGAATCCTCTTACGACGAAGATGATGGAGTCTGGCGCGACAGCGTCATCGATGGTGGCAGCTCTCTGCCGCTTTCCATCGCAAACGATATCCATGACGCGTGGTGCAATCCAAAGCGCCAGGGGACTGGCGCACTCCAAGACCTGGCAGACATTCGGTGCGGCCTTTCTCCTGGTGGGAAACGCGCTTTGCTTTGCCGCCGACACTTCACGAACCCCCGGCCACGACTACGACGCACCTGCGCCGGGCACTTACGCTTTGCCCGTCATCAAACCCGCCGCCGATGGAGCGCTCGTTGATTCCGCTGGAAAGTCGGTCCGCCTCACTGAGCTCACGCGCGGCCGGATCACGGTGCTGAGTTTCATCTACACCCGCTGCGCTGCCGCCAACGCGTGCCCGATGGCGACGGGCGTGTTGCTGAAGCTTCACCGGGCAAGTGCGACGGACGCCGCCCTCGCAAACATGTTGTGTCTGGTGAGCATCAGCTTCGATCCGGCGAGCGACACACCAGAACGGATGAAGGCCTATTCCGCGCTTACGGCGGATTATCCGACCGCGGCGCCGTGGCACTTCGCTACAACTTACTCGCGGGCCGAACTCCAGCCGATCCTCACGGCCTACGGCCAGGTCGTGGACAAGAAGGCCAACCCGCTCGACCCGGCCGGCCCGCTGAATCACAACCTGTGCGTCTTCCTCGTGGATGCGCAGGGCAACATCCGGAACATCTACAGTTCCGGCACGCTCGATCCGCGCCTCGTGCTGGCGGATGTCCGCACGTTGATGCTGGAGCCAGCGCAAGCCGGCACCCATCCGGCCGCGAAAAACTCGCCTTGATCAGCCATCTCCCTCACCCTCCCCAAACCATGAATCCAACCCCCATCAATCCAAACAAAGCCCTCTGGGAAAAGGGCGATTTCACCCGCATTGCCGCGGCCATGCGCGAAAGCGGCGAGGCTCTCGTGCATCGCCTCGGCATCAAGCCAGGCACGAAGGTGCTTGATCTCGGCTGTGGCGATGGCACGACGGCATTGCCCGCCGCGAAACTCGGCGCGGACGTGCTGGGCGTGGACATCGCTGCGAACCTCGTGGCCGCCGGCAACCGCCGCGTCCAGGAACACGGCCTGGCCAACTGCCGGTTTCAGGAAGGCTGTGCCACGAACCTGCATGCGCTGGCCGACAAGTCATTTGACCTCGTCGTAAGCATCTTCGGCGCGATGTTCGCGCCCAAGCCGCATGACGTGGCTCGCGAGAAAGTGCGCGTGACGCGGCCCGGCGGACGCATCGTCATGGGCAACTGGATTCCCGGCGACCCGACGCTGGTCGCGCAGATTCTCAAGATCAGTTCCGCCCACGCGCCGCCGCCACCGGAAGGCTTCGTGAGCCCGATGACATGGGGCGTGGAGAGTCATGTGATTGAACGCTTCACGGGCGCGGGAGTGGCGAAAGAGCGCATCGCTTTCAGCCGTGAGACATTCACGTTCAACTATCCAGGCACGCCCGCCGCGTTTTTGGGCGAGTTTCGGAAGTGCTACGGGCCGACGATGAACGCATTCGATGCAGCGGAGCGGAGCGGTCGTGCCGCTGACCTTCAGGGGGAATTGGAAAGCCTTTTCACCAGCCAAAACCGGAGCCCGAATCCCAATGCAACATCCATCCCGGCCACCTACTTGCAGGTGACGGTCGAGATTTAGACAGTGAGCGTTTGTCTCGACCGCGGCGGCCCGAAAGTTGAGAAGTTAGATGTCCCATAACAATTCCGTTGGAGCCCGGAATCTATTCCGCAGAAGTGTGGATTCACCAACTCGCCGCCTCAGTATCGGGTAGCGGAGGATCAAACCGCGACGGCGCAAGCAAGGGTTACCGCCAGAGGGAATTGGTTTGCGTTTGGCCTGTCCCATTGTTGATCAATACCAGGATCGGCTCAGAGACTTTGTTGGGAACAGCGGGACGTTCGCCGATCAATGCGATGACTTCCTCGCCGGGCAACACTTGCTCCAGACGCCCGATCCCCGTGGCGGAATTCCAGACCGCTTTCCCGTCTGGCGCGAGGCGCGTCAGTGTTAAAGGTGCGAAAAGTTCCGTTCCGGTGCGATACAGGAGAAACACGCTGTCGGGATTCGTCGCTCGTAGAATTGTGCCACCGGGTCGGGCACGGAGAAATGTCGCGGCACGATACTCCGTCTCGGCGATCCGCTGTTGGGTCTGGATCGGTGGGCGCGCCTGGCTGGTGTCCGCCGTGCCTCGATGGAGTTGCCGATTGCGGTCCTTCTCGCTGGCGGTGAAATCGCGCGGCAAGGAGAAACCGGGTTTGAAATCATTCCTGGCGTCGTCGGCTGTCGCGACCGCAATCCACCCGTTTGAGGAAATCAATCCGCCGGAACACAAGCTGCCTTCGATGCGGCCGTTGAACTGTTCCTCCATCCACGAGCCGCGTGCTGGCGGAGGGCAGGGGTTCGCCTTGAGTGTTTCTCCCGAGAATTCGTACGCCTGACTCCAGTCCGGCGACACGGCGACAAAGCGATCTGTGAATTGCGGCTTTGCGGAGTTGAGGAACACCTCCAGGGCGGGATTCGCCTTCCTCAGGTCCGCCTCGCGTGCGATGCGTTTTGTCTTCCGGTTCACGGCGAAGACGTCCAGGGCCTGAACCCACACTACATCGCCTTCCGAGCCCAGGATTTTCGTCATGGGCGTCAAGGCGTTTGCCTGCTGCTGGCGGAGCAGCGTGTAAGTCTCCTGCTTGGCCGGGTCGCCAATGGGGATCACCAGCAGATCAATGCGGAAACGATCCGAGCCCGGCGCACGATGCAATTTCGGCAAGTATCGTTCCGTGGTGCTGATGAGTTGGAACACGTGCGTTGACGTGCGCGCCGCCGGGCCGAGTGGCGTGCCGGTGGACTTGATGGAAACGAACTGCCACGCCGCCAGACCAGCGGCAAGCACCACAACCACGACTATGGCCAGGGGAATGGCGAGGGGAGATTTGTAATACATGATGGGTTAGCTTGTTCGGAGCAGTCGCAGGATGAGTTTCCACGCTTCAAACTCGGAAACTTTGTTCGGGTAAATGTTCTTCGACGTTTCCCAATCGTAGAACTGCCGCAGCGCTATGAGGAAGTCTGCCTCGCTGGAAAACTTCTGCTGTCCGGGGTAGTCCCCGTGATCAGTGCGAACGAACCTTCCGCTTGTCCAGCAGATGTTCGTGCCACCCTCTTTGTGAGAGGTGGCGAAGGATGCGCCCCGTTTCATTGCTGCGACAATGGATTTTTGCAGCGCTTGAATGGTGTCGAGATGAGCCTCTGCGCGCAATGCCACATCGCACAGCTTTTGATAACGCGCGGCGCATCCCGCATTGGCGGCGGGTGGATTGGACGCCATGAAATCGCGCGTCCAGAGACTGAACCAACTGTCGGAGGTCTTGCGGTAATAGTCGTGATGCGTCTCCGCCCTTTCGGCCCATGACGTCTCGACACACAGCGAATAACAATTCTTGAGCACCAAAGCCGCTTCAAAGCGCAACTCGAAGAAATACAGCCCGCCGACCACATTGGCCTGGGCTCGCACGGTCAGGCATCCATTCTCCATCGTCGGTACAAACAAAGTCATGAGATCCCGCTCCAGGGCGAACTGGATTTCGTGCGGCGGACGCCGGTCCCGGAAGTGCAAAGTGCGCCTCGCACTGGTGGCGGTCTCGGTGGACATCAGCGCCCGGCGCGGTGCGCTGGCGAGCTCATCGGCGGCCTCGATGGAACGCTCGCGCAAAAGCTTCGCGCCAATCTCCAGTCCCGATCCCGTTTCCCGCGTCTGCGCGAATTGTGCCAAGGCATCCGGCATTCCCTCGGCGGCTTTGCGGATGGCATCCATGTCGGGATACGGCTGCGGTGGATTCGGTGGTTCGAGGACAAAGAAGTGCCGTTGCGCGTCGGTGAACTCGCCGGAATAGTCCGGCATGTTGCGTTCGTAGAAATTGATGCATTCGGACGACACGCGCCGACTCGGGCCGACGTGCTTCGCAAGCTTCACATTCGCGCCACAGGGCGCGGCGGGAAAACCGTGTGTCAGCTCGGCAATTGTGTTGCCTGCCTCGATCTCGGTCTCGACGAGCTTCCGCAGCGCGGCGGGAAACGCGGCAAGCTCCTGGGCGAATTCAGCGGGGATTTTCATGGAGCCAGATTCCGGCCTCGCTTCAGCGTGGCGCCGGATCGCCGGGCAGCGGATCAAGGTTGGCCCACTGTTTCATGTAGTAGCTCGCGACGCGGCGGACGTCGCCCTGGATCACTACGCTCTTGGTTCGCATGCGAGTGAGTTGGAGAATTTCGCCCAGCTCGTGCGTAAGGTCTCCACCAGAGTTTTCGCGCAAGGCGCGCACGGCCGTCATCCAGGCGCTGAAGCGTACGCTCACGCTGGCCGCGCCGGGCGGATAGGCATCGTCTTTCGCAGCGTTGGAATTCACCTGCCGGAGGAGGCCGGCGATGTGGTTGCCGGCGGCCGCCAGGGGCTTGAGCAATGCGGTCTGCGGCGCCGGCAAATGCTCGACCAGGTAGAGCGCGTTCCTGGCGGTGTCGTCGTCTTCATCTACCATGAGTGCGGCCAGCTCGGTTGTGTAATCCGGCCGCGCCGTGATGTGTTTCACCGCTGTGGCGATGCGGGACGCCGGAGCGCCATGCACGGTGTAAGGAAACCATTTCACAATTGGCGTGTACGCCCCAAGAGCATCGAACGCCGCCTGCTTTTCGCGCGCTTCCTGTGCATCGATGTCCTCCTTGGTGGGCGCGGGCGGCGGTGGCTCCACAAGCTGCACTTTGTAACGGAGATTGAATTTCTTTTCCGGCGGCGGCTCGGCTGTGCCCACATCCCAGCCGGAATCGAACCAATTGCTCCACTCGAGGTCGCTGCGGTTGGGGTGGGAGCGGAGCGGCAGCCAGAAGGTGAGGCTGTGCTCCTTGCTGAACCGCACGTCCATGACCTTGCTCGATGAACTCGTGTGCAGCGGCACAATGGCGGTCACGATCCAGCGGCCGTCCACCTGCCTGGCCTGCTGGAGATCGAGTTTGCCATGCTGCTGATGGCGGCCGCTGCCGGGCACCCGCACGGACGCGTAGATGCCGTATTCGTCCGCCGTTGTTGGGATGGCGAAGTCCTTGGGCGTGCGCACCTCGATGGCAAGCGCGAGATCCTTGCCGTCGATCTTCGGGGAAAAGTCAGCTTTCAACCAGCCAATGCCAAGGGCGACTCCACCGAGCGCGACCACGGCACCGCAGGAAATCCCCAGCGCTTTGAAAAATCCCGGCTCGGGCATCCCCGCAATCACGCGGCTCAGCACGAGGCCAAGTACAAACGCCGCGATACCGCCCACCAGCGCCATGGCGACCATGAGATAACCGGCTGCGCCCTCGCGGTTGGAAACGTTGAGCCATTCGCTGCAAGCGGCGGTGACCAGGCCGGCGACGACGAGGCCGAGCACGCCCGTGAGGGCGGCGATGAAGAAGGAGGAGGTCCAGGACATGGGGGTAGAAAGATTGACCGGCGGCTTCTCACGAGGTCAACCAGCGCAGCCAGGTCGGCCCCTGCCATGCGGTCGGACGCCACGTCCAGCCGCCCTGGGTGACGGCCTCCATCAGCGGCGATTTCATTTCGCTGAGGTTAAACTTGTAGCTGTAGGAAAGCTCCGGCTTGAAGCGGCCGTGCTCGTCAAGTTGCAAGCCGAAGACGCGCCTCTGTTCCGTTTGGAAAAAGACGATTCCCGTTGCCGCCTTCCACTGGATCTGCGCGCCACCGCGGCCGGCGGACCAGTCGTATTCAGCAAAGTAATCGGTCGCCCGGACTGCGCTGGCCGGTCCGTCGAGCATGAGCCGGATGCGGAAGGTCCGGCGCAATCCGTGGGCCCGGGCCATATCCACCCATTTGGCATCGGCGTAGCGCCAGGTGGCGAAGAACTCGTTCTCGCGCTCGCCGCGTTCAATGCGGAACGGCACGTCGAGCGCGTTGATGGCATCGAGCCGCGCGCCGAGTTCGGCGGCGGACACGGGTCGGATCCCGGCCTTTGCCGGGGAACTGCTGGCCCAGGCCGAACCCTTGAAGAACCAGCCGACATAGAAGGAGAGCAGGAAGATGATTCCGAAGACCTTCACCGTCGGCTGCCGCAGGAAGGTGCCCAGAGGTTGAAGGGACGCGATCAGCGGTTCACGCGGGGCGGGCTTGATGTCTGGCGAACTCACCGCAACGGAACTGGTGGCGCGGCGCGCGGCGCAGGCTTCTTTGGTCAGCGCGGTCCAGACGAAGAGGTGCCGGCCCGTGCGTAGCATCTCGAGGAAGTCTGAGCTCAGGCTGCGTTTGCCCCGCCAACCCCGCTCTTCGTCGCCGCTGGTGCCAGTAAGCCGGAACATCTTCCAGTAGGCAGCCGCTGCGCGTTTGGCCTGCTCGGCGGTGGAAAACTCGGCGACCAGGACGGTTTCACCCGTGCCCACGATGCCCAGTTCTGCATGTTGCGCCTCGTCGAGGACGCCGGTGAAAACGGCCTTGGCATCCCGGATTTGTTCGGCTGGGACATCGGGACCGAACAGCGCGGCGGGATTCGCAAAGCGGCCATCGCGCATCGACAGGCCGCCAGTGGGTTGGGGCTGAGCTGCGGTCTGCGTGGGCGGCTTCCGAGCTCGGATGAGATGCACGAGAGTGAACGACACCAGTAGCGGCGAGAACAGTACCGCCATGAAGACAATGGGCCGCAGCGAGGCTCCGGCACCTCGCAAGATGAGGCCGATCAAGGTCAGCACAAGCGGAATGCCAAGGCACAGGGCGGCGGCGATGATCAGGCCGTCATTGGCGCGGAAAATGGCGGGGAGCTGGCTCATGGTTTCGGCTTAACATCTTGAGTTTGTGACGAGGTGAGTGGAGTTGTCAATTCTGCCGGGCGGCGGACAGTGTCTTAATCTTGCTCGCAAACTTAATCATACCTACCAGCGCCAACGATTAAGAGCATGACCAAGATTAAGACGCTACTGGCCGGCGGACAGGTTTGCAGAGCACCGACGGCCGGGATACGTGACTTTGTTTGGATGCCGTGTCTGACAGGCCGGCCAGGCGGATGAACGGGATTCCCGCCCTCCAGCTGCGGTGTTCGGGAATTCAACGCAAGAACTCGGTCCAGATGCCCACGACCACGGCGAAGAGCAGCATGGCGACGAATCCCACCACCAGGCCGATCGGAACCGCCGCCAGCAGCGTAAGCACCGAACCGATCACTCGCCGTGCCCGGAACCATTCATCAAAGCCCGGCCGTGTCTCGGCCAGAATCATCGCGCCGGAAATCGCCATGCCCAGCGAGACAAGAATCAGGGCAAACATGAAGATGACGATGATTCCGCCGTCCTGTCCCTTTGAGCCCGAACCGAAGCCGTGGAGCACCCGTCCGCCGCAGAGGCAAAGCGCCACGGTGATGGCCATCACGGTCCGCTCCAGCCACCACCAGTTCTTTGCGCCGGGCACGAAGACGGTCGCGAATGCCAGCGGTACCGCCAGAAAAGGCAGAAGCCAGACCAGGCGTTCAAGCAATTGGATGTCGCGACTCTCGCCCGCTGGGTGGCGGGCGCAAGACCAGAACACAGCCGCGGTGAAGATGCCAGCACCGCTTCCGGGCCGAACAGGATCAAGAGCGCTCGATTCACGGGCTGGGGGTGTTGGATGATGGTTCTCGGGTATCCCGGTGGTGGAGTTCCCAAACCTGCGGATACGGTTCGCACCGCCGGCCACGCTCACATCAACCAAGGGCGCGCTCCGCGGTGAGAATGAACTGGTTGATCAATACCACGCTTGTCCCGAAAGGCTTGGAGGATGTCGATGGTGTTTCAGCGTTTGAACAGGGTGGAGAAAAACACAACGCTCCCCGCCAGGAGTCCAAAACCGAGCGACATTGCAAAACCGACGGGCACAGCGGCCAGCACCGTTAGAACGGAACCGATGACCCGGTGGGCACGAAACCATGCGGCGAAGGCGGGCTTGTGTTCCGCAAGGATCAGGGCACCCGCGATGGCATTGGCCAGTGCGGCCAGACACAACCCGAAACAGAGCACAACGACATACTCCATGCCTGATCGAGGACCCGAGTCCGGGGCGGCGTGAGCGTATGACAGCTTGTTCACGCAGATCAGCAGAGCCACGGCCACGGCGATGTTGACCCGGGGAATCCACCACCATGACCTCGCACCCGGCACAAAAATCGTGGCGTAAGCCAGCACCACCGTGACGAGGGGAAGCGACCAGATGAGATTGTTGATTATGTCCACGTCACGGCTGCTGTAGGAGCCGTAGCGCGCGCAAAGAAAAAAGATCAGAGCCGTGAGCAGAGCCATCGCGGCTTCCGGTCCGAGAAGATATGTGAGCGCGCGGTTCATGGAATTCAGTGCGGTTCGATCCCTGATTCACTTCGTTGGCTCGACTTTGTCTTTGAAGTCGCCAATGACCGGGGCGAAATCCACTCCGGTGCCGGCGAACTTTTTCGTGAGGGCGGCAAACATATCCGTGCCCCAACGCCGCAGGTCTTTGAGGTGTTTCTTCGTCGTGAAGTTGGGGGCGGGAATGCGATCCACCCAACGCTGCATGGCTGTGCGCGCGGGACGGGCCAGCCGAGCCTCTTCGGCGGGAGTCAGCGCGGCGTCACGCAGGAAAGCCAACGCAGGTTCTACGTGACCGCTCTCCAACTCACCAGCCATGCGCTCCAAAAAGCTTGGATGCGAGCGCAGGCGGGCGGTCGCAGCCTCGCGCACTTCGCGGTTTCCACTCCCGCTCGCCCGCCAGAGCAGGCTCTCGAAATGGGTCTCCGGATCGAGCGCGGAGATTTGGGCAAGAGTTTCCCGTGACGATGGACCGAGGTTGGCAATTCGGTGTGCGATCCCAGCCACTCCGCTCCTGCCCGTGCGGACAACCCAGCAGCCGAGACCTGCCACGCCGACGACGAGGCTCAAGGCGGCGAAAATAGTCCACGGCCAGCGCAGCCATTGAATGGGAATTCCAGGTGCGAGTTTTTGATTTACGCTCAAGACCACCAGCAACCCGGTGGCGAGAGGAACGAGATAAATCACCGGGGCGTAGAGGGCGCTCGGCGTGAATCCGGGTCGGATATACAAGCCGACAAAGACGAACGTGACGACCGCCAGCGACAGCGACGCGGCAACGGTGAGCGTGTAAAGCGCGGGCCGGCCGAGTCGCAACCAGTCGAATCCGCCACTTGCGGTCACGCAGAGCAGCGCGCCCATCAACAGCAGCCACAGCGGAATCAAGACGAGCAGTGCGGGTGTCACCCACTGATCGTCGCTCAGATGCTTGCTCGCGTAGTGCGAGAGCATACGTGGAAGTGGGATCAGCAATACGAGCGTGGCCAGCCCGACGCAGATGTTGCCGATGATTTGGACGAGTGGAGAGGGGTTCATTTGAGCAAAGCGACCGCGAGGATCAACCCGAAGATGACCGTGGGCGCAAAGCTGACGCATGCCGCCCACACGGGTTGCCCGGCGCGCAGCAGGAAGATGCCGACAGTGATGCCGGCCAGGCCGAGCAGGGTCAGTCCAAGCATCCAGAGTTTTAGAGCGTGGATTTGCGCGGGCGTCGCGTTCGCGCCTCCGGCCATGCAGAACACAACAGCGGTCAGTGTCGCAAGGACGGTGCAGATCATGGCAGCAATGGTGAGAGCGGTCATCATGGCTTTCATCGTGCGCGACGCTTCATGGTTTGGAGGGTGTCGAAGGCTGGCCTTCCGGCATCCGGTCACGGGAGTTTCCATACTCGCGGAAACGGTCCGCACGGTAGGCGAGGAACAGGTCGGCCAGCGACGTTGTGGCCGCCGGCAGGGTCCAGTCGCGGTCCCGCAGTTGGGCGATGACTTCCTCACGGGTCAACGTTTGCTCCAGGCGCAGGTCGAAGGCGACCTTGAAGCGCATCACGTTGTAGAAGGTTGCATTGAAGTAGCGGCGGAGCGGCGAAGGGCGTGACTCGGCGCTGCGGTAGTTTTGGATGCGAAAACGACGGCCCGTGGCGTCCACGACATGGAACCGCTCCTCCATGACGTGGTCCGTATTCTCCGGGCGCAGCGTCAGTTCATCGGCGTTGAGGCAGACTTCGTCTATCTTGTTCCCGTCCACCAGCAGCACGGGATAGTTGAGCGCGGCGGGCTGGATGATGGCGGGTTTGATCCACGGACGCGGCGAGATCCACCAGGCGAGCGCGCCCAGGATCAGCAACGGCACGATAAGCAGCAGCGGGCCTGCAGGCGAGGCGCCGAAGGAGCGGCGAAAATTGCTGGCGAGCAGAAACACCACCACGTAACCGACACCGAGCAGCACGAGTGTCGCGGACAGTATCCAGCGCGCGGCGGTCATGGCAGATGCCCCCGTTTCAGTTGTTCCTCGATCGAGACCGGGGGCTCGCCGCGGAGTTCACGGGCCACGATCTGGAAGCATTTGACGAGCGTTCCATCGAGCCGGGCGAGGCGGCGCTGGAACTGGCTGAGTGCGACAAGCATTTCGGGGGTGTTCAGCATCCGCTCGGCGATCACTATCAGCAGTGCCTCGAAACGCGCGCAACTCACCACTCGATCCGGCACATCGGGAAGCGGCTCCAGCGACAGGCCGCTCATGATCTCGAGGATCGTGGGCGCGAGAGCCGGACTCAACGGCGAGTGCATCAGCGCCATCGCATATCCGGCGCTGCGCTGGATGGCGTCATTGCTGCGCAGGGCCTCAAGCATCACGGCGGGATGATCGGATCGCTGGAGCAACAGGTCCGCAGCGACGTCACTGGCTGGGCTGCGCAACTGGGCGTGGTGGAACAGATCGGGCAACGGACTGTTCGAACGAAGCTGCAGCGCGTCCCAGACCATCGTGTAGCCATCGAGAGTTTTCGGCAGGTCCGCCGGGGGCTTCGCGCTGGGGCACCCGGTCTTCCGCAGGCGCTGGCCGTCGTTCAGGGCGGCCTGCTCACGGGCGAGGCGCGACTCCAGTTCCGCGAGTTCGGCCGGTGTCTCGCAGTGTGTGTCGGCGGGCAGGTAGAGGTGTTCGTAGCGAACCAGCTCGTAGGCCATCGGCCAGCGGGTCGGGTTGTGGGACGAAACCTTCACCCGCGGCCATTGCGCCAGCCAGGCGAGCACTTTGCCCGGCAGCGCGACCGTGAGATTGGCCTGCCAGGAATCGCCGGTGTATCGGCCTTCGTCGCCCACGCTCCGGGTGCAGGTGACAGTGCTGCAGCGCAGGCAGGCATGGACGCTGAGCTCACCCATGATGGACAGGACGGGTCGGTGCAAAGCGTGATCACAATCGCAGGCGACACGCAACTCGCAGAGGTTGGTGTTGTCCGGCGGCTGGCTGCCGACATATGGGCCTAGAGACAATGCCTTTTATGAATTCGGAGCAGTTGAATGGTTTACTTTGTAAGCAACAGGGCCGCGGCGGTAGGTGTTTTTGCGCAGGCGAGGCCAACTGCTGACAGGTTGACGGAGCGCGCGGGGGCAGGAGCGTTGCCGCCGTTT
>SXGS01719514.1_pt1 | contig 25701 bp, 23 predicted proteins | sample 3174681 | NCBI WGS metagenome assembly SXGS01 (sample SAMN11356861, study PRJNA531348) | freshwater metagenome | isolation source: freshwater sample F1-80 | place: China: Fuxian Lake, Yuxi | collected 2017-12-25 | reverse complement strand
TCCTATCATGAGGCCCTTTTTTCCCCACTTCAAACAAATTCCGTGTTCCTTGTTCCGGCGCCCCTCCGGTCTCACCCACTTCCAGCACCTTCATCCACGCCATTTTTCCAAAAAACGTCCCCTATGGGACAGGCTCTAGTTGGTGGCGCCCTCGAGGAGTATGCCGTCCGGGGGGCTGGCCGCCGAGGTTCCAGCACGCACGCGCGCGGCCCCAAAAACACGAAGCCGCCCCCCGGGGACAACGGCCTCATGAAAGGTCCGTTCCTGGGAATCGGACACGCCGGTCAGCACCAGCAGAGGCTTGACATCCAACGCGCCGGGCCTAGACGGTGAATCCGTCTTGACCGCAGTCGTCAACCAGGGCTCGTACTCGCCCAACAAGTCCCAAACCGCGCGATGATGCTCTGGCTCGTCACTCTTGAAGTCGAGATTGAGGACGACAAGCGGCCAAAGCCGGCGGTTGCCCCTTCGCAAGGCGTCCTCGACGATCGGCCTAACCCGCTCGAAGAAGTACTCCTTCATGCCCGGCTCGGCGCCGGCCGGCTTGGAATCGTGCGACAGGATGGAGCGGCCACCGAACCACAGCAGATCCTGCTCGATCGCGACCGGCACGCCCAGAGCGAGCGCGCGGTCGATACGGTCGTGCCACCGACCCTTCTCTGGATAGCAATTGTGCGCATCGAGCAGTACGCGCCTGCCCGGCGCGAAATCCTGAGCTTCGACGATTCCGGCGGCAAGCAGACACAGTAACCGCGTCACCCCTGAACCCGTTTTTCCCTGCCTTGCCAGAATGCCTCCTTGAGCACCATTTTCCGGATTTTCCCGGTTCCGGTCTTGGGAAGCGGATCGTCTTGAAAACGAATCACCCGGGGTAGTTTGAAACGGCCGACTCGCTCGGACAGGAAGTCGATCAGCGCCTGCTCGGTGAGGGACTCGCCCGGTTTCAGCACGATTACGGCGGCCGGGACCTCGCCCCACTTTTCATCCGGCGCCGCGACCACCGCGCATTCGAACACGGCGGGGTGCGCGAATATGGCCTTCTCCACCTCGATGGATGAGATATTCTCTCCGCCGGAGATGATGATCTCCTTTTTCCTGTCGACGATGTGAATGTATCCCTCGTCGTCCCACACGGCCATGTCGCCGGTGTGGAACCAGTGCCCTGTCATCACGGCGGCGGTCTGTTCAGGCTCCCGGAAGTAGCCTTCCATGACATGATCGCCGCAGGCAACCACCTCTCCCATGGATGCCATGTCGCGGGGCACGTCGCGCATCTCGTCATCGACCACTCGCACGTCCACCCCCGGAACCGGCCAACCGGCCATCGCTTGGCGGCGGTGTCGTTCCGCGTCGCCCGAGTTGGGGATCCCCTTCTCTCTCGAGGTGGTTAGCACCGGACACGTCTCGGTCAATCCATACCCGGCCACGCACCGGCAGCCGAACGCCGCTTCCACGCGAGCCACCAGTTCGGGCGAGGATGCCGCGCCTCCGATCGTGATCTCCCGCAGGCTGGATAGGTCGGACGTCTTGATCTCCGGGTGATTGATCAGTGCATTGGCCATGGTGGGAACCAGGCACATGTGTGTTGCGCGGTGTTCGACGATCGTGCGGAAAACGAAAGACGGTTCGAAGCGTCGCACCATGACTTGCCGCACGCCGAGCATCGTGGAAGCTTGGGGCCGCCCCCAGCCATTGGCATGGAACATCGGAATCGTGTGGAGATCCACCATCGAGTGGACGTCTTTGTAGATGGCTTGTACGTCGAGCGCATGGAGGTAGAGCGTACGATGAGCAAGGGTGACGCCCTTCGGACTTCCCGTGCTACCACTGGTGTAGAAGAGTTCGGCTATCGCCATCTCGTCGTAGGAGAAGATGTCGGCGCGCTCGGAAATTCCCTCGGCGAGGATGTCCTCGTAGCAGAGGTCCGCCTCCCCGGCGACATCGTCCAATGTCACCCATTTCTCGACCTGGGGACAGTTGCGCCGCAATTCGGCGACGAGCGGCAGGAAGTCGTTCTCGAAGAGCACGAACCGCGCTCCGGAATGTCCTAGGATGTTCGTCATCTCCGCCGGCGACAATCGTACATTGAGCGGCATCACGATCGCCCGCGCCTGCACCACACCGTAGTAGCCCTCGAGCAATTGGTGGTTGTTGAAGCTGATATAGGCCACTCGGTCGCCAGGTTGAATTCCCAGACGGACCAAGCCACTGGCGAGGCATTGCGCACGCCGTCCGAATTCGGCGTAGGTGAACGACCGGTCGCCGCTGACGATGCCGATCCGGTTGCCGAACAGGTCCATGGCGCGGTGCAAAAACCGCAGGGGGGTGAGTGGTACGAACATCGTCTCTCGATTCTCTCTCGGCGCGAGCAATCATGCAAAGGAAAAGTTGGCGTGCGGATGAGGAGCGAGTTCGGGTACACTAACGAATCGATGGAGTTTCCGAAGAAGGGAGCAACCGAATGAGCTAAGTAGCAAGGCGGGAATTCGCCAAGGCAGGCGTGGCGGCCGCGGCGGCTGCGATGAGCGGCGAGGCGATGGCCAAACCGCTGCCGCCGTTGACTCCGGGCATCAAGATCTCGATGCAGGTCGGGGAGAATGTGACGCCTGAAGATCTCGCGTGGATCAAGCAGATGGGCGTGGACTACCTGAACGTGCAGACCGGCAAGGACCGGGGTACGCTGTCGAATTTCCTGGACATCAAGAAGCGTGTCGAGGCGTCCGGGCTCAAGCTGTGGAATATCTCCAACAGCGACAACCGGAATATCGAGGAGGTGACGCTGAACCTCCCCGGCCGGGACGCCAAGATCGAGTGGTTGAAGCAATACATCCGCGATACGGGCAAGGCGGGAATCGGCTACATCACCTATGCCCACATGGCGAACGGGATCTGGTCGAGCCCTCGTGAGTCGACACGGGGGGGAGCTTCCGCGCGCGCCTTCAATATGAAGACCGCGCAGGGCGTCTGGAACGGCAAGACGTACGCCAATCCGCTATCCCACGGGAGGAAGTACTCCAAAGAAGAGCTCTGGGACAACTACACCTATTTCATCAAGCAGATCGCACCGGTGGCGGAGGAGTCCGGAGTACGCATCGGCATTCACCCCGACGATCCCCCAGTTCCGGAACTCGGTGGTATCCCGCGCCATATTTTCGGCACTTTCGACGGCTACATGAAAGCGCTCGAGATCGCGAACTCGCCTGCGATCGGTGTGTGCTTGTGCTGCGGAACGTGGATGGAGGGCGGCAAGTCCACCGGCAAGGACGTCTACGGCGCGGTGCGGGAATTCGCCAGGATCGGCAAGTTGTGGAAGATCCACTTCAGGAACGTCACCGCGCCGATTCCCTACTTCGTCGAAACCTATATCGACGACGGCTACACCGACATGTACAAGCTGATGAAAACGCTCGTCGAAGTGGATTTCCGGGGCAATCTGATCGCCGACCACGTGCCGGAAATGAGCGGCGGACGCAACAACGGCTGGTCGTACAGCATGGGGTATATCCGTGCACTGTACAAAGCGGCTCAGGCGGAGTTGAAGAAGGGCTAATTCAGGCGGAACGTGGTCACACCCGCGCCTCCGGCGGCGTTTGACCACGACCCCCAACCCGCATCCGAGCCGGGGACGCATTGGACCCCGGCCGGGCACGCCCGCACGATTCCCGTGTAGGTAGTACCCGCGATGTTGGCGGTAAGCGGGACCTGCACCAACAAACCGGGCGTTACGCCCCGGGCCGATGGGGCTGACGTCCCGGCGATTGCAACGTAATATTCATAGAGAGACGCGCCGGTCAGAGGCGTCCATCCGAGTTGCACGTTCCCCTGTGGGATCGCAAAGCCTACTCCATCCGCCTGATGCCGTGGCTGGGTCATCGTGGGAGTGGGCGGAACACCGCCCCGCACCAGGAACCCCGCCGCCGGGCCAAAGATCGGGCTGGCCGAGGACGGGTTCGCAATCACTTGTGCGTCGTATCGATTACCGGCGCCGGTGAATTTGGCGGCCCAGAAATTCGATGTCGTCAGGATGTCGAGCGCAGCCGCGCCCCGCGACAAGTCTTGGACGTAGAGCCGGTAGATGGTGTTCTGGCCCGTATCGCCCGGGACTCGTGTCCACGAAAAGAAGACATCGGGGCCCGTCACGGCGAGGCCGCCCGAGGGACTTCCGAGGATGGGCGCCGCGGGATTGGGTCCGGGAGGATTCAGCGCCGTGTGCGGGCTGAAGGGACCACAGCCGTTGCCGTTGCATCCGCGAACGATCACGCCGATCGCGCCGGCAGGAACGTCGAGGCTGGCGCCCAGACCCGTAACCACCCGCCCCGCTACGGTGAGGGCGCCGCCTCCGGGCCCGGCGGACAATTGGATCGCCTGCAGGTCGTATTGGTCGGCGTTGACCACCGCGCTCCACTGGCACGTGATCTGGCTCCCCGCACTCAGAGTGCAAGACGGAGCGCCCGGCGCCGCCGTGGGTGCGGCTGGAATGATTACCGCGAAGGTCACCGGCGCAGACCACGGGCCGCACCCGGCGGCGCAAGCACGTACCTGCAACTGGTAGTTCGCCGAACCGCGCATCGTGAAGACGGTGGATACCGGCGGAGGACCACCCCCTGCTCCGAAGTTGGCGATCGACAGTTCGGTGGCCCCGCCAGCGGCCATATCGCGCAGAAGCACTTCGTAGCTGCCGGCCCCGTCGACGGCAGACCAGCGGAATGTCTGCGTGGACGACGTAAACGTCTGGCCGGCGGCGGGGGAGACGATCGAAGGCGCAACACCTGGCCGGGTCAGTGCTACCGAGAAGACGACCTGGGAGTATGGGCCACAGTCGCTGTCGGCGAAGCCGCCCGCGCAGGATCGCACCTGAAATACATATGTTCCATCGGCGAGACTGACAAGGGTCGACGAAGAAGCTCCCCCCGTCAGACTCCCGGCGAATACCTGCGACCCGTTCTGGGTAATACGCATCCCGTAACCACCGGCGCCCGAGACCGGCGCCCACTGAAAGGTGACGCCGGAAACGGCGATTGTCTGTCCTGATGTGGGACTGGTGATAACAGGCCCGCCCGTGGCGCCGTCGATGAGGGCGCCGGCGATATCGGCGCTCATCCGGCCCCGGCCACCCGTGGCCCGCTGAAACACGGAATCCGCGCGCGATGCGCCGAATTCGAACCAAGCCATCTCCTCCGCCGTCGCGAACCGGTCGAAGGTTACTAGTATGGTGGCCATCGGGAAGTCCTTACGCGCGGCGCTCGAGTCCGGCACTCTGCCGCCGAGTACCGAGGTGATATCTCCGATCGAGATGGGTGTAACTGGCCCGGCCAATGTCCCACCGAGCCGCGCGTTAGCCGTCTGCGATTGATCATTGAACACGAAATGAGACGAGACGGCGCCGGGTGGAACCAGCCCCATCAGATACAACTCGAGGTCGTTGAACTGAACGGGATTGGAGTCGGCGACAACCAGATAGCCATTGTTTTGCGGCTGCAGGCGCAAGCCGGGCAGCGGCGTTCCCTGGGTGTTGGCGGGATTCGAGACGCCGATGATTCCGAAGGCGAGGTCGGAGAGCGGCCAGTGGGGGGAACCGGACGCCAGCGGCGCGACAGGAATGTAGTTGATCCACTGGTGAGCGGTCTCGCGAAGAAACCAGTTGCCCTCGGAGACGAGGTCGAACGCGTGGTCGTTGGGAAAGCGGTTGATGCCGAGGAGCCGGCCGCCGGAGCCGTACTGCGCCGTGTTGTCGAACACGGACAGGCCGATGCCGGTGGTGGCGTTGCGCGTGTTGGTGTGCGAGCGGTTCTCGTATGCGGCGCCTTCGAACACCAGATTGACGAAATCGAAGCTGTCGCGGAACGTCCCGAAGAAGCGGCTGGGCGCCCAGGACACGCTCTGCGCCTCGGCAAGGAACTCGTTCCGCGTCACCTTCAGATTCGCGACCCGCGGCGTAAGCTGGAAGCGCGAGTTCACAGCCGTGACCGGCCCGACGGTCATCGCATTGGTCAGGACCTTGAGCGTGCAGGCTCCTTGTACGACGGGAACGGCGTCGTTGCGCAGGTCGATGGTTCCGAGTGTCACCTCGGGAGCGCCTTGAACGAGATTGGCGAGGATATCCGATACCGGGACAATGACGGAGTAGATCCGGTCGCCGGCGGCGCGGTCGCCGAGCGTGCCGTCATCGCGGAGTTCGCGTTCGGCCGGGGTGATGCCCGGATTTTGCCGGAATACCACCCTCGTGATTCCCGGTCCCACTGTCACTTCGAGAAGAACAGGCTGTGGAGAGGCTGGCGAGTACACGCCCGGAGTGAGCCGGGTGTGCACGAGATCGTTACGAAGGGCGTTCGCGGGAACGGCGGCAATCCATGCGGCCGCGCCTAGAAGAATTCGCCCACGAATCTTCCGTGTCATGTATGGCCTCATTCTAGCGCCGCCGCCGGTCTTGTATGATGAAGCTCAGGAGAGTCCATGTACCACAACGAACTTTCGACCTGGGAAAAATTGACAACCACGACCACGCTGACTCGGAGTCAGTCGGCGGTGATCCGGCAAACGTACATGCTTCTTGGTGTGAGCGTGTTCGCGGCCATGGCGGGCGGATACATCGGCGCAACGTCGGAGACGCTGGTGCGGTTCTTCTCGTCGACCATCGGATGGGTGGTGGCGATCGTGCTGCTCAACGTAGTTCCCTATATCGCCATGGCGGCGCGGCACAATCCCGTGCTGGGTGTTTCCGCGCTGGTGTTCGACGGCTTCCTGGCGGGGATCGCTATTTCGCCGTTGCTATTCGTAGCCAGCCTCATGGCGCCGGCGATGATCGTGGTGGCGTTCATGATCACGGGCTTGGTGTTCCTGGCAATCACCGGATACGTGTTCATGTCCGGCCGCACCTTCGCGGCTCCGCGCGGTCTGATGATCGGGATGTTCGTAGCCATCACCGGAGCGGTCGTGTTGAACAGCTTCCTGAACATCGGCTGGCTCGGAATCCTGGCCAGCGCCGGAATCGGCATCTTCGGATGCGTGGCGCTCGTTTATTCGACCAGCGGAGTGCTCAACAGTCCCGACGCCGACAGTCCGATCCCGGGGGCATTGGCCCTGTTTTCGGGACTCTTCAACGTGTTCGTGGCGATGTTGAACATCCTGCTGCGGTTGATGGGCGGCGGACGGCGCGACTAGGGCGAATCAGTCCTCTGCCGCCGGAGGCAGCGCGGACAAGAAGTCGAAGTCGCAACCGAGGTGCGCCTGGGTGACGTGCGAAAGAAAGAGCTTGCCGTACCCGCGTTCGTAGCGCGGCTTGGGCCGCGCGAATGAAGCGAGACGGGCGTCGATCTCGGCCGGCGGCAGGTCGAGGTCGATGCGCCGCGCCGCGGTATCGAGCACGATCGTATCGCCGGTGCGCACGGCCGCGAGCGGACCGCCGATGGCCGACTCGGGCGAGATGTGGAGCACCACCGTGCCGAAGCTGGTGCCCGACATTCGGGCATCGGAGATGCGCACCAGGTCCTTGACGCCCTGCTTGAGGAGCTTGACCGGCATCGGAATGTGGCCCCACTCTGGAAACCCGGGGCCGCCATGGGGACCGCCGTTCTTGAGGACGAGTACCGTGTTTTCGTCCACCGGCAGGTCGTCGCGGAGCAGCTCGGCCAGCATCTCCTCATGGTCGTCGAAGACATAGGCCGGGCCCCGGTGCTGGAGGAGGTGGGGCGAAGAGGCGGTGTGCTTGATCACCGCGCCGTTCGGCGCCAGGTTGCCGTACAGGATGAAGGTGCCCCCTTCGGCGTTCAGCGGATTGTCGAGCGGTCGAATGACGTCCGTGTTGTAGCACGCGGCCTCGGAGTTGTTCTCGGCGAGCGTCCGGCCATTCGCGGTGACGCAGGAGCCGTTCAGTAGCGGCAGGACATTGCGCAACAGCGCCGGGAGACCGCCCGCGTAAAAGAAGTCCTCCATGAGGTAGCCGCCCGACGGCCGTATGTTCGCCAAATACGGAGTTTGTTGAGAGAAACGGTGAAAATCCTCCAACGTGAGATCGATCCCCAACCGCCCAGCGATGGCGATCAGGTGGACCACCGCGTTGGTGGACCCGCCGAGCGCCATGCACACCTTGATGGCGTTGTCGAACGCGTCCCGCGTCATGATCGCGGAGGGGCGAAGGTCTTCCGACACCATCTCGACGATCCGGCGGCCCGAAGCTTCCGCCATCGCCAGCCGGCGGGAATCCGGCGCGGGGATGCTGGCGCATCCGGGCAACGTCATGCCGAGCGCTTCGGCCATCGACGTCATCGTCGAGGCGGTGCCCATCACCATGCAGTGCCCGTTGGACCGCGCGGCGCATCCCTCGAACTCGCAGAGTTCCTCCTCCGACATCTGGCCGGTTCGATACAGGTCGAACATCTTTCTCATGTCCGTGCCGGACCCGATCTTGGCCCCTTTGTAGTCGCCGGAGAGCATCGGGCCGCCCGTCACGAAAATCGAGGGGACATCGGCCGAAGCAGCGCCCATCAGTTGGGCCGGGGTCGTCTTGTCGCAGCCGCACAGGAGCACCACTCCGTCGAGTGGGTTCGCCCGGATCGACTCTTCGACATCCATCGCCATCAGATTTCGAAACAGCATGGTCGTCGGGCGCATGAACACCTCACCCAACGAGATGGTGGGGAACTCGAGGGGCACGCCGCCGGCCTGCCAGACACCACGCTTGACCGCCTCGGCGACGGTGCGCAAGTGGATGTTGCAATGGTTCAGTTCGCTCCAGGAATTGCAGATGCCGATCACCGGCTTGCCGAAAAAGCTCTCCCTGGAGAGGCCTTCCGACCGGAGATAGGCGCGCCTGGCGAAGGAGTAGTATTCGAGGGAATCAAACCAGGACTGGGAGCGGAGCTTCCTTGTCGTGCTCATTCTCTCTACTGTAGCCGGCCGGCCGGGAGAGGCTGTCCTGGAGCGACCATCGGGCCGCGATCTCCTTGACCTTGTCGAAGATGAGCGGCTTCGATAGGTAGTCGTTCATTCCCGCGGAGAGACAGGCCTCGCGATCGCCCTCCATGGCATTGGCCGTCATCGCCACGATCGGCGTTTTCGACGCTTCTCCGTCCAAGGCTCGAATCGCCGCCGTGGCTTGGAGCCCGTCCATCAGCGGCATCTGCCAGTCCATGAGAATCAGGCCGTACCGGGCCCGCAAGACACAATCGAGCGCCTCGGCGCCGCTTCCGGCGCAGTCGACCTTCCAGCCGAGCTTTTCCATCAACCGCCGCGCGATCTTCAGGTTCACGGCGTTGTCGTCGACAACCAGCGCCCGAGGAGCGCTTTGCGAGGGATTCGGGGGGCGGCTGGCGAAGCAGTCGCCAACCGCGGCGCGAAGCGCGGACTCGCGAAGCGGACGGGCCACGAAGCGGACCGCCCCGGTGAGAAGCGGCTCTCCCGTCCACTGCCGCTCGGAAAACGGCAGGACGATCACGATGGCAATCGCCGCGGTACGGGGACTCTCGAGCAGCGTCTGGGCAAGTTCCATTCCAGTTGTTCCGGGTAGGTTCTGCTCCAGAATGGCGAGTTCGAAAGGATCGCCCGCGCCGGCGGCGGACGCGATCAACCGGACCGCGGAATCGCCGCTTTCGGCGAACGTAACTCGCATTCCCCAGGCGGCCGCCAGTTCTCCGGTGATGCCGCGGGTGCTCGACACCGGGTCGACGATCAGCACTCGCCGGCCCTCCGCGGAAGGCATCACTTCGGCCCGAGGTTCGCGGCTCGAGCCGCGAGGACGCATGGGTAGCCCGAGCCAGAACCGCGTGCCTTGACCCGGCTCGCTTTCCACTCCGATGGCGCCGCCCATCCGCTCCACCAGTTGGCGGGCGATGGCCATCTCGAGGCCGGCGCCCTTACGCGCGAAGGGCTCGAACACACGCGACAAGTCGCTGGGTTCGATGCCCGCGCCAGTATCCTCCACGTCGAAGCGGATATGCGACAACTCGCCGTGCGACGGCGAGCCCGACACACGAAGCCCAACCTGACCCGACCGTGTGCTCGCAACGGCGTTCTCCACCAGGCTGAGCAGGATTTGCCTGAGCCGTTGCGGATCGCCCGTAAAGAGATCGGCCGTTCCCGGCCTCACGATCGCGGGAAGAGCCAAACCCCTCTCCTCCGCCGCCTCGGCGACCTGGTCCATCACATCCTCCACTACCGCCCGGAGCGAGAATGGCTCCTGGCGGAGTTGGACCCGGTCGGTTTCGATCCTGGTGTACTCCTCGATTCCCGATAGTACGTTCCGAAGCGCTTCGATGGATTCGCGCTCCCGCCCAGCGGTGTCCAGTTGGTCCGGCCCGAGAGCCGTGGAAAGGAGCCGGAGGTTAAGGTCCGAGATCCCCTGGAGGGGACGATTGATCTCATCGGTGACGTGCGTCAGAAATTCCGATCTCATGCGGGCTGTCATGAGAGCCTGGTCTCGCGCTTCCGCCACTTCGAGGGACTGCTCGATAATCTGGCGCGCCTGGAGCTCGAGACGCTGATGAGCCTCCTCCAATTGCCGCGAGTGCTCGATCACTTTCTGCTCGGCCAGCTTCCGATCGGAAATGTCCAGCAGCGATCCCTCCACCGCCACGCCGATGCCATTCTCGGTTCTCAGCCGTGCGCTTGCCAGAACCGTGACGATCAAGCCATCCTTCCGGCGGAGCCGCACCTCGGTGTTGTGAAAGCTCCCGTTATCGCGAAGCACCTTCAACAACTCCTCGCGTTTTTCCGGATCCTCGTAAAGGAGCGCCACCGAGCCAAGCTCCCGAACCTCGGTCTCCGAGTAGCCGACCGTGGACCAGTAGGCCGGATTGGCCGCGATCACCTGTCCGTCGATGGTGGTCTCGAACACTCCCGCCACCACCTGGTCCAACGCACGCCGGTAGCGGGCCTCCGACTGCCGGGCGTGGAGTTCGGCGGCTTGGCGGATCTCGAGTTGGCGCCGGTAGCCGCGCTGCAACACAACCAACAGGAAGGAGGTCACGCACGCGAGAATCGAGAGAATCACCGCGTCGCGCCACTTCTCGAGAGGACCCGACAACGCCAGTACCAGTTTGGTTCCGAAGTCGGCGCGCACGCGCTGCCAATCCCGCACCACGGCGGTAAGCGCCTCCTCGTGTTCGCGCTTGGCGGCGGTGTACTCCGGCGTGGATTTCGCCCGTCGCGTATCCTCCATTTTCCGCAACAGAAGATGGCCCAGGTGTAGAAGGTCGCGGATGCGCTCATCCCGCTGCTCCCATTCATTGGCCAGTGCGTCGGTCACCTTACCGTAATTCGCGACAGCTTGCTTCCACTCGGCGTCGCTTCCCGATGGCGCGACCTCACCGGCGCGGCGCAATGCCTCCCGGGCCTCGTCCACCGACTGGACCTGCAGACTCCAATAGTCGCCTTCCTTCCGGCTCGCTTCGATGGAGTACATCAGCGATACCCCTAGGAATAGGCAGGCTGCCGCCAATGGGATTGCCATCCATGACCAGGCGCGGGATGTGACGCTCGCTCGCATCGTCGAGGCGTTGCGCCTCTGAGGTTTGATCGGCAGCGAGGGCGGAAAAATTAGGTCGAATTGGTACTAAACGCCCTGATGGGTGGTCGAATAGCGGCGAATCGAACGGGCGCGGCCGCTTGCCTCGTCCACATCGACGATCACGGCGTGCAATTCCACCCGGCCCCGCGCCGCTTCCATCTTCACGGGAAGTTGAGTTTTGAACCGCCTCAGGATCGCGTCTTTTTCGACGCCGATCACCGAGTCGTATGGACCCGTCATGCCCACGTCCGTCTGGTAGGCCGTGCCGCGGTGGAGCATACGTCCATCGGCGGTCGGGATGTGGGTGTGGGTGCCGACCACCGCCGACACCCGTCCGTCCAAGTGCCAGCCCATGGCGACCTTTTCGCTGGTCACCTCGGCGTGGAAGTCCACGAAGCGCACCCGAACACCCGGGTCCAGAGCATCCACGATTTCGTCCGCCTTGCGAAAGGGGCAGTCGATAGGAGGCATGTGGGTGCGGCCCTGCAGGTTGACCACCGCGCACCGGACGCCGTTTCTCGCCGTCGCAACGTGAACTCCCCGTCCCGGCGCGCCGGGCGCGTAGTTGGCGGGGCGGAGCAGCAGCGGTTGACGTTCCAGGTAGTCGTAGATCTCGCGTTTGTCCCAAATGTGGTTGCCGGACGTCAGCACGTCGATGCCCAGGCCCAGCAACTCGTCAGCGATCTGAGGAGTGACGCCGAAGCCACCCGCCGCGTTTTCGACGTTGGCGATCGCGAAATCGATACTCTCCTCGTCCACGATTCGGGAAAATCGCTCGGCGACGACTCCCCTCCCAGAGGACGCGAAGATATCTCCTATAAAAAGAAGGTTCATTCTCCAGAGGCTACGATCACGCGCCGTCCAGGCACGCGGCGATCTCTTCCTCGGGGATCACCCCTTCGCGGATGATCCTCCACATTGGCTCGGTGATATCCACCGTGGTGGCGCCACCGCCCTCGCAAACTCCGCCATCGAGCACCAGTTCGAGGCGGCCGTCGAGCGTGGCGAAAGCGTCGATGCCGGTGCGGCACGTTGGTTGGCCGCTGAGGTTGGCGCTGGTGGCGATCAGCGGTTGGCCCAGCCATTCGAGCAGCCCCGTCGCAACGGCGGACTTGGCGTGGCGAATGGCAAGCCGCCCCGTGTTTCCCGTCACTTTGAGCGGAACCTTGGCGGTAGCCGGAACGATCAGAGTCAGCGGACCAGGCCAAAACCGGCGCGCCAGCAGGTAGAACCGGGACGAAAGGTCGGATGCCAGATCCTCCGCCATCATGATGTCGGAGACCAGCAACGGCAGCGCCCGAACCGATTCCCTTCCCTTGGCCTGAAACACGCGTAGCACCGCATGCAAGTTGAACGGATCGGCCACCAGCGTGTATAGCGCGTCGGTGGGAATCGCCACCACGCCCCCCCCACGTATGATCGACCCGGCTCGAGCCAGAGCGCCGGGCGCTGGGTGATTCGGATCTACTTCGATTAGGTCGGTGGGCACGAGTGGGCTATTTCTGGCATCCGGGGCAGTAGTAGGTCGAACGGCCGCCCTGGACGATTCGCCGGATTGTTCGACCGCATGCGCCGCATGGCTCGCCCTCCCGGCCGTACACCGCCAAGGGGAAAGTCTCCGCTTCCACGAACTCTCCGGGCCCCGCGTACGCGGATATGGCAGATTGTACCGCATCCTCCAGAATCGCCACAATCGCCCCATGGAGGGAGAGTATACGAGCCGGGCTCATTCGATTCACCGGCCGCCTAGGATTCACCCGCGCGCGATGAAGCGCCTCCGCCACGTAGATATTGCCGAGTCCGGCCACTCGTCCCTGGTCCATCAGGAAGAGCTTGGCAGGCTGCCGGCTCGACCGCGCCTCCGTCCCGAGCCAAGCCGGCGTGAACAGAGGCGAGAGCGGTTCCGGTCCCAATTGACGCCGGAGCCGGGCGTCGATAGCAGCCGTTTCCACCAACTCCATCCGGGCCAGCGCGCGCGGATCCTCGAGTACGATCCCGGTTCCGCCACGCAAACACAGGACTACGCGAGCCCTGTGGCCGCGCAAGCGATGATCCGGAATCGCGAACAGATTCCCGGACATCCGCAGATGCGTGTGGAGAGTCACCGCGCCCGACAGCCGGATTAGGATGTGTTTTCCCACTCGGTCCACCGCTTCGATCGAGCGGCCGGGGACAGCCTCCTCAATGCCAAGTCCACCACAGCGGATAACGGACGCCGATTCGATGCGCCGGCCCACTGCGGCAGGGCGGAGCTTGCGGCAGACCGCCTCGACCTCCGGCAGCTCTGGCATCAGTAGATCGACAACTCCACCGGCGAGCCCGCAACACAACCTAGCAATTTTGCTGCCGAACTCTGGTTCACCACCACTTCGACGTAGCCGGAACTGCCAATGATCGCGGCGGCTTCGTTGGGTTCGCCCTCGGCGTAGTTGCGAATGAGCCGTTCGACGCGAGCGACTCCAGGAATGAGGACGATCGGCCGGGTTCGCACCAACGGAAACCGGTCGACGTGGAAGTTGGTGATCAGATTGCCGAACCGGTCCACTTTCAGGACGACACCCGCCCAGCAGCGCGTGCCGGTGCGCTCGGGCTGATCGAGGCGGGTCCGCAGGTAGTCGTCGACCAGCGGTCCTACGCGGGCGGGGGTGATCTTGCCCGCAGCAAGCCGGGCAGCCACCGGCGAAAAAATGTCGCGACCATGAAACGTCGCGCTCACTGTCTCCCGGAACAGCTTGTCGTTGGAGATCTCGCGGACCTTGGATGGCTCGCGCTGGTACACCATGCTCAGCACGCCGTTGTCGGGGCCGAGCAAATACTGCCCCGCAGCCTCCACCAGGATGGGGCGCCGCGCGGTTCCCACCCCGGGGTCCACCACCACGACATGCACTGTCTTCTTTGGGAAATGGCGGTACGCCTCGGCAATCACGAAGGCGCCCTCCGTCGTTTCGAACGGCGCGATCATGTGGCTGATGTCGATGATCGTGGCATCGGGCGCGATCCCGAGGATCACGCCTTTCATCACGCCAACGAAATGATCGGCCAGACCGAAGTCGGTGGTGAGAGTGACAATAGGCATCGGTTGATAGACTGGAGAGGAGACCGCCCTTGCAGCGCCGTTACTTCGATCATAACGCGACCTCCCCGCCGTCCCCGGCGGCGATGACCGCCTTCGTGGACGCGTCGCGCGAGGTTTTCGGAAACGCTTCGAGCGTTCATCGCGACGGGCAAATGGCGCGACAGCGGCTCGAGTCGGCGCGGCGATCCATCGCCGGGAGAGTGGGCCGCGGGCCGAAGGAGCTCGTCTTCACTGGGGGCGGCACCGAGTCGAACAATCTGGCCGTGCTGGGAGTGGTGCGGGCGGTCAAGGCAGGTAGGCGTCACGTGGTGACTAGCCGTATCGAGCACCCGGCGGTCCTAGCCGCTTGCGCGGTCCTCGAGCGGGAGGGCGTCGAAATCGGCTACGCGCGGCCGAACAGCGCGGGTGTGATCGAGCCGGACGAGGTTCGAGCATTGCTCCGTCCCGAAACGGTATTGGTCAGCGTGATGCATGCCAATAACGAAACCGGAGTGATACAGCCGGTCGCGGAGATTGCGCGAGCCGCCCGCGAGACGGGCGCCCGGATGCACTCGGACGGAGTGCAGTTGGGCGGCCGCCTTCCCGTGGACCTGGAAGCTCTCGGTGTGGACCTGTACGCCATCGGCGGCCACAAGTTCGGCGGACCCAAAGGCGTGGGAGCGCTCTACGTTCGAGACGGCGTGGAGATCGAGCCGTTGCTGGTCGGCGGACGGCACGAGAGGAGCCGACGCGCGGGCACCGAGAACGTCCCGGGCGCGGCGGCAATGGCGGCGGCGTTCGAGGAGTTCGACTGGACCAGCCTCGCCCCTTTGCGGAACCGGCTGGCAACGGCGCTCGGCGCGATGCCCGGTGTGTCGATCAACGGCGCCGGCGCGGAACGGCTGCCGAACACCGTCAATGCCACCTTCGAAGGGGTGGATGGCGAGGCCATGGTGATCGCTCTCGACTTGCGCGGATTCGCGGTGTCGAGCGGCTCGGCCTGCTCGAGCGGCGCGGTGGAGCCCTCTCACGTTCTGCTCGCGATGGGGCTGAGCCCGGCCAACGCGAGGTCGAGCGTGAGGTTTTCGCTCGGTCCCGGAACGTCGGAGCAGGATGTCGACGCGCTCGCGGAAGCCGCCACGGTGGCCTTCGCGCACTTGCTGAGGTTATCTCCCACATATGCATGATCTAACAGCGGTTGCGATGTCCGGCGGAGTCGATTCTTCCGTCGTTGCCGGGCTACTTCGCCGCGAAGGCCGCGAGATCATCGGGCTGACGATGCAGTTGTGGAACCAGCGCCGTTTGCCCGAACTCCAAACGGCGGAAGCGACCGGACGCTGCTGCTCGCTCGACGATGTCTACGACGCTCGCGCCGTGGCGCAGCACCTGGGCATTCCCTACTACGTCGTCAACTTCGAGGACCGGTTCGAAGAACAGGTGGTCAAGCCGTTCGTCGAGGACTACCTCTCCGGTCGTACACCGATTCCGTGCACTCTCTGCAATAACTTCGTCAAGTTCGACCGGTTCATCGACATGGCGCGCGGCGTCGGCGCCGGGCGCATCGCAACAGGCCACTACGCTCGTGTTCGACAGGACGACGAGAGCGGCCGTTGGCAGTTGCTGCGCGCCGTCGACGGGTCCAAGGACCAGACGTATTTCCTTTGTGGACTGACGCAGGAACAGCTCTCGCGCACGCTGTTTCCGCTGGGCGGATTCCCGAAGGCGCAGGTCCGCGAAATGGCGCGTGAGTTGTGTATTCCCGTGGCGGAAAAGCACGATAGCCAGGAGATCTGCTTCGTGCCGAACGGGGACTATGCCGGTTTCATCGACGCCTATTTCCGGGAGCAGGGGATCGACCCGGCCGACACGCGTGGAGAGATCGTGACCACGGACGGCAAGGTCCTCGGCGAGCACGGTGGAGTCCACCGGTTCACGGTAGGGCAGCGAAAGGGAATCGGAATCGCGCGGCCGGAGCCGCTGTACGTGATCGCCACCGAGTCGGCCACAAAACGGGTGATCGTTGGCGGAGGAGCGGAATTGGCGCGGGCGGAGTTCGAAATTCGAGAGATGAACTGGATTTCGATCGCCGAACCGCGAGATCCCATCCGGGCCGCGGTGCGAATCCGCAACAAGCACGCCCCGGCGGCGGCGACGGTGTATCCGCTTGCCGGAGGCCGGGCGCGTGTGCGATTCGACGAGCCGCAGAGGGCGGTCACGCCGGGACAGGGCGCGGTTGTCTACGACGGAAATTTGGTGGTCGGTGGGGGCTGGATCGAGTAGGAGGCAGGCGCCAGACCAAGTCCCCTCGCGGCCGAACGAAAGACATGCGCGGCAGCGCGGAACGCGCCATAACTGGCGTCGTACCAGTCGTCCGACAGCAGAAAGTTCAGTCGCAGGATTTCGAGTTTTTGTTGAAGCGACCAAGGCAGCGAAAAACGGGCCGCGCGGACCAACCGCGAGTGCAGCCCATCGATCCGGCGGTCGCGGCAGGCCTCGGGCGGCCAAGCGGCTTCTGGAATGAGAGGCCGGCCCCAACGAGCGCGGTAGCCGTCGTTGGCGGCTAGCATGTTGACGACCCGTTTGTGGCGAACGGCCAGGGAGGCTACGACCGCCATGCTCGAATCGTCTACCCGGCGGCGCGCCAAACGTAGGTCAAGGAGGGGGGCGAAATCAGCGCAATAGTGGGAGACCCAGTGGTTGGCGAGGTAAAAGAGTTCGGACGCGGGGTCGAACGCTCGCACCGCGGCCCCCGCCGCTTCGACGAAGTCCGCCCCGGGCAGAAAGTCGTCAGACGAAAGATGCCGGTTGCGGTATCCGTGATGAAGATGAAAATGCACCTCGATCCGCGGTCTTTCCGGGTGTGTCAGGGTCAGGTGGTGGGTGTGCGCCTCATCCCACCAGGGCAGACGTACCGGCGTGTACCCGCCCTTGGAAAGAAGATCCACCGCCGGACGGCGCTGGTGGAAGGGTACGAGGATGTCGATGTCGATGGAGGGTCTCCTCGTGTGAGGAGGGTCGTAGTACCGCTCCGCCAGGACACTACCCTTGAGGGGAACAGCGGGGATGCCGTTCCGTTCGAGAATCGAAAGCAACTCGAGGGTTCGGTGAAGGTGAGATCGATGCTTGACCCACGCGGTCTTGAGCACGCCCTCGCACCATTCGCGATCCTCGCCGTCAAGCAGCGGCGCCGCCCGGTGCGCCACTGCCGCCGAGACTCCGTAGCGGGGAGCCTCCTCGCGAATCCGGCGCCACAGCGCGGGGTCGTGGATCGGGCGGACGTCCGCCGGGTCGTCGAGAATTGCCGCGAACAGCGCAGTGATCGGACGGTCCGGCGTCATGGCCTTAGCGCTTGTTCAGCTTCTCGCGCGCCGCCATCTGGGCCAGTTCGTCGCAGCGGTTGTTCTCTTCGTCGGCGGCGTGGCCCTTGGTCCAGGTCCATTCGGTCTTGTGGCGGCCCAATTGGGAGTCCAGTTCGATCCAGAATTCCTTGTTCTTCACCGGCTTTTTCTCCTTGGTCATCCAGCCGTTGCGCTTCCAGCCGGACATCCACGATGTGACGCCGTTCTTGAGGTATTCCGAATCGGTGACGACGGTCACCTCGCACGGCTCCTTCAACGCCTTCAAGCCCTCGATCGCCGCCTGCATCTCCATGCGGTTATTGGTGGTGTCGGGCTCGAAGCCGTACATCTCCTTGGTGTGCGATCCGTATTTCAAGATGCATGCCCAGCCGCCCGGTCCCGGATTCCCCAAACAGCTTCCGTCGGTGATCAGCCGGATCTTTTTCAAGCCGCCGCGGCTCCTAGCTGCGCCTCGAAAAACGACTCGACCCGGTCGCGGATCGCGGCCACGGTTTGTTCGCGATAGATCGCCTGGCGGAGAAGCGATCCGTTCCGGACGCCGTGCGTGAAATAGGTGGCAAACTGCTTCATCTTGCCCGGCGTCTCCGGATCCTCGCGCCCCGCCAGCATAGTGTAATACGTCTTCATCACTTCGTAGCGGTCGGCTTCGGACGGAGTCCAATAGACGCCGGCCGCGGTAAACTCGGCGATCTGCCGGAATATCCACGGGTTGTACGATGCCGCGCGGCCGATCATCACCGCGTCGCACCCGGTTTCCCCGACGATCCGGGCCGCGTCCTCGGGCGTGAGAATGTCGCCGTTGCCGATCACCGGGATCTTGACGGCCGCCTTTACCTCGGCGATCCGCGTCCAGTCGGCGCGGCCGGCGTAGCCCTGCTCCCGAGTCCGGGGATGAAGCGCGATCGCCTGCAAACCGCACGCTTCGGCGAGCCGGGCCATGTGAACGTGCACCAATTCGCTATCGCTCCATCCGGCGCGAAACTTCATAGTCAGCGGGATCGAAATCGCGGCGCGTACTTTCGTGAGCAATTCCTCTACCAGCGGGAGATTCCGCAGCATCCCCGATCCCCCGTTGCACCTCACCACTTTCTTCACCGGGCAGCCGAAATTGATGTCCACCGCGTCGAAGCCCTGATCCTGGCAAACGCGGGCCGCCTCGGCCATCACATCGGGATCGGCGCCGAACAATTGCGCGCTGATTGGGTGTTCCTCGGGCTCGAAGTACAGGTAGCGCTGCATCCGGCCCATGCGGGACCGCTGTGCGTTCGCCACGATACCGTGGGAGCTGGTGAACTCCGTCATGATCAGGCCGCAAGCGCCCTGGTTGCGGATCAGGCGGCGGAAGACGGTATCGGTCACTCCGGCCATCGGCGCAAGGACGGTGGCGGGGCGAATCGGGATGGCGCCGATGAAGAACCCGGCTGGAACGCGAGCGGTCACTTCCCTTATTGTAGAAGCCGGTGAAACTATCCGCCAGCGAGACGCGTTCATAAAGACAGGTACATCGCCATGAAGCAAATTATCGGAGGTTTCGCCGGAGGGCTGGTGGTTGCATCCGGCTTGGCTCTCCTTCTCACGCGCCAACCCGAGGCGCAGCCGGCACCACGGGAAATCGCGGTCGCCGCGCAGCCCGTTGCGGCCCAGGCCGATCCCGCGCCAGTCGTCAAGGCCGAGCCCGCTCCGGTGGCATCCGAGCCGGTAGTCAAGCCCGAACCTCGCCAGGAACCACAACGCCGCCCCGCTTCGAAGCCGGTACAAATGGCGCGAAACCAGCCGTCTCCCGCTCCGGCGGCCGAGCCGGTTGCCCCCCTGCCTCCGCCCGCTCCTGCGGTTGCCACGCCGCAACCGGCCCCGGTCACAGTTCCCTCGCCAGCGCCAGCGCCCGCCATCGAGCCCGCACCGGCCCCGGTGGCCCCCTCCGCCGAGCCGCCCAAACCCGAGCCGCGAGTCGCCCGCACGGTGACGATCCCCTCGGGAACGCTGATTCCCGTGAGGCTGCTCGAACGTCTGTCGAGCGAAATGCAGCAGGAGGGCGACACGTTCATGGCGTCGCTCGCCACTCCAATCGTCGTCGACGGATTCGTGATCGCCGACAAGAACGCGCGCGTGGAAGGCCGAGTAGTCGAGACCACCAAGGGCGGCCGCGTGCGCGGATTGCCCCAGATGTCGATCGAACTGACCAAACTCACCACGGCCGACGGGCAGAAGATCAATCTGCAGACGGGCACGTTTGTCCGCAAGGGCCCGGACGGGACCAAGAGCGACGCCGTCAAGGTCGGCGCGGGCGCCGCCATCGGAGCGGCCATCGGCGCGATTGCCGGCGGAGGACGCGGAGCCGGGATCGGAGCAGCCGCGGGCGGTGGCGCGGGAGCCGGAAAGGTGATCTACGATCGCGGCAAGGCCGCCGACCTTCCCGTGGAAACGAGAATCGACTTTCGCCTGAGCGTGCCGGTTACGATCACCGAAAAGCTGAAAAGCTAGCCGGGCTTGACCGCCACCAGTTCGGATAGCCGCCCTTCCTCCCGGAGGTGCTCGACCCGCCAGCCCTCGAAGCTCGTGGCGAGTTCCCCGGGAGCCACCGTATAGGCTGGGTTCATCGTACCGGCGATCGGAATCGCCATGGCCACGCGACCGCCAGGGCGTACTCCCGCTCGAATCGAGTGGAGCAGAGCCGGCTGCCAATAGCAGGTGTCGACGATCAGGTCCCAGGCCCCGGGCTCGATGGCGAACTCACCCTTCTCGAGGTCGGCCAGCACAGTGACAACGGGCGGCGAGATTCCCGACAGCGCTACGCCCGAGCCATCCACCGCCGTGACTCGCCATCCGAGGTCCGCCAACAGACGTGCGTGACGCCCGGCGCCACATGCCAAGTCGAGGGCGGTTCCGGCAGGCAGCCGTGCGGCCAGTTCCGCCAGAAAGGCGAGCGGAGGTTGGCCGGAATGCTCGCCGCGCGCGTAGCGTTCGTCCCACGGCAACTGGGCCACAATCATCATGGTACAATAAGGAAAGTTTATGGCTGACAGCCTCGGAGCGACGCTGAAGCGATTCGTACTGTGGGACTACTCGCGCTCGACCTGGCAATACGAAGTCATGGTGAGCCTGATCCTGGTCTTCATTTTCCTTACCCCACGCGAAGTCTTCCGCGACCAGCCCCGTCCGAAAAACGTCGTCATGGTGACGAGCGGCGCCGGGGCCAGCACCTTCCTGATCGAGCCCGAATTGCTGGCAGGCAAACAGGGCAAAGCTCTCGAGGAAGCGGCGAACACGATCATCCACGCGCAGGCAGGCGGCCGGAAGCGGGAACTAACCCGCGTCGAGCCGGTGTTCGATGACGATAAGGAGATTCGCGGGTTCCTGGCGTATACGAAACCGTAGCAGCCGGAACCGCACCTAACAGTAAGGAATGGATCGCAAAGCCGCAACTCTAGTACTAGCCGTCTCGCCGATTTGGGCCCAGAGCCTGGACGCCGTCCTGGCGCGCATGGACGCGGGATCGGTGGGTTTCCGCAGCGTCGCCGCCGATATCAAGCGCACCAGCTTCACGGCGGTGATCAACGACCGGTCCGAGGAGTTCGGGTCGATCAAGCTCGCCAAGAACAAGAACGACGTGCGCGTGCTGCTCGAGGTGACCAGGCCAGATGCCCGGTCGGTCGCCTTCGCCGGCGACCGGGCGCAGATTTTCTACCCCAAAATCAACACGGTGCAGGAGATCGACCTGGGCAAGCAGAAGTCGCTGGTCGAGCAGTTCGTGTTGCTCGGATTCGGCACTTCGGGCAAGGAACTGGGCAAGAACTACACCCTCAAGTACACTGGCGAAGAACCGGTCGCCGGGCAGAAAGCTTCGCGGATCGAGTTGACGCCGAAGTCCAGGCAGGTAAAGGAACAGTTCGCCCGAATGGAGCTTTGGATCGCCGATCCAGGCGGGTTCCCCGTCCAACAGAAGCTTTACGAGCCGTCGGGCAATTTTTTGACGGTGACGTACTCGGCGATCAAGCTGAATCCCAATCTCGGACCCGATAGTCTTTCGCTCAGATTGCCGAAAGACGTGAAGCGGGAATATCCTCAAAAATAATTATCGAATGAATTCCAGCACCGAAGAATACCCTAGTTTGTCCGTCCAGGCGCCATTGAGCGCGGCCAAGGGACGGACCTCGAATGAAGCTGCCGCCGAGCAGACCCGCGCCGCCGGACCGGAGACGTCCAGAGAGTCGGCGCCTTCGCGATTGGGCTACCTCGATTGGCTGCGCGGCTTGGCGGCCGTGATCATGCTTCAGGGGCACGTTTTCCACTCCTTCACCCTGCCGGCGTTGCGCGACGGAGCCATCTACCAACTCTCGCAGTTCCTCGGCGGGATGCCACCGGCGATGTTTCTGTTCCTGACCGGAATCACGCTGGCGTTCCTGATGGATTCCAGCGATCGAAAGGGTCTGGCCGTTCGCGCCAAGCTCGGGGCCGTGCTGCGGCGCGCCGGATTCCTGCTGTCGATGGCGTATTTGTTGAGGCTGCAACTGTGGCTGTTCGCCTGGCCACAAAACCCGTGGACCGACTTGCTCAAAGTCGACATCCTCAACTGCATGGGCGTGGGCGTGGTGGCGATGTCGGCGCTGGCGCTCGTCTCCACGTTCGACCGGATTCGCTGGGCCGCGTTCGCCGGCGTTGCCATCGCCGCCTTATCGCCGTTGGTTTCGGCGGCCAACTGGACGGCGCCGCCCGAAATCGTACGCAACCACGTCGCGCCGAGTTTGGAATTCTTCAGTTTCTTCCCGTGGACGGCATACCTGGCTTTCGGCATCAGCGCGGGCAGCTTGCTCCGATACGTGCCGAGCGGCCAGATCGAACGCGTGATGCAGTGGTCGGCGCTGTTGGGAATGGCCCTCGCCGGAGTGGCGCATTATCTGGCGAACATCCCCTACTCGGTCTACCCGAACTCGGAATTCTGGCTGAACAACCCCACGCAGATCTTCATCAAGACGGGCGTCGTGATGGTGCTGACGCCGATCGCGTACCTGTGGAATCAGTTCGTCGTCGGCAACCGGTGGAACTGGCTTCGGCAACTCGGCGCAACGTCGTTGCTGGTCTACTGGGTTCACATCGAACTGGCGTACGGGAACTGGTTCTGGCGGTGGAAGGAGCGGTCGAGCACCGCCGAGACCGCTCTTGCCGCTCTAGCCGTGATCGCTCTGATGGTGGCGTTGTCGGCCGCCCGCACCCGGTGGCATCAGTGGAAGGGCTACCTACCGGAAGTCGTGTACCGGCCGCTCGGCATCTTCACTGCCTAGACCCAGAGCGGCCGGCCTCGGTGGCGATGGGGGCGTCCTCAGGCGCGGCGCCCGCGGCCGGCCGCGCGGGCAGGCTCCCCACTCCAGGATCTCAGGAACGCTCCCAGGCTGACCGAACTCGACGTGGAGGCGACTTCGGCCATGGCGTGATATGGAAGCCCCTCGGCCTCGCGGTCGAACGTCAGCGATCGCAGCGTCTGATCGTGCCCGACGCGGACGAGGTCGCCACCCCGCACCTGCTGCGAAGCGATCAGGTTCGACAGCGGCTGCACCAGCAGCCTCTCGATAGCGCGCTTGAGGTGCCGCGCACCGTACTTGACGTCGATGCCTTCGGTCAACAGAAAGGCCTTGGCGTCGTCCGACAAAGTGAATACGAACGACCGGTCGCCGCCGGTGGACTCGAAAATGCGCCGCTGCACATAGCCGAGTTCAATCTCGAGGATTCGCCGCATGTCGGATTCGCCGAGCGGCTGGAAAACGACCACCTTGTCGAGCCGGTTCATGAACTCGGGCGTGAACTTGCGGCGCGCCGCATCGAGACCGCTTCGGGCGATCTTCTCCACCGCCCGCGGGTCGGCAACCGCGGCCGAGCCGGTCAGCGCGGCGGCGAATCCCAATTTGGGACTCAGGATGGAACTCATTTCAGCCGCGCCCAGATTCGACGTCAGGAAGATCATCGACCGGCTGAAGTCGACCTTGCGGTTGTCGCCCAGCGTGAGCACCGCCTTGTCGAGAATGCCCAGCAACAGGTTCCACAGCGCGTCGGACGCCTTTTCGATCTCGTCGAACAGCACGAAGCTGATCTTGACGCTCTCGTTGTGATACATGTTGATCTGCTCCTGGCTGAGCAGCGGGTGGGTTTCGCGATGGCCGAGATATCCGGGCGGTGAGCCGATCAGCTTGGCGATCTCGTGAGAATGCTGGAATTCGGCGCAGTCGATCTTGACGACGGCGCGCGGTTGGCCCGTGAGGGACTCGGCGGTGGCCTCGACCGTGCGCGTCTTTCCGGACCCGGTGGGGCCGAGGAACAGGAAGTTGCCGATCGGGCGGCCCGGAGGGCTCATCCCGGTGAGGTGCATCTGATAGATGTTGACGATCTGCTCGATGGCCTCGTTCTGACCGACGACCAGCCTGCGTAAGTTGTCCTCGAGCGCGCGGGCTTCTCGTCCCGTGCGCGTGGGGTCCAGTGCGACACTCGCTCGCATCCGCCACGCTCCTTGGTTACCGAAGAGTGTCACCACGGACCGGCCTAGAGCAAGCGGGGCGCCAATTCCGAATCAACCCTTGACGGGCTTGGAAGGACGTACCTCGATGTGCGACAGCAGCGTACGCTCGGGCATCCGCAGTAGCATCAACACGATGTCGGCGATATCGGAGGGCGCGATCTTCCATTCCGCTTTCTTGCTGCCTGGCCGTGGGACGAAATCCGTGTCTACACTCCCCGGCAGGATGGTACTCACCCGCACGTTGTCGTAGCGATGATCCAACATCATCGCCTCGGAGAATCCGTTCAACGCGAACTTGGACGCGTTGTACACCGCCCCGCCCGCGAACGGATTCTTCCCCGCCAAGGAGCCGACTTGTATCAGGTAGCCGCCACCCCGTTTCTTGAAACGGATCAGCGCCTCCTGACAACAATGAAAGACCCCCGTCAGGTTGGTCTCGATCACTCGATGCCAGTCTTCCACGTTCAGCGCGGCCACCGGTGAAAACACCCCGATCCCGGCATTGTTGATCACAATGTCCGGCGCGCCGAACTCGCGGTCGACCAGTTCGAACAACCTTCGAACGGCCTCTCTATCCCGCACATCGGTTCCCACGCCGGCGATATGAGCGCCGGTTTCGGTAATCAATTCGGATACGGCCCGCGCCGTCGCCTCCTCGTCACGTCCGCAGATCGCCACGCCCGCGCCATTGGCCGCCAACGCCCGTGCCACCGCCCGCCCGATCCCGCGCGTACCGCCAGTGACGACCGCGCACTTGCCATCCAGAAACCCGGCCATCAGAACTCTTTGCCCGTGTACAGCGAAGCCACCTGCTTTTCGTAACCGTTGTAAAGCAACGTCGGCCGGCGGTCGCCCGTGGGCAACACACGCTCCTGCGCCTGCGACCATCTCGGGTGCGGCTTGTTCGGGTTCACATTGGAATAGAAGCCGTACTCGCCCGGCTGCGATTCGTTCCAAAATGTCTTCGGTTGTTTCGCAACGAAATCGATGGTCACCAACGACTTCGGATTCTTGTACCCGTATTTCCACGGCACAATCACCCGGAACGGCGCGCCGTTCTGCGTCGGCAGAGGCTTGCCATACATGCCGGTGACGAACATCGCCAGCGGATTCATCGCTTCGTCCAGCCGCAGACCTTCGTAATACGGCCACTTGTACCAAGGAGCCATCTTCATGCCCGGCATCTCGTCCGGACGGCTCACCGTCACCAAACGCAGGAACTTCGCCTCGGGCAGCGGCTCCACCATCTTGATCAACTCCGACATCGGAAAGCCCGTCC
>SXGS01043625.1_pt1 | contig 25741 bp, 19 predicted proteins | sample 3174681 | NCBI WGS metagenome assembly SXGS01 (sample SAMN11356861, study PRJNA531348) | freshwater metagenome | isolation source: freshwater sample F1-80 | place: China: Fuxian Lake, Yuxi | collected 2017-12-25 | reverse complement strand
GGTTACAGAACATAAGCTCCGGGGGCTGATTTCACCTGGTGTTCCTCAGGTGTCAGCCAATAGTTCGATTATATAGTTTGCTATTCTGGCCCCTCACTGTGGCCCGAACGGGTCAGATGTTGCGAACCGCGAAATACGGGCCCCGGTGTCTCTCTGTAGCCGATTTACAGTCGGCGTGCTTCGCCACTTGCATATCCGCCCGCAAGAGAGGGTGGAGGGAATTGAACCCTCATCGTCTGGATGGCGTCCAGAAGTTCTACTGTTGAACCACACCCTCAATTCCCAGCAGCAGGATTCGAACCTGCACCCGTCGCCGTAACAGGGCGCCGCTCTACCAATTGAGCCACACTGGGTTGGTACTGTGAGTCCATTGATGCCCGCATTTCTCACAAGTGGAGGCATCAAAAAAGCCCGAGGTCCGGTTGGACCTCGGGCTAAAATCAGCAATCTGCTGAAAATCAGGGATCAGCCCGGAGGTCCACCCGCGTAATAATTACCGCCGAAGGACGCATGCAGCGGCACGAGCAGGCGCACACCGGCTCTGCCGGCCGGAAACGCGCGTACGCTCGCACTACCTCTCGGATTGGTGGGAGATTGTCTCTGCATGGTCGTCGTTCGCTGCGATTTGGATCTGTGTTGAATGTGGAGCGGAGCAACTCCGCACGGCGACATTATCGCGATCCGCTGTTGGCCTGTCAAGAGTGATCTTTTACGCCGGTGAGGCATGTGGACTCAGCCGCAGCCGCCGCAGTGTTGGGCGGAGAGGTATGACGTGGCGTCAATGACCGTCGGTAGACAGTCCACCGCCGCGTGATTCTCCCTCTCGATGGTCCACCAAGGCGGCGGGCAGGAAGGGGACCGCGAGGAGCACAAGCAGGGTAGTGCCCGAATTGATCCAGACCAGTGGGTGGAGGTTCTTGCCGAAAAAGTCATACAGAAACGAGCCGGTCACATCCGAGACCTGACCGGTCAGGTTCCAGACACTCATCATCAGGGAATAGCCCAGTGCCTCGCTTCCCTTGGGTGTCGCGCGTGCGGAGAGATCATAGAGCGGAAGGATCGCCAGAATCCCCGTCATCGCCTCCACCCCGGTGATGATCACGGCAGACGTCTCCGAGCGGTACGCCAGATACCAGAGCGTCATTACCGAGTGAAAAATGATGCTGACGATCAGCGTCTGCCTCAGATTCCAGAAACGGCAGACGAAACCGTAGATGACGGTGCCCACTACCGCCCCCAGCGCGCTGACGATTCCCAGATAGCCGATGAAAGGCTTGCTGAACTTGAGCGTGTCTAGTTGGTGGTAGAGCAGGGGGGTGCCGAACCCGGGAGAGGCGATCACAAGCACGACCAGGCCGGCCGCGGCCCACAGGATGCGGCTGTCCATCAACTGCCGACCCTGTCGTTTCACCTCGAGGAGCACTTCATGGCGCGGTTTCGCGGTCCGGGGCTCATCCAGCATCCGGTACATCACGGCCGCAGTGATGACGTGGAGCGCCGCAGAGATGGACGTCGGCAGCAAGAAGGGCTTCTTCGCGAGCTCCCCTACGACTAGCCCGGTGACCACACTTACCCCCCGGGTGAGAGCCTGTCGCCACGCGCTTAGGAGTCCCGTGGCATGGTACAGCTTCCCAACCTCGACCATGACGCCGCCGAGGACCGTGCTCCGGAAGGTGGAGCAGACATTCGTCAAGAAGTAGATGGCCAGAAGGATAAAGAAGGCCTGCTGGGCTCTGGGTTTCGTTTCCGCTGTCGTTCCGGAGTTCTCGCCGGGCGCCGGACTGGCCGGTGCGGCTTCGCTGCGGCTGACCGAGGCGCCGGCCGCCGCGGGCGGAGTGCCCATCCGGGAAAGATCTCCGGTGCGTGGCGCCTGCAAAGGAACCATCGCCATCATCACCCAGAAGATGCCTCCGAAAACCAGGCTGAGCAGGAGATAATGCAGTCGGCGGGTCCCGAACAGCGGTACAGCATCCGAGAGAATGCCGGCCAGGGGCTTGATGTAGATGGGGATGAGCCCGATCAGCGTGAACGTCGCCAGCGTGCTTGCCTCCAGCCCAAGCCTGTCCTTCAGCAGGATCTTCAGCGGCAGGTCCACCACGCCGTCGGCCAGACTGGTTCCGAGCCAGCCGCAATTCACCATGAGGGCCGCCTGAAACAGTGAACTGGCTCGGCCGCCGGGAGAGCCCGGGGCAGAATTCGGGGACGCGGCAGTGTTATCCATTCAGCAGGTCGCCTCCAAGGGGAACGGTGGGTAGGGTGCCGTTCGACACCCGCGAGGAGTACACCTGCGCGGACCCTTGGGTCACCGTTCCAGAGAGCTGACCCAGGCGCCGTACACCAGGAACAGATCCGCGGCGAGGACGGGGAGCATCGGGCCGATTCCGAAGCGTACGAGTGTGGTGAACGGACGGCGGTCCGGGACGTGGTAGTGTTCCTGGTGCCGCCACAGCAGCCAGAGGTTCCCCAGACCGAGCAGCCCCACCGCCGCACCGTAGAGCGCGGTGCGCGCCGTTTGCTCCCGGGTGAGCCCCAGCAGCACGGGGTGCCAGGAGAGGGTCCCCGGCGGCAGCGTGGCGAGCATCCACGCCGCCGTCGCGGCGAGCAGGACCCCGCCCACCAGGTACAGGCTTGATACGCAGCACGCGGCTGCCCATCCCCAGCGCTCGTTCGCGGAAAGCCCGATCCCGATGCCGATGGCGCCGAGGAGGTGGACGAACATAGCCGCGCCGGCGAGCGGCAGCCCCGCCATGAGCGCCCCCAGCATCGCAAAAAACCAGGGGGCGCCGGACCAGACCCAGAGGAGTCCGAGCCAGAAGACCGAGAGCGGGCCGGTAAGGCGAAACCGGGGGGTCATGACGGCCTCCCCGGGCCGCCGCGGAGTGCCCACCCGAGTGCGGCGAGTTCGGCGAGCGCCACGGCGCCGCTCCACAGCAGCCCGGAGCGGCACAGCACCCGGACGTGGTCGCGAGGCGCGATGCGGAACGGATCGAGCGAGCGCCGCAGCGAGAGGGCCCCGATCAAACCTCCCGCCACGCACAAGCGCCCTGCCAGGAAGAGATGCTCCTCCACGTGTGTTCCCAACTCCCAGCCGGACGCGAGGACCGTGTTCAACCCCACCACAAGCGGGAGCAAAGCGGAAAGCAGGCCCTGGGCCCACGCCGCCGGGTAGAGACCCCAGGTGAACGGATCGCGCACCAGCAGGCTGAGAAAGAGTAGGACGGTGCGCAGCAGTTCGGCGACCGCGCCCGCCCACCCGCCCGGATGACGCCGGGCGACCCCCCACGCCAGGCCCGCGTAGACACCGAGGCGGACGAGCCCCACCGCCGCCGCGGCCTCGTAGGGAACCTGCCGCCAGCACACGTAGAGCGGCCAGTGCGCCAGAAACGCGAGTTGTCCCAGCGCCGCCAGCGCCAGCCAGCCCACGAGTAGTCCCAGCAGCAGCGCGGTGCGCCGGCCGGACGCGCTCTGGTTCGTCACCCGCTCGATTCCTTCCGCATCATCTCGCGCAGGAGTTCCGCCCCCGGGATGCAGAACCCTTGTTGCGGGCTCCGCCACCTGTGATTGCGGGCCCATTCGACCGGAAACGCATCCTACCATGCCGCGATTCGCCGCAATCTACACGTATCCCTGGGATCTGGCCGACGAAGGGGTGGACGCAGCGCTCGACCGGATCGCCGGGGTCGCGCAGCAGACCGAAGTGCAGATGGCCACCTCGTACCACATCTCCACCTACTTTCTCCCGCACAACCCAAAGCGGCAGATCTATTTTGGTGAAGACGGGATGGTCCTGTTTCAGCCGGAGGCCGCGCGCTACCAGAGACGCCGGATCCGCCCGCGGGTCAGTGAACTGGTGAACGGGCCGCACTACTATTCCGCGCTGGTAGACGCGATCCGGAACCGGGGACTGCGCTACGGGGCCTGGATGGTGTACGCCTACAACCACCACCTCGCCCGCACCTACCCTGACTGCGCGAAGCAGGATGCTCTGGGCAACCTGTCCCGCGCGCAGTTGTGTGTGGGCAACCAGGAGACCCGCGCCTACTTTCGCACGCTGACGCAGGAGGTGCTGGAACGGTTCCGCCCCGATTCGATGTTTCTGGAGTCTCTCTCCTACCTCCCGTTTTCCTACGGGTTCATGAACCCCAAGGTGTTCATGGAAATCACCCCCCGGGACCAGTACCTGCTCGGTCTCTGCTTCTGCCAGCACTGCGTGATAGCCGCCAGCCGGAGCGGGATGGACAGCCTCCAGTTCCGCGAAGCGGTGGCGAAGCACCTGCGCGCCAGTCTGCCGCTGAATCCTACTCCGGAACTCAAGGTTCCCGTAGACCAGGCCTGGCGCGACACGGCGTTCGACAGCCGCCTCGCCCATTACCTGGCCACCCGCACGACCACCGCCACCCGCCTCTATGAAGAGATGACCGACCTCTGCCACCGCCACGGCACGAAGACGGTGGACTTCGCCCCGGACAATGAACCGGTCACCGGCCTGAACCCGGAGCGCGTGATCGAGGTCGGGGATCGCTTCTGCCTGGGCGAACCCGAGGATGCCCGCCGCTGGAAGGCAAAGTGGCCGAAGAAGGAATTCCTCTGGAGCGCCGAACCTCCGGACACCACCCCGGAACTGGCGGGCAGGTGCCGGGCCGCCCTCGCAGCCGGCGCGGACGGTTTCACCTTCTACAACTACGGCCTCCTCCGCGAGGAGAACCTCCGCCACATCGGCGACGCGCTGAAGCGACTGTAGCGGCCGACAAGGCCTGCCAAACAGGGAACAAAGGATGACACTGCAAGATCGGGTGGCGATCATCACCGGCGGCGGGCGAGGCATCGGGCGCGCCACGGCTCACGCGCTCGCCCTGGCGGGCTGCAAGGTGGTGCTGGCGGCGCGCACCGGCGCCGAGATTCAGGGTGTCGCCGCCGAAGTGGCGGCGATGGAGGGCGAGGCGTTCGCCGTTCAGTGCGATGTCTCTCGCGAAGAAGATGTGCGTCGTTTGATCGCTGCGGCACTCGAACGGTTCGGCGCGATTCACATCGTGGTGAACAACGCCGGCGCTGTCTGCCGCGAGCCGCTCATTGAGAACAGCGTGGAGGACTGGGATGCCGTCCTGAACAGCCACATCCGGGGGATGTTCCTGGTGACTCGCTTCGCGCTGCCGACTCTGGTGGAGCAGGGCTGGGGCCGCGTGGTGACCGTATCCTCCATGGCGGCGAAGTCGGGTGTCCCGCGCCGTGTGGCCTACTGTACGGCCAAGTGGGGACAGGTCGGGTTCACCGAGGCGCTGGACGAGGAACTGAAGGGAAGCGGCGTGCGCGCACACGTGGTCTGTCCCGGACCGGTCGCCACCCGCATGCGGGCCGAGGGCTTCCCGACCGAGATCCCCGAGACCCTCATCCAGCCCGAAGACGTAGCGGCACAGATCCTGAACCTGCTGACCCTGCCGGAAACGGCTTACGTCCGGGAGATTTGCATCCGCACCGCGCAAACCATCCAACATCGGAACGGCTGAGCGAACCGCCGCGGACGGCGCGGAAACAGATGGTTTACGAAGGCGCGGCGGGTGTCACCCCGACACTGCGAATGCGGTCCGCGATCCAACTGCATTCCTCCGGGCTCAGGGTGGGTGGCGGCGGCGGCCGATCGTACGCGATCGAGAGCCAGTAGCGCCCCTGTTGGTAGACCCGACCCACCAAACTGGTCAGGTCCAACGGCACATCAGGATCGGGTTCGGTCACCGGTACCGGCACGGTCGGCAGCGGGTCGCGCAGCCCGACTGCCCACACCTCGGCAGCCGGACGCCGGTTGCCCCGGCAGAGCGTCAGGCAGTAGGTCGAGGCAGGGGGTTCCGGGGACTTGCGGGGCGGTCGGGAGCCACCGCGCAGCAGGTCAATCTCAAGCAGATGTACCTGCGAGCGGAGGACGGCCCGCCGCTTGCGCAAGTAGTCATCGCGAGCGGGTGACGTCGAACGCTTATTGACCGGCGAGAGGATCTCAATCACCGTGACGAGTTCATCGGTGCCCGCCGCCCGGACTTCAACGCGCCGGAGACGGTGCACCACCTCAGTAGGAATGCGCGATTCTAACGTGGGAGGAGCACAGACCGGCGCCAGCGTTGCAACCCCGCCACTCGAAGTGGAGGAACCCGACCAAACGGAGACATCCAGATACCCACCGCGCGTGGGTCGGGCAACCTCGATTGTCTCAAGGGCCACGTACGGCTCGGTGCGGGCGTAATAGTTCGCACTCAGGTCACGGTTCAGTGAGTTGCGAATCTCGTTGGCGAGCGACTGGTGAAAATCGCGCCAGAGGTCCGGGTCCTCCACGTACGGGTCCATTCCCGGACACGGGGACTGCATGGCAGACCCCTTGCGCCGACGCTCTGCCGCTTTCAGGTCAGCCCGGAGATCGGGTCGCCGTGATAGATCGCGTAGGGCCGATCCTGGCCATCGCGCCATTCCGCGTGGCGGGGGATGCCGAGGGCCTGGTAGATCGTGGCCGCCATGTTCTCGGGCGTCTGCGGGTCCGAGGCCGGATAGCCGCCCACTGCGTCGGACGAGCCGATCACGGTGCCGCCCCGCACGCCGCCCCCCGCGAAGAAGACGCTCTGGACGGCCCCCCAGTGGTCCCGTCCGGCGAGCTTGTAGTATTGCGGCAGGTGCGAGATCTTCGGCGTCCGGCCGAACTCACCCGCCATCACGATCAGCGTCGAGTCCAGCAGCCCGCTTTCGTGGAGATCATCCAGCAGCGCCGCCAGGGCCCGATCGGTCGGGGGCAGCAGTTTTTCCTTCAGGTGCGGGAAGGCGTTGCCGTGGGTGTCCCAGGTTTCGTTGTTCCCGAGGTTTACCTGGACAAGACGGACCCCCGCGTCCACCAGGCGCCGCGCCATGAGGAGCGACCAGCCGAAAGCATTTCGGCCATAGCGTTCCTGGATCTTCGGCTCCGCCTTCGTTACGTCCAGGGCCCAACGCACCCGGGGATCCACCAGCAGGGAAGCCGCGCTCTGGCGATGCCGATCGAACTGCTCGACCTCCGCCATCTGCTCCAGGTCCGCCCGCTGCTGGTCAATGCGGCGGAGAAGGTTGAGGCGGTCGTCGAGGCGGTTGAACGAGATGCCCTGGGGGAGCGTCAGGCTCGGCGCCTGGAACTTCCGCCGGTTGCCGTTCCCCTCTCGCTCCTGATGATCGAATTCGTACTCCGGGTAGGCCCCGTACGCGCTGGGGTCGTAGGGAGAGGCATCCAGGAACCAGGGCTCATTGCGCTGACCCATCATGCCTGAAAACTGGCCGGGGATCACGCGCCCGGAGTAGTGCACCAGCTTCTCCGGCAGCACCACGGCGGGGGGCAGATTATTGCGGGGTGCGGCCATCGCGGTCGCGACCGACGCGAGTGTGGGCCAGTCGGTAGGGCGGGGGAGGCTCGGATTGAACCCCGGAGGCATCTCGCTGCGGCCGCTGAGCATGATGTGGTGACCGGCCGAATGGTCGTTCGTCGGATGCGTGAGGGAGCGGACCAGTGCCCAGCGTTCGCTCCGCGCGGCGAGCAGAGGCAGGTGCTCGCAGATCTCAATGCCGGGAGTCCGCGTCTTGATCGGGCGGAACTCGCCCCGCACCTCTTCAGGCGCCTCCGGCTTCATGTCGAAGCTCTCGTGCTGCGCCAGCCCCCCCGAAAGGAAGATGTAGATGACGGACTTTGCCGTCGCCTCGCGCCGGCCCTGTTCCGCCGCCATCGCCTGGAGTGGCGCCAGATGGTTTACCCCCAGCCCGAGAAGGCTGATCGCTCCGGCCTCAAGGGCCGCGCGCCGCGACAGGCACGGATGCTGGTATGGAGTCTCTGTCCGGTGTCTCATGGCCATCTCCCGAGAGGCGTTCACTACCAACACGCTTTTGACAGCCGTGAACCGCGAGAGTTTCGGCAAACCTGCGCGCCGATCATGTCCCACGTCGCAGTCCGGAACGCGCGGCGCTGGGCATTGCCCCTGCCTCCGTGGTAAGTACCGAATTGTGGGACCGACAGAGCCGAGCAAGACGGGGCAACGGACGATGCGGAGGCGCGCCGGCTGGATCGCCTGCGGGATTTCGTCGCTATTGTGCGCACTCCTGCTCGAGGGCGTGTTTCGGTGGCGTCAGCCCGCCGTCGTCTACCTGAACCTCCGGCCCAACGTCCAGGAGTATTGCACCCGCCCTGATCCGGCCCTCCAGTATCGTAACCGGGAGGGCTTCTCGGGCCGGTTCCGTACGGGCGACTTCTCCACCACGGTGCGGATCAATAGCCGGGGGCTGCGGGACCGGGAAGTGTCCTACGCGCGCGTTCCGGGACGCCGGCGGATCCTGTTGCTGGGCGACTCGTTCGCATTCGGGTGGGGTGTGGAGGCGGAACAGACCGTCGCAAGGCGCCTGGAGGCCCATCTGCCCGGCACGGAGGTCCTGAACGCCGGGTGTTCCGGATGGAGCACCCGGCAAGAGGTGGATTTCTTCCGGATCGAGGGCCGGCGATACCGGCCCGACACCGTACTGCTCCTCTTCTGCCCGAATGATCCTGTCGAAAATGCCCAGCGATACCGCTTCGACCGGGGGCGGCTCCGGCTGGTGGAAGAAGATCCCACACCCGCGACGCGCGCCGACCGGTGGCTGGTGAAAACCTCTGCGCTGTACGGCCTCGGGAAGCGGGTGCTGCAAAAGTTCGGTCTCACGGCGGGGGGAGCATTGCCCCCGGCGATTCCGGCCGATCTCTGGCGAGTCGAGGAAGATCTCCTCCGCCGGCTCATCACTACCTGCCGGAACCAAAATGCCCGTCTCGCCATCGCCTACGTTCCCGGCAAGGGACCCGGAGGGCGCCCGATTCACCTTCCGGGTTACGACGACCTGGCCGGCTTCGCGCGTCGGGAAGCGGTCCCACTCTTCGATCTGACCGCACCGCTCTCAGGACCAGACGCGCCGGTTCACTTCCCCAGGGACGAACACTGGACGCCGGAGGGCCATGCCGCGGCTGCGGCGGCCCTGGCCGATTGGCTGGTCCGGCAGGGGACTCACCAGAGAGGCAAGACCAGGGTGTTCCAGGCAAAAGTGGTCGAACGCTTCCCGGTGAAAGGACCGAAACACCAGGGTCACGCGCCATAGTTCGAGAGTCATCTCCCCCGGAATGGGCCCGCGGGTCCCCAGACGAACCGCCGGCGCTGTGAGGACACACCGCGCGATGTGGAGTCCCACGAGGGATTCGAAATCCCTCGCTGGGGGAGCGTCCTACCGGACGGGGGCGGGCGAGGGACCGGGACTGGAGCCCCGGAAATCATCTCGTCCAGTGCTTCGGGTCGGTGAAAGACAACGCCTACCGCGTCCTCTTCCGCCCTCTGCAGCAGGGGGGCGAGGTCCGACGATACCGCTGCAAACGGAGTTGCAGGACTCCAAATCACGCAGTGCGTCCTCAGGACGCCCGCTGTGTCCTGGTCCGCCCTCCGCGACGGGGGGGGCGAGATCCGACGATGCGACTGCAAACGGAGTTGCAGGACTCCAGGGCCCGCACTGTGGTGTTTGACGGACGACTACCCCACCCGTCCGGGAAGCCCCACGCGCACCGGATGCGGCGCCACCGCATCGAAGAGATACCCCTGTGGGTTGAACTGCGCCCGGTCGGGCTGCGTGCGGCCCCGGTCGTCTGTAGCGCGGGCACGGAGCACGTGCAGGCCCGGTGGCGCGTCCCACACCCACTCCCAGCGCACCCAGGCGCCGAGGAGATTCGGGGTGCACAGGCGGGCTGTATCCCAGGTCCGTCCGTCGTCCGCGCTCACCTCCACCCGCCGGATCTTCCCCGTACCGGACCAGGCGCGACCGCGCAGCGTTTGCCGACCGGCAGGGAGATGCGCCTCGGGAGGCAGCTCGAAGGCTGCTTTTACCGGCATCTCAGTGAGCGCCCGCTTTCCGTCCGGCGCGCTCGGGTCGGGCACGACGTACTGTTCCGTGTTCCACGGGCTCAGCAGCGGCTGCTCCGATACCTCAATGCGTCCGACCCACTTGATGCTGGCGATGCCCACCCAGCCCGGCACGAGCAGGCGAATCGGGAATCCGTGTTCCACCGGAAGGGTCTCGCCGTTCATTGCATAGACAAGCAGGGTGTCCTCATGCAGGGCTTTGGCACGCGGGAGCGGGCGGCGGACGCGCTGGTCATCCAGCCCAACAGGCATCACATCGCGGGCGCCGCGCCGCAGACCGGAGCGTTCGAGCACCTCTCGGAGCGGCACGCCGGTCCACTCCGCTACGCCGATGGCGCCCAGCGTCCACTGTGTGCCCGGGGCCGGCTCGCTCTGGACGGATCCGAAATAGCTTCGCCCGTTCCCGGCGCACTCCAACGACCGGATGATCGAGCGCGAAGGGAGCGCAAGCAACTCATCGTAGGTGAAGGACCGGGGCTGCATGAGCCCCGTCCCTCCGAGTTCGAGCCGCCAACTGGCCGGATCCAGTTTCGGCGCTGTGGTATGGTTGCGCACAAAGAAAAGGCGATTCGGTACTAACAGCCCGCCGCGCCGCATGAAATCCCAGCGCATCTCCTTGTTGGTACCGCGCGATATGAACCAGGGTTCCACGCTCGGGGCCTGCGATCGGGCAGCAGGCGCCAGAAGGGCGGTGGAGCCGAGGGTGGAGAGGAACCGGCGTCGGGTGGGCATGGGACACTCACAGTTTGATGTCGAACCCGTCTTCGTACTCAGGCGGCGCGGGAGCAGGGTTCGACCTGCCCGATCGTCCGTGGTGCGAAGACGGGCGCTACTTCTTCGCTACTTCGACCGCCGACCCGTCCACGATGGTCGGCGATCCCGCCGCGACCACCTGCTCGCCGGCCTTCAGTCCATCCAGTATTTCTGCATACACGTCATCTACCAGTCCGAGCCGTACCTGGCGACGCCGGGCAGTGAGTTTTCCGCCATCCCCGGATTCGATGAGCCAGACGAACTTGTCCCCCGATTCCGAATTGATGGCGTCTTTGCGAATGGACAGGGTCTCGCGACGCGTGCCGACCAGGATCCGTGCGCGGGCGAAGCCGCCCGGCGGGAGGTCGCCGCGCCGGCCTTGCGGCGAGATGCGGGCCCGGAAGGCCCGGCTGCCACGGTCAGCCACAGGGATCACTTCGCGCACCACACCGGAGAGCCGCAAGCCGGGCCGGGCATCTACGGACATGTCCGCAGTGAGGCCGGGGCGCAGCATTCCCGCATCGAGTTCTGGGACGGATGCCTCGAGATACACCTTGTCCAGGGCGACCAACTGCATCAGGCGGGTGGTCTTGGTCACCATCTCCCCGCCGTTCACCCACCGCGTCGCGATGACCCCCCCGACCGGAGCCCGGATCTCCAGGTCCCGAATCTGGGTCTGGAAGAACTGTACGTCCGCCTTCGCCTGCAGCAGCGTGGCGCCCGCCGCCGCCACTTCGTCCTGCGAGATGCGCGGCTGCACCAGGCCCGCACGGGCGCCTGCGACGGCGGCTTCCGCCTGCCGAACCGCCGAACGCGCGGCTTCGACTTCGTCCGCGGCCACCTGACGGCGCTGCTCGTCGCTCGTGGCCTGCACGAGGTTCCGCTGCGCGGCCGCAAGTTGGCCTTCCGCGATGCGGACCTCCTCGGGACGGGATCCCTCCCGCGCGAGATCAAGCTTTTGCTGGGCCGCCGAAACGGCCGCCGCCGCCACGCGTTCCTGAGCCTGAAGTCCCACATGCCGTCGTTCCGCCTCGTCCACTTCCTCTTTCGCGATCGCGTCCTGGCGGAACAGATTCTGCCTGCGTTCCAACGACTGCTTTGCGTTGGATACATCCACCCGGGCGCGGGAAAGCTCCGCCTGAGCCTGCTCCACCACCAGTTGGGCCTGACGGAGTTCCTGCTTGCGAGTCAGATCCCGGGCAATGGAAAGACGCTCGGTGGCAACCCGCACTCCGGACTGCGCGGTCTCGACGGCGATACGTGTCTGCGTCTCGATCAGTTTCTGGTTGGTTTCAGCCTGCTGCAGCCGGCTCCGGGCGGTGGAGACCATTCCCTCCGCCCGCTCGAAGTCGGCACGGGCGGTGGCGTCCTTCCACGTAGCCTGATTCCCCGCCAGCGAGAGGCGCGCCTGAGCGGAGGCAACGACAGCGCGTGCGCGAGAAATCTGCGCCTGTAACTCCTGACCATCTAACTGTACCAGTAACTGTCCGGCCGAAACGCGGTTGCCTTCCCGGACCAGCACCCGGGACACCCGGCCTTCAATGCGGCTGCCGACCTCAACATCATCATCAGTTTTCAGGCTGCCCGAGACCTCTAAGATCTGTTGGATGCCGCGGCGTTCCACGCGCGCCGGCAGGACGGGCACGGCAGTCACGGGAGGCCCGGCGCCAGCCCGGGGAACTCCGCCGGTGGCGCCGGCAACATTGGCCGCCCCACCACCCGCGCCCGGTCCTTCTGCGCTGTGGGAGTTGTTGAGCAGGATGAACCCCAGCCCCACCGCTGCGATCAGGCCGATGAAGGCCGCTATCCTGACCATTGAGGTATCTCGCGTTTCCGGTGTTTCTTCATATCCACGTTGTAGTGCGCTGATTTGCGCCCCAAGTCCTGTGCCGGGGTGTTGGGTTTAGGTGGCGTCCGGCATCGGAGTTCACGATAGGCGATAACAATATCGTGGCGTTCGGCGCGCGGGGGTGTGTCCCCCGAAACTCCCGCAGCGCCGCCGGGTCTATCTCCTGTGAATCCCGTCATCGGACTGCGCTCACTTCGGCGAGGCACTGTTTCCCCAATGGATCCTACGAACCCTCTTCGCGGCGCACGCCGTGCCCGGACCGGGACGGCGGCGGGTGTGACGGCCGGGTTGCTCGTCCTGTCGGCGCTCAGTTCCGCTGGCGCCGCAGACTGGCCCCACTGGCGCGGCCCTCAGAGCAACGGCATCTCCTCCGAGACCGGCTGGCTGTCCCGCTGGGGGGCGGGCGGGCCGCGCAAGCTCTGGACGGCGCAGGTGGGCGAGGGCTACGCGAGCGTGGCTGTGGCCGCCGGCCGGGCCTACACGGTGGGCAACAACAATGGGCAGGATACCGTCTACTGCCTGAACGCCGACACCGGGCAAGTGCTCTGGCGCCAGAGCTACCGGTGCGAGGCGGGGAATTACGGCGGCCCGCGTGCGACTCCCTGGGTGGACGGGAACTCCGTATTCACCATGAGCCGCGAAGCGGTTGCCTATTGCCTGAATGCGCAAACGGGTAAGGTGGTCTGGACCCGAAACTTGAGGCAGGAATCACGCGCACAAGATCCGCAATGGGCCTTCGCCGGTTCGCCATACGCGCAGGGGAACAGCGTCTTCTTCAATGTCGGCACGGCGGGAATTGCGCTGAACAAAGCCACCGGTGTCCCCGAGTGGGTGTCCGGGTCCGGGCGAGCAGGTTACGCGTCTCCGGTCCCCTACACGGTGGGCGGCAAGCGCGGCCTCGCGTTCTTCGGCGGGTCGGGACTGGCGGGACTGGACCCGGAAACTGGGAAGCCGCAGTGGCAGTTTCGCTGGTCCACCTCACACGATGTGAACGCCGCGGACCCGATTTTCACGGGTGACAGCGTTTTCGTCTCGACCGGCTACAACGTCGGATGCGCCCTCGTGAAGCTCACCGGCGGAGCACCCCGCCCTGTCTGGCAGAACAAAAACATGAGGAACCATTTCAACAGCAGCGTGCTCGTAAATGGGACGCTCTTCGGAAACGATGACGGGCGCCTCCGAGCGCTGGATCTGGCGAATGGCCAGGAGCGCTGGTCCGGGACGACACTGGGGAAGGGCGGCCTGATCGCGGCCGACGGGAAACTGATCCTGCTCACCGAGCGCGGCGAACTGGTGATCGCCGAGGCGAAACCGGATCGCTATGCGGAACTGGCGCGGGCCCGCGTCGTTTCCACTGGCGACTGCTGGACGCAGCCGGCGCTGGCGAACGGCCGAATCTACTGCCGCAGCCATTCGGGTGAACTGGTTTGCGTGGATGTGCGCGGTGCGAGTGTGGGGCGGGCGCCCCGCTCTCCGGTCAAGAAATCCGGATAATCCGGAAGTGGAAAAGGAATTATGAGGAAGAGCGTTCTCCCGCTCGGGATTGCAGTCGGGCTGGCTGCGGTAGTCTCGAGCCTCTCCGTGCCTGTCCGCCCTGTGGGGGCGGCGCCGGCAAAAGTTACCGGCTGGTTGAGCTGGCGCGGTCCGGAGCAGACCGGGGTCTCCCGTGAAACCGGATTGCCCGGCGCCTGGGCGCCCGGCGGCGCCAACGATCTCTGGAATCTCCCGCTGTCGAGTGGAGGCACACCCGTACTGGCCAACGATCGGCTCTTTGTTCTGGGCTATGGGGGCCAGGGTGCGGACCTGCAAGAGATGCTGGTCTGCGTGGACGCGAACACCGGAAAGAAACTGTGGGAGCGCCGATACAATGACTATCTGAGCGACGTTGTCTATGATCGGTACGCGATCGGGTCGCCGGCGGTGGATCCGGAGACCGGCAATGTCTACTTCCTTACGTCCGCCGGGATCTTTGGGTGTTACACGGCGGATGGAAAACCCGTCTGGGAGCACGCGCTCATGGAGGCGCTTGGGCGCCTCACGTTCCCGAATGGGCGTACGGGCGGTCCCTGGATTGACGCGGATCTGGTCTACTTCCGCGGGATCACGAGTAACTGGGGCGGCGAGGGTCCGGCGTCGGACCGCTTCTACGCCTTCGACAAGAAGACCGGCACTCTGGTCTGGTCTTCTACTCCGGGCACGCAGCCGAAGGACAACTCATTTGCGCGCCCGTGGCTTGCCTGGCGGAACGGCAAGCGGGTGATGTACACGGGCTCCGGCTGCGGGCACGTGGTCTGCCTCAATGCCCGCACCGGCGAGCCGATTTGGCGCTACCCGATGTCGGCAGGCGGAGTGAACTCGTCCGTCGTGGTCTACAAGGACCGCGCCATCGCAATCCACAACGACGAAAACCTGGATTCGTCGGACATCGGCCGGATGATCGCGGTGAACGTGAAAGCGGAAGGGACCCCGGGCGCTCCCGGAACGCCCGGTGCACCGCTTCTCGATCGCAGCGCCGAAGTGTGGCGGAACGAACTCGGCACCGTTTCGAGTTCGCCGGTGCTGGTCGGAAACCGGCTGTACGTGGTCAACCACACCGGCAATCTTTGCTGCGTGGATACCGACAGCGGTCACATTCTGTGGAAGCACAAGGTCGGTCCGGATCAGTTGCACGCCTCCGCCGCGTACGCCGACGGCAAGCTGTATCTGCCGCTCCAGAACGGGACCTTTTATATCATTCAGCCGACGGATGCCGGCGCCAAGGAGTTGGCAAAGGTTCAGTTGGCGGGGCGCTGCCTCGGAGCTCCGATCATCTGGCGCGGCCGCGTGTATGTCACGACTACGGAGCGCCTCTACTGTTTCGGGGCAAAAACCCCCGGCAAAGCCCCGGCGATCCCTATGGTGGAGAAGGGACCTGTGCTCGGGAAACCCGTGGCGCTCCAGATCGTCCCGGGCGAGGTCCTCCTGCGCCCGACCGAGAGGGCCCGCTTTACCATCCGTGGGATTGATGCCAGCGGACAGGTGACCGGTACCTACAAGGCGACCGAAGCGAAGTGGGCCCGCTATATCCCCCCGACTGCCCGAGTGCGCGCCGAGATGAACGGCGATTTCGATCCGACCGGTGAGCTGGTGGCGGCCGCCGACCTGAAACCTTCCGCCGGCGCCTTCCAGGCAACCATCGGCGAGCTGAAGGGGACGATCCGCGGGCGGGTGCTGCCGGAACTTCCGCTGCGGGAGGACTTTGAGAACTTCGCCATCTCCGAAAATCACATGACCGAGATGGACACGAAGTTTGCCTACCCGCCGCTGCCGTGGATCGGCGCCCGTTTCAAGTTTGAAGTGCGGGAGTTGCCTGGAGGCAACAAGGTCCTGGCGAAGACGCTCGACAACATCTTCTTCCAGCGGGCCACTGTGTTCATCGGGCGTCCGGAGACCAAGAATTACACTGTTACCGCGGACGTGATGTCCGATGGCAACCGGCGCCAGATTTCGACTGTCGGAGTGATCAACCAGCGCTATCTGATTGTCTTGAAGGGCAACGAGCAGGCACTGGAGGTTACCTCGAACTACGAGCGGATCCGTCAGTCCGTTCCGTTCGTGATGCAGCCGAACGTGTGGTACCAACTGAAGACGCGGGTGGATGTAGTTGCGGACGGATCGGGGGTCGTACGGGCCAAGGCCTGGAAAAAGGGCGAGTCCGAGCCGTCCGCCTGGACAATTGAGGTGCCTCACCGCACCGCGCACAAGAGCGGTTCGCCCGGTCTCTTCGGTTTTGCCCCGCAAAGCCGGTTCCGGGTCTACATTGACAACCTTTCGGTCACGCCGAACCAGTAGAGGGAACGAGCAACAGATGAACAAACGCAACCGACGGGCCGGCGTCCTCGCGCTCACCGCGCTCGCGGCGCTGCCGATCCTGGTGAAAGCCGCCGACTGGCCCACCTGGGGACGCGACTATACCCGCAACATGGCCTCGTCCGAGACGGGGCTCGCCGCCACCTTCGATCCGGGCCGGTTCCAGGGCAACACCGAGGAGATTGATCCCGCCACCACAAAGAACGTGAAGTGGGTAGCCAAGCTCGGTTCACAGACCTACGGCAATCCGACCATTGCGGGGGGCAAGGTGTTCGTGGGGACCAACAACGAGACACCGCGCATCCCGGCAGTCAAAGGCGACCGAGGCGTGCTGTTGTGTTTCGACGAGCAGACGGGCAAGTTCCTCTGGCAACTGGCTGTACCGAAACTCGGCACGGGCAAAGTCAGTGACTGGGAGTATCTCGGGATCTGCTCCTCGGCGGCGGTCGAGGGGGAACGGCTCTGGCTGGTTACCAACCGGTGTGAGATTCTCTGTCTTGACACCAACGGGATGGCCAACGGGAATGATGGTCCGTACAAGGACGAAGCGAAGTACATGACCGCCCCGATGTCCCCGCCGCACATCGTGGGCCCGCAGGATGCCGATGTCCTGTGGCGCTTCGACATGCGCGAAGAGCTCGGCGTCTTCCCCCACAACATCACCAACTGCGGGCCGATGATCATGGGCGACCTTCTGGCGGTGACGACGTCGAACGGCGTGGACTGGACCCACACCAACATCCCGAACCCGCGCGCGCCCGCTTTGGCGGTCGTGAATAAGAACACCGGCGAACTGGTCGCCGAGGAGTCGTCGGGCGTCTCCGGGCGTACGTTGCACGCCAACTGGTCCTCGCCGGCAGGCGGCATGCTGAACGGCCAGCCGATCATCCTCTTCGGCGGCGGTGACGGGTGGTGCTACGCGTACGACACCAAGCCGAACAAGGCGGACGACGGCACTGCAATCCTGCGTGAATTATGGAAGCTGGACTGCAACCTGCCGGAGTACCGGATGAAGGCCGGCAAGCCGCTCAAGTATGCCACCTATGAGGGCCCGAGCGAGGTGATTGCGACTCCGGTGTTCTACAAGAACCGCGTCTATGTGTCCATCGGCCAGGACCCGGAACATGGCGAGGGCCTCGGTCGCTTTATCTGCGTAGACGCCACTAAGACCGGGGACCTCTCCAAGTCCGGCGTGCTCTGGAGCTACGACAAGATCAAGCGGTCTCTCTCGACTGCCGCGATTGCGAACGGCCTGATCTTCGTCGGGGACTTCAGCGGGTTCATTCACTGCCTGGATGCCGAGACCGGCCAGCCCTACTGGGTGTACGACACCAAGAGCCACATCTGGGGCTCCTGCCTGGTCGCGGACGGCAAGGTCTACTCCGGCACGGAGGACGGTGACTTTGTCGTGCTGGAAGCGAGCAAGACATTGAAAGTGATCGGGAAGGTGGACATGCGCGCGCCGGTGTATTCCTCCCCCGTGGTCGCGAACGGAACGCTGTACGTGGCTACGCCGACCCACCTCTACGCGATCCAGGAGAAAAAATGACGCCGCAGGAGCGCCTCGACGCGCACGTGCGGGAGGTGGTCTCCTGGCACTTCTCCGAGGAGACCGGCTCGCCCTTCTGGCTCGACTGGGCCAGGGGGGCAGGCTGGAACCCGGCGAAGGAGGTCCAGTGTTTTGAGGACCTGAAACGCTTCCCGCACTTTCAGGACGAATGGCTCCGCGACGAGCCGAATGAGCGCTGGGTGCCGCGAGCCTACCAGGGGCGGCCGTACTACGTGTTCGAGACGGGCGGCACGACCGGCATGCCGAAGCAGCGGATCGGTTGGAACGATCACTTCTACGACTACGAGGAATTCTCGGAGACGTTGGACGACGAGTTCTTTCCGAAAGGCGGCAACTGGCTGATGCTTGGGCCGACCGGTCCGCGGCGACTCCGGCTCTGCATCGAACACCTCGCACACGTGCGGGGAGGGGTTTGCTATCACGTGGACCTCGATCCGCGCTGGGTCAAGCGGCTCATCGCGGATCGAGACGGCGCTTCGGCCAACAAGTACAAGGATCACGTCGTCGAGCAGGGCGCTACCCTGCTGAAGAACCGGAAGATATCCTGCCTCTTCACTACGCCGAAACTGCTTGAGGCGCTGGATGAGAAGCTCAACGTTCCGGATGCAGGGATCAAGGGTGTATTCTGCGGCGGCACGCAAATGACCCCGCAGAATGTGCGCTTCCTGGTCGAAGAGGTGCTGGATAACCGGGCGCAGTTCGTTCCGACCTACGGAAACACCCTGATGGGTCTCGCGTGCAGCCGGCCCCTCACGTCGGCCGACAACTGGTCCATCACGTACTACGCGCCGCAGCCGCGGGCGGTCCTTCGTGTGGTGGATCCGGATGACACGGACCGGACGGTGGGCCATGGCGAATGGGGGCGCGTCGAACTCTCGACGCTCACCAAAGAGTTCTTCATGCCCCGCTTCCTCGAACGGGACGAAGCGGTGCGCCGTGAGCCGTGGGGCCGCTACGAGTGGGACGGAGTGGGCGAAGTACGACCGTTCGGCGCGCTCTCCACGACCACGATCGAGGGCGTCTACTAGGCGACGGGGGCCGTCGCAGGGGATTTGCAACCGGTAATGCGGTATCCCAAACTTCCCCTGACGGCGGCCACTCCGCCTCGGCTCGTGGTCCGGAAATACCGGGATCACGGGCTACGCTGGTTGTTCAACGACCTGGAGTCCGTCGCTGAACTGGCTGCGTTGTACGATCCGAGTCTGCCGCTGCGCTTCGACTTCGGCCGGGCTGTGCTGGCCGACCGGACGCTGATTCCCCCGACGCTGCTGGATACCGAGACTGATCTGCTGGTGGATCTTCCGTTCGTGGATCCGGGTCTGCTCCCAGAGATCCGGATGTACTTCCTGCTCGAGAACCACATGCACCCCGAGCGGGGGTTGCCGTTGAAGATTCTCTCGCGTATGGTCGCCATCTGGCAAACGGATTGGGATGCGGGCGAGAACCTTCGCGCCCGGGATCGTGACCGGTCGCTCCAGCCGATCGCCCCGTTCGTCTTTCATCTGGGTACAGACGACTGGCACAGTTCGCTGAATCTCATTGACCTGATGCGCGGTGCAGATCGTCTGCAGTTCATGGGGCAGGTGATCCCCGCATGGGAGACCCGCTATCTGTCGCTAAAACAACTGGACCGCGATCGGCTGCTGGGAGGCGCCGACGTGCTGGGCCCGGCGCTCTGGGTCCTGCAAGGGCAGACCGAAGCGACGAAGTCGTACGTCGCGCGCACACTCGATTCAATGCAAGCGATCCGGGAACGCGCCCAGACCGCGGCACTTCGCTGCGCGCGAGCATTCTGGTTCATCACCATGATGGCGCTCCATGGCCGCCCGCGGACAGAGTGGCCGGAGCTCTCTTCGACCCTGTCGGACGAGTCAGTGCGATTGGGACTGGTAGACCAGTCGGAGGTAACGAGAACGATGCAATCTATGGCTGACGTGTGGGAAGAGGAGGCGGAGGCGCGCGCGGAGGCGCGCGCGGAGGCGAAGGTGGCGGCACAACTCCCACTGCTGGTGGCGGCACAGGTGGCGGCACAACTTCCGACGCAAGTGGCGGCACAGGTGGCGGCGCAAGTCCCAATGCAGGTGGCGGCACAGGTGGCGGCACAAGTCCCAATGCAGGTGGCGGCACAGGTGGCGGCACAAGTCCCGATGCAGGTGGCGGCACAGGTGGCGGCACGCCTGGCTGCGGAGCGCGCCCAGATGCTCCGCAGCGTGATGCTTCGGATGGCCGAAAAGCGGTTCGGGAAGCTCCCGCCTGAAGTGACCACCGCGCTGGACAGCGTTGCGGATGAGGAGACCCTGAACGTCATGTTCGATCGGGCTACCGACGTGGGGACTGTCGGCGAGTGGCGGGCACTGTGGCCGGGGGCAGGAACGCGCGCCACCGGTTAGCTGCGGAGGTCCAACCGCCGGACCTTTTCCGGTGCGGAGGGCTCGCACGGACGAACGCACTCTTGCGCGCGCCATTCGAGTGCGGGCGGGCGCAGAGGGACCTCTCGATGTGGGCACGGGCCCAGGGAACGACGTCCGGCGCCCGATCCGGCGGACACACACTGCAACTGGTGAACAACGACTTTCGATGGGGCTTGCCTGGTACGAGCCGAAGGCCCGATGATGGGTGTGAAAACAGGTGAGGAGAGGGACGATAATTCGATGCGGAACCTGGCACGAAGCCGATATATCCTGACGCTGGCCTTCCTGGCGGCGGGGGCCCTGGCGCAGCCGGGCCGCGCCCAGGAGTGGACGCGTTTCCGCGGGCCGAATGGGTCCGGAATCAGCAATGCTACCACCGTCCCGGTGGAGTTTTCGGAAAAGGACTTCAACTGGAAGGTGCAGTTGCCCGGCGCGGGGCATTCGTGCCCGGTGTTCTGGAAGGGGCGGACGTACCTCACCAGCGCGGACAAGGATGCGGGGAAGCGCTACTTAGTTTGCCTGCGCGTCAGCGACGGCGGCGAGGTGTGGCGGAAAGAATACAGCTTCCCGGCCCATCCCAAGCACAACTTCAATTCGTTCGCGTCCTCCACCCCCACGGTGGATGACCGCGGAGTCTACGTGACCTGGAATACCCCCACCGCCTATGAGGTGCTCGCCTTCGACCACAGCGGTAGGGAACTCTGGAAACGGGACCTGGGGGGCTACACCGCAAACCACTCCGGCGGCAGCTCGCCCGTGGTCAACGGTGAGCAAGTGATTGTCGCCAAGGAGCCCGACGACGGGGAAAGCACTTTGATTGCGCTGGATCGCCGTACCGGTGCGGTCAAATGGCAGCGCACCCGGCCCGGCAAAAATGCGGTCTATGCGACCCCGCTGATCTATGCCCCCAAGGGCGATCCGGTTCAGGCGATTTTTGCCAGTACCCTCCACGGGGTCACGAGTCTGGATGTCAAGACCGGAGAAGTGGTGTGGGAAGTCCCGGGTCTTTTCAAGATGCGCCCGGTTGCATCCCCGATCCAGGTGGGAGAGTTGATCGTCGTGTGTACGGGGCAGGGGTCCGGCGGTCGAAGCACTGAGATGGTGGCCATCATGCCCGGTTCCCGGTCCAAACGCACTCAGGCAAAAGTCGCCTACCGGCCGGACCGGGGGTACTCCTACGTGCCGACGCCGGTCGCCTACAAGGACTGGATTTTCTACTGGGGAGATGCGGGGATCGTAGCCTGCACGGAAGCAGCGACCGGGAAGGAAGTCTGGCGGGAGCGCGTCGGCGGGGACTTCTTTGCGTCCCCGATCTGCGTGGGTGGAAAACTGTACTGTACGAACAGCCGCGGCGAGGTGATTTGTCTGGAGGCGGGCCCGCAGTTCAGGATGCTGGGGCGGAGCAATCTGGGCGAAACGTGCCACTCGACGGCATCCGTGTTGAACGGAACGCTGTTCTTGCGCACGGAGGGGCACCTCATCTCGGTGGGTGGGAGCAAGGGATGAGTATTCCGGAGATCCCCGTCCTGCGCCAGGGGCGGGTCTACGAGAGTTTGCAAAAGAACGAGATCAAGAGCGTTCGCACCGGCGAGACCGTGGCGGTGGTGCATCAGGCGAACGCGGGACTGCTGCGGCGCGACATGCGCCGCATCGGGGAGGCGCGACGGGCTCTCCGCGCACTCCCGATTGCCCGGCTTCTCGCGATCAGTGCGCAGGCGGGCGATCTGTTTATGGGTGGTACGCTGCCCCTCGGCGCCGGCGCCCAATCGGCCGACGAGTACATGTCCCAGCTTTCCGAGACCAGCGGGCTGCCGTACGCGCTGATTCGCCGGAACATGGCGAAGATTCACCAGGTGTTCACCGAGATGCCCACCATCCTCAAGGGCCTCACCCGGGGGATGGACCTGGGGGTAGTTGACTGCGGGAGCGGCGAGCAGGCCGGGGTCCCGGTCAGCTACTATGCGACAACCGATGCCCTCGGCGTGGTGCTGCCCAGCAATTCGCCGGGGGTGAACTCGCTCTGGATGCCGGCCGTCGTGTTGAAGATTCCCGTGGTGCTGAAGCCGGGCCGGGAGGAGCCGTGGACCCCGTTCCGGATCATCCAGGCGTTCATCGCCGCGGGGTGCCCACCCGAAGCGTTCAGCTTTTACGGGACGGATCACGAGGGCAGCGGCGCCGTGATGGATACCTGCGGGAGGGCGCTGATTTTCGGCGATGAGGCGACCGTGCAGCGCTATGCGGGCAACCCCGGCGTGCAGGTGCATGGTCCGGGTCGCAGCAAGATCCTGATCGGGAAGGACGAGATCGAACGCTGGCCGGAGTTTGTGGATCTGATCGTTGCTTCGATTGTGGACAACGGCGGCCGGAGCTGTGTCAACGCCTCGGCGGTGGTGGTGCCTGCGCACGCCGACGAAATCGCCGACGCGGTCGCGCGCAAGCTCGCCGCAATCGGACCCCGCCCTGCCGCCGATGCGACCGCACAGATTTCGGGGTTCGCCAACCCGAAGATGGCCGAGTTCATTGACGGCGCCATCGAGAAGGACCTGGCCGTCCCCGGGGCGCACGACATCACGGCACGGTACCGTACCGGCCCGCGCAAGGTGCTGCTTGACGGCTGCACGTACCTCCTGCCCACGGTGGTCCGGTGCCGTTCCTTCGACCATCCCCTCGCCAACCGGGAGTTTCTGTTCCCCTACGCGAGCGTGGTGGAAATGCCCCAGGAGAAGATTCTGGACACGATCGGGCCGTCGCTCGTGGTGACCGCAATCACCCATGACCCGGGCTTCACGGATCAGGTGGTGGGATCGCCCCACGTCGAACGCCTGAATCTGGGGTCGCTCCCCACCACCCGGGTACAGTGGGACCAGCCACACGAAGGGAACCTGTTCGAGTTCCTCTATCGGCGGCGCGCGATCCAGCGGGCGGCGTGAGCGACGCGGCAGACCGGGACGGGATGCCGGGCTTCGACTGGCAGCCGCGCACTCGCATGGTTTTCGGGCCGGGCACACTCAACCGGCTCGGAGAACTGGCGCGCGACCTTCCGGCTACCCGGATGCTCATTGTGACCGATCCGGGCATCGCGGCCGCCGGGCATCTGAGTCGCGCCTGCCGTGCGCTCGAAGCCGTGGGAATCGAGACGGTCGTGTTCGAGGGCGTTCATGAGAACCCAACCACTCGGGACGTGGGCGCCTGCGTGGCGGTGGCGCGCCGCGAGCGAATAGATGGGTTGGTGGGGTTGGGCGGCGGCAGTAGTCTGGACACGGCGAAGGGCTGCAACTTCCTGCTTACCAATGGTGGGCGCATGCAGGACTACTGGGGGTCCGGCAAAGCCACCCGCCCAATGCTCCCGCTCATTGCCATTCCCACCACGGCGGGCACGGGCAGTGAATGTCAGTCGTATGCCCTGATTGCGGATGCTGAGACGCACCAGAAGATGGCGTGCGGCGATCCAAAGGCCGCGGCACGGATCGCACTGCTGGATCCGGAGTTGACAGTGTCACAGCCGCGCCGGGTCACGATCTGCACGGGGATTGATGCCATCGCGCATGCAGTCGAAACGGCGGTGACGCGAAAGCGAACGCCATTCTCGCTGCTCTCTGCGCGCGAGGCGTTCCGGCTGACCCTCGGGAATTTCGCGCGCGTGCTGGAGGCCCCCGAGGACCTTGAGGCCCGGGCAGCGATGCAACTCGGGGCGGCCTACGCCGGAATCGCGATTGAGACCAGCATGCTCGGCGCCGCACATTCCGCGGCCAATCCGCTCACCGCGCACTTCAATGTCGTGCATGGCCTCGCCGTCGGGTTGATGCTGCCGCACGTCGTGCGCTTCAACGGGAGCAACCCCACGGCGGCGCTCGGATATCGTGACCTGGCAGCCGCCGGCGGACTCGTCGCGGTGGACGTGGCCCCGGCCGATGCCGTAGAGACTCTGGCGCGGCGTCTCCACGGGCTGCTCACCCTCGCGGGCCTACCGGTCAGCATCGCCGCCGCCGGAGTGCCCGACCGCGCCATTCCCGAACTCGCCGCGGAGGCTGCACGCCAGTGGACTGCGACATTCAACCCCCGCTGTGCCAGCGCGTCGGACTTCGAGACGCTCTATGCAGAAGCGTTCGTCCCCACGCGGGACTGCGAGTGAGAGAGGTGGGCATGAGACCACAGCGCATTAGTCTCGGGGTGGCACTCGCGCTGCTGGCATGGGCTGCCGGCGCGCAGGAGGCGCCGATTCGGACGGAGGCTGCGATTCCGGGCGGCGCCGTGCTGGAACGCGATGTGGCCTACCTGGCTGAAGATCGTGCGGAACGGGCCGACCTCTACCGTCCTCGCTCGGTGGCCCGGGAAGCACGGCTCCCCGCGGTGGTCATCATCCATGGTGGCGGATTCACCGGGGGCGACAAGCGGCGGTCCCGGGAGATCAACATCGCCGTCAACCTGGTGCTGCGCGGCTACGTGGCGTTGAGCATCAACTATCTGCTGTCGGCCGCGCCGGGCCAGGTGAGCTGGCCGCAGAACCTCCAGGACTGCTACACCGCCGTCCGGTGGCTCCGGAAGCACGCCGCGCGGCTGCACATAGATCCCGAGCGCATCGGAGTCGTCGGCGGCTCGGCGGGAGGTACCCTGGCCTCCCTGGTGACGCTCACCCGCAGCGAGGACCGGTTGGCCCCCGGTGGTCCGCACGCCGAGTTTTCTGCCGGAGTGCGCTGCGGGGTGGATCTGTACGGTCCGTCCGACTTCTCCGGCACGGCCGACCTGAAGATGATCGGGAAGCCCCGATCGGCAGCTCCGGAACTGTATCGTGCCGCCTCCCCGGTCACGTATGCGCGCAGGAACAGCCCGCCGCTCCTCATCCTCCACGGGACCGCGGACACCACCGTGCCGGTCCGCCAGAGTGAGCGACTGGCGGAAGCACTGAAAGCGGTGGGGGCGCCGCACGAGCTGGTCATCATCCCCGGCGCGCCGCACACCTTCGACCTCCAGCCGAAAGAGCGTGACCTGCGAGAGCTGGTGCTGGGGTTCTTCGACCGCCACCTCAAGGGCTCGCAGCCGGGCTCCTGAATCGTTCTCTCCAGAGCGGGTGCGCCCACCCGCGTCACACCCACTCGCCCTCCGTACCCGAGCCACGCCGGGCGCCCCCTGGACGTAGCAAGTGGTCCCCGTGTCACATTTTTCCGCCCTCCGTACCCGCGCCACGCGCGTGAGCAATGGAACCAGGCAGAATTCATCGTCCCGCCTGCGCGTGGCTCGGGCACGGGGTGCGTGGGCGTCCGGTGGGCCCCCTTGCTACGCTCAGGGTGCGCCCGGCGTGGCTCGGGCACGGCATCGGGCACGCACCTGAGGCGATCGCTGGCCTCTGTGGAGTCGCGCAACTCCGTTTGCGCGCGTCTCTCGCGGCAAG